>JACCDO011563611.1_pt1 | contig 21558 bp, 18 predicted proteins | sample 7446101 | NCBI WGS metagenome assembly JACCDO01 (sample SAMN15323440, study PRJNA562643) | freshwater metagenome | isolation source: river surface water | place: USA:Blue River Watershed | collected 2017-08-16
GGTTAGCTTGCCGGCATCCTCCTCCATGTGAGCACGCTCGATAAGCACATCAAACACCTCGCCATCTTCTAGCTCGATGTTGATCTTGCCCTCGAAAGCGATTGGCTCGTCATACTGCGAGGTCTGGAAGTTCTTGGCGAGGTCCGGGTAGAAGTAGTTCTTTCTAGCAAAGCGACCGGTTGGAGCAATTTGGCAGCCGAGCGCCAAGCCGATCGCGATTGAAGACTCAACCGCCTTCTTGTTCACAGCAGGAAGCGATCCAGGCAGACCGATGCAGATCGGGCAGACATTGGTGTTTGGTTCGTTGCCAAACACGTTCGCGCAACCGCAGAACATCTTGGACTTGGTGTTTAGCTCAACGTGAACCTCAAGGCCAATTACAACTTCAAACTGCTCGATTGCCTGCTCGTAGGGCATCAACTGTTCTTTAGCCATTAGAGCACCTCCAACTTCGGGGCTTTCGCAATTAGTGGGGAGCCCCACTCTGCCAGATACATCTGCTCGATTATCGAGCCCACTCGATACATCTGGGCATCCTGCATCGCAGGTGCCAGAATCTGAATACCGGATGGTAGGCCATCCTCAACCGCAAGACCGTTGGGAACGCTCATGCCCGGGATTCCAGCAAGGTTCGCTGGAATGGTGGCGATGTCGTTCAAGTACATCGCGAGCGGGTCATTGACCTTCTCACCGATCTTGAACGCGGTGGTTGGGGCGGTTGGGGTAAGTAGCACGTCAACCTGACTAAATGCCTTGTTTAGGTCCTGCTGAATCAGGGTTCTGACCTTCTGAGCCGAACCGTAGTAAGCGTCGTAGTAGCCAGAGGACAGTGCGTAGGTGCCGAGGATGATGCGGCGCTTTACCTCTGGGCCAAAGCCTGCCTCGCGGGTGGCTGCCATTACGCGCTCAATGGTCGGGTTGCCATCTGGAGTAACGCGCAGACCAAAGCGAACCGAGTCAAACTTGGCAAGGTTCGAGGAAGCTTCTGCGGGCAGAATCAAGTAGTAAGCAGCAATTGCATACTCAAAGCTTGGGCAGTCAACCGTTACCACCTCGGCTCCAGCTGCCACCAATTTTGCAATGGTGTCATCGAAACACGCCTTGACGCCGGGCTGGAAAGCATCGGAGTCCAACTGCTTTACAACTCCGACTCTTAGGCCCTTCACATCGGCATTGCGAACCGCATCCGCCATCGAACCTAGCGACTGAGGTAGTGAGGTCGAATCGTGCTTGTCGTGACCAGAAATCACGTCCTGAAGCAGTGCACTGTCCAAGACGGTGTTTGAAACCGGACCAATCTGGTCCAGCGAGCTGGCAAGGGCAATCAAGCCGTAGCGAGAAACCGCACCGTAGGTCGGCTTAGCGCCAACCGAGCCGGTAACCGCCGCTGGGAAACGAATCGAACCACCGGTGTCGGAACCAATTGCGATCGGGGCCAGGTGCCCTGCTACTGCAGAGCTAGAGCCACCGCCGGAACCGCCTGGGATTCGAGTTAGATCCCAAGGGTTCTTGGATGGTCCATAGGCGGAATACTCGGTCGAAGATCCCATCGCGAACTCGTCGAGGTTGGTCTTTCCCAAAATCGGCAGCCCGGCCTGGCGCAGTTTTGCAACCACGGTTGCGTCATACTGCGGCACCCAACCCTCGAGAATCTTCGATCCAGAGGTGGTGGGGGCGTCGGTAGTGGTTAGGTTGTCCTTCACTGCGATTGGAACACCGTGCAGCGGTGACAATTTCTCGCCATTGGCCAGGGCAGCGTCTGCGGCCTTGGCGGCGCTGATGGCGTTCTCGCGGTTTAGGTAAAGGTACGAGTTGGTCTTTGGGTTTAGCTCAACAGATCGGTCAAAAAATGCCTCGGTGACCTCAACCGATGAAACGCTCTTTGAAGCAATGAGTTCCGCAAGTTCGCTGGCGGATTTGTGAATTAGATCAGACATGGCTTACTCCTCGTCCAAGATTGCTGCGACGCGGAAGCGGCCCTCAGCGCTGTCCGGAGCGCCAGATAGCGCTGACTCCTGGGTCAGCGAAGGCTCCACTACATCCTCGCGGAAGACATTTGCCATCGGGATTGGGTGGCTGGTAGCGACTACATCGCCCTTCACCGCTTGGGTGACAGTTGCGACCGAATCAACGATCAATCCCAGTTCACCGGCGAGAGTTTCAACCTCTTCGTCGGTAACCAAGATTCTCGACAGCGACGCCAAGTGGCGCACTAGGTCGGGAGTAATTTCTGACATTAAATGCTCAATTCGTATAGAAAGCGAATGGCACAAGTTTACTTTGTGGAATCGGCCAATCGGGCCAGGAATGTGGCTTCATCGATAACCTCGACCCCCAGCTCCTCAGCCTTGCTGAGCTTAGAGCCGGCACCGGGTCCGGCAACCACAAAATTGGTCTTTTTCGATACCGAGGACGCTGCCTTGCCCCCCTGCTCAATGACCTTGGCCTCTGCCTCTTCTCGGGTCATACTGGTCATCGTCCCGGTAATCACAATTGACATTCCGGTAAAGATTCCACTTTTGACAACCGAACCAGGACCTTGATGGCCCGGTATTTCAAGCTGCACACCGGCGGCTCGCCAGCGATCAACAATCTCTTTGTGCCACGGCTCGGAATACCAGTGATGAATTGACTGAGCCAGAGTCTGCCCGACTCCTTCAACCGCCGAAAGCTCCTCGATGCTGGCAGTGAAAATCGCATCGAGTGAGCCGAAGTGATCGCAAAGGGATCTGGCAGCAACCGGGCCTACGTGTCTGATTGAGAGCGACACCAGTATGCGCCAAAGCGGCTTGGTCTTAGCTTCTTCGAGGTTTGCAAGGAGCTTGAACGCGACTTCAGCAGGGCTGCCATCTTTTTTGGCGAAGAAATCGACAACCTTGGGATTGCCGGAAGTATCGAGCTTGGGAAGACCGGTGTCACTATCTAGCACCAGCGACTTGATGGGCAACAGACGCTCGAGGGTAAGGTCAAAGAGGTCCGCTTCTGAGATTAGGGCGGGCTGCAAAGGAGCAAGTGGTTGCGTCAGGGCAGTTGCCGACACGTAGCCGAGGGCTTCGATATCCAAGGCTGAACGCGAACCTATGTAGGCAATTCGCTCACGCAGCTGAGCTGGACAACTTTGAGAGTTAGAACAGCGCAGATCCACATCACCCTCGGTGGCGGGTGCCAACGGAGTACCGCACTCCGGGCAATTATTCGGCATAACAAATTCGCGTTCCGAGCCATCTCGCAGTGAAGCAACCGGCCCAAGAATCTCAGGAATCACATCGCCAGCTTTTCGAAGCACGATGGTGTCTCCAATCAGCACGCCCTTAGATTTCACCTGATCCTGGTTGTGCAGGGTGGCGAATTCAACCTCACTACCCGCAACAACTACCGGGGCTAAAACAGCAAATGGCGTGGCCCGTCCGGTGCGACCTATGGAGATACGAATATCCAAAAGCTTGGTGTTTACCTGCTCGGGTGGGAACTTATAGGCAATCGCCCATCTTGGTGCCCGCGATGTCTTACCCAGCTCTTGTTGACGCGATAGCGCATCAACCTTGATTACCACGCCATCAATCTCGTGCTCAATCTGAGCTCTTTGCTGATTGAGGGTCTGTATGTACTGGTAGGCCTCGCTCGCCGTGTCTTTCACCTCGAAGCGATCGTTGGTGGGAAGGCCCCACTGTTTTAGCTGGGCATACACCGCACTTTGCGATGCAATCTCGCCTTGCCAGAGCGCGAAACCGTGCACCAACATGCGAAGCGGTCTGGATGCGGTGACGCTTGGGTCTTTTTGGCGCAGCGAACCAGATGCACTATTTCTCGGGTTTGCAAACGGCTTTCCGCCGGCGGCAACAATCGATGCGTTCAGCTGAGCGAAATCTTCGATGCCGTAAAAGACCTCGCCGCGGATTTCGATGACAGCCGGGTGATTAGTGCCGGCAAGCCGATGCGGGATTGACTTGATGGTTAGGACATTTGCCGTGACGTCCTCGCCAACTTCCCCATCACCGCGGGTGGCAGCCTTGGTTAGGACGCCATTTTCGTAGGTTAGAGAAACGGCCAAGCCATCGATTTTTGGCTCGCAGAGAAATGGCCCACCCTCGACGCGTTGCGCCCACGCCATAAATTCTTCTTCGCTAAAGGCGTTGTCGAGACTGAGCATTTGCTCGCGGTGTCGAACTGGTGAAAAGACCTCGGATGCTGCGCCGCCGACTTTCTGAGTTGGGCTTTCGAGCGCGTACTCTGGGTGATCTAGTTCAAGTTGGCGCAGCTCTTTTTCCAGCACGTCGTATTCGGCATCCGAGATCAGGGTTTCGTTCTCGAGGTAGTAGGCATTTCGGTAGCGCTCAATCTGACTCCGAAGTTCCTCGATGCGCTGGGCAACATTAGACATTTGCCACCGCTGCGCTGACCGTGCGATCGATGGTGGTCTGCCCCAAAACCCTGGTACCGACATACAGCACCGCGGTTTGACCAGGTGCGACCCCATAAAGCTTTTCTTTGAGATTGATGACCAGTTCGCCATCGATGAGAGACGCTGTGGCATCAATCGCATCGCCGTGGGCACGAACCTGCACCTGGCAGTCAAACTCAATCTCTGGATTCTCGGGAGCTTTTCCGCACCACGAATAACGAGACCCGGCCAACTGAGCGATAAGCAGCGCAGCTTCTGGGCCGACCACTACCTCTTTGGTCTTGGGTCGGATCTCCAGCACATAGCGCGGCTTGCCATCTTTTGCCGGGCGACCGAGGTTGAGGCCTTTGCGCTGACCAATGGTGAAACCAACGTGACCGTCGTGAGTGCCGACCTGATTACCTTCTTGATCAACAATCACCCCCGGCTCGGCCGACGTGAAGTCCCTAAGCCACTCCCTGGTGTCACCCTCTGGAATGAAGCAGATGTCGTAGGAGTCTGGCTTGTTTGCGACACTCAGGCCCCGGCGATCGGCCTCTTCTCGAACTAGAGACTTCGATGCCGTAGCGCCCAGCGGAAATAGCGAATGCCTCAGCTGTTCAGCGGTAAGGACGCCCAGCACATAAGACTGATCCTTGGCCATCTCTAGCGATCGATGTAGCTCAAGATTCCCAGCCCCATCCTCAAAGATCGAGGCGTAGTGACCGGTGCAGACGGCATCAAACCCGAGCGCTAAACCCTTTTCCAAAAGAGCCGCGAACTTGATGCGCTCATTGCATCTCATGCAGGGGTTTGGGGTTCTGCCGGCCTGATACTCCGCCACAAAGTCGTCCACCACATCCAGCTTGAATCGCTCGGAGAAGTCCCAAACATAGAAATCGATGCCGAGCTTTTTGGCTGCGCGCTGGGCATCCATCGAGTCTTCGATGGTGCAGCAACCGCGAGATCCGGTGCGCAGGGTTCCCGGCATGCGAGAAAGAGCTAGGTGAACACCCACCACCTCGTGACCCATGTCAACCGCGCGAGCAGCGGCTACGGCAGAGTCAACTCCACCACTCATCGCCGCCAAAACACGCATCCGATAAGTCTAAATTGCTAATTGCATTAGCGGTTGAGTCCAGCCCTAAGTGCCATGGCGTAAACCTCGGCAATCGCCTGCGTGAAAGCTTTAATATCTGCCTCAGTGGTTGTGTGTCCGAGGCTTACTCGAATCACAGCCGAGGCTTCTGCTTCGTGATAACCCATGGCCAACAGCACGTGAGACGCCCGCAGCACACCGGCCTGACAGGCGCTTCCGGCTGAAACGCTGACGCCTTTTTGATCAAGCAAAAACAGTAGTGAGTCGCTTTGCACGCCGGGGAATATGAAACTTGCGGTGTGGCCAATCCTTGCACCCGAGATGGTTTTTTGGGCCTGCGGAACTTTCTCTAATACCGCGGCCTCCAACAGGTCGCGAAGTATTTCAAGTCTGGCCTCACGTTCAACCATGTCTTTGACGGCTAGCTCAGAAGCGGTCGCAAGACTGAGCGCATGCGGGTAGTTCATGGTTCCGGAGCGAAGCCCACGTTCCTGGCCGCCACCGTGGATAAGCGATATCGGTTTATGACTGCGGGAAACAATCAGGGCACCTACCCCAATTGGTGCACCGAGCTTGTGACCTGAAATCGACATGGCAGCCAGCCCGGAGGCTCGGAACGATATTTCAGTGTGCCCAAAAGCCGCTACCGCATCGCTGTGCACCGGAATGCCGTACTCATTAGCCATTGCTGCGATTGTCGAAATGTCCCAGATCGCTCCGGTTTCGTTATTCACCCACATCAGCGAAACCAGCGCTATTTCATCGCCAAACTCAGTAAGCCAAGCCCTGTAACTCGAAAGGTCTGGCTGACCGGTTTTATCAACCGGTAACCAGAGCACCTGCACACCTTCGTGCTGCTCCAGCCACTCGATTGGATCAATTACGGCATGGTGCTCAGTGAGTGCCGAAATGATGTATTTACGCGGCTTGTCCTGCTGTCGCTGCCAAAAGAATCCCTTGATCGCGAGATTATTTGCCTCTGAGCCACCGGAGGTAAAGACCACTTCGGCTGGGTTGCAGTCGGCCGCCTGAGCCAAAAGCTCTCGAGCCTGCTCTAGAAGTTCTCTGGTTTCACGCCCGTGGGCGTGAACCGAAGACGGATTGCCCAGGTGCGCGAGAGCCTCAAGATAGGCATCCAGCGCCTTTTGTCGCACCGGTGTGGTGGAGGCGTGGTCCAAAAACGTGGACATGACTCAAGCCTAATTGCCCAAGCGCTGAAACCTTCGGTTGCTAGGGTGAGTACCTGATTTAGATGATGGATGCACAAATCGAAAAGCTAACAGCCCCGCTTGGGCTATCCCTATTGGATGGCGGCGGAGTTTTTTCGACCTGGTCGGAATCAGCCACCAGCATCGATCTGCACATCCTGGATCCCGAGGACACCTCAAATTCGCTGCACGTTTTGCCGCTTCAGGCAGGCGATGGCGGCATTTGGTCGACCGGTGATGATCGCCTGGTGCAGGGAATCAAGTACGTGCTTAGAGCAAATGGCCCCGAAGGTCCAAGGCACGCCTTTCAGCCTGAGCGAAACCTGTTAGACCCCTACGCCAAAGGCCTGGTTCGAGAATCTCCCAAGGACTACCACTGTGTTGCAGTGGATCGAGGCTTTGACTGGGAGGGCGTCACTAAGCCCGGCACCGCACTCTCAGAATCCATCATTTACGAAGCACACGTTCGAGGGCTAACCAGAATTAATCCGGCGATTCCAGAGGAAATTCGCGGCTCCTATGCAGCGCTTGGTCACCCGGCCACCATTGAGTACCTGAAGAATCTCGGCATTACCGCTATTGAACTATTGCCGATACAGACCTTTATATCCGAGCCAAGACTTGTGAACCTGGGGCTTATCAACTACTGGGGCTACAACACAATCAATTACTTCTCCCCGCACATGAGATACGCCGCCGAGGGAACCCGTGCCATGGGCCCGGATCACATTCTCAGAGAGCTCAAGACTGCCATCCGAGAATTGCATCGAGCCGGCATCGAGGTGATTATGGACGTGGTCTATAACCACACCGCCGAAGGTGGTTCGAAGGGGCTGACCTACTCATATCGCGGGCTCGATAACTCCAACTATTACCGCCAAGATGACCAGGGCAATTACCACGACACCACCGGATGCGGTAACACCTTGAACTTTGCCAACCCGATGGTTCAGAAATTGACCCTCGACTCCCTGCGCTACTGGAGCGAAGAACTGCAAATTGACGGTTATCGCTTCGATTTGGCCGCCACCTTGGCACGAGATGAGAACAATCACTTCAATCCTCAGCACCCGCTTTTGCAGGCGATGCAGCAAGACCCCGTTATTTCGCAAACCAAGTTAATTGTTGAGCCTTGGGACGTTGGCATGGGTGGCTGGCAGACCGGTAATTTCCCAGCCGGCTTCCCCGAGTGGAACGACCGCTATCGCGATTCGATCAGAAAGTTTTGGCTGGCCGATATCTCCCAGGCTCGCAACAACGGAAATCACGGCTCAGGTGTGCAGGAGCTTGCCGGTCGCATTTCTGGCTCTCAGGATCTGATGAACAATCGCCAGGGACCAAATGCCTCGGTGAACTTCATCACCGCACACGATGGCTTCACGCTGTGGGATCTGGTTTCCTACAACGTCAAACACAACTCCGCGAACGGTGAGGGCAATCGCGACGGGGCGAACCACAACATCTCCTTCAATCACGGGTTCGAGGGTGAATCGCCAAACCCTTCGATCAGCTATGCCCGCCGCAAGGCTGCCAGAAATCTAATCGGCACCCTTTTGCTTTCGGCCGGCATCCCGATGATTACCGCAGGTGATGAGCGACTAAAGACACAAGGCGGAAACAACAATGCCTACTGCCAAGACAATATCATCACCTGGCAAAACTGGGATCCAAACAGCCACCAGCTGGACTTTGAAAAGACTGTTTCACACCTAATTTCACTGCGAAAGCAGTATCCGGCGCTCAGACCGACAACTTTCACCAAGATCGAGGAGCCAACCCCGGAGCATGATCAGATGCTTTGGTTCTCGGTTCGTGGCGATGAAATGAGCATCGAGGACTGGCATAACTCTGAGCGCAGAACCCTGCAGCGCTTGGCGTACCACCTAATGAATGACGGCTCAAAACAGGGCATTCACCTGGTGATAAATGGCACCGAGGCAATCAAAAATGTCACCTTGCCAAAACCAAAGGGTGTCAAAGAATTTGAGCTGCTCTGGGACAGTGCGCTGGAACTTCCACCCAAACGCAGCATCGTGCTGCCGGCAGGTTCGAAACTGCGGATGGTCGAAACCAGCATGCAGTTGTTTATCGTTCGCTAATCAATTGCGTGGATTTCAACCCGTAGCGCGACAAACTCACTAAATTGACAACGTGGGTAATGAAAATAGAGTCATCGGACGCATTCCAATCAGCAAGGTCTGGCCTGAGGTTGACGGCGGAGACTTCCCCGCTAAGGCCTTTGAGGGCGAAGTAATCGACTTCGGAGCTACCGCGTTTCGCGAGGGACATGACCTAATCGCCGTAGAGCTATTACTCACCTCACCAAAGGGTAAGTCACAGCGCATTCGACTTCTAGAGGGTCGCCCAGGGCTTGATGAGTGGACCACCAAAGTTTTGCTTGATGAAGTTGGTAATTGGAGCTTCCAGGTCAGCGCTTGGGATGACGAATATAACACTTGGCTCCACAACACCGAGGTCAAGTTGCAGGCAGGTGTCGATGAAGAGCTAATGATGCTCGAGGGTGAGCGTTTGCTAAAGCGCCTGGCTGATTACAGCTCAGGTAAAGATAAAAAAGCACTTCAAGACGCAGCCTCGCAGTTGGTCAAGCCCGGGAAGACGCCTGCCGAACGTCTAGATGTGGCTCTTGCCGCCGGACTAACCGAGCTCGCTGATCGCAATCCACTGCGCAACCTTGAAACCCTGAGTGAGCCAAGGACCGTGCGTTGCGAGCGCCGATTGGCCGGCTCCGGTGCTTGGTACGAGTTCTTCCCGCGCTCCGAAGGAGCAACCAAAGACAAAGACGGTGTAATCGTCAGCGGTAATTTCAAGACTGCCCTCAAGAGCTTAGATCGAGTAAGCCAAATGGGCTTTGAGGTGCTCTACCTCCCACCGATTCACCCAATCGGCACCTCTCATCGCAAAGGACCTAATAACACCCTGATTGCCGGACCGCACGACCCTGGTTCCCCCTGGGCCATCGGCAATAGCGCAGGCGGTCACGACACCATTCACCCAGAGCTCGGCGGTGAAGCAGACTTCAAGGCATTTGTGAAGGCAGCCAACAAACAGGGCATCGAGGTTGCCATGGACTTAGCCCTGCAGGCCTCCCCTGACCACCCGTGGGTCAAGAGCAATCCACAGTGGTTTACCCAGCGTGCCGATGGCTCTATCGCCTATGCCGAAAACCCGCCCAAGAAGTATCAGGACATTTACCCAATCAACTTCGATAACGACCCAGAGGGCATCTTTGATGAGGTGCTACGGGTGGTGAACAAGTGGATTTCATTCGGGGTAAAGATTTTCCGGGTAGATAACCCTCACACCAAACCGGTTGACTTCTGGCAGCGCCTGATCTCAGAAGTAAATCGCATAAACCCCGAGGTTATCTTCTTGGCAGAGGCCTTTACCCGTCCAGCCATGATGCATGCGCTTGGGAAGGCAGGGTTCCAGCAGTCCTACTGCTATTTCGCATGGCGTAATCGTAAGGACGAATTAGTTGATTACCTAAACGAACTTGCTCACCAAAGCGCTGACTTCTTCCGGCCGGCGCTATGGGTGAACACCCCGGATATTCTCACCAGCTACCTGCAGTTTGGTGGCAAGCCCGCATTCAAGATTCGTGCCACCATTGCGGCAACCGCGGGAGCGACCTGGGGCATGTATTCCGGTTTCGAACTATACGAATCGGTTGCTCGCCCCGGTGCTGAAGAAAATATCGACAGCGAGAAGTTCGAAATCAAGATTCGCGATTGGGAGACTGCCCTTAGGTCTCAAGAGACCCTGATTCCGCGAGTGACCTTGTTGAATCAGATCCGCAAAGAGAACCCAGCTCTTGCACAGCTTCGCAATCTGGTTACGCACTTTAGCGATGATCCCGAGGTATTGGTTTACTCCAAGCACCTAGCTGCTCAGCACAATAATGGCGAGGCCAACACCATCCTGGTGGTGGTAAACACCGATCCGCACTCGGTCCGCGAGACCACAGTGCACCTGAATCTTGCTGCGCTGGGTGCTCAAGGTCAGATCAACGTCACCGATTTGATTACCGGCCAAAAGTTTGTCTGGGGTGAGCACAATTACGTGCGACTGGATTCCTTCACCGAACCAGCCCACATCTTGAGGGTGGAAGCATGAATCCAGAAGCCGAGGGACTACAGCTCCTAGCCGAATCCAGACACCACAGCCCGCACTCGATCCTTGGACTTCACCAGGATGGCAAAGACTGGGTGATTCGAGCCCTGCGGCCATTTGCCAAGTCCGTTACCGCGAAGTCGAAAAAGGAAAGCTACGAACTCACTCACCGCTTTGGCGGTGTTTGGGAGTATCAGGGCAAGGGCAAACTCCCCGGTGACTATCGACTTATCGCCAGCTACGAATCTGCTCCTGACTGGGTGAGTGACGACCCCTACCGCTACCTTCCGATGATTGGTGATTTGGATCTGCACTTAATTGGCGAAGGTCGCCACGAACAGCTTTGGCAAGCGCTCGGTGCGCACCATGTGGAGCAATCGGATTCGCTTGGTGACACCTCCGGCGTTAGCTTCACGGTCTGGGCACCGAATGCGCAGGCGGTGCGTGTGGTTGGTGACTTTAACTCCTGGGATGGCACCTGCTATCCGATGCGATCGATGGGTGGAACCGGGGTTTGGGAGTTGTTTATCCCAGGCGTGAAGCCCGGTGCGCTGTATAAATTCCAAATCCTGACCAAGGCCGGAAACTGGATCACCAAGATCGACCCGATGGCTAGGAGAACCGAGGTTCCCCCCGCCACATCATCGGTGGTGGATGTCAGCGACTATAAGTGGCGCGACAAGGACTGGATGAATCAGCGCGCTAGAACCGATGCGCTGAAGTCTCCGATGTCTATCTATGAGCTACACCTGGGTTCATGGCGCGGGCCAAAGAACTATCGTGAGTTGGCTCCCGAGCTAATTGGACATGTGAAGTACTTGGGTTTCACTCACGTCGAATTCATGCCGCTGGCCGAGCACCCATTTGGTGGCAGCTGGGGCTATCAGGTCACCGGTTACTACGCCCCCACCTCACGCTTTGGGACGCCCGATGACCTTAGGTTCCTAATCGACGAACTTCACAATGCCGGCATCGGTGTGATTTTGGACTGGGTTCCGGCTCACTTCCCAAAGGATGATTGGGCGCTGGCGCGCTATGACGGCGAGGCGCTCTACGAAGATGCCGACCCAAGACGTGGCGATCACCCGGACTGGGGAACGCACGTCTTCAACTTCGGTCGCACCGAGGTAAGAAACTTCCTGGTGGCGAATGCCAGCTACTGGCTGGAGGAGTTTCACATCGATGCGCTGCGAGTAGATGCCGTGGCATCGATGCTCTATTTGGATTACAGCCGAAAAGACGGTGAGTGGCTGCCGAATATTCACGGAGGCAGAGAGAATCTCGATGCGATTCGCTTCCTGCAGGAGGCAAACGCCACCGCCTATCGCCGCAACCCAGGCATCATCATGATTGCCGAAGAGTCCACCGCCTTCCAAGGCGTTTCTGCACCGACCGACTTTGGCGGTTTGGGATTCGGGTTTAAGTGGAACATGGGCTGGATGCACGACTCACTGGAATACATCCAGCGCGATCCAGCCTGGCGCAAATACCACCACGGTGAAATTACCTTCTCGATGCTCTATGCCTACGACGAGAAGTTTGTGCTGCCGATCAGCCACGATGAGGTTGTCCACGGCAAGGGATCACTGCTATCGAAGATGCCGGGCGATCACTGGCAGAAACTTGCCAACATGCGGGCATATCTGGCGTTTATGTGGACTCACCCCGGCAAGAAGCTTTTGTTTATGGGCCAAGAATTTGCTCAACCGAGCGAGTGGAGTGAATCCAGGGATTTGGATTGGTGGCTATTGGACCACCACCCGCATCGCGGCATGCAACAGCTGGTGACCGATATGAACAAGCTCTATGTCGAAAACCCAAGCTTGTGGGAGCTAGACCACGATCACGCTGGTTTCCAGTGGATCGATGGCGGCAATGCCGATCAAAACATCCTGAGCTTCCTGCGATTTGATGCCGCTGGTAATCCAATAGCGGTCATCGTGAACTTTGCCGGTCACCCGTATCACAACTTCAGAATCGGGTTGCCAAAACCCGGATTCTGGAAAGAGATTATGAATACCGATGCGGAGAGCTACGGAGGCAGCGGGGTGGGTAACTTCGGAGGAGTTCAAACTCAGGAACACCAAAGTCACGGTCGTCCATACTCGGCAGAGATCACCGTGCCACCGCTTGGTTCGGTTTGGCTAAAGCTTTCCTAGAACATCAGTGAGGCAAGTCTTCTTCTCGCCTCTAAAACAGCCTGGTGGGAGTCACCGGTTACGGTGAATAAGTCCAAAAGGCGCTGTCTAATTTGCTCGCGAAGGTCGAAATCAACGGCAAAGCGATCCAGCAGCAGCTTAAATGCCTCGGCCGGTTCTCCGGAAATCAATACCTGATCGGCTTGGGCAAATAACTGCTCCAGCTCGGTCTCAGTAACTGGGTTTTGCAAGCGGTGAAGCAGCTGCACCTGGGCGAGCCCGGCTTTGATCTCCTGATCGCTTGGGTATTCGATTACCAACTTTTCAAACTTCGCCAATGCATCAACCAAGTCACCGCGTTCGACCGCATCGATTGCGACCTGGTGTTCCGGGGTGAGTTTTTTGACCGGCTGGGCGGCGGCATCAGAAACCGTGACCGTGCCGGTGAGATTACTCTGAGCGGCCATTTGCAATACCTGACCTAACACCTGAACCAATTGCTCCTGGTTGATGACGCCCTTGAATAGCGGGGTTGGGGCACCGGCAAGAATCGCCGCCATTGCAGGAGCCTCGCTCACGCCAATTGCCTGGGCCAACTGCGGTGAAGTGCGCAGGTCGACCTGGATACCGGCAAATCTTCCCTTCGCCGACCCGATAACTTGCTCCACGAGGCCGCTGACGGCGTTTGAACTCTCAGAGCCGTCCACTATGAGCATCAATACCGGAACGCTCTCAGAGAGCTGCAGGTAGCGCCTGAGCACCTGCTCATCGGCTGGCACCAACCAACCCGCGACCGCGTTGCCGGCTGGTTGGTTTTGGTTGGTCAGCTTTGAAAGATCGAAAGCTCCAGAAAAGTTACTCATCGCGCTCCTAGGGAAATTGCGGTCAACAGTTGCTGGGTGGCACCAAGCAGTCTTGCTCGGGATTCGGAACCGGCAGCCGGCATGTGGAAGAGCAACATGGCACCGTAGCGGGTTTCAATACCGGTGGCACTGCCGCCGGCTCCCAGCAGGATCGCCTCTTGCCCAGAGATTGCAACGGCATCGCCCGGGGATTTCGGAATGATGGTGTAGGTGTCGATCATGTAGACACCAACCAGCGCCCCACCCTCACCGGAGGTGAGCAAAACCATCTCGTCATTAGAAATTTTGTGGTCGAAGGTCACATTGGCATTACTCAACGTCTCGGCGAGGCTTTGCTGAACCGATGAAACATCCTTGATGTATTGGTTATCGCCATCCACCAAGATGCTCCAGGCAGAATCCGGACCTTCGTTGAGCAGGCTGCCCACCGCCTTGGCAAGATCAGCCGGTGGCATCAGCAAGAATTTACTGTCTTCCTTGACGGTGTTGGCACCGACCTCTTCGGCCGCTACGGCTGGGAAGTCAACGCCTGGCAAGATGTCCATGTACTGGTAGAGGCGATACTGATCGCGAGCGCTCTCTTGGCGCAAAATCATCATGGTGAGGGTCTGCTCACCGGTTACCACCATTACGGAGCGTGGCCAGGTATCGGTGGCGCTTGGCAAGAACAGCTGAATCGGAGCGGCCAGCAACGGTGCTGGAGGTTGCGGATCCTCTGTGCGTCTAGCGATGTTATAGGCAGCTCTTCTGGCGACCAAAGCCGGTCCGGTGACCCTGACCTCGATGATCTCGCGATCCAGCTCAGCATCGGCTTCTGCCACCACCGCGGTGATTTCCCCTAGCACGCGCTTGAGCTGATCTTTTGTCATTACTGGTGTCAGGGTGTCCTGCGCGGGCGATGGGCTTGGGCTCAAAACCGGGTTTTGATATTCCGGGGTGCAACCCGACAGACTGGCGGCAACCAAGGCGAGTGCCACAAACTTCAATCCCCGGGCCTGGCGGCGGGGGCTGACTGGGGCATCGGCCTCAGGATCCTTCTTTTTGAATTTCGGCAATTCCAGCTGCAGTTTTGGTCGACGTGGTCCATTCCAATTTCTAGTGATTCCAGACTTGCGATAGCCGGTAATAAAAAGCCACAGGCTCCAGAGCGCGCCGGCGAGCATCAGGCCCAACCCGACCATGGTGATCGGCGCAACCGGAACACCCTCATCGGGCAGGTCCCACTCGATTTTTATTTTGCGTGGCGCCATGTCGATGCCCTTGGCGGCAATTAGCACCCCGACTTCATTCCCCTCGGGCACGGAAATCTTGCCCTCGAAGTTTTCTGCCACCTCTAGGCGCCACAGGTCAGAGCCTCGTGGGTCAGCAAGCTCCCCGCCGCCGCTGCGCTCCACCTCGGAAATTAGTACTTCCTCTTTGGCCTGATTCACCCCTAGCCGGGTTTCGGCATACTGGGCTTTGCCGATCCAGCCGACGATATCTGACTCACGTCCTGCTGCCAAAAACACCTGTCCATCGTTATTTGCGGTAACCGAAACCTTGCCTGGATATGCGGTGAGCACCTTGTTTGGAATCATCACGTAGGTGGTTGGCGTCGTGAGCTCGGCCTCGGCAATAATCATTCGCAGCGGTTGATTCTCCAGCTGATTCACAAGCCCAATTGCGGTAAGCGTCAGCCCAACCACGAATGTGGTGAGGGCGAGCCAAAAGCGCAACAAACAAACTCCAAAGGTCTATAACAGTCCCCAAAGTTTACCCCGAGCAGCTCCAAATCAGCCCCTGCTCGGTTTACCGGCAGATCTCAAGGTGTGGGGCAAAACGAAATCTAACGGTGCCAATCAGGGCTATTGGCACAAACCTGCGTAACTTGGTACCTGATGCTTGATTGAATGAGGGCGGATGGAACAGAGAACTAGACTCACCGGCGGTTTCCAGGTTGGACTAACCGCGGGTCTTGGTGTGATGACTGCCATTTTGATTGCCACCGCGGTGTCCCAGGTCGCGACCGTGATCACCTACGTAGTCTTTGCGCTGCTTTTGGCCCTGGGTCTAAACCCACTTGTGAAGCTTTTAGAGAAAATCAAGTTTCCAAAGATTCTTGCCATCACCGTTGTCGTGCTGGGCTTTTTTGGTTCTTTGGCGGTTTTGATTGCCATGGCGCTTCCGCTGGCGATCGAGGAAGCTGCGGTTCTGATTCAGCAAGTTCCTTCACTGGTTAGCAATTTCTTCAGCCTCGAACTTATCTCTCAGTGGGATCAGCGACTCGGCGGCTCCCTCACCAACGCCAGCAGCGGCATTGTGGACTTCATCTCGAATGCCGAAAACTGGCCGACTTTGCTCGGAGGGGTTTTTGAGGTTGGTCTGGGTGTTGTTAGCACCACATTCGGCGTAATTCTGGTTGGTATTTTGACGCTTTACTTCATGGCCTCGCTTGATGAACTAAAGGGCTACCTTTCCAGACTGGTTGCAAAAACCAAGCGCGAGGCGTTTCTAAACATCACCGATCAGATTTCGAACTCGGTGGGTCGCTGGGTTATCGGGCAGCTTTCGATTGCGGTGATTCACGCCGCCGTGGTGTTCACCTTCCTAAGTATTGTGCAGGCTCCGTTCGTGCTGCTTTTGAGCTTCATTGCATTCCTATTCGCGCTGGTGCCACTGGTTGGTCCGGTTATCGCATTTGTTTTGATTAGCTCGTTCTCGCTGCTAGCTGGCTACGAGACCGCGATTGCGGTTGCAATCTTCTACCTGATCTATCTGCAGATTGATGCCTACGTCATTAGCCCAAGGGTTATGAAGAAGGCGGTTTCCATTCCTTCTGCGGCAGTTGTGATTGCAGCGTTAGCTGGTGGCACGCTAATGGGAGTATTGGGCGCACTAATTGCGATACCGGTAGCAGCCAGTGCACTGCTGATTGTGCGTGAAGTTTGGATGCCGAAGCAGGAACTTATTTAGTAGTGGGTTGGCAGCGGTGCCGAGCCGGGCACAACCAACTCACTAATGGCATCTAGCGCTCGTCTGGTGGCTTTTTCGCCGACCCAAAGGTGCTTCTCGCCCTCAAACCCGTAAACCTTAGCTTGTGGCACCACAGCGAATCTGACTGCAGCCTCCTCGGGCTGCAAATAGTCGTCCTCTCCGGGAACCAGCGCAATCAGCGGCTTTGCGAATGAATTCCAGCGCATAAGGTCGGCGTCGGTTGCTCGATGCAGCGGCGGTGAGATCAAAATTGCACCCGAAACCTTGTGATCAGGGCCGTATTTGATAGCAAGTTCGGTGCCAAAACTCCAACCCACCAGCCAAAGATTTTTTAGCCCGCGGTCTTCGCAGAACTTCACCGCGGCAGCAACGTCAAACTCTTCGGCTACTCCCCCATCAAATGACCCAGTCGAGACTCCTCTGGGTGAACCTGTGCCTCGGGTATTGAAGCGCAAAACAGCGACGTTTATAAGTGCAGGCAAGCGATTGGCCGCCTTGCGATAAAGGTGGGAATCCATAAAGCCACCGTGGGTGGGCAAAGGGTGCAGGGTGATTAGCGTTGCCACCGGGTTCATGCCAACCGGCATCGCCAGTTCGCCAACCAGAGTTTGGCCATCTTCGGTGTGGAGGGTGATTTCCTCGCGAATAGCCGGCAATTCAGTCGCGGCGCGAATTTCTTCCATCAGGGCAGCAACCCGTCAAAGATCTTGAAGCAGTGGTTGTGAAAGTGACGCCTGGTCTGCACCCCGCGGTGAGTATCCCAGGCGACGGTATGCATAAGCCCAGGCTCAATCGAAATAACGCAGACCGGGCAGATCCAACTCTTGCCGGCCTCGGCATTCGAGCCATTGGTCTGCTGCACGGTGAATTCAACACCGCGCTTCACGACGGTGTGAGGCAGAGACATTTTCAAAAGTGAGACATCAAGTTCGCGATACTCAGGCTGCTTAGCTCCCCGACGTCTTCGGTCACGCACGATTAGTACCAGTTTTTGTCGTTCGAGTGTGCCAGTGCGCCACATGGAGTGCCGTAGCGGCCGGAGATGTAGCCGATGCCCCACTTGATCTGAGTGGCTGGGTTGGTGCGCCAGTCCGCTCCGGCAGAAGCCATCTTGGTTCCAGGCAATGCCTGCGGGATGCCGTAGGCACCGGAGGATCGGTTCAGCGCATTCCAGCGCCAGTTGCTCTCGCGCTCCCACAATTTGACCAGGCAGGAATACTGGTTGTAGTCCCAGCCCTTGGCCTCAACCAAGTCAAGAGCGATTCCCTTGGCGGTCCCAGGAACTGGCAACGGAGCACCGTCGACAAACAGTTTTGCAACGCCCTCCCCCGAGAGAATCTCAAAAGAACCGCGTTCGTAGCCGTCGCCATCGACAGCAATAAAGGTCAGCTGCTGATTTTTCTCTTGCTCGGTATCAAAAACCTGCATGGTGTCGGCCGAAGCCATGGTTCCAGAATAGGGATCAACCGCGGAAACCATTACCAGTGAGGCGGCGAAAAAGAAGCCCAGGGTCGGCAAAGAACGCGACTTAGCGCGTGGCTTTAAACCATGTCTACCCAAGGGACTCCTTATGTGCAGTCTCTAAGCCTAAACGCACCGGCCTAAATCGGCAATTAGCCCAAGAGTTGCTGCCGGTGCAGCGCGGATCCCACAGCACCCAAAAATTCGTCTACGTGATCGCGATCAAAGCCATTTGATGACCGGCCCAAAGACGCAGTTCTGAGTTCAAAAGTGGTTGGCCCTGAAAGCGTGCTGCGTTTGATCTCGATCTTTTTTATAAGAGCATTTACCTCTCTCGGGTTATAGCCCTGCGAGACTCTTTCGAATCTTGACTTAGGGTCGGTCTCTAGAACCTGCTTGAGAAGTCTTAGGAGCGCCGCGAGGTCTGCTGCTGCTTGGGCCTTACCTTTGACCCGAAGTTCCCGCTGCAGCTCGTTTACTTCAAAGGCATCTGCCGCTTTCGCAATTGCCTCGTCAACAGCGGGAATCTGGTAGCCACCGGGGACCAAATCAAACTTGGCAACCGCCACCACAGCCGAGCTGATTAGCTCGCGATCTGGATTATCGTGCTGGCTTTTCACCCTCGCCATGAGCGCGTCAACTTGCTTGGGGTCATACCCCTGAAGCTTTGCGCTGGCCATCGGGAAGTTCATTAGCTAAAACAATACGTGAGAGAGCAGATATGCGATGAAAGTTGATGGCAAAAGGGAATCTAATCGATCCATCATGCCACCATGGCCTGGCAGGATATCGCCCATGTCCTTGACCTCAAGGTCGCGTTTAATCAGCGATTCCGAGAGATCTCCCATCACCGAGGAGACTAACAGGGCCGCGCCGAATAGCAACCCGAACCAAATAGAGGCACCGGTCACCAGTGCGGTAATCAGACCGCCGAATAGCCCACCGAGGATTGATGCAAACAAACCCTCCCAGGTCTTTTTCGGCGCGATCAGTGGCGAGAGCTTCGTTTTTCCAAAGAACCTGCCAACCAGGTAGCCGAAGGTGTCGATGGAGACCACGGTTATGACCAGGCCAAATATCCAAGCGGTGCCATTGGGGCGGTTTATCAAAAGGGAGCCAAAGCTGAGCAAAAGTGGCACATAGAACAGCGCCCAGTTGCTCGCACCAAAATCCCGCAGCGTTTGCTTTAGGGTTCGACGCTCTTTGGTTACCAAAAGGTATGCGGTTCGCCAAATCACCATCGTGGCGCTGGCAATCAACACCGTCAGCCACTGGGCAATAGGGCCAAAGAAGAAGGCCGTCCAGGGGAGCACAAATCCGGCCAGGCCAACCAAATATTTAGGAACGTGCCAGCCGCCGCGCTTTAGCACGCTGGCAAGCTCAAAGCTCGCTGCTGCGGTGGCTACCGATAGCAAACCAACAAAAAGAAATGGGCTAAAAAGCGAAAGCAGGAAAATTCCACCGAGCCCAAAACCTACGGCCAGTCGTGGCCCCAGGGTTTTGGTCTTCGAGGTTTCCAACTAGACCTCGAGCAGCTCGGCTTCTTTGTTCTTTAGCGCTTCATCGATCTTGTCGGTGTGTGCCTTGGTGATGTTCTCGAGCTCCTTTTCGGCGCGCTCGACCTCATCCTCACCAGCTCCACCATCCTTCTTTAGCGCTTCCAGGTCTTCCTTTGCGCTGCGACGAATGTTACGCACCGAGACACGACCGTGTTCGGCCTTATCGCGGGTGAGCTTTACGTATTCCTTGCGGCGCTCTTCGGTGAGCTCTGGCAGGTTGATTCGAATAATTGAACCGTCGTTATTTGGCTGAGCGCCGAGGTTAGGCATAGCCATCAGGGCCTTTTCGATGGCCTGAAGAGCGCTCTTGTCGTAAGGGTTGATGATGATCGAGCGGGCCTCTGGGTTTTGAATTCCGCCCAGCTGACCAAGCGGGGTCATGGTGCCGTAGTAGTCGACCATGACCTTTTGAAACATTGCTGGGTTGGCACGACCGGTGCGCACAGATGCGAAATCGTCCTTGGTGGCCTCAACAGCCTTGTCCATCTTCTCTTTAGCTTCCGCCAAAATCTCGTTGATCATGTCTTCTCTTCTCCTCTGATAAATCTAGGCTCGCACCGCGGTGCCAACTGGCTCACCCAGTAGCGCCTCGGATATCTTTTCCATGCTGAATACTCGCATTGGCATCTTGTTGTCCATGCAGAGCGAAAATGCGGTGGCATCTACCACCTTCAAGCCGCGGACCAAGGCGTCTTGATAGCTAATCTCGGTCAGCATGGTTGCGCTTGGATCCTTGCGAGGATCTGCAGTGTAAACACCATCGACACCATTCTTAGCAACCAAAACTTCTTCTGCACCAATTTCAAGTGCGCGCTGCGCAGCCACTGTGTCGGTGGAGAAGTAAGGAAGTCCGGCTCCGGCACCAAAGATCACGACTCGACCCTTTTCGAGGTGTCGAATCGCACGTAGCGGTAGGTAAGGTTCTGCAACCTGAGCCATGGTGATTGCGGTCTGGACACGAACATCGCCACCGGCTTGCTCAATAAAGTCCTGCAGCGCTAGCGCGTTCATGACAGTGCCCAGCATGCCCATGTAGTCGGCACGGCCGCGGTCCATGCCGCGGTTGGAAAGCTCTGCTCCGCGGAAGAAATTGCCGCCACCGACCACAATCGCGATCTCGACCTTTTCGGCTGCCTTCGCAATGTCCTTGGCAATTTCAGAAACCACATCCGGGTTCACACCCAGAGATCCGCCGCCGAAGGCTTCACCTGAAAGCTTTAGCAATACTCTGCGCTTTTCGCCCATGTGTTCCACCTTTTATGCGACTGCGAATCGGCTCCGCATCGAGTCAATACTAGAGCCCAAAAAGATAGATGGCCCGGTCTTTCGACCGAGCCATCTAAAAGGATTTTTACTTAGGCGCCGACGCGGAAACGTACGAAGCCGGTGACCTTTAGGCCAGCGTTCTCCAATACCTTGCCGACAGACTGCTTTGAGTCCTTAGCGAAGTCCTGGTCTAGCAAGCAGGTCTCCTTGAAGAAGCCAGTAACGCGGCCTTCAACGATCTTTGGCAGTGCAGCCTCAGGCTTGCCCTCGTCGCGTGCGGTTGCCTCGGCAATCTCGCGCTCCTTAGCAACGATGTCAGCTGGGACCTCGTCGCGGGTTAGGTAGCTAGGGCTGAATGCTGCGATGTGAACAGCAACGTCGTGTGCGGTCTCTGCATCTGCACCTTCGAAAGCAACCAATACGCCAACCTGTGGAGGTAGGTCGCGGCTGGTGCGGTGTAGGTAAGCGTCAACGCCAGA
>JACCDO011535069.1_pt1 | contig 21554 bp, 38 predicted proteins | sample 7446101 | NCBI WGS metagenome assembly JACCDO01 (sample SAMN15323440, study PRJNA562643) | freshwater metagenome | isolation source: river surface water | place: USA:Blue River Watershed | collected 2017-08-16
TGTCTGTACGTGCTGTGCTTTGATATTGTAAATACCCCAATCCATAACCCTTTTTGTGGTTGTATTTCTGTCGGTGGGGTCTTCCTTTTTCTTTTCTACTTCCACGTTACTCGTGGGTTTGTATGCGCTTGGACTAACCACTTGCGATGTTTCGTTGTCACCTAGTTTATTGTGTTTGCTTAGTTGTTGCATGTCGGTTACCGGAGTTACATATAGACTCATATTAGATTCTCTGCGTAGTGTCCGCCATGCACATAACTGGACCTAGACCAGTTGGACAGCCGACATTTGGACAGCAGTAACCCATGACACCTTCCAATTTAAGTCCACACTTGGTACATGTTTGTGTTTCGTTCCATGGGTTTGGCTTCTTCCATATATCTGGTTCGTTTTTCTTTAGCCATTCGTTGAGATTGTCGGCTATTTCCCTGGACGCTTTCTCGGCCTCCAGGTCCTTTAGGTATTCCTCTAAGAATAGAGCGTACCATTCGTATTGGTTCATATAACTTCCTTTCCATACATCATTTGCATTGCGTCAAAGATACAATCATCAATTGGATTGTGCTTTGTGATATGTAGCTTCGAATTGAAACCAGGATAATCAACATCCACATAACCACGGTCGGATGAATACCAGATATCAATTGCTGTGCGTACATCACGCCAACGTGCAAAAGGAAAAATCGGCTCCAATCCTAACTGTTCTTCAATGGAGTCCAGCGTTAGCTGGTCCAGATTACCCCTTGCCCATACATAAGAACGTGGCTCGTTGAACTGTTTAGCCCATTCTCGCATACGTTCATAACCAACCTCAAATACCACATCCTCTTCGGAAGGGCGGAATGATTTGTATTTGACGTTATCACATTGTTTCTTCCACCATTCAATCGTGGATGGTGTCATTGACCGTTTCAGGCGCTTTCGCTGGTCTTCCACATCGAACTTTGCAAAGAACGCATTTGCTCGCATGTCCTCATGTGAGGGCTTCTGGAGTGGATCGAAATGCACACAGGCCATCGACAAAATAATGGCATTGGACTCCTTGCCCAATGTCTCAACATCAAATACAAACATTACATTACCACTTAGATTCGTCTGTCAGGTCTACCTTGAACACACCGGAAATTCCGTTGATTGTTGTATCAAATACAACCTCAAGTGTCATACCAATACCGGTCTGTGCCGTTACAATCGTTGCTTGATTAACTTCTGGAAAACGGTCGAGCGTTGTCAGAACAGTTTTAAGTTCATCCTTGGTCAGTTTTACGGAACTCATTTAGATACCTTTCATAGTTATACAATTTTACATAGTAAGAGAATTCTTTGGGGCATTGAACTGGATCAGGAAGGTTATCACCGTAAATACCGACCAAATCATTCCACACATTGATTATTTCTTCATCGGTCATGGTTTGGTCAATGTTCTTAGAATTTTAACTTGGTCATTTGGTGCAAGATAACAACGTGCATGGATGGTTTTTCCCTGTGTCTTTAGATTGTCCGATACAGTAATCTCTACAAGTTTTTCTTGCATGATTTTTTCAACCAATGCAGTTACAACTTTTTGTCGAATGTGTTCTTTCCATGTTGCTTCATCCCAATTTGCTATTGCTTCAGTGTGTGCAATTTCATATTTAATTGACATTAGCTTACCACCAATGGCAAACTCTTGAACGCCAGGAATAAAAAGATCGTCCGCTGGATTCCAAGCGTCTTGTTGTCTCAATATTGCCATTAATCAACCCATTCTAAGATTTCAAAATATTCCTCAACTCTTTCTTTTGCATCTTCAAGTGAAGTGGCGAGGACCTCAGTAATGAGTATATCATCATCTAAATGTAATGTAAATGGACAATCGTTGGCCTTTTTGGAAGATATAACATCTCCAAGATCAACTTTACCTCTTACCGTATAAAACTTTCCGTTCTTAACTCGGTCCAATAAATTGTAAGTTTCGTTGTGAATTGAAACAACATCATCAAACCAAAGTTCGGCCTCTTGTTGCGTATTGAATTTAGGAGATAATGTGGCACCAGATGAAGGATTCACCCAGAACCAAACCGCTTCCTGCATATCGGCGTGTCGGTACTTGATTAGACTTGCCTTGAATTGCTTCTTCTTAAGTGTCATGTTTGTTTGAAGTCTTTCTTGGAGAAGAAAAGTTGTATCGACAAACGGGGTTGTGCAAAAGGACTAATTGGTGTCGTGCAGTGCCATTCTTTTTCGGTTGATAGAACTGATACGTTATATCTTGGCACGATAAATTTACCGTGTTGTGGTCGAATGTCACCTTCTTGCCAATTAAATTCGTCTGTGTATGCAAACCAGCCGCCCCAGTTTGTGTCCCATTCCCTATTCAAATAAATTGACATTGCATTGTAGTCTGCATAATCGGCATGCCAATTCACACAGGAGTTTGGCATACCAATATAGAACAACGTTGAGCGTGACCAAGGATTGTAATCTATCTTACCACGTGATTGTATCTCGTCATAGATTCGATTACTTAGGTCACCAGGCATTACTCGGTTAAAAATAACACCTGCTGTTGCATATTTGAGAGAATCGACCCATTTGGTCTGGTTCGATGCCCAAACATCACCGGCTCTTGTATCTTCATTCCACTTTAGAACATCGGCAATCAACTCCTCGGAAAGAGTATCTTCTTGTACATATAACATATCATGCAATCATCTTAATAAAACGGTTAAGGATAATCCGGGAATTGACCTTCCCTCCTGTGTATTTAGAGAACTCAGAGGCCATTCCTCGTGTTGTTGAGGACGTGATTACCAATTCGTCATCTTCTGTTTCCATAGATGATGTAGCAATGAAGTAATATTCATCGTAGCCGACATCCTCAAGCACAAACAATTTTTCCTTTTTGAATTCAATCATCATTTTATCCACTTTATTTGTTCTCTCATGGTAACTTTCTGATGAATTCGAGGTATACAATTCAAATGCACTTCTCATTTCACGACTAGGAGCAATGTAGAAACCAACTAGGTTGCAATGCGCTCTTTGCTTCAACAATTTTAATAATGCCATTGTTTCGCAAGAAGCGGCAGAACCATAACGAGCGCCGGCATCCGAAATCTCTACAGAAGCCTTGTTTTTAGGATCTCTGAGAACAGCACGAATTCGGTATGTTGGTCGTCCCTCGGAAGTGATAGTTGGTCTATTGGTTCTCACATCAATAAAATCATAACGATCACCAAGAAGTGCACTTTCACCATCAGTCAAAAATACTGCATTGACAATATCAATCTTGTTTTCCTTTTTGAATTCTGGAATAATACTGAAGGCCGAAACAATAGAATGATTCAGTGGTGTTCCACCTAGAGCCAATATTGATGGAATCGAGAGGTGTGTACTCACGTTTCGATAGCCAGTACCAAAGTCTAAAAGATGCATTGACATTTCAACATAATCAGTCACACTCATTTTGTGATTGAACAGGTTCAACAAGGAAAAGTCTTTTACAACCAAATCACCAACTTTCGGAACTTGTGGATTCGGAACTCGCCATTGTGAAGTGAAAGCGTATACATCAAAAGGAATATTTACTTTCTTGCAGAACATTACAAGGTTCAACAATTGTTTGATTGTAACATGTATTTTGTCCGCCATTGAACCGGACCAATCAATGTAGATAACCAAACCATGTGATTTACCATTGGGAATCTTTGTCATTCGTGCAAAGATATCGTCCGTGAGTTTGTACTCATGGATTCGATCCATGTTCAATTCACCGGTCTTAGAAACCTTTGCACGACTTTGTTGTTCGGCATTTTTACGCAGTTCAAATTCTTTCACCAAGTAGGAAACAACCTTATTAGATTCAGTTTTGAAATAATTATATTGCGCTTTCAATGCTTGTGGATTATATTTTACAGCGTTTTTGTTTTCAAGGTATAAACATTCTAATATTTGTTTGTGTGTGATGATTAATTTTTTGTAATCCAAAGTAGGAATATTACTGTAGATAATATCACGTTTCACATCCTTCGAGAATAGTTCTTTTTCCTTCTCACGGAAGGCTTCGTCTGTCTTAGAAGTCAATGATTCATCCATATCATCAGAGCCGGCAGAGCCAGCACCACTTTGTTCGGATGTTGTATCATTTTCTTTTTCGCCGGAACCACTTTCGGCTGAAGAATCATCATCTTCACCTTCGTCAACATTGTCACCTTTGGCTTGGTCACCTTCTTCCTCTTCAAATTCAATCTCATAATCAATTTCGCCGTTATCTAATTTTTCAAGGAGTTCTTTCTCCTGTTCGGTTAGAGGCTCAGCCTTTTCTTTTTTGCCTTTGGCAATTTTGATTTTTACTTTTTCACGTTCAACATTTTGAACCTTCATAAATTCCTGAATCTTCTTTGCAACGGCAACCACATCTTTCCAGGTTTCAGTAGATTCGACCTCACTGAGTAATACTTTTTCTTCTTGTGAAAAGTTGATTGCAAGTGAAGCACCACCTTTGGTGTGCAAATTAACACGGTCAATAAAGTTGAGTTTGTTTAGATTTTTACCTTTTGTTTCGAAAAAATCCATTTCCATCAGATCCTGATAGCCACGAATAAAAGATGGCTTGAGTCCTGGGAATTTACGCTTGATTTTTTTCTCAATACGCACATCTTCACACACGTTGAGAATGGATTTTTCAATTTTTTCTACGGAAACTGAATTGTGCCAGCCTTCCGCAGGCGTTTCAAGTGCATGGCCGACTTCGTGACCAAGCAAAAGATCGTAAAGTTGCGGGGAAAGGTTTCCGTCAAGAATCGGAACAGTCAAAATACGACTTTTCATGTCAAAAAATGCAGTCGGAACGTTGCGTTCTTCGATTGTCAGGTTTTCCGTAGCCATCAATCGTGCAAGATGTGATTTTGCTTCAATAAGCATGATATTTTCCGCTAAAAATTATGATTTTTTCGTGATGTGTAGATTTCCGTCATCTTGAATTTCAAGATTTAGTGTGTCACCTTCTTTCCAGCCGAGGTCCTCACACATTCCCTCTGGAAAAGTCAAGATTCCGTCACCTGAACCATCAGGTGCATCTTCTATTGTACCACCTTCATATGTTTTTGGCACTGGGTTGACCCAATTATGTACCACTTTGGTCAATTCAGTGTGCCAGGAAGGTTTTTTGACAAAAATATTTTCTAATTCAAAATAAACGTCATTTGCTAATTCGGGACTGTATTCATACAACGCATTTGCCCATGTTTTTGGATTCATTGGATTGTCTCGCAACTCGAAAAGACCATGGGATTTGTCTGATATGCTTCATTAATGTCATTTTGCATAGCGGCAAGTTTCTCAAGGCGCTTGATTGCCTCTTCCACTTCCTCATCCGTCATATTTTCTATGATTTGTGTAATTTCTTCAATATCTTCAGGCGTAAGCATAATGATCCTTTTTGTGTTTAGGTTGACGTTGGTATTTTGTCTCAAGTTTGTGACGGACCACCGGCTTGATCGGTGTGCGACAAACAGGTTTTGGAACTTTAAGTTTGATCTTCATTTTATCGCCTCATCTTAGAAATTTCTACAGCTTCGGTATTGTTGAACACTGGCACAGCATTCGATTTGTGCATTGTTGCAATACCTAGGATTTTGTCACCAGTATACACTTTACGTGGTGCCGCAGTGGCTACGGCTAAGCCAGTATTTAGAGAAGGAATGTGTTTTGTAGTAGACCTGCCTACGGGCGTACTCAATTTGTACACAAAAGGCTGAGAAACCTCATGTACATTCTTTTTAGACTGATGACCAGCCAACCAAGCCTCATATTCCTCACGTTCCTTTTTAGGACGTAGTTTTTGCTTGGATTTTCTAATTGAAGTGTGAATCATCATTTTATTTGCTCCATGAATGTTAGTATTATACATCAGAAACAAATAAATGTCAATTGGAGTGTTGCTTTTTAACTACAGTTATTTTCCATGATAACGATATTCATAATCGTCATCATATTCTTCTTCCTGATATCTACGCAACTTTACTTTTTTCTGTTCAGCATTTTCGCTTTTACGTTTTCTTTCGTTATAAAGATTTCTTGAAGATTTAAAATCGTCAGAATAATCTTTCTCTCTACGAAATTTACCTACAAATTTGCTCACTTAAAATTTACTCCAATTTTACTTAAATAATATCGTATCCGTTGGCTTTTTATTCACGGAACGATGCCGGGGATGTTGTCTCGAATAAATTTGTATGTGAGACCTTTAACACCCAAATCTTTCTTGAAAATGCCGATGATAACATCCGCCTCACGTGGCTCTAGTGATTCTAGCATGATAAGCAATAGTTGTTCACGTTTCTCTGGTGTTAATTTCTCTGCACCAGGATCACCTTTTCTGAACAAATAAAGACGGCGCATTTCCAGATTCAACTTAGAATAGGAAACACCAGGCAGAGTATCAGGTATTTTATAATTTTTAGGTTTATCTTTAATCAGCCATTGAATATCTGGATCATAAGCCAACCGAAATACTTGTTGCAAAGTTACAGACCAGTTTCTCTGTAATACTTCAATCTTCTCTTGTTTGGAGCCTGCGGCCGCAAACTCATCCAAAATCTCATAAACATTTTTAGCCATTAGAATTCCTCAATTACTTCCATTAGGTTTTTAAGTTTCTTCTCCATGAAGTAATTCATCAGCTTCATGCGAGGAGCGGGTTTAGTGTTATTATATGTATCAATAATTGATTTTTTAATATCCTCTGGTGTGTTGGTTAGGTCAATCAAAGTGCGATTGCGTGTGTAACCAATTCGTGAAGTTTCATCTTCATAATCTTCATAGTTGTTGGACATGAAGTTGGTCATACGACCTTCGGTCATAACCTTCTGGCGGACACCACGAACGAACGTATCTCCAGACGAAAGAATATTAGGAATGCCATCACCGGAATCACCAGTGATAATTTTCTGTTTTAGTTCTGTCAAAGGATCCTTAGACACAACAAATTTCTTTTGTGTAGGATTATATTGTTTGACATTCTTACCATAACGTTGCAATTGCAGGAAGTCACCATCACTGGATAGAATCAGGACTTTTTCATGCTTTGCATACATTGGTGTGAGTGTACCGATAACGTCATCAGCTTCAGCACCTTCAACATCAATGACTTTGTAGGGGAAATAGACCTTGAGGTCTTCCTTGAGATTTCCTAGAATATTGAAAATCATATTCCAGTCCAGAGAGGACTTTTCACGTGCGGCTTTGCGGTGTGCTTTGTAGAAAGGAAAGAATTCTTTGCGCCAGTATTTCCTACTGTCACAACAAAGAATGATCTCACCATATTCAGCTTTGAATTGTTTGACATGGCCACGCAAAATATTGAGTGCAATATGGCGTACCAAGTCTTCCTCAAGTTTCACATTCTTTTGACCAGCAATCTGGACCATGAGGCCGGCCAGAAGAACCTGGTTCAAATCAATTAGAATCATTTTTTACCTTATTTGATTACACGAAGGAGAATTATATCAGAATTGATTCGACCTGTCAATGGTTGTTCCACGGCGTTGATTTCCGGCAACAGTTTTTTGAGGATAATTTTTCCACCTTTGAGGCAATTCGGTAATACCGTTTCAGGTTTCCTAATTGTCTTTTGTATTGAGGTAGATTCGTTGAAGTTGATTATTGTGGTACCCTTAATGCTCAATCCACCAGCATCTGTGGCGTTGAATACACCAAGTTTGCGGGTTTTGGTATTAAATACCCAAAGTTGAGCACTGCCCACAATGTCAGCAGGATTAATAGAAACAATCTTAAACCCATTGTCGTCCTTTTTAAATTGAAGTTTCTCAACAACTTTGTCAACAGGTTTTGCCTTTTTCTTCCGAGGTTTGCGGGAGATTTTGGCATTGTGTGCCAATTTACCCGAATCGGTGATAATATTATTTAGAAATTTTATATACTCTTTAAGGTCTGCTTTTGAAAAGTGTGAATAGGCTTCTTTCAAGTCACTATCTTTTCCTTTGGCCGCAGATTCAATTTCTTCTAATCTTTTGGTGAAGAATTTTATAATATGTGAAGTATGTGCTCCTTTGACACCAAGGCCTTGCATCAGTTCATATGGATTAACCATGGTAAAGTCTCGAACAAAGATACAATCATCAATTGCACCTTCTATTTCACCAATGTATTCTTTTGCTTTTGCTTCTACTCTTTCCTGTATCGAAACAACTGGACCAACAGGCTCATCCAATACAACCGGCTTGATTTTAAGTTTGAGCGATTCAATGAACGTTTTAATCCATTGTTCATTCTTGGTGGAAAGTGGTGCACCACGTAATTTCATGCGACATACGAAACCGAGATTTTGGAAAAAATCATCGGAGACTTTTTCCAGGATTTCTATGTCCTTTTGTGGCGCTTTGATCTCTTTGAGATAAGAGAGTGTGAATTTTTTACTCTCTTTTGTGTCTGAATGGTAATTGTACCAATTCAGTGCCCTGGTGAGCGATACTTCTCCGTTTTTCCAGGAAGGTTCGCCACCTGATAGGGCTTTCTCATAATCTTTTAATGTACTGTGTCTCATGTCAACATGGTTACGGAATCAATGCGAAATGAACGCCAACCCTGGCTTTCAATATCCCAGACCGAGATTGTATTCGGATTTTCTGCTTTTGGCAATGATTCTGTTAGGAGTTGTTGCCCCTGTGCAACAGTTGCTGGAACATATTCGGGCATCAATGTGCATTTCATTGTTCGTTCTGTTCCATCTACTTTTACAAATGTAACAGTAACAACACCATTAACCAACATTTCTTTCAATTCATGTTTATTCATCATTTTCAATTCCCTCATACTGTTCAATATAATCACGCACCCTCAAACTCATTGCTTGAAACATAGTTTCGGCCACATCTCGTGAATTTGTGGTAACTTTCGAAACGATTCCCAAGAAACCATCTTCCATCATTCTAGAAACATAGTGTAAAGGTGATATCAAAATTGCTTCAAAAAGTTCGGGCATTTTTGGTGGTTCCTCTTGAAAAATTATGATATGATATAAATCACCCATTTCAGTTCCACCAATTTTTTCACCGGCCTTTTTATATTCAAAACCACTCACCTCATGGTCACCATCTTCATTTCTGTAGAAATTAAGACCATCAAAATCTTTACCCTTTAATATGTGTAAGAACTCTTTCATTAAATGCCTTAATATGTGATTTTCTAACTCTAACCATTATCCACGTATTGTAGTAATCGTTTGATTCCAGAACACTACGGTCAAATTGCTCTTTAGCTTCCAAATATCCACATTCACCTTTAGATTTACATAAGTGAATTATTTCTCTTTTGAAATGCTCCATGCCATGTAGTTTAACATCATTTTGTAGTTCTGTGTTAGATCCATAATAAGTTTGCCAGTCTGAGGCGATTTTATACCTTTTTTTCTTTCCTTTGATTACTTTAGTTTTCATTGAATAGAAAAATTTTTTACCAATGTATTTTTTACCAGTTTTTTCATTGGTGATAATGTAGACGAATCCATAATTATCACCAATGTCTGTTTCAGTAAAATCTTTGTTATCGTATTGCCAATTTATTCCCATCTCTCATCATCTTCATCGAGTTCATCCTCATTTATATATTCTTCTTGGATGTTGTCGATTGGATCACCGCAAAATGGACAATAGTTTGGTGTGGAATCAGAAACAAGTTCTTCAGTGTATGCAAGTTCAAAAGATGATTCGCAGTTTTCGCATTCTGCTGTTATAAGTTTATCTGTCATTTATGGTGTTCTCCCTTTTCATGTTTAGCCTCCCATTTGGCACACCAATAGGTAGGCCTCACTTTGGCGTCCCATTTTCTACAGTGTTTTGTACCTGGTGCATAGTATTCACAGTTACTACACTTTTCGTGTCCCAAGGAAGGTTGATATCTGGATGGTAAGTTTTTTGATATTTTTGTACCATCTGGATATTTCCTATCCAATGCTTCTTTTAGTTGTTTTAGTCTTAATGTGCCCATACATCTCCCCAATCTCCGTTGAGTGCTCCTTTAGCATAATCAGTAGCTCTGTTCTCAAAGAAATTGGTGTGAGTTGGCGCATTAATCATTTCCTCAACCCATGGTAGAGGATTCTTCTTGACCTTCATAATTCCTTTAAGGCCAAGACTAATAAGGCGGCGATCAGTAATATAGCGGATATAACGTTTAACGTCACTAGCGTCCAAATTGTCCATAGCGCCCATGCCGAATGCCAAATCAATAAACCTGTCTTCGAGTAGAACCATTCTTTCAGCGATTGTGTAAATTTTTGACTTGAGTTCATCGTTCCAAATTTCTGGATTTTCCTTTATATATTCACGGAACAATTTAATCATATTTTCGGTATGCATCGTTTCATCAACGATAGACCAGGTCACAATCTGTCCCATACCCTTCATCTTACCATGGCGTGGAAAGTTGAGTAGCATGATAAAGGAGGAGAACAACTGCATCCCTTCAGTGAAAGCACTGAACACGGCGATGTGGGTTGCAGTTGAAGCCTTGTCACCATTCTTGCTAGAGATATCCAACACATAATCGTGTTTGTCTTTCATCTCTTGATAGTCCAAGAATTGGTTATATGTGGTCTCTGGAAGTCCTAGAGTTTCGATCAAATGTGAGTATGCGGCCACATGTAATGCTTCACGTGCGGCAAAACCCATCAACATCATACGAACTTCTGGTTGTGGAAAATAAGGAAGATAGTTACGTACATAACCACCAGCAACGTCAATGTCACCTTGTGTAAAAAAGCGGAAGATATGTGTTAGAAATTGCTTTTCTTCATCGGACAGCTTCTTCTTCCAATCTTTAACATCTTCGGCCATTGGAACTTCAGTATGAAGCCAATGTGATTGTTCATGTTTTAACCATGCATCATAAGCCCAAGGATAATTGAACGGTTTAAAATTATTTCTATTGTCCGTCAAATTTGATTGGTTCTTTTTAACCATTTGCCCATTCCTTCAATGCTTCTACTGACTGTAAACCTGTTGTTCTTTTAGATACGTTGCCATCATCATCAAACATAATCAATGTTGGAATTCCACGTACACCATACTCAATAGCGGTGTCACTGTTAACATCAATGTCAACAACTTCAATTGGAAATTGCAAATTGGCTTCTTCCAAATTCTTAGCTAACATTTTACATGGAGCACACCATGATGCGGTAAATCTGACTATTTTTTTCATTTAATTATATCCCCTTCCATTTAAACATTCTTCGCATTCACACTCTTTGCAGAAATCGCATTTGTCACATGTATCATTACAATGTTGTACGCAACTACACATACATTTTGGTGTAGTAAATCGTTTATAACTTTCGTAATCATCCATGTAAGTCTCCATTTAACCCTCACAAGCAATACAATCGTTACCTTGTGCAATTTGTGTCATATCAATTTCTTCGATAACTTTACGTTCAATCTTTTTAGATACCTTGTCAGCTTTTGCAAGTTTCTCTGAACGGCAATAATATAACGATTTCAATCCCTTCTTCCATGCCATGAAATGTATAGCATGTAGATATTTAATGTGTACATCTGGCCTGAAGAACAGATTCAAACTTTGTGCTTGATCTATATATTGTTGTCTATCGGCCGCATGTTCAATAACCCAACGTTGGTCGATTTCCATGGATGTTTTAAAGACCTCTTTATCATAATCATCCATCCAATCCAGATGTTGTACTGAACCATCATTGGCAATAATAGATGACCAGATTTCAGCATACACTTCTTCACCCTTTGGTGTCAATGGTGCACCAGTTGGTGAAAGGTGTTTCATTATGACTTTATCTAGATAGCGATTCTTATTTAGAAATGAGCCCGATAGAGTGTCCTGACGGTAAGCGTTAGCACGCCAAGGCTCAACAGAAGGGCTAGTATTTCCCAATATGATAGACGAAGAAGCATTTGGAGCAATAGCCATAAGATGACTGAAACGGAACCCAGTGCCGATAGCATCAGGAGCTTCCCCTCGTATTTTTCCAAGAGTTTTATTAGCATCGTCTAATCCTTCTCTTATGTTTCGGAAGATTTGGTTGTTGAGCGATTTTGCAATAGCTGATTCAAAGGCCACACCTTTTCGCTGAAGATAAGCATGGAAACCCAAAGCACCAACGCCAATAGAACGTTCACGACTAGCAGAATACTTGGCACGAGCAATAGAGTCAGGAGCATTATCAATGAAATACTGCAAGACGTTATCAAGCATTTCTGCCACGTCCCGTAGAAAAATCGCATTATCTCTCCATTCATCATACGTCTCCAAATTCAACGATGATAAACAACAAACTGCGGTCCTCTTTTCATCTGTAGGTAAAACAATTTCAGAACATAGATTCGACTGATGGATCTTCAATCCTTTTTCTTTCAACCATGCAGGCATTGCACGATTGCTTGTATCAATGAAATGTAGATATGGTTCACCTGTGTGCATACGCAATTCTAGAATTTGTTGCCACAAGTGTTTTGCGGAGACAGTCTCTCGCACTTCTCCCGATTTAGGATCAATCAACTTCCAATCATCATTTGCTTCATTATCAATCATGCACTTTTCGATGATAGACATAAAATCATCGGTGATATTGATACCGTGATGTAGGTTCAGGCAACGCACATTGGGGTCACCTGTTGGCTTCCTCATCTCAAGGAAGGTAATAATATCAGGATGGGAAATATCAAGATAGGCAGCGTAAGACCCACGGCGAGTGCGGCCTTGGCGATACGCCAAGCTAGAGGCATCGTAAATTTTGAGGTGCGGCATGACGCCAGTAGATTTATCATCCGCCGAGCGAATACCAAAACCAATCCCGACACCGCCACCAAGCATAGACAGCCAATTAGTTTCACTAAGATTATCAACTAGACCCTCCGCTGTATCTTCAATAAAGTTAAGGAAGCACGAAATAGGCATGCCACGCTTAGAACGACCAAAACTAAGGATTGGAGTACTAAAACTAAGCCAATGATTAGAGGCGTAATTGTAAAGGCGCTGAGAATGTTCAGCATCACTTCCAAACATTTTGGCCACATATGCGAAACGGTGTTGAGGAGATTCTTCATCTTCTCGCATATATGACTCTTTAAGTCTTTTAATTCCGAGTTCATCGAATAGTTTATCCTTCTCTAAATCAATCTTAATCCCTAGATATTCCATATTTTACCTTATTATTATTTTACGAATGGTTTTAGATTTGGTGGTGTCCATCCATCAGGCTTCATCACCTTACCGTTTTTATTTTTAATTACTTTTCCTGTTACTTCATCAATCTTACATAGGTTCGAACGTGCAACTTCTGCCCATGCTCCATCAACATCATAACCTTTCATGTAACAAAAACCTAGAATCACCCAAATCATGTCCATACATCCATCGAGCATATCTTCTTCATTGTTTTCTAGGTATGCTCTAACAAACTCATCAAATTCTTCACGAATCAAATTTTTGTACAACAGAACATTCTTATCATTTCGTTCTTGGTCACACGCCTCAATAAATTTCACTACATCATTATTCACTTACGAACTCCTTAATCATTGGGAAAATAGGTTCAATTGCATTAGCACATTCAATTGCAATGTCACGATGTTCTTTCTGTGTTCCATTACCTGATCTGAGTTGTATGTAGTGAACCCAGGAACGTAGTGTTCCATTCATGTACATACGTGAAGAAGTTATACCTTCAGGTAAAACTGCACGTGCCTGCTCTTTTGCGATACCATGCTCTAGTGCCCATTGATATGTGTCAGAACATATTTTCTGTATGTTATTTTGAAAGTTTTCCCATTGATATGCTAAACGGCGTGCTTCATCATCTTTTCCAATTTCAATACTGTTTTGACGATTCTTTGTATCCTGTAGGCGGCATTCTTTAAATTCAAAACCAAGCTGTGATGCATCAGCATAACGCTGTGAAAATTCTTGGAATGAAAATGAACGATGACGCAAAATCTGTCTGGCAATATCACGTGTTGTATCAATCTCCATGCATACGGAAACCATTTCTAGCGGAGACCAATGCTGGTTTTTAATAAGATAACGTACAAGTTTTTCAGCAGTGTCCGAATTGTTTTGGTTCGTTGGATTCGAAACACGTGCCGCAAACGCAACTTGCTCCAAGAGATTTTTTCCATCTGGTGATTGTGAATAATTGATTAATTTAACTTTCATTTTCTATTTTCTTCCATTGTATAAATTCAAACTTTGCACGTAGATTAACAAAGGTGTTCTTGTCGATTATATCAGCTATTTCTTCTGATGTAAAGCCAGCAAGAATCATTTCATTAATATCTTTCTCTTTTACCATTTCTGGCCAAATACAAATTTGGAAATGTTCCTCAATCGCTTTGTCCATAATTTTACAGATATCTTTATTACGGGGTTCGTTGTCGAACACCAAAACAAGTTTATCTTTTGAAATATAATTTACTGCATTTCTTAAATTAGCATCTGCTGTAGCAACTGCATTTGGTAAGAACAAGGAATCAATAGGACCTTCTGTAACATATACTTTTTCCTCTTTGTTTACTGTATCAAGACCAAATATTTTAATGCTCTCTTCCGCCAACTTAATGGTGATATAACGAATCTTTGAATCACGCAGAGCACGACCTTGGAAAGCCAAGAGTGTTCCGTCATCATCATAAAAAGGTATGACCAAACGAGGATCATCTTCTTTCAGGTCTTTCTCATGTTCCGGAAAGATTTCATCCACAAACTTTTTAAAATCCTCTGCATAATATAGTTTATCATATGTATCCTCTGGAATTTTTCGTCCTATGCAATACAAAGCCGCATAGTGATCCATATTGAGGTCAATGATTTTGGGTAAATTGATGTTTTTGGCCTTCTTTTCGAAAACTGGTTTTTCGAATTTGAATTCGGGCTTTTCGTAGGTTTTGCCTGTATCGCCATTGGTGTACCGTTCAAGTGAATACTCTTTAGCCAAGTTTGGATCAAGCAAATTGATAAAATTGTACATGGTGTGACCCACACCACAATTCTGACACTTGTAAAAGTATTGGTTTTTCCTACGGAAGACATAGCCACGGGCTTTAAAGAGATTCTTCTGAGAATCGCCGCAGAATGGGCACCGAAAATTAAACAGGTCTTCTTTTTTCTGGGAGAACCTGTTTAATTTCGGAGATAACAGTTTGAGGAACTTACGATCAATAAAAATGGACATAACAAAGTAAAGGGGTCAAATTAGCCGAAAATTTTGGCTATCATATCAATTTTTAGGTGAGAAAACAACCATGCAAGAACAAGTATACCACCTGCGGCCATCCACTTCCATTCCAGGATCTTGCCCAGCTCTTTATCTTCTTTCTTATTGTGTTCTACTATATCGTGACGCAAGGATTTAATTTCATCCATAATTCTACGTTCAGTTAATTCTACCTTATCCGACAATTCACGAGAAATTGTGGTAATTCTAGAATGTAACTCTTTCACATCAGCATCCTTTTCTTCTTCTCTTTTACGCATATCTGAATATATTTGTTCTACGATTTTTTCGTGGTTGCCGGCCAGTTTTTCAATAACTTTATCCATCTTATCACAAAGCATGGTTAGCGTGGCAACCTGAGTTTTCAGGACGCCAACATCTACCCTCATGTCGATGCAATCTTCTGTGTCGCTCATTTTTTAACCGGAACTTCCGTACCTTCTAGCTTCTTATGAACTTTCATTTCTTTACAGTTCTGCTTAACGTTGCCTTTTGCATCTTTGACGGGCTGGCCTTTTGCATCTTTTACATCGACACAAACTTTGGTCTTTTCGGCTTCTGCGTATGCATTATTGTATTGCAAGAAAGATAGTGATAGTCCAATCATGCAAATGTAAAGAAAGTTTTTCATAGAATTCCCTTAGGTTTAGTTTCTGTTTTCTTATTTATTGGTAAAAATTTCTCAGATGCCGTGAGTCCCAGTCCTACCATAACAAGATATATCATACTATCAAACATGTATTCACTGACTTCATATTTCCAAAATAGATTTGAAATGAATGCTGTGGCACACAAAAGGAATGCAAGAAAAGTTACAAGTCTTTTGCTACTCAATGTTCCATTATGACTATCATCTAATAGTCCATTTAACATTTAAATCTCCGGTTGTGGAGCAGGTGGGGGTGCCGGCTTACCATTAAAACCTGTAACAATTGCTACTGGTTGATCTTGAAATGTTGGTTCTTGTCTGATTGTGGTTGTTGTTACTGTTGTTCTAGGTGCTGACTGTGCTGGTGGTGGCGTCAACATTGCTTTCTTAGTATCAGCAAAGTTTTCTTGAGCCTGCTTTTGTGCGGCCAACATTGCTTGTTGATCTTCTGGTTTATTTCCAGCTAACATGATACCGGACAATGTACCTGTCAAGAATGTAGCAATAGGAATAATTAATTCAAAAAACTTCTGGTCAATTGGAGAAATAGCATTTAATGGTTGTGTCACAAAGATGATAGAATACAACACAACAAATACGATACCAGTTAGTGTAAGTGCAAGACAAACACCAATGAAAAATTTAAGACGAGCCATTAGCTGGTCTTCAGTGTATAAAAAATTATTATTTTCCACAATTCACTCCTTGTGAGGGTGCAGTTGATGCTGATGGTAAAGTACTATTTACACCATCTTTTGGTGGACCCAATCTCGGATCACGTTGGCCTTTGAAAACATGTTCAGGACATGTTCGTGTCACATCACAGATTGGTGGCTTGCATATGTCTTTGTCCCAATTTGCAGGATCTTGACATGGGTAGCGAAATTTATCACCACCGAAAAAAGCCAAACCAATTGGTAACATTAGTAATGTAACCAAAAATTTAATCATCTTTAAGTCATGCATCTTATGCTCCTAGCACGTGTAATGCATGTTCATAGTGTTTAATGCGGTCATCTAGGCCGATTGTTCCACCATTAATACGCTTAGTCAATGTCAGAATGTCATTCTTATCTGCCCATTGATTTAAGTTATTTGTTTCCCAGAACCAACATGCAGACTGTGCGGCACCTTCAAATGTTGCCATGTATTCTGCGGCTTCTTCTACGGAAATACCAAGTGAACCAGCAAAGAATGTGTAATTGTCTTTACCGGTCAATTGAATTAAACCTCGGCCACGATAACGATAACCATCGCCAGATGATTCGTCTCCGTTACCCATGCGGTTTGCATATACTTTGTTTGCTATTGCTTCCTGTTTGTTTGGACGTGAGCAATATTCATTTGCCAACTCATCAGTTGGAAAATATTTTGGAAATATTTTACGTAGAGTTGCTGGCTTGTAATTCAAGTTTTCTTGTAATGCAACAAAACCACCAGATTCGTGGGCACACTGTGCAATAAATGCAGCTATGCGTTGTGGGGTATTGATTTCATAATCTGGCAACAATTGCGATAATGCATTATACCAGTAGTCAATATATGGATTTTTTGGCAGTAATTGCTTTAGTTGTTCTTTGCTTAATGTGGTCATTTAACACTCTCAAATATATTTTTCTGAATTTGATACCATTCAACGAAACCATCATGTTTCACGGCACAATCATAATATATTGAGTAATTAACTGTTACTGTTTTAGCCACATCACTTAATTTAGCATCATCTTGTAATTTATCCAATTGTGGACACTTAACAAGCAAACGCTGAGGAACTTCTGGGAATTTTGCTGTGACTGGAACTGTTGTTGTGCAACCAGCCAACATTAAAACCAATAATCCTATTAAATATTTCATTTTATCATCTCCACCGCATCATTGTGTGCTTTGATAAATTCTTTTGGTATCACACAGGTGTTGTCGTATTTTATTACTTCTCGGTCTATGTATTTAATGTTGTTGTCGCTTTTTTCTCTTATAACTTGCGTTTTTGTCGTAATTTTTTCAACAATCTTGACATTTTCTTCGGCAGACTTAGCTTGTGCTTCTGCAACCTTGACTTCCATTTCTTTGACACGTGCGATCCATGCTTCTTCATTGTGTATTGCGCCAGCCATGAAAACACCGATAACAATTAGACCTATAGAAGTCAATTGAATTGGAGTTTTGTACATGTAAACGGCAGGGACGAATCTTAATAGATATGTTGCGGCATATCCGATAAGACCAGCTAGAAGTATGAGATAGAATATCCAGTTAGGAAGCCATTGCAATATCCACATACTATTCTCACATCTTTGGTGGGTTTCTACGACCCATTGGTTGAATAACTACTCTGCGTTTTTTCTTTGGGTAAACACCAGGTTCACCACCTTTTTCACCTGAGCCTGCAATTGCACCCGAACTCACCACATTCGATGGTCCAGGAACTGCTATGCCTCCACCCATACCATCTTCGTTTACAAACCCGTGGCTATCCTCGCAGGCACACGGATCTCGTTTGCATACTGGGCAAACATCAAATTCTTCTCTTAATTGTTTGAATGTTTTCATATCTGTCTCAATATGTCTGCCACGTTCATATCAATAAGTATATCGGAAGATATGATATCTTTACCGTTTATACCCTTCACTCTGTCAGGCATGTAGTTAAGGTATATTAGGAATGTCTTTAGAACATCATAGTCTTGCTCATCAATTCTAAAGAACAAAATTCTTGTTGCTGGCTCTACGCCAAATACATTATAAAGTAATATAAGATGATTTAAAATCAAACGCTCTTTTAGAGTTTTTGTGACCTTATATCTACGAAATAATCTTTTTAAATACTTCGTCCTTTTAAGGTCACCCTCAAATTCTGACATGATACAATGCGGAGAGTTATAGGCTTTAACCGCATACATCAAGAAATTATCATCATTCAAATCATCAAACATTATAATTATTGAGTCTGTCTAGGATCTAGATCGCCTCTTTCGATTTTGTTTTCGGCAGCTTCACCGCCAGGCATTTCACCTTCGGCGGTCAATAGACCTGTACAATGATAGAAACCATGTTCATCAATCTTGTATGTAAAATTGAAATACATTTCGGTTTCATCATCTGCACCAGGAGCAGTTACTTTTCCGTCAAGTGTTGCACCAAATACACCACCATAAGGACGGATTACAAACACTTCTGATCCACTATTAAGGTCAGGGAAGATTGCTCTTGGAAGTTCTATGCCATAATTGCGTAGAACTTTAGCACACTTCACCCAACCAGCATATGGATTCACAAAGTCTTGAGCCAAAACAGCCGCAAGATTTCTGTTGGCTTCAAGTCTTGTGTCTGACTTTTTCAAATCAGCTTTTGTGAAGTCAACAGAAATTACGGGCGATGGGCCACCTTCTGTTAGATAATCTTTAAATTTCAACATGATTCAATTAGGTGATAGTAATTGTGTTGTTTGAAGATGTTGCAGATACACCTTGATCTGCTGCCGAAACAACTGCACGATATACGTTTGTAGTGTTTGCAGTTACTGCTGGCATCACATACAATGTAGCTGTTGTTGAGCCTGCGAAACGAATGTTTGCAGTGTTTGCTGGAATGTTTGCCCAACCATAAGAACCGGATGCATTGTTGTACTGCCACTGATATGTCAATGTTGCAGATGTGTTTCCAACCAATGTTGGAGTTACTGTGAATGTTGCAGTATTTGCAAAAGATGCATTAGCAACAACAGATGCATTACCAGAAGTAACTAAAGTAATTTCAACGTTTGGATACTGTTGACCGTCACCGTCAGGTGCAATCATGTTGGACAATGCAACCAAAACTTCTTGTTGAACACGGCCAGCACGACCACCAGAACCAGTAGTTCTTAGAACCCATCCAGTATGTGCGCCCTTGCTATTCACATCAGCTTCTTGTGCATCGACACCGAAAAGACCAATTGTTTCACCGGTTGTATACACATCGGCGGATGTGTTTCCATATAACAAAGCAACGTTGGCCGCTGTTGGAGCGGATGCGCCCAATTTTGTCTGTTGCACATTTACAATTGTTGAGTTTACAGCCCAGTATGGTGCGTTGGCTGCGTTATCGTTATTACCCCATGAGGACATTTTTTTCTCCTTAAGAAAGAATCTATTTACTATTTATTAAACAGTAGGTTTCGTTTGATTTGGACGTGTTTTTAAAACAGGTTCAATCTCTACTGTATCACGAGGTTGTCCTGTCATTGTCGTTCCACCTTTTACGACAATTTTTGCATTAGGTTTGTCGTCCTTTTCCCAATCGTATGTAGTCTCTTTGATTTTATTTTTATAGAGAGACTTAATCATACGAGCTGACTTCATTTGCTTGCTACGGTGAGCGGATTCCATTGCCTTCACTGAATTTGTGGCAGACATTGGTGAATCTTCTACATTACCGATACCTTCTTGAACCTGTTCCGGTACACAATTAGGTACAGTTCTTCCACCCTTCTTCTTGGTGCCAACCATCTGGTAGCCCTTCCAGCAAGGATCTTTACCCTTCATTTCATTAGCTTCACGTGTAATATGGTCATCATAGTCCATATTGTCAGGCATTCTCTTTAGCTCTTTAAGTGGCTTCTTATCTTTTGCATATGATGCCTGCATACGAGCGGCCAAGGACTTCATATCAACTGGCTTTTGTGCGGCTTTCTGTCCGACACGCTTAACCATGTCTTGATAATCTTTGCCATATTTGGCTTCAACAGCTTCTTTGATGGAAACAATCTCATCATATTCTGCCATTGAAAGTGTACCACCGTCACGCATCTTGATGAGGTTCTCTACAACTTTGTGTAGGTCCATGTCTGTCTTAGCATCTTCACGTGCGTATTCCAAAACACGAATCAACAATGGAATATCCATGGTCACAGTATCAGCTTTATCAGCTTCTTCTTTAACCTGTTTCTTCTCCTTCTTCTTCTCATACTTGGCAGCCAACTTAGCTTTATCGGCAGGTGTACCACCACCAGCGGCTACTTGTCCTTCTTTTGCTGGGTTGCCTTGGAAACCTTCATTCCAATCATCACCACGCTCACCCATTCCAGATACTTCCTGAATCTGCATTACAAGTTCTGCGAGATTCTCAGCACCATAGGTACCAACTAGGCGTTCGAATTCTTCTTTCTTAACCTTAGCGTGTTTCTGTTTGAATACTTTAAATTCGCTTGAACGTGCGTATGCGTGTTTCTGGTTACCATCCATAGTCAAAGGATTCAAACCCTTAGCTTTGATGTATGTCATCAATAGGCCAGTACCAGCTTCTTCAATCTGTTCAACTTCTTCTTTATGTACAGTAGCACCTTTGATTTTCTTTGCTACATTCTGTGCATGTGATTGTGAATCGAAAGTTTTCCACTTTTTACCATTGATATGCACTGCATGTTTATCAGGACCTTCATCCCATTCTTTACCTCTACTATACGCACTCTTAAATGCCATTGGGTGCTTACCTGATGAGGCGTTCCATGTTTCTTCTACACTTGTTTCTTCCATGGTAGCAGTTTGTCCTGCTCTACGTTCCATGTGAGATTGCTTCCAGTGTTTGAAAGCATTTGAACGAGCATACTTGGAACGCTGGGCAAAGTTCATGATCTTTGGATTGTAACCAAGAGATTTGATGTATGAATATAGCCAAGAA
>JACCDO010621610.1_pt1 | contig 21545 bp, 29 predicted proteins | sample 7446101 | NCBI WGS metagenome assembly JACCDO01 (sample SAMN15323440, study PRJNA562643) | freshwater metagenome | isolation source: river surface water | place: USA:Blue River Watershed | collected 2017-08-16
CTTGAAATTAAAGTCTTTGCCTTGGGTTCCATTGGACGCTGTTTCTTGCCTTCCTGAGAGCGCAGGGATCTACTTTGTCGTGGATTTGTCAAAACGTGTTCAATATATTGGGCAGTCAAAAAATGTTCGCAAAAGATGGAGAAAACATCTTCACTTTAAGCGATTGGCCAAAACAAAAGGCGTCAAAATTGCCTATTTACTTCTTCAAGACGTTGAACTATTAACGGAAGTCGAGAGTGCAATGATTAGGTATTTCGACCCGCCATTAAACCTTACTCGGCCTGGATACAAAAGGGTGAATGTTACGCTTGACGCCGAGACTTTTGAATGGTTGCGCACTCAAGTAAATCAAGGGGCTTCGCGAACGGCGATAGCAAACAAAGCGTTGTATCAATTTAGAAAAAAATGGGCGTGGTTATACTCGTAAACAAACCAAAAAACTTATGTACTTACACACCGACCAAGAAAATGCGATCGCACAGGGCAAAGTCCTCGCCTTCCTTCTGATGGGCAAGAATCCTTGTCCGCTGAACGTTATGTTTGCTGCCGAAAAGCTCCAGTTGGAGCCCGAACAGATTTCAGCGGCGCTCAGGGCGCTGGAGGTTGAGGGGCAAATCGAGTTGGTGCTGAGCAGGGCGATCGTGACTTTAAAGGATGTGCCCAGTGCGGTGTCAGTCGAATTGCCACCCAAAGAGACCGACGCTGAGGCCTTTACAAAAGCGCATTTATCAAGCTTCGACGGCTCACCCGAAAGCACTGCACACTTGAAGGATCACCCTGGCAATCCTCAGAAAAATACGGGCGATCGCGTAGGGCTTCCCCCCGAACCCGAACAGGGCAAGCGGAAGGTGGCGAAATGATGCGACGAACAATCGAAATTACCTACACGATGACGATTTACAAGTGTCTAGATGTAGAGGATTACACCCTGACGCAGGAAGAAATTGGCAGGCTGTGCGATCTCACAGCTCAGGAGATCATCCCGCCCGACGCTGATACCGCTGATTGGAATTGGATTAATCCCCCACTTGCTAAGAATCTGGCCGCTGTCCCCCCTGAAGAATACTGGATCGATACTTCGCTGGGCCAAGCGGCGATATCCAGATGGATCGCTGTTTTCAGGGATTTTCCGATCCCTGAGGGATTTCGCTGCGAAGTGCCGTGGCGCGAGCCTACCGAGTTGGTAAGGAAATCGCTTAACGATTTGCTTGAAGTCGATTTTGAAACACTCCCTCTGCATTTGGGTTGGTTTCGCGAATCGTTTTTGCCAATTAAGGACATCCCTGGAATCGTAGTCAGAGGAAATGAGTCTGGCGCTGGGTATGTTTTTTTGAGCGACAGGCTTGTTTGCATTTTAATGCCACTGAAAGTACCCCCTCAAGGTGGTTGCTTTCAATTCAACAAAATCTAGTTCAATTCAACAAGAAAGGAATTTATGCAAGAGACTATTTATTCTGCGTTGATCGGGAAATATGCAATTTGCCGATCGCGCAATGAAGGCCTGAACGCAGGCGTGGTAATAGGAGCAGACGAAACGGGCGTATTGTTAGGCGAGGCTCGACGCCTGTGGTATCACAAGCCTGCGAAGGAAGGCGCGGCTTGGTACGAGGCGATCGCAAATTCAGGGATTAGTTATGATTCAAAAATTTCTGAGGCCGTCGATCAAAAATTGATAGTTGAAAACTACTCGCTCACTCTTTGCTCCGCAGAAGCGGAAAAGAGTTTAAGGTGGGCGATCGCTCATGAAAATTAAAGATTTAAGCCCGAGCCAAAGCCCCAGCCCGAGCCTCGGCCCGAGCCAAAGCCCGAGCTTTGGCTCGGGCGAGGGCTGGGGCCGGGGCGAGGGCTCGGGCTGGGGCGATGGCTCGGGCGAGGGCGATGGCGAGGGCTGGGGCCGGGGCTCGGGCCGAGGCTCTGGCGATGGCTATGGCTAGTGAACAAAAACGCGATCGCACGTCTTGAAGGGGTGCGATCGCGCTCCAACGTTGGTGTCTATAAATTTAGAGGTGGCAAATTGATGCACGATCGCGGTCTAAATAAGTTGTCTGAGGAGTGTGGAGAGTTAATCCAAATTGCTTGCAAGAAAGCGTCACTCGAAGGGCAAGGGTTAGAGCCTGAAATTGATATTGATAAACGCCTTCAGGAAGAGATTGCCGACGTGCTGGCGGCTATAGATTTTGTCTGCTTTGAGTTTGCTCTCGATCCAAGGGCGATTGGCGATCGCAAAGATTTCAAGCTTCAAAAGTTCAAGGATTGGCACACTGACCACAGCGACGGATACCTTTAAGCAACCCCGCTCTAAAGTGACGGGTTAGAGAAAAAGCGCGATCGCATGTTAAACTCAATCAACGTAGCATTATAAAACCCACACATGGCAAGAGAAGTCCTTTTCAGAGTCCGCCTTTCGGACGAAGAGTTTGAGAAGCTAAGCGCGTTTGCCCGTTCGAGCAAGCGCCAGAAGTCCGAGGTCATTCGCGACTATATCAAGCGGATGCCCGACCCCAAGCCCAACTCAGGGTTGCAATTGCCCCCCGAATAAACAAAAACGCGATCGCACGTCTTGAGGGGGTGCGATCGCGTTTACGAACTGGGTTGGAGCCTCAATTCAAAATACTTATTGTCAACTCAACCAGGAGACCTGACTTGAACAATTCCACTAGGAGACCTGACTTGAATAATTTAACATTTTCGTCGCTTGAATGCGATCGCGCACCCAAAGACTTGGCGTTGATCGTGTTGAGCGGAAGAATTTACGGATGCCAGAAAGGCAAGATCGAGATTGTGGCTGTGAATGGGTTAACCGTATTTCGGGATGTTTTATCTGGGATAGAAATAACTCTTGAAACATCTTGTCTGTTATGGGCGATCAATTCCCTTGAAACAGTGCCAGATGGCATAGACCGTTGTTCCATTGGTCTATGCGCTACAACCAAGGACTTTAAGCATGGGTCAGGCACTGATGTGTTTCTGAATAAACGCGGCAACTCCTTAATTATAGAGATCCCGACGATTTACCTTGATGAACTTTTTCTCCCCGTCGAATTGATGGCAGTCGGCTTTAAGAATTTCAGGCTGGGGCTTGAGTTTCTTGTGAACTGCGATCGCGCTTCCGAAGAGGTGGCGTCATGAGTCAATTCCAAAGCATTCTTACCTTGCTAGACAGACCCATCGCCTATCATCGAGTTTTTGCTGAAATTGGCGGAAGCGTCACGGCTGGGGTGTTTTTAAGTCAAGCCGTTTACTGGTCACAGCGTACCAAAGATTCGGATGGCTGGTTTTGGAAAACCCAAAAAGAATGGTTCGAGGAAACCTACCTCAAGCGTCGAGAGCAAGAGGCTGCAAGGCGCGAACTTAGGGCGATTGGAGTGCTTGAAGAGAAGAAAAAAGGAACTCCTGCAAAACTATATTTCAAGATAAACCTTGAAACCCTTGCAAACAGGTTGTTTTATCCAGGTTGTCAGGATGCGACATTCTTGGATGCTAGGATGCCGCATCCTGAAAACAAGAATGCTCAAAATGAGCAACCAAGCGAGGCCAATGATGTGCAGCCAAGTTTGGCGGATTCGTACAACCTTCTATATACAGAGACTACGGCAGAGACTACTCCAGAGAATTCTTTAAAATTTAAAGACCCCCTAAATCCCCCAAAGGGGGACAGGGGTATCGCTAACGCTTCTAAGAGCGAAGAGGGGGAACAAGAGCCGATCGCCCATGAACCGAAGTTGCCCGAACAAAATACAACCTCGCAGAAAAATGCCAACGCGGTAAAAGATCAAAGTTCCGCGCCGCGCCGCCGATCGCCTTCAAAAGCGACTCAAAAGATCCAACGGGCCTATTCTGGCGGAGTACCTCCATGGCGATACGGCTACGGGCTCAACGAGTATCACGATTGGTTTGTCCGTTACGCACGCCAAAAGCACCAAGAGTTACCCGAGGGCTCTTACTACCAAAAAAGCTTTAGCCCCATTGGCTTAATTGCTTTTCGCGAATCAAAGGGGGAATTTGAAGAGCTGCAACAGCGGTGTGATGAAGCATGGGAAATCGAAGCCAAACGCCAAGCCGCCGAAGCCGCCCTCGCCGCCCAAACGATCGCCGAAGCCCAGCCAGAGGAACCTCGTGAAATGCCTTTGGATGCGATCGCCCGAATCATGCAAGCCCAAGGACTAACCCCAGCCGATGTTGTGCCTGAGGTGAAATCCGAGTACAGAGCAGTATTCAACCGATTACCTAGCGACCCTCAGGAAGCTTGGGACCTCCTTTCTCGTGCCCAACTGTCGATAGTGGCCGCATTTTTAGAGAAAAAATATGCAACCCCCTAACCCACCCCAAGACTTGAGCAATGCGATCGCCCACGTCGAAGCTCAGCTCAAGCGGCTCAACTTAGCCAAACGGAGCCCCGTAATTTTGCTCTGGCTGCACGCCGCAGGGTTTCCGCGCTGGGAAAACCTCGATCTAAACGGTTTTCGCGATTTGTACAAATTCCTGAAGGAGTGCGAACCATGCTGAACCTAGACCCACCCCCAAGGGCGATTGTGGCCCAGACCGATCGCGAACATCGCCTCTACCGCCTACAGGCAGAATGGCGGATGTTTCCCGCATCCCGAGAGCTGATTGAAATTGATATTACTTGGCACCCTGAATGGGGGGTTGCAGTGCGCGGCGACGAACTTGTGGCAGTCGCCCCAAGACCGCCCATCCCGCAACCCCCCTCTACCGCCAGACGGACAGCTACCCCGTACGTCCAAGCAGACCCCTGAAATTTGGCCGTGCAAACGAGGATCGACTGTTGTGCGATGCAATAGTCGTTCGACCAAAATCAACCCCCTTAAACCGAAAAATAAACCAATGCCGGACTGCAAATCGGAAACCTCATGGCTCGATAACCTCCATTACCCGAAGGCCGAACGATACAAAGACCGGAGGAAAGCGATCGCCTTCTTAAGATCCATCAAAATCCCCTTGCGGGAATCTCCTCCTACAGAACCTTGCCCCCAGAAGACCTTTTTCCCTTGGGTTTGGATTGAGAACAGCACCCTCGTTTATCGCAAGAACAGCGTGGATGTAGGCCAACTACTTCATGAGGCAGGGCATTTGGCCCTAATGACCCCAGCTAAACGAGCGTTGGCCAGCCCAAACGGATTGCCCCCTGGTCCTATTTTTGGCGATCTAGCCGTGGAAGCGTGGGACTATTACGCGGCCATTGCCGCAGATATATTCCCGATGCTGATTTTTGCTAAAAACTTCGACAACAAGGGATTGCAAGTTTACACACAGCTCGATAAAGGAGTCCATTACGGAATTCCAATTCTCAAAGATATTGGGTTTCTGAAAGGCGATCAGATGGTGCGCTGGCAAATGGGCGATGTAGATGAGCTGCAAAATCTTGAGGCAAAAATAAATTTATCGATTTTGAAAAAACATGTACAGAACTGAAGATAAATCCTTTGTACCAGGCGATCGCGTCCAACCCACATCCGGCCCCTATCGCCGCAAAGACTTCATCGTGGTTGGGACCAAGGGCGATCGCATCCAAGTCGAATCCGATAATCTCAAACTCTCGTTCCCTCCAAAACTCCTAAAACTTGCCCCCCTACGGAAAGAAAAAACATCCGGTCGCCCTAAAACAATTACGGTCACTGGGGTTGAGGTTGCCGATGATGCGATATCCGATCGCCCCAAGCTTAAAATCGGCGATCGGGTGGCGGGAATTTGGGACGAAACCATTACGGGAATTGTTGAGGCAATCCACCCCTCTGGCAGGGTATTCGTGCGGTACTCGGAATTCGTGGCGATCGAGTTTTTCGAGAGCGCCTTGATTCTCGTGCCCCCCGAAACAAAAACGGAAGGAGCGGCAGGCCATCACGTTGAGTGCAACGCTACTGGGGATGAACCAGTAATACAAGCCGCCCCTACCGATAATCCTATCAAAGTTGGCGATCGGGTGGCGGGAATTTGGGACGAAACCATTACGGGCACTGTTGAGGCAATCCACCCCTCTGGCAGGGTATTCGTGCGGTACTCGGAATCCGTGGCGATCGAGTTTTTCGAGAGCGCCTTGATTCTCGTGCCCCCCGAATCAGAAACGGATGAGCCAACCCCCGCGACTTCTCTTAAAGTCGGCGAAAGCTTCGCACCAGGAGTCCGCGTTTCCTTCACTCAGCAATGGTGGGGGGAAGACCGCGAGTTTGAGGGCACGGTGATTGAGTGCGATCGCCCTCCTGGGACTGCGATCGTTCGCTATCGTGCCCCTGATGTGGCGCGGGAATTGGAAATCCAAGCACCCATCGGGTTTTTTGCCCTTGCACCAGTAAAGTCGGCGGATTGCCCCCCAAAAGAATCCGATTCGGGGGGCAATCCCCTTGAAGTTGCCCCGGAAATAGCAGCCCTAACCAAAGCCCAGCAAAAATCAATTCTCAAGATCGCACGACAGGGATATTTGCTTGAGAGCGTAATTACACCCGATCAAGCAAACGGCAAGCATTTAGGGCAAAAGCAAGCGATCGCCCGTTTCAAAATGGACCCCGAAAAACCACCCAACGCCTTTGCCCCCAGATTTTTTGCGGTGGGACTGCGAAAAGACGGCACGCTGCTGCAAAATAATGCCGAGCAAATTGAGAAATGGCTCCTTGAGATTGGCCTTAAAAAGCTAGCCGAAATCAAAGGGGATGGTTCGCGCACTTGCGTTGTCCCTGACAAGATCAAAATTTTCCCCGTAAAAGTAGGCGATCGCGTCAAGGCAAGTTTTCCCCTCAATATGATAGGCGCGGTGCGCAGACTTTCGGACGATTGGCAAACCTGCCTTGTTGACTGGTTTGTTGCTCCAGGTGGATTAACAGGAGAGCGGTGGGCTGTCGTAAAAGATTTGGCTGTTATCCCTGAAGTTGGCCATGAAGTTGGCCATGAAGTTGGCCATGAAATCGTGTGCAACCCTCTCGAAGTTGCGCCCCCAGGCTGCTGGATTGAGCGCAAAGTGCATTCGGGGGGCTGGATAGAGGCCGTTTTCAAGGCCCGAACTGCAATTTTCCCCGCCGTCCGTGGCGGTGGGATGGCAAAATCTCGATATATTGGCAAGTGGGGCAGTCCGGCGCATAGCGCTGCGATCGAGGCTGTGAAACGGCGCAACGAGTTGGAAAAACAAAAACGTTGGAGCGATCGTGTTTGAATGATGGTGGAGTTTAGATCCACTATTATTTATGTTGGCGATCGCAAAGCAACCCACCAAACTAACCAAAGATTTCGCCGACTCCTCGGCGATCGCAGATCCGGCAAGGATTTTCGAGGTGCCCGAGGGCTGGGAATGTAGCATCCGAGCAATTGCCCCCCAAGTGCAAAATGGCAAACGTTTGGCAACCTTAAAACGGGGTATTGGCCCCAAAAATTACAACACTTGGTTTTTCTATCCCGACCATTGGACGGTTGACGGCACACCAAGGGGAGATTTTCCCGAGGCAATAGAACCCAAAGCAGCGGACGAATCGAGCGTACACAAGCAAAAAATTTCAATCATCACACGGGACAAAATCGACTGGAGCGAACCAGGATGCCCCATTTCCGAATTCTTCACCGCCGGAGAAGTGACCCAAAACGACCCGCGCAGAATTCCCAGAGATGCTGGCGCGGAAGGGAGAATTATTGCGATCGCCCTCGAACTCGACAAAATCCGCAAAGAATGGGGCAGCTCGATCGGCGTCACTTCCTGGTATCGCCCCGCCGCCATCAATCGCGAAGTTGGCGGCGCTTCCCAATCGCAGCACATCACGGGCGGGGCCGTAGATATTTTTGCCCACAATGGCAACGACGATCGATTCGAGGATTTCTTGGATGCCCATTGGGGTGGCGGATGCGGCTATGGTGTGGCGTCAGGTCGCGGCTTCACGCACCTAGATTTGCGCGAAGGTGGCTGGCGAAGGGGGCCAGGGACAATACGATGGACATACTGAACCGTTTTTTCGACAATCTCGTCTGTGCGATCGCGCCTCTGTGGATCGCGTTTTGTTTGTATTCTGGGACTTGGGCGCACGATCGCTATCGAGCCGCCGCACTTCGCAAAAAACTGCACAAAATTTTGGAGAAAAACCGTGCTAGTCTACGACCTTGAAATTATTAAAGCCATCCCTCCTAAGGACGGCTTTTTAGAGCCGAATATTGAATACTGCAAGGGGTGGCATGACCACGCCAATATGGGCGTTTCTGTGATTGGAGCCTACGATTTTGAAGCGGATAGATACCGCATTTTTACTGAAGATAATTGGGGTGAATTTGCGGATTTATACCGAGATTCAACCAAAATTTTTGCTGGATTTAATTCAATCCCTTTCGACAATTCGGTGCTTAAAGCTTGTGAAATTGTAGATATTGCAGAGGATCGATGTTTCGATCTTCTGCGGGAGATTTGGAAAGCGGCGGGATTGGGGCCAACCTTTCAGTATCCTTCCCACGCTGGCTATGGTTTGGATGCTGTAGCAATAGCAAATGGCATCGGACAAAAAACTGGGCATGGTGCCTTTGCCCCCGTCGATTGGCAGCGCGGCAATATTGGCACGGTGATTGATTACTGCCTCCAGGATGTGGCCCTCACCAAAAAATTGATCGACAAAATCAAGGAGGAAGGCGGTTTGATAGATCCAAAGACTGGCAAGGGTTTGGAGATTACGATCAATGCTTGAGCCACCTCCCCACGCTCCCATTAACCTTGGCACAACCCCGATCGCAAAAGTCGGAAATCCTGCGATCGTAGCTTCCGTTGCCACGGTCTTGGCTTGGGTTGCAAAACAATATTTCAAGACAGAGATTCCCGCTGATGTTGCGATCGCGGGTGTTGGGGTCGTTTGTTTCTTGGTTGCGTACTACACCCCCCTCAAACGCCGCGAGGTGCGGTAGTGATTCGCAAAGCTTGGGACAAATTTGCAAAATTTCTTGAAAGCCTTTGCGGGAGGGTTTTGCGGTGGCCCCAAAAAAGCTAAAATTGCGACGTACTCCCGATCAGTTGGGTGCGACAAACCTTGTGCAACGATCGCTGCTGTTTCTATCCACAGCGGCGATCGTTGTGTTTGGTGTGAGCCAGAGCGCGATCGCCCAACACTTTGAAATCCTCAACGGCAATCCAATGATTCAACGGTCTGGACGCACCTACACTTCAGGGCGCGGGACAAAGATCGTAGAGGGCGATACCCTCGTCGTTCGGGGGGCAACCCAGTTCCTGGGCGACTTCGGATCGTTTGTCGCCACGGCCAAGACGGGGTTTTACCAAGCGACGCAACTTCGGCGTTATAGGGGCTGTATCCGCAACGTCATCAGCTATCAAGGCGCGATCAACATCACCCCTGTACCCTTCCTGTGCCCGTTCAGTATTTTGCAGATTATCTCCCTTCGTTCGGGGGGCAGCTATACGTTTCGGGGGACGAACGCATGGCTGGAGGATGAGGGCAACTCAACCAAGTTGATTGTCGAGCATGGCCTTGTGGAGGTTTCGGCGCAGGGTCAGACCGTGGCGGTCCCTACGGGCTTTGGAAATATTACAAAGGAGGGGGAAGCGCCTGGTCCTGCGATAAAACTCGACGACGACTTGAGCTTGAAAAATGTACGGATTGTGCGATCGGCGTTGGGGGTGGAAATTTCGGCAAAAATAAACCCCCTGAACCAATGCCTAGTTCAGGGGGTCGCAGTTGGAAACATTCGGGGGGAATCGAAAGCTCTGCTCCAGTTTCCCATGACGGGGAATTCCGTGCAAATTGAGGTACTCAATACGCAGGGGAAACGGCGGGTGTATGGATTCCCGCTCCCACGCTAATCGCACACGATCGCACTTCCCACCAATCGACAGGCTGAATCAGATTGTGGGGGTTGCGGCTCCATCTTCTGCACCCAGATTATCGAACATGCGATCGCGCCTCCCACAATGGCCAATACAGCCAGTCGCCACCATCCATGCTGGGATTTATCCAGCACGGGGATTGTTTTGGCCAGTTCCTCCAGGATTCGGGGGGCAACGTCTAGCGGCTTGCCCTGAGCGGAGTCGAAGGGAGATTTTGGGGTTTCGGGCACGAGCATGGGTTTGGGCGACTAGTACTAGCCTAGGATGCCCAAGACTATTGTGTCTGGAACATTGCAGCGGGGGCACCTATGGCGGTAGACAGGGCAGCGGTCGCGGGAAACGTTGCAGGCAAGGCAGCGTAGGGGGTTGAGAGGAGCCAATTTGTATAAGGTCCGTTCGCTGCGGTCGGACTCGCTCCCAGTGTATTCGCGAGTGATGCAACTGGGACAGATCTCAGCGTGGTATTAGCGCTGCCATGTACGGCTAACCAGTACAGTCCTGGCTGTATCGTCACCGCACTTGCGAAAGTCGCGAGTTTCATTCCGGTTGCGGCTCCGTCCATCTGAGCCGCCGTTACAGGCAGCAACGCCCCCGGGAACGCCGCCCCATTGTCGGCATATAATCCAAGCCGAAAAGTCGATCCGCCGATCGCCGTCGTGACCTCACAGCGCATCGCGGTTAGGGTAAGCGCGCGTTTTACCCTCCAAGGAAACGCGCGCAGATTATTCGCGCCTAATGCCTGCGTGGTGAATGCGGATTGCGTTTCCGCGATCGTAAGATTCAGTCCACTGCGGACGGGATAAACATCGGCCCGTCTCTGCCAAATCCATTCGGTGGTTGCCACCTGCTTGTTATTCGCCGTAGCAAGGGGAGAGTTCAGGAGCGTAAAACCTGATTCGGTCAGTCGCGCCATCTCAGTGGTTGCGCCATACCACCGAAAATTGTTGGTTCCAGCCAACGCTCCAACGCCAAACCACATCGTATTATCGCCATTGAGCCCGATCGCAAAATCTGTAAATTCAGAACTAAGCGAGGGATATAAGACGATTCGAGTTCCAGGCGATCGGGTGCCTACGGTGGGGAGGCCGAATTCGGTATTAGTAAATTGTCCAAACCCACTATTGATCGCCCACGGTTCGCCAGCGTTCTGAAATAATTTGTAGGCGCTCGTTCCGACTGCAACGCCTAGTCGCTGAGAATCCGTCAAAAACACCGGTTCGCCAATTAAAAGATTATTGGCGAGCGCTGCACTGTTGAGCCCTGCCAACGTTCCCCGCCTCAATTGCAGCCGCCCTGACATCAGAACGTGCCCCCATCAAAGGTTATCCCGTCAATCGTTCCACCCGTAATGGCCACGTTGTTCGCATTCTGAGCGCTCATGGTGCCCAATGCCGCAATCAGTCCACTAAGCGTGGCCAAGGCGTCCGTCACAAATGCGCCTGCAACCGACGATGAATTTGTAATTTGGCTGGAATTGTAATCCCCAGCCACCGCCACAATATTGCCAGATCGTGTAAACACTGTCTCTACATTGCCAGCGGCGATCGCAGTATAAACAGTCCCACTCCAGCGGTAAGAGCGGCTCGTATCTAGGGCGATATAGATAATTCCAGTTGTGCCCGTCGCGGGAAACGCTGCTAAATTGGCAAATTCCTGCACGTCATCCACAAAGGCCGGAAGTTGCGAGGCTGGAACTTTCGCGTCAGAACCCAGCGTAGCCAGTCCGTTAGCGGCGGCTGAGAGTAGGGTAATCAGCGCCCTGACATATTGAGTTGTTGCGATTTTTGTCGAATCGTCTGCGGTGAGCGGAGTGGGAGCAGTGGGAGATCCAGTAAAAGCAGGGCTAGCCAGCAGCGCATAGGCAGCGGCTACCGCACCCCCTAGGCGTTCCGAGTCATCAATTACACCTGAATTATTTGCGTCATATGCTGACTTCAGCATGTCGCCCGCACCTAGCGCGGTCACGAGCGCTTGTACAAATGCCGTCGTTGCTGCCTTCTGCGTGTTGTCCCCTGGCGCAGGAGTGGGGACCAGTGGCGAAGCATTAAAGGTCTTTACCCCGTCAATGGTCTGATTGCCAGACAATTGCAACATGATGCCACGACCTGCGATCGCCTCGGCAGCACTCGCGCTTCCACCCGCGCCCCCCGAACCTTTGCCGTAATAGAGGATATCGTCCACCTCGTTGTAGGCGAGTTCGGCTGGGGCCATTACAGCGGGTGCCCCCGCCACGCCGCTGGCTCGTCGTTTGATTCGCAGGGTATTAGACATACTAGAAATTGCCTCCATCAAGTTGGGATTCAAGGTTGAAAATTTGAGTCGCTGCGTTGTAAATCGGAATCCCGCTATTGGGCGAACTACCCATATTCACGTCCGTCAGGTCTCGCAGTTTGGCCACGGACGGCTTGCTGTTGAGCGAAGTAATTGCAGTTTGAACGGTTGTGCCGAGTCCTGCGATCGCGGGGTCTAAGGGCACCGACGCAGCCGTTCCCCCAATAACCTGGACCTGCTGAGCAATAAGCGGCCCTTCGTATTCGATGACGAGTACCGGATCGCCATCGTCTCCTAGTTCAACCTCGATCGTTGCCGTATCCTCAAGGCTCAAAACGTGTTCGGTCATGGCGCGGGGCTCCGTGTCACGTCATCTAATACCGTTATTTCCAAAAATTCTACCGTCTGACGAACCCCGTGGGGAAACGTCAATTCAACGTCTCCACGATATCGACCTGGGGCGTTCTCGGTCTGGGCAAACGCAACGTCAATTCTCACTAATAGCTGCCCGATCGCGGGAAAACTCAAAACAGGTACAATCTCAATCAGCGGTGGCCCCGAATTCTGTGCCCCCCGAAACTGACACCGTGCGGTTGTTCCCATAAAATCATACCCAGCTCGTTTGACTAAAAACGAGTGAATTAGGCTATCCCCCCGAACGAGCGATCGCCGATAAAGGGGTGGGGTTGTTTTTTCTCTCCGGTCAATGGTTGCCAAAGTTATGACCCAGATATCAATCTCAATAAATGATACAGCCGTGCAGTCTGCTTTTGTAGGTGCGATCGCACAACTCAGCGACTTGACCCCCATGATGGCGGACATTGGCGAGTATATGCAGCGGCGCATTGACGATGGGTTCCGGCACGAGCGCGACCCGTATGGGCAAAGTTGGGCACCCCTAGCGTCTAGCACTTTAAAGCAAAAGGTTCGCCAAAAGCGCATCCTAAAAATTCTTCAGTCTAGGGGGACAATGCGAGGGACGCTTACCTATCAGGCGAAGGGCGATCGGGTCATTGTTGGCTTCAACGTGTTCTATGCCGACTTTCACCAGCGCGGGACTAAGCGGATGGTGAAGCGCCAGCTTTTGCCCGATGTTGAACGCGGTTTGCCTGCTCAAGATGTGGCGGCGATTCAAGAGATTGCAGCCGACTACTTTCAGCCGTGAGCGGCCAATAAGTCCGCGAATTCGGGGGGCAAGCGTTTGACAGCTTCAGCCCCTAAAATGAATCGGCTCAGTCAAGGTTTTTTCAACAGACCATCCTATTTTTAGCCTGCTTAAAATGGTGCCTTGATTTATATTTGTAACCTTAGCCCACTGAGCAACGCTTAAAGTCTGACCGTTAAAACTAAGCAATCTATTGTTTCTTTTGTTGTTAGCCTGCTGAATATCATTTGCCCATCGACAATTCAGATCCCAGCCATTTTCAATGCATTCAGGGCAATTGCCGCAACTATAGTTTTTAGAATTATCTATTCGATCAATGCTTAATGAGCTAGCTGGACAACTGCCCATGCTTTTAAAAAAACATTCAAAACTGTTGTGCCAACCACTGCAAACCTTGATTCCTCTTGCTGAATAAAGGTGCGAGTCATTTCGTTGAAGCCGAGGATTACAGCGATCTTTCATCCCTTTCCATGCTTTATGCTCTTTTGTTCCACTCATCCCATGCGTCTTGTTGTGTCCGCCTTGCCTAGCTAAAACTGCATTTTTGTGGCAACCGCAAGATACAGTGCGGCCAGAGACAACACTTTGTTTCTTTATCTTTTTTGTCGTTCCGCAGCCGCATTTGAACAACCATGTGCAACCTTCAACCAATTCTAAAGCAGTTAATTTCCCAAAAACTTGTCCCGATATATCTACAGCTCTAAACTCTTTCCTAAAGCATCCGCATGATTTTGTTGTGCCTGCGATAACTTTGGTCGCAGGCATTGTTTTCCGAATTCCGCAATCGCATTCAAATTCCCAATAGCATTGATGCTTCCGATGCTCTACATATCTGATCGCCGTTAATCTGCCAAAGCGATCACCGCTCTTCAAATCTTTTATACTTGCCATGTTGACCTACTAACTCTAGGTTGACCACGCCTCCGGTGCTAGTAACACGCGGGGGCATCCTATTATTATATCAAATCCGCGAAAGCCTTTGGTAGTCTGGCTTTAGCATCTTTTAGCAACCGTTCTCGTTCCTTAGGTAATTCCGAAAACCCATATCCAAACCCAGGTTCTCGAATTGTGTCCAGATCGGGCGGCTTACTAACTTTCAGTCCTTCACGTTCCAAGTCCCTTTCCGACAGAGTATGAACCGAGCATTTACACCCCCACGGCGGCGGCATGATGGCTTTGAAAATTTCGGAATTTGCTGGGAATACGCTTAGATCTAATGCCTTATGCTTGGGGCGCGGAACCCTGGAATCCCGATGGATAAACTGCCAATAAGGACGGGCTTTGGCTACAGCGGGCGATCGCATTTGTTCCCAGCGTCCCCGCGCATGAGCATTCTTGAGGTTCTGTTGCAAAATCAGCTCGGTTCGATAGCCTCGGTTGGCGGGGTTCCAGCCAGACTTGTCAATCAGGGTATCGAAATTTTTCTTAAATCCTTCAACAGTGATGCCCGTTTCCAGTTGCTTCACGATCAAATTCTGGATGTCCGCCAGCAGTGAGGCTTTTGTTATGCCTGCGATGCTGAATACGATTTGGTTGACTTCACCAGAGTATTGACGCCATGAAGTGCTCGGAAGCGGAATTTTCTTCCGCATAAATTTTATGGCTTCTGGGAAAGGCAATTTGAGAATTGATTCTTCCATTTCTGTTGATTCAAAGCTTTGTCGATAGGCCATCCATGAGTAAGTCTATATTGAAGCACCTTGGCGTCGATACCTGTTTTCCTAGACCATTCAGCGATGGTCAGCGATAAGCCGTTGTACTCAAATCTTGCAAACGATCTGGCAGGGCGATTAATTGCATCATTAACACTCCAGCCAAGTCGCTGAACTCTATCTTGCAGTAAATTAAGAGGGGTTTTGGTTAAGCTGCTAATCTCTCTGAGGGTAAGCATTCCCCCCTCGTATTCATAAGTTAAGCTGCTGCGCCTGTTATTGCTTTGCTGTATGGGCGTGGCCCATCTGCAATTTTCTGGGCAGTAGTTGCCATCATTGTCTTTTCGATCAATGCTGTGGTTTTTTGACGGAGCTTGACCCATATCGTCAAGGAAGTTTTCAAAGCTATCTACCCAGCGATCACAAACTTTAATTCCCCTGCCACCATAGTTTATGTAAGCAGGGTCTTTAGGATTATTGCATCTGTTTTTTAGCCCTGCCCATGTTCTGAATTCTTTTGTATTAGAGCGCTTATGCGTTGCCTTGAATCCAACGGTTTTTCTATAACATCCACAGGAAACAACACTTTTGTCTCTCAATGAACGCCCTAATCCAATTTTTTCTATCCCACAATCGCACTTGAAAAGCCAGTAAGCATTTTTATTTTCAGTCTTTACAAACTCAATAACGACCAATCGCCCAAACCGTTGACCTGTAATGTCTTTGACATTTTTCGGTACAATACTCATGTTGACCTTAGCTTAAATCCCTAGGTTGACCACGCCTCCGGTGTTTCAGCACGCGGGGGCATAGCTATATTTTAACAGCGTAGGTAGGCGGTGGCTTCATCCATGCGACTTTTCAAATCCGCAATCCGACATTTCTGTTATAAAGGGTGCGTCAGTAGAGGCAAACAAAGTAATAAGTCTTTCAATTTTGCGACCGCCAAACTCTTTGCGCCACATTTCCCGCGCTATCTCTTCTGACTCAGCCCAGCAATAGCATCTAAAATAAGATTCACCGGAGGAACCAGGATCGAGCATTTCGTATAAATTCATTGCGAATTAACTCCTACAGGCCACTTCTCAAACCCTTCATTGGGGTCATAGGTGATATTGAAATCCACATTCCCAGCCGAATAAACCGCCTGCCAGCCGCCGCCATCCATTGGGGCGAGGTCGCGTAGGTTTTCAGCGTCAGATTCAAAGGTCTCGCGTATGGTCAATAATGCGATCGCGCTGATTTGTTCGGGCGTGGGGTTGTCAGGGAGTTTAAACATTTTTTTTGTGTTCCGAGTTTTACTTTTGCAAGCGCCTAGAGCAAATCAAATTTGTCCAGAGCCTCCTTGGCTGATTTCTCGATTTCTTTTTGCTTTGCCCGAAGTGTGGCTTTGGCTTTTCTGGCCTTAGCTAGAGAGGCATCCGCCCCTCTCAATGCTCGATTAAGCGAATCTTCAAGAGGATCCCCCGTTTTAGCTAGTTTTTTGGCTGGAGAAATTGAATTTTTGCCATCAAATTTTTCGATCTTCTCTTGCACCCAATCCGCCGCCGCCTTCTCAACTCCAGACGGCTTAAACTTGCATTTTTTGCTCATGGGCACACAAGATCCGCGCCCGTTGGCGGTTTGGCAAAAATGTGACTTTCCAGCGGTGCAGTTCGGCTTCTTACCCCCCGACCTCGACCCCTTGCCAAACATGGGAGCCGCAAAATCCAGCGTCCCATTCAACGCCGACTCAATCGCTTCAGCAAACGCGGACTCCGAAAAAAACACTTTTGCTTGTTTGAGTAAATCCTGTATCGGTTCGTTTAATAGCCCTGAGTCAGGCGATCGCTGTCCTTCCGCCAAAATTGCAGCGGGAAGAAATGCAAGGGTTTGCGCGAAACTCATTCCCTCTTCTTTGCAGCCCTCAACCAATTCTTTCAAAGCGTCCACATCAACCTCCACTTGCGCTATTTGTAAAATCTCCGCCGCCTGTCAGCACTGTTCCCGATTCGCGGTTTGATTGCCGAACATGCTTAATCAATGGGGAAAAATTATTGTTTCGATACAGTTCATGCCCCATTTTGATGAGTTCATTTTTGAACTTGCGCGATCGCACATACGCCTTTTCTTTGTCCGTTCCCGTGCGAGATAAAACACGAGCCAACCGCAGTCCGTTCAGAACCGATCCCTCAATCGTATCCCCTCGGCTCAAATGCTCTACCACATTAACAATCGCTTCCTCTCCAAGCAAGGAGGGCTTCCCATCCGCCTGTTTGAGCGAGCCTAGCCGCTTATGGATGCCTGCGCTATCAGAATTTAGTAATTCGTGGGTAACTGGGTGAGCCACGTCATGAGCTTTGGTTTGAGCTAAGGTAAAGCCGTTTGCCCCAGCATCAACAGTTCCAAATGTTTTTGTCGCCCATTTCTCAGATTTTTGCTGATAAGACTTGTAATCGCCAACATTCCCAGGTTTGCGCCCTAAAAGTTTATCTTCTGCCTTCTCAACTTTTGCCAAGCGCGTTGTTTCTTTCCGATTAAATGCGCTCTGCTCAGCCTTGGGAGGTGGATCGTCAAAATTGTGAACCCATTGATTGTGTTCCTGGAGCGCATCAATCTGCTTGCCGCGCTCAAGAGATATATACCTGCGAGCCTCTAACTCTGCATCCGCAAAGGGGACAACCTGGTTACCTTGTTTCTTGCCTATCCAAATCTCAGATTCTTTTGCGTCGGGGCCGTAGCCTTTAATATTGGTATAAATACCTGGGGTATCAAGCTTTTTCAAATCGACCGAAGTGTCGCTTGACTCATATTGACCGTAATATTTGGCGGGGCTTAGACCTAGGGCGAGCGCGATTTCGCGATCTTCCTTGCCCTTGATTTGCATTACAACGGGTTCACCATCTGTCCCCGATTGACGAATCAGTGAAGCAAAAACTTTTTTCGCCTCGGCCTGCTTCATCGGATTTCCCACATCACCATGACTAGGCAGGCTAAGCGCTAAATTCGGGTCGATTGCGTGTGCCCCTGCAATATATCGAGCGGCAAACCCGTAAGTGCTTCCGCTTGCCTCAGTGTTCCCCAGCCAATCATCAAAAAGATTATTGTACTGAGAGTGGGAATCAGGCGTATAAAACTCGATTTTCCTCCCATTTTCACGAACAAAAACCTCTCGATTTCTCCTTGTGAATTCTTGTCCTTTTTTGGGGCGTTTTAGGCTAGAGGTATCAGCAACAGCCTTAGGCTTATTTGTTTTAGCCTTGCCGCCAGAAACCTTTTCGCTCTCCCAATCTGCCGCCGCCTTGACCGCACCACTCGGCTTAAACTTGCATTTTTTGCTAAGTGGAACACAGGAGCCACGTCCGTTCGGCGTCTGACAAAAGTGTGATTTCGCCGGATTGCAATTGGGTTTCTTGCCCCCCGAACTCTTCGCCGCAAAGTCAAGCGTCCCCGCGATCGCAGCCTCGATCGCTTCAGCAAACGCCACATCCGCATCGTCCTGCAATACCTCCTCACGCCCCGCTAAATCTGCTAATAACATTCCATATTGCATCGCTTCAGCGAACGCCACATCGTCCAGCTCAGGAAACAGATCGACCAACCCATCACGAATTTCTTCAAGCGAAGTGGCCTGCTCTACGAAATTGGTGATAGTGGTGAGCCAAGGGGCGATCGCCTCCTGTACCAAAGGTCGCGCCTTATCTGCAATCAACTCAGCGGCGTCTTTATTTGATTCAGCAAAGAGGGTGCTATCTTCCGTATCTTCGGAAAATGCCGCCCCAGCACCCAAAGGATTATTTCCCCCATCAGCGCCCCCAATGCCGTTCCCAGTATTACCGCTTCTGTTTCCATCACCTTGCCCCCCGAATAACTGATCTAGTGGGTTCGTCTGCGGTGCCTGTTCCGGTGCATCTGGCACCATCTTCGCCGCTGCATCCGCCTCAATGCCAAAGACTGACACCAGAACGGCGATCGCATTCTCTTTAGGCAATTGCCCCGTAGCCGCCTGGGTCAGTAGCCCCGTGAGCGCCTGCACCCCACCCACGCCAAGCGAGGATATCAGCGCGGGTTCTTTATCATCTCCACCCGCTTGCTCATAAGATTCTCCATAAACAGAAGCGACAGATTTGGACGTAATGCGATACCCAAGATCGAACAACACCTTATCCCGATTAACCCGCGTATCTAGGTCTTCCTTGTCTTGAAAATCCCGATAAATCCTAGGCGGAGCCGCTTCGGGCAAATTGAACTCTGTAACCCAACGCGCTAGACGATTTAAGGTCGATGATAATGCATCGGAAATCGCCTTTGAGGTTTGGATGGCACTGCGTTCCCCGACCTCATCCCTAGCCCGACTGCCGCCGCCACTGCCTTGATTTGTCGATCCGGTTTCGGTGAGCACAGCCTCTGAGATTTGTTCATCCCAATAGCGCATTGCACGTTCATAAGCGTCTACTGTGCCGCTTGTGCTGGCCTGTAGGTACTCAAGCAATACATTTTCAGGGAGGGATATTCCGGTTTCGTTGGCGATCGCATTAATGGCAGCATTCAGCGTATTGATTTGTTCAGTAGTGGATCCTCTCGCATATTTCCCGACCACCTTGGGTGAGGCAAAGTTTTCAAGAAACTTAAGGTCGAATTTGGTGATTGTTTTCTTAAACAGTACGCTCCAAAAGATAACTCTGCCAAGCGCCCTTCCATATGGGTTCCCGTCAAGTGCTCCGTAACTAAAAACCAACATTTTCTTGGCTGGGACATCTACCCCAGTCCAAGAATTTTCTTTAGTCAAATGCCGTAGTTTGTAACCGTATTCCCCGCGCATGAATCCAAACTGGCGAGGGTCGCGAATTCGGATTTCAGAAACGACCGTGCGATCGCCACGAATCGTCCACATGACCTCTGAAACGCAATACCCATTCAATCGCCCCGAAATAATCATGGAACGGGTCAGCGAGTCAAACCCATTTGTAGAGGTGTAGTTTTCTTCTTTTTCGGATAGGTCGAAGGCGTTTAAGTTATCAAGCTGATCTCTGACTAGATCGGCGGCTTTGGCATCAATGCGTTTCTCGCCGCCTGGAGTCACGATCCAATCCTTACTGATGACTGAATCGGCCAGTTTATTGAGAACGGCTTGAACGTGCGGGTCATCGTAGAGCTTGTCAAATACTTTAAGCCCTTGCCCATTCCCTCTCGTCTGCAAAACCTCATCAGCATTTTGCAGAAGGTATCCGGTCAGCGCCCCCTCAAAACTCAGCCACGAGTCTTCAAGAGCTGTGATTTCACGCTTTGCTAGCTTGCCATTACCGTTGAGGATCATGAAATTTGGCTATAAAATAGTTGTAACGCCTTAAGCAAGGGTCAACTCGCTTAAGGCTTTTAGTCAACCTAGTAGATGTAGGTCAACTGTGAATACTTTATCCCACCTTTTCCCCGAACAGATAGAGCGACTGAAAGAGCGGTTTTGGAAAAAGGTCGAAATTAGAGGCGAGGACGATTGCTGGGAGTGGACGGCGGCCTTAAATACCAGCGGCTACGGACACATTCAAGTAAGCACAAAAAGACTGTCAGTAGCCCATAGAGTCTGCTATATGCTGCGCTTTGGCGATATCCCGCCAAAGATGCTTGTTTGTCATTCCTGCGACAATCCTAAATGCGTCAATCCAAAGCATCTTTGGATTGGAACCCATAATCAAAACATGGAGGACATGGCATCTAAGATCAGAAGCTCTAATCCTAGCAGTAGAAAAGTATGGACTAATCCAGAAATCATCAATCAAACTGTTTTAGAAATTGTTGATAAGTACAAAAAAGGTATGTCTCAAGCTGAATTAGCACTGGAGTTTAGCTTAAGTAAAAATACAATTAGTAGGATTGTCTTAGGTCGATCTCGCGGGGCGATTACAGGTCAAAAAAAGGTATTGCCTAAAAAGAACCTCAGAGGAATCAATAACTCAAAAGCTAAATTAACAGAAGCTGAAGTGTTAGAAATTTATAGTCTTGCCAAGAACAGAGAGCTAACGCAAGAACAAATTGCCGCAAAATTTAATATATCTAGAACGCAGGTTCAATCCATTTTCCACGGAAGATGCTGGGCTTACTTGACTGGAACTCCTCACATTTCAAGAAAGTCCTGAATCTCATCTGCCACGTACTTTTTGCCGGAGCTGCTGAACTCAATCATAGGGGTATGCCCAAATCCTAGCGTTGTAGCATCCCCAGCATTCGGCGATCGCCCTAACCTTTTTCTTGTCTTCCCCTTATCCTCAATCCGCACCTTTCCCGCGCTGGTCTCTTCGTACCAAGTGCCTGAAAGATCCTCCATCACCATATCTTCGTATTGGCCTAGGGGCGCGATCGCAACATCTTCAGTCCGAAACGCTTCACGCAACGCCCAAAAGGATTCGGCCTTCTCGTTCAAAAATTCATCCTTTTCCTCAGCACCGTGACCCCAATTAATCCCGAAAGCCTGCAAGCCTTGCTCTAACAACATCGTGAGCGTTCCAGCCCCAACCCCAACTTGATCGACCGCGCACCATCCTGGATTTTTCTCAAGCCTTTTACGGCCTAGCGTTGCAGCCCTAGCCGTATCCAATCTATCGCCTCTCGTTGACTCGCACTCAACTGCGTACAGTACGGGGCCACGCCAAGATGCGATCGCATTGTC
>JACCDO010438911.1_pt1 | contig 21544 bp, 28 predicted proteins | sample 7446101 | NCBI WGS metagenome assembly JACCDO01 (sample SAMN15323440, study PRJNA562643) | freshwater metagenome | isolation source: river surface water | place: USA:Blue River Watershed | collected 2017-08-16
ATTTCGTACTAGCCTTGCAGTGTTCCTACTACACTTGCGCTTAGTTAGATTGTCTAGGTTCCTTGCCTAGCAACACAGCCACACAATGCCCACAGTTTCAAGCTAGGATCTCTGAGTGTTTGCCTACGTTTCGGGGAGGTGCTCCCTACCATCGGCTGCCCTGTGATCCCGGCCCATGTATCGGGCTCGGCGTGGCTGAGTTGTCTAGGTGCTCTGGCGTCCGGGGCGAACCCGTTTCTCCAGTGACCCCAATATCAGGCCGGAGCGGCGCAAGTGTCAAGCATCTTGTGCCGCCTTTCCGATTGGCACACTCGCCCAGGGTTCGGGGGGCTCGGGTCAGCAGGAGAGGAACCGCGCGGCGCGCGCGTAATTACCACGCGGCACCCCCACCCCAGGCGCTTAGTTACATTCTGTCACATTGTGCGATGTTGCAGAGTTAAATGTAGAACTTAACATAACTTAATTATATTTAGTGCGTCGCTATGTGATATTTAGGCGCGCGTTATGTGTGCACAACCCGCCTTTTTTTTATATAGAGCGCTACGACGTGGTGTCCGGCGAGAACCCTAAGATTATTTTGCCGGTAAATTAGGGGTCAAAGTTTTTGTTGTCAGCATACTGACAGTCTCGTAACAAAAAAATTTGCCACGTGGAAACTGAAGTAAAATATTTTTATCTAGTTTGTGAGCCGTGTTATTCTATAAAGACGCTTCAGGGGGCGAAACCGGGGAAGCAGACTTTCGTTCTCGGTTTTTAGATCAGTATTTGGCGCAGTTAACGCCTCGTGTTGTCCGAAATGTGTACTCTGGGTACGGCGGTAACCGGCATATTTTGACACCGGAAGACAAATTAAATATGATGATGGATTACAGAGATGTTTTAGAGCACGAAACACCTGTTTTACGGGATGTTTTTGGTCCTTTACTTCCCCCTTAAGTCACGACGGCCTTTAAAGAGGTAGACCCTGCTTCTAAAATTATTTTGCTGGCAAAATGCCTAAAAAATTTTTCGGCTGACAATATGCTGCTAGAACTTTTTGGGTTTTGATACCCAATGAACATGTTTTGTCTGCAGCGTCTAGGCTTATATGAGCAGAATTATGCAGATGCTGTCGACAGACGTGCGCCTTCGGGTCGAATTTATCTGTCAACGCATCGCTAAACGGCAAGAGGTACAACTAAGTGACATGCAATGGATTCAGAAATGGGCCAATTGCAACCACTCAGTCGAAGCTCAACTGCGAAAAGCTCGCCGCGTGGCTGTGCAGGGCGACCTACCGACGGACGGATTGGACGCTTTTATGCAAGATATGGATATTGGTGAGCCAGATCCGTCTGATCAGCTATCCGGACCGCAAGATCCAACGACGCTTGCTGAGTGGTTTAGTCAAAAGCGCAAGTGGTTTAGGGGCACGGGTGTCTAAACATCCGTTTTTCGGACATTTGAATTGAGGCTATACTGACGTAGGGGCTTCACTAAAATGTATAGCGCTGACGAATTGCTGGCTAACCTGCCGGATTTTGACCGGACGAAGATCCGCGGCGGCAATAGCCCGTACAGTCAGCCCACTATGCCTGGTGAGCAGCGACTGACTCCGCGCATGCAAGAACCCCGTAACGAAGTCCCATTGCGCTTGGGCCCGTCACTGAAGCAAGCCAGCGGGTCGGGGCTAGAGTTTTTGGAAGGATATCTTCCTGAGATTATTGCCCAGCTGATCGAGTCTTCGCGCCAAGGCTGACGTGGGCATTTCTTTACCCTCCTGGTTAGCCCCGATCGGGCAGTCGCTGCAGCGCGCAAAACAAAGCGCTGTTCGCATGGCGACTACAAATCCCGTTGTAGCCCCGATTCTTAAGCAATACCGTACGCGCGTTCCTGAACCTGTTCGTCGTTATATAAATCCTCGTCTTAATCCCCTCAGCGGGGTGCAGGATATTGCTGGTCTTAACTCTCTGCTGTTCGGTCGAAACGAGCCTACGGCTACGGGGATCTACGCAGCTGGTCTTATCACCCCCGTCGCGGGCACGATTGCAGGTCTTTCACAGTTAGGAGGCGACACACCTCAAGCCGATACTCCGTACGGAAATTGGAGACGCCTTGGTTATAAGTCTGAAAATGATATGCGACTTCGGGTCGCGCAAGCGCAAGCTAATGAGAACGCACGCGCTCTGATTGGCCGTCTTACGGTTCCCGGCGCACCCGCGTTTGTACCGCCGGCTGCACCCCGCCATATTCCTGAGTCACTTGCTGCGCCCTCGACTCTCGAAATCCCTCGAAACCCCGTGGACGCAAGTACGCGTCAAGTCGGTACGCCTGCACCGCAAGCCCCTATTGTCCGGGCTGATGTTAGTGCAATCCCGTACAAAGCCTATGAAGCTGCCGTGACCACGGGGTTAGCTCAGAATTCTGTAACACCTCAGGATCTCTATCGGGCCCAGGAGTATTACGGCAATGTTATGGATCAGAGCGGGGATCTCCAAAGTCGGTTGAAAGCTGCTGGCGGCGCAGCGGGCATGACTGATGAAGCTCTTAGTGCCTGGGTGAAAGAGAATCCAGCTTTGGCGTACCGAGAAATGTTTAGGCGCGAGAAGCTCCTAAAGGATTCTTATGCTCGGAGTGCTGCCGAATCAGCTGAAAGTACGCTAATCTGATTCAGTTCCCGCTCTGTTTCGGCATCGGGCACTGGCGCGCGCTGGGCAGATAGCCCAGAAAGCAGCCCGGTTATGGAGGCGTCCGATAACGTCTCCCCGCATCCCGTGCGAGCCAATCGGAAAGGACGGTAATGCTGCTGCATTACGATGCGGGTTCGACTCCCGCCGGGGTGATTTCAATCTGACAAACGGCTTACAGCGAGTTTAAACATTCGCTGCCAGTTGCGTTTCCAGTGTTGCCAGAAGTCTATGCAGCTCTCTTGTACTGCATCGACAAGGCCGCTATCCAAAACTGTACGGGCTTTCAGGGCGGCGTCTTCCCACGTGTCGGCCAGCACGAACGGCAGCGTGGTTTCGCCTCGAAATACGGCGTGCCAATACGACGGATCAATCTGCAGTGATGTGTCATTCCTGAGAACGACAGGGATTACGCCGGCTTCTAAAGCCTCGTAGATCCTGAACGAGTCGTTACTGGCTCCACCGCAGGGCGCAGGAGCAAAGATACAGTTGTTTAGGAGTTCGGCGTACCGCTGTGGAGGCAAGTACAACGGGTCGTTGAAGTTCTTAAAGATGTGAGTTTCGTAGGGTTGAAGCGATTCGAGCTGTTTTAGCGCCTCAGCACGGTCTGTTTTGAGGCTTCCGGCGAATCCCCACATCAACTCGCGCTCGCTCGCCTTGCGTTTCGTGCTTGCGTGCGTCTCAAATCCATTTTGCCAGCCCAGGCCGAAGATAAAAGCCTTTGGGTTGTTTAGGACCAATGGGTGCGCGTAGTTGCGCGCCAGAAAAACGCAGTTTGGGTCGTCTATAAACGGCGTGTCGTGCGCTAAACACTCGTCTGACAGCAAAATGACGCCAAATTTCACCCCGTGGCGACGAAGTTTGGCGATATACGCGTCTGCCGCTCCCGCATTCGTGCACACGATGCAGTTTTCGGCGACGTCTGGGATTGATCCTGGCTCAAAAACCGTGATTTCGACGGAATTTGGCGGCAAAAGGCCTAAAAGCCAGTTTCGGCCCCACGGATAGCCGCCATCACCAAACCACAAAAGTGGAATTTGGCTCATTTAACGACGCACCACAGCTGCCAACCCGTCATAAAGCCCATTTCTAGGCTTCCGCACGCGTTTAGGGCGTTATCCACGCCTCGTTTGACTTCTTGGTGACCATAGTCATCGAAAATGACCGCACCGCCAGGACGAACTAGAGGCAGATACAGTGCTATATCGCGACAAACCGCATTTGGAGTGTGCTCGCCGTCGATATACAGAATGTCGATTGGTTGTTTGAGCTCTCGGTTGATCGTTGGGAACAAATCCCAAGAGCAGCCCACGCGAACGTCTACTTTGCCGGCGTTTTTGCTCATCGCGATGTTAGATCGCGCGATGTATTCAATTTTGTCCAGCGTGGGGAACTTCTCTTTTTCTTCTTTGTACTCTTGGTTGCCTGTGAAGGGGTCAATGGCGATTAGCCGACTGTCGGGATGATCTAGGAAGTTATCGGACCACCAACAGGTGGACGCACCTTCGTAAACACCGATTTCGACGATCAGACGTTGTTCGGCGGGGTCGAAGTGCAGTTTTTTAGCGCGCTCCTCTTGGGAGACGATCTTTGCGGAACCTAGTAGCTGTGTGTACCAAGTGTGCGTGATGTTGTATTTTTTATCTAAGAAGAAATTCACGGCTCTGGGGCTGATAATCAACATAGTAACAGTTCTTACCGGAGCTGCCTGCCCTTGACACCGGCGCCACATAGCTGGTATGCTGCGCATGGAATTACTTCCAACACATGGCTAGCGACATCAAAATCAATCTCGACAGTAAGCACCTGCCCCAAACTGCGGCAGCTTGGCAGGCGTGGAAAATCATTCTGGCGACGTTCGCATGCGGGTTTGTTGGCGTCGTCGGTTCGCTTCTGCTGGTTGCCGTTTTCTGGGTCTTTACCGCGCCGATGCGTGAGACTCAAACGGACAAACTCCGCAAAGCAGCCAAAGAGCAGTGCATGGCCCAGTTCCTCATTGAGAACAATGGTATGCGTGCCGATACGGGGTTCTCGATTTGCACGGCTAAGAGCAAGCTTCAGTACCCATGACATGAGACTCAAACAAGCCCCCGAGATTGTTTGCGGGGGTCTTGCGTAGTACTAAGTTTTTTGGTTTACTATGGTTGTTCTTGGTTCTCCGGACGTGACCCTGCATCAGCTCTACGCTGTCTGTCCACGGTGTTTTACTCCATTTGTGCTTAAGGGGTCTCGCCTTCGTAAGTACAACCAAACACTAGAGCGCAATCCGGCTATGAAGGGCCCCTACTGTTCGTATCTGTGCTCTGCGCCCAGCAACTTGGAGAAAGCCCCGACCTTTGTTAAAAAAAGAAAAAAAGACGCCAATCGTACCGAGTAGGGGTTCTGGCGCTGTTATGCTTTATGCGCGTCTTGCTATCTGGTGAAAGCAGCGAACTCATAATTCGCCTCAGAAGGGTTCGATCCCCTTGACGCGCACCAAACCCTTAAAGGGAGCGTGGTGAAATTGGTAAACACTACGGATTTAAAATCCGTTGACCTTGGTCTTGCGGGTTCAAGTCCCGCCGCTCCTACCTACACACCACATAACACTGTGCCCGACATCTCCATGTGTTCTAATGGCGATTCCTGCGCACTGCGCAGTAGTTGCTACCGGTATGTTGCGGAGCCTTCGCGATACCAGAGTTACATGGTGTCTCCCAATCCCGGCTCTGACTGCGAGTATTACTGGTCTAATGGCTCCCCTGATGATTGCAAGAACATCACCGAAACTTGAGAGCTCGCGGTTTATCGCGGTGTCCTTCCAGCGTCGCGATACCAAACAGTACAGTCAGCATCGTTTTGTCGGGTGGGACACAGCTCTTAAGTTTGCGCGCTGGGTAGCAAACTCTCCCGAACTTGAACTCCTCAAACTGGATCTGGAATCTTAAATGTCTACAAAAATCAAACACCATCTGAAAGTCGGTGACCGCGTGGCTGAGCGGCCTCGTCTCCGGGGGATTTTTGCGGTCCGTAAGGAATCTGTTGCCGTTGCCGAGTTTCACAGTCAACCGCGGTTCGGGGTTGTTAAGGAGCTGGTTGCTAAACCGAATGCGCGTGGTCAGGCGATTAAATACTGCATGGTGCTTTGGGATTATCAGCAAACTCCGTCACTGCATGCTCACTCGCGGCTGTGTTTGGAGAGCGAGTGGGAGCAACTTACCGAGAATGCTCGGGAGACTATTGGCACCTAATCTAAATACATAAGATTTTAGTTACATGGATTGGAATTACAGATTTCTGGACTTGGCTAAGACCTTGGCTAAGTGGAGCAAGGATCCGTCTACGCAAGTCGGCGCAGTCGCTGTTAAAAACAAGCGCATCCTCGGGACCGGATACAACGGGTTTCCCCACGGCATCTCGGATCTGCCGGGGCGCCTGTCGGACCGAAACGAGAAGCTGCTGCGCACGGTCCACGCCGAAGCCAACATAATCGCACACGCGGCGCGTCACGGTGTGAGTCTTGCCGGTTCGACGGTTTATGTTTGGCCCTTTTTGCCGTGCAGTAACTGCTGCACCTTGTTGATTCAAGCAGGCATAACCCGCGTGGTAGCCCCCGATCTGCCGATCCCGGATCGATGGGCTGACAACTTCGCGATGTCGCAGGGTATGTTTCGTGAGGCCGGTGTCGACCTCGTCTTGCTTGACGTTTCGGATCAGCCCGAGAACTGAGCTAGGTACATGTTGTCGTACGGGCGGATCTCTGCGATGTCGTATCCCAGAGTCCGCAAGTACTCAAATAGCTGTTTTTTGAGTGTGGTGTACCACTCATTGTTGTTGGCTTCGAAGACGATCGGCGGGTAGTCGCTTCGTTCGAGGGTCAGCTCAGCGCCTTTAAGAGCTGCCATCTCGCTGCCTTCGATGTCCAGTTTGATGAGGCCAACCTGCGGGATCCGGTACGAGTCAAGGTGTGCGCCCGGGATCCGTTCTTGCCTGAGGATCGGTTCGTGAGGCGAAAGCACCGTGGAGCCGCCTCCGTCTTCGGACACGATTGACAGGGTTAGGGTTTCGCTGGAGCGGACCTTATCTGTGATCGCTACGTTGTACGGTTTGATGTTATTTTTTTCGTTTAGGAAGATGTTTCCGCATAGCTGCATGTAGGTGCGCCGTTGCGCCTCGAACGCATAGACGTCTTGGAAGTCGTCAGCCAATAGGATTGAGTAGCTGCCCATGTGGGCGCCGCAGTCGATAAAGCTTTTTGTTTTGTCTCCAAATTGTCGAGCCCAGTCGATCAGGGCTTTTTCGGGGATTCCGACTTGGTGCATCTGACAACGGGCGGAGTCATCGTCGTGCATCAAAAAGCCCACGCGCGGCGTGGGTACGATCAAAGACTCTTTCGGACCCCAGAGGTACGTTGCCACGGGCAGTTGCCGGCTTATAGTGGCACTATATTAACCGTGTTGCTGGGCTGATGCCTCCGACGTACCAGAATTTTGTTGACGGCTGCAACACAGAGTCGGATATCAACGAGCACTTGCCCACTTTGCTGCGGTTTGCGAGCAAATGCGACACCGTTGTGGAGTTTGGGGTGCGCTTTGGTGCCAGCAGTCGCGCTCTTATTGCGGCGCGTCCCCTGAGTCTCGTCAGTTACGACATAACGGCCGAACCCGAAGCCGAAGCTTTGTTTGCCGCGGGGCGCGCTGAGGGAATCAACTGCCGTTTAGTTGAAAAGAGCTCGTTTGACGTCCAGTTGGACCCCGTGGAGTTTTTGTTTATCGACTCGGATCACACGTATGCGTGTCTCAGTAAAGAGCTGAAACTGCACGCCGATAAAGTCACTCGGTTCTTGGCGTTTCACGATACGGTCAGTTACGCACACGAACTTGTGCCTGCTATTAACGAGTTTCTAGAGACGCACCGCGAATGGCGTCCTTTAGAGGTGTACGAGAATAATAATGGTTTTGTAGTTCTCCATCGGGTTTCTTGATATCATGGATGCCATTCCGGTTCTGGGTACTGCTGTTGTAAATGCCCCGCATTGGGTTTACAGGCTGTTTTACAGTATCGATTACCCTGTAGACACCTTTGTTATTTTTGATAACAACGGGCGCGGGCAGATTACCGAGGAGCTTGATCTGCTCACTAAGGTGCCGCACAAGTATGTAAAGCGCGTTGTTGTGACGCACATGCCCTCTAACTACGGGTGTTCGGGCGCATGGAACTTGATCATCAAGTCCTTTATGAATGCACCGTACTGGGTCATAACTAACCACGACCTGATGTACACGCCGGGATTTTTGGCGAAAGCCGTGGAGCACGCCCGCGATGCGCAAACAGGTATCGTTCATGGAGAGAACGGCAGCTGGGATTTCTTTTTGATTAAGGACTGGGTTGTTCAGAACTTCGGTTTATTTGACGAGAATTTGTATCCGGCGTACTGCGAGGATATGGATTACGGAATGCGGTTTAAACACAAGGAGTTGCAACGTGTTATGTCGGTAGGTGCGCCGTATTACCACGGTGAGACGTCGGGCGACTACGCGGACGGGTCCCAGACATGGCGCAGCGAACCGGAGCTCGCACAGGGTATTCATACAGCGCATGAACTAAATAAACTGTATCTCCACCACAAGTGGTCGCCTGCGTGGCAACATCATGTTGCTGGTGAAGTCTACGAGAGTCCGTTCAACAACCCTCATTTACCACTCGACTACACAACGTATGATCTTGAGTTTGTTCGTCGGAAAAACTTAGGATTTTAAACTATATTTAGGGGCATAGACTCATCATGTTGCCATAAATGCCGTTTTACTCGTCACACCCGGGGTATGGCCGTTTAGTCAACACGTTGAAAGACGTGCTGGATTCGCGGGGTCTTTCTTCCTTCAAGTTGAGCCGTACCTCGGACGTGTCTCCTACGACTGCACGTAAAATTTATAGTGACCCTAGTTATATCCCGTCTCCCGATGTGCTCGAAAAAATCTGCATAACACTAGAGATTCAGCCTGGCGATATTTTGCGAATTGGTCCTAAACTGGAAACAACGGTAGCAATGGTGTTAGGTTCCGGTGTTCTCCCCTCAGGACTTTGAATTAGCTGCCCGTCTTCTGGGCCTTCCGGTTCCGCAGACTCCCGCCGAATGCGCGGCTGCAGTTCCCATGACTGCGACCATTCTGCGGTCGTATTACAAGGCACCTTCGCCGATGCCTGGTTTTGAGGGGGATGGAATTCACACCTCCGCCACGCGTTCGTTAAACGCGATGCCCCGCGTGGCTCAGCCCGAAGCGCGTAACCAACTCGCTCATCGTCTTCAAGCTGGTTTGGTTAGTCGTGATGACGATATCGAAGTTCGGCGTCTCTTAGAGATCGTCCTGTCCGATCCGGATACGCGCGAAGCTTTCATGAATTTCATTGGTCAGATTCAGGAGAATTCTCTGGACTCCGGTGAGTTTTATAGTCAGCAGCGCCCTCTTCAGTTCGATACCCCCGGTATGGGTGGCCAGTACTCGATGCTGAATGCCCCGAGTTCTTCTTCGATTCCTCCCTCTCAGCACTACCAGGCTCTGAGCTGATGAATACTGTCCAATACCGGCTTAAAGAGAACGACGTTCGTCACGATTCTCCAGAACTTGCGGCGGATTTGTTCTTGAAGTTGTACTTAGAGTCTAATTTTCCTCAGACTTCTGCGTATCCTTCTAAGCAACAGAAGGAGCAGAAAATTGCAATGCAGCCTAAAACGGATGCGATAGACTACATGAAGAAACCCCAGTCGGGAACTTCATTCGATCGCCCGGATCGGTACTGATGTCTCGTTACAGCTATGTAACTTCGGGGCCTAATCAACCGCTAGTCCAGGTTCCGTCTTACGCCGCTCAGACCATGGTCGCTCCTGCTATTGCTCCTGTCGCGGCGGCTGCTGCTCCTGCAGCTACGGCAAGCGCTAGTTCGGTTTTAGAAGGTGTTCTTGCTAACCTATTGGCTAACGTAGCCACTCAGGGTGCGGAGCGTATGCTCTTTCGCCCAGGTGGCGAAGCTCTTGGACCTTCTTCGTATGCTACGGCGGATCCCTCCGGTCGTAGCAAGTACTTCACAAGCACGACTGAACAGCTTGCAGTCGAACAGTATCTAAACAACGAGCGTTTCCGTCGCGGTCTTTTATCTCTGATTCCTGGCGTTCGAGACGCCCTTCCTCCTCTCCCCACGCGGGAAGATATCGTTGGCGGGTATGCCGACGGTCAATTCGTGGGCGGCGCCGCGTTGCGCGAAGCTCAAGCAGAGAGTCTGACTCGCCGTGAGATTGAGCGTATTCGCGCTGAAAAAGAGTACGAGTATGCTGCTCGCCTAGCCGAAGCTCAAGCCAGTATTCAGCGTCAGAAAATTCAATCTCTCGCCGATGCCCAGGCCCGCGTGGAGTCCCAGAAAGTTTCTTCGCTTGGCGATGTCCAGCGGCAGCGTCTGCAATCTCAATACGGAACTGCCGGGGACTTGCTGGATGCTGCGATCAAAAATATTGCATTCCGCGATAAAATTGAATCAGCAAGTACTCTTAATGAGTTAGCGAGGGCCGTTTGAGATGGCGGATAATGACCTTCTTCCAAGACTTGCTGGAGCTATCTTCGGGGCTCCTCTTGGTCCTCTTGGGATTGCTGCTGGCTCTGTTGCTTTCCCAGCTGCTGCAGGTTTGGCTACCGAGAGCGTTCGGTCTGCCTTACCTCCCAAAGTTGGAACTGTTTTTAGTTATTTAAACGGGAAGCCCTACAAGGTTTATGCGGGTCCGGAGTTTGGATCCCAGAGTCTTGAGTCCTACTCGGCGCTGCGCAGAAAAGATCCGACCAAGTTTCCTAAGATAACAGGTGTTATTCAGGCACCAGAAAGACCCGCCTCGTCAGCGCCGGCAGTTATGCCTGCTGCGAGTGAATCTCCCAGCGCATCTGCTTCCGCCCCTACTCCCGCTCCGGTCATTGCGGACGACAGGAGCGCTGGCACCGTGGAACAAATCGGTGCTGAAAACATCGGCGAACAGATGGCTAAACAGCCGTCGGATACACTTCTTGAGCAACTGTATGGACTGTCTGCTCGTAGCCTGAGTCCTGAGTTTTTAAAGGAGCGTACGGACCAAGCGATTCGTCAGTACGCCGCTACCACGGCTATTACAGAGGCGCTTGGTGCAGAGAAATCTGAGCAGCGGCGTCGCCGGGAAGTTGAGCTGGCGAAAATTGATCAGTGGACTAAGGCATTCCAGGCTCAAACCTCGGCTAATGCACTACAAAATATCGCTGTGAGTCAGGCTGTTATCGCTATGCAGCAGCCAAATGCGAATACGGTCGCTGCGCTGCAGCAAGGAGCCCAGGCTGCGGCTCAAGTTTTAGGTGTTCCCACTCTGAGGGTTACTTGATATGCCTCTTCCGTTTGCAGCTGCTCTGGCGATGCCCTCCTTAATTGGCGGAGGGGCTGCCGCAGGAGGCGCGAGTCTTGCCGGTATTGGCTCGCTTTTAGGTGGATTAGGTAGCGCTGCGGGTGGAATCGGCTCAGTTATTGGCGCTCTTGGCGGTGGCGGCGGAACTGGTCAGGCCGATTTCGCGAGTATTTACTCTCAGTTGGCTCCTGGTCAGACTGCGTTAACTACGCAGCAGTATGAGTTGGGTGCTCGGATGCAGCCCCTGATTCAAGCCGAAGGTTTGCTTAGCAAGCTTTACGGAGAGTCCGCGTGGCGCCAGTTCACCGACGCTTCGGAGAAAGATAAGACAGCAGCGGGAACTCTTGCCGGTATTGCGTCTCAGTATGCTAGTAACGCTTTAGGCGCACAGAATAAAGCGATTACTTCAAACATCGCGCAAGAGACTTTAGGCTACGAGACTGCAGCTAATCTTGCTAAAACGTATGCAACTGCTGCATCTAATCTGAAAACTCAGGAACTAACGGGTCTTCAGAGTCTTTTAGCTCCTACGACTACTGCCTTAGCCTCGGCAGGGCAAACCGCCCAGCAGGGTAAGAATCAACTGGCTTCTAATGTCGGTGCTACCAACTTGGCTATTCGACAGGATCAGGAGCGCACTCGTAACCAGATGGCCTTGAAGCGAGCAGACATCGAGGGCCAGTTAGCGCTCAAGCGTTATGGCGCCGGTCTGGCTATGGCTGGGCAGGCACAGTTCGCATGATTAAAGCCGTCATCGGCGATTCGACCACGGTTGGAGCGTGGTTGGATTCGCTTGATAAATCGCAGAAAGACGCGTTTGTCTTCTACGCCAAGAACGCTACGAGTGATATCGAAGCGTACCTGTATGCACGGTTTCTTAAACCGTCGTACACCGGCAGCATCTCCGATCTCACCGCGTGGATTCAGGAGAAATATCCTAAGGATGACCTTAGAAAAGTCCTGCTTCGCGAGATCGATTCGTTGCAGCAGGACATTTCGGATGTTCGCGCCATGGTGTCCAATGGCATGTTGGATTCAGCTACGTCAGCTACGAAGGTTTCGGCACTTCAAAAAGAACTTCGCAGCCATATTCAAGCTGTGCGCGCCATTTCGGACGGGCTCGATCGCCGCGGTTTGCTGCTGGCAGGAGCTGACCGTTGTCTGCGGGAACTCATGCAGACGTTTGACGGTCAGCCCAGCATCCAGGCGCTACTTGACGATTCCGCGTTACTCGTGTGGTCGACGTTAGAGCGCGAAGAGCGGACTTAGTCCACCCGAGTCATCAGCCTCATGATGGAGGCTAACGGGCAACGGAACACACCCATAAAGGCGTCGTTTACGCCAAGGGGCATAACGAGCTCGTCGTTTTCAAGGTGTGCGCTAAACGGCAAAATAACCGCAGGTTGCGTCGACATTGGCGTGCCGTCGTGTGCCGTCCACTGGATAACCTGATCGTTTAGCGACCCGCTGAAGATCGGATCCATCGTCTTGTAGATGACTTTTGTGAAGTCACGGTCGACGATGTAGGCGCCCAAGTGATACTGGAGGTACTGGATGCCATCCTCGCGAAACTGCATGTGCTTCCAGTGGTAGAACACGAGGTGCCCATACCCGACATTGACGGGGGCTGTCGAGTTGAATGTCGGCGCGTTCCTTGTAATTTCGGCAAGGCAGTCCGTATTTACCTGGATGGGTTCTTCTTCCTCCCGCTCGACAACCAAAGGCCGCGTGGAGTAAAGACAGTGCAGTTTGTCTTTGCGAGAGAAGAAACACCAGTTCTTTTCGGTTTGTGAGCTGTCGCGGTTTCGTCCTAGCGGGGGAATAGCTGCGCTGACTGCGTTTAGGTGTTCGTCGACGTAACAGACGACAACTTTGGGATTCGCGAACAGCGAATGTTTCTTTTGATCAAATCGGCTTGCGTATGTAGAAGCTACAAACTGTACGTACATGTTGTCGTCGGGACCAACGAACAGCCGCGGGTCTTCGTAACTCAGGCGATGTTTCTGAGACCGTAGTTTTTTGGCGCCCAGAACGGTCTGATCGTCCGCGAGTACACCGATATAAATGTCGGTAGGTGTGTCGTTTAGGTAGAAATACTTGGAGTCATAGCGAAATCCGAATGGCTCTTTCTGACCTCGCCACGCGATGTACGTGTTGTTGTTATGCCGAAGCAAGCTAGGGCTGAAGTTGAAGATGTTCTCGTGAGGCACCCCGTGGACAATACGGGTGAACGTGCCGCCGAGACTCTCAGCTTGTTCGTAGACATTCGGAACTCCAACAACCTCCCGTTTGTTAGGGAAAATCACGTCACTATGGGCGTGCCAAAAGCGTGTCGATGTTTGTGTGCTCATTGCTGCAGATCCGAGATGACTTGGCAAAAGCCTGCGGCGACTGAATCCCAGCGGTATTCAGGCCGTTGCGTCACAGCGTAACACGCATCGGCAACTTCGTCATAGTTTTCTTTGTTGTAGTACAGATTGTTCAGAAGTTCGACAACATGATTTACATCGACGAGCCCGCGTTCGACCCCCAGGTCTTTTTCGACGACCCACGTGGCAATATCGGCGAGTTCGCCGGCTTCATTCCAGATGTCTCGGCACGCTGTGTGATTAGGGACGATTTGAGGTTTGCGGCAGCTCGCGTGTTCGAAGCTAACTAATCCCCAGCCTTCACCTTCGGCTGTATTTATACCTACGTCAGTCGCGTTGTAGATCTTGTTTAGGTAACTATCGGACGGAGCCGACATGTAATTCATGCTCTCGTTTGTCAGGATTAGACGCTGATGCCCTTGGATTCCGTGCATCTCCATCTCGCGTTTGAACAACGGAACTAGGTCCCACCCCATGTCCTTTGCGCCCATGTGTGCATACAGCATCACATCGGGTTTGTCTTGCGCAAACTTGGCGAATGCCTTGACGGTCAGGTCGATTCGTTTGCGCGGTTGGTTTCGATTGCCGTTGAACACGATGAATTTATCGAGCGGCAAACCCAAAGCTTTTCGAGCTTCGTCTTTAGGCATCGGCGTGAACCGATCGACGTCAACCCCGTGGGGGATCACGGCAAGTTTCGAGATCTCTGGTCCGTGTGCCAGGATTCGGTTAGCTGATTCGGGGGTGAAGGTAATTGCCAGATCCCACGCAGCGAGGCTGCGGAACATATCCGCGAAATACACCTGACTGTCGATAGGGAAGTACGCGATGAATTTAAAGTTATGTGTATGTTTTTGGAACTGACAGCGCTCCCAGAACTGATTGATAATCCAAATATCGTTCAGACAGATAATGAAGTCGGGGCGCTCCTTGTCGATAATCTCAGGGACGCGCGGCAGTCCGAATCTGTCCGGACAATGTACGGTTCCTGCCGGATAGATCTTATAGGGGTAGTCGTGCGGGTCCCCTGCGTAATTGATTCCCAGAACGACGACTTCGTGCTCGTGGCTGAGATACTCCAGGATACTGTGTGTTACTCTTGCAAAACCCGTGTTGCTGCAGGCGTCACCGTACCAGAGAATTTTCGCCATTCTTGAAGTAGCATTCAGATACAGTTAATATACCAACACTGTCAACTTACTGCCATGCCTAGCCGGGAAACGTTTGCTTATCGGCGAGGCGCACAGATGCGTGCGGTACGTGCTGTCGAGGATGCAGTAAATTCAAGCGTTGAGACTATATACACTAAGGCAGCCGAGGATTTTCATACGTTTTGTACGCTGTTAGATAAGCCTCCGGCGCCCCACATGCTGGAGTGGCACGATCACTTGATAACAAGAGAGAGTAATAAGTACCTGTTGGATATTGCCGGGCCGAATCTAGATATTTTATCTCCGCGAGGTAGCGCCAAGTCCACGGTGTTGAACATGTTCACCGCTTGGTGCATAGGGCGACATACGGCCGCAAAGCGCCCTCTGCAGATAATTTACGTTAGTTACAACATTGCAACGGCCATTCCGAAGTCACGGATCATTCGGCAGATCGTGGACTCACCAGAGTTCCGCAAGATCTTCCCGACGTGTCGGCTTAAACCCGGCATGCAGTCTGATATCGGCTGGTCGATTGATTTCGACTACGCAAACATCCCGCGAGTAGGTGATGAAGAATTCACTCTACGTGCAGCTGGGCTACGAGGTAGTATTACGTCTAAAAGGGCTCACTTAGTACTAATAGACGACCCTATAAAATCTAGTAGCGATATACGCAACCCAGCGATCAGAGATGAAATGATGACGAACTGGAGCAGTGTGATCGCGCCCATTGTGTTCGAGGGCGGTCGCTCGATCTGCCTGGGCACCCGATTCCATCCTTTAGATATTCACAAGACGATGTTCATCCCCGATAAGGGATGGAAACAAGTGACGCAGGAGGCTTTGACGTACGACGACAAGGGTCAACCCAAGAGTTATTGGCAGAGTCAATGGTCGGTCGAATACTTGTTGCAGCAAAAGGAATTAGATCCTGTTGCTTTTGCTTTCCAGTATCAACAGCAGCCAGTGATGACTTCGGATCTGGTCGTCTCACCTGATCTTTTGGTCAAAGGCGAGGTTGTCACGGAGTTTGATTCGCTCGCCGTGGGAATCGATTTGTCTGCCAGTAAGAATGAAACCAGTGACTACACCGCATTTGTACTCGGCGGCAGGCTTAAAGATAAGTACTACATCATTGACGCGCACCAGTGCCGTTCTATCGGCAACCTAGAGAAGATTGATCTTCTATGCGATATGTTGCTGGAGTGGGGCATCCTGACACAACATGACGGTCAGTTTATGCCTACGTATTCCACGATCACCTTGGTTGTTGAGTCTGTGGCATACCAGGCTTCGCTTGCTGCGGATCTGCGTCGCGTCTTGATCAACGAGCGGGATCTGGGTAATCTCCATATCCACGAGATCAAGGGCTTCCGTGGCGATAAGGTTGCCCGATTCCGAGGCACCCTCGGGTTGCTAGAGAATAAGAAAGTCGTGTTCAACAAGTACAGAAAGTTTGATCCGCTGTTTGACCAGTTGATTAACGTCGGCGCGACGGCGCACGATGACTTGCTGGACGCTTATGTCTGGCTGGTTACGTACTTGCAGAGGCGCGGCGAATTTTCGATTCAGTACTAACCGGCCCACCGTGGGCGACACTAGAGTGCAAAAGACTCTCGGCTCTGCCGAGCCCTTTATGCAAGACAAAAAACTCTGGGTTGCGATTACGGCTCACAATCCTTTATCGCGCCTGGAGTGCCTTATTGGTGTAGTTAAGGAATACTCTTCGTATCCTTGTGAAGTTCTTATAAATGTGTATGTAAATTACGATGCCCAGGACTCTGCGGACCTCTTAAAGAGCATTCTTGAACGAGTCTCAAATAAGACTATTGAGATAAAAGTCGCTTCCCCTGGGTACGAAAACTGGTATTTAACCTGGGCACATAAGACAGACCTGGCCCTGGCTGTCCTCAACCGCGCGGCAGATTTTTATATTTACCAGGAAAACGATATGCACTTGAGCCTTGAGAACTTTAAATACTGGTATAAGTGGCAGCCGCGCCTTAAACCCCTGGGCCTAGAACCCGGGTTTGCGCGGTTCGAGAAATACTCTGGTAAGCGTGTATTGTTCGATAACTACTTCCCGTACTCTTTGACGCGCGTCACGCCCAAGATCTGGGGGGACCGCGGATTTGAAGTTTCTAAGATCTTAGTGCTTGATCGTGAAGTCAACTTCTTTGTTCAGCTTGCCAACCCCTATTACGGCGCCATGATTCTGGCCCAGTCGGATGCTGAGAAGTACATCCGCACAGCCAGTTTTGATCCGGAATTGAGTTATTCCCGCGTGGGAGTACGCAACTGGCCGATCGCTGATCGCAGTTCTATGGGTTTGGCTTTCGAGTCGCCGCCGACTCCGTATGAGCATCGACGCTGCGTGCCGGTGCACAGAACTTCAGCAGGATACGAGATTTATGATGTAGGTCTGATTTGGCACGAAGATACAAAATATTCTGTAGAACTTGAGCGTCAGCATGGCGAGCTTAAAGATTGCGCTACGATGCTCTCGTTAGATTAAACAGGCTGTGAGCGACGTAGTAAACCATCCGTCTCATTACACCCAGGGGCCTGTCGAGTGTATCGATGCGCTTTATTCGGCGCTTGGTCCAGAGGGCTTTAAACAGTATTGTCGAGGGGCCTGTTTGAAGTACCTTTGGCGGACCGAGCACAAGAACGGTTTAGAGGACCTTAAAAAGTGCGCGTGGTATTTAGCTCGTCTGATTGAAGAAACTGAAAAGACTTACGAGTAAACTAGGTCTGTCGACCTGTTTCTTTACGAAACTGTAGGTTTCGGCAAATCACGTTAAGCGCTGGAGCCTACAGCAGAAGTTATGGCAGAAATTGCGAAAAAGAAAGACCCCGAGAAGTGGGCGAGGGCTAAGGCTCGGGCAAGGGCAAAGCTCGGAGGCCACTCGGCTCGGGCGATGCAATTAGCTACAAAATATTATAAAGAATCTGGCGGCACCTACGAAGGTAAGAAGTCCTCTGAGAATCGCCTTCGCCGGTGGGGCAAGGAGGACTGGCAAACCCGCGAGGAATACGAAAAGAAATCCAAGTAAACTAAGTTTATCGCGATTCTGAGTGATGGCTAGCTACACCGCAAAAGATTTAGTCACCGCGTTAACGGGCGAAATACCTAGTTATCGCGAAGAGCTGCTCACTTCTAAGGACCTTCTTAAGGAAGTGTATAACGCTAGTGACGATAATGAGCTGCTTGCTCGTATTATCAATCCGCTAAAGGATGAACTTCTGGCTAAGGCTTACACTGACCGAGCTCTAATCGGCGGTTCGAAGCAAGGTGGTTACGTCTGATGGCGGACCTCGCTCGCGAAAAGGGTCGTACAGAACGGTATTTACCGCGTCGAGCGTGGGCGTCGCTTAGCCCGGAAGAGCGTAAAGCTACGGATGAGCGCAAAAAGCGCGCCACGGCTGGGGATAAACCCGTTAACACGCAGGTCCCTAATACCGAAAAGGCTAGAAAAGCGCGGCGTCTTGCTTCAGAATACGTAAAACGAACCGGTAAGAAATCTGATGGCTAACTACTACGACGCCGCTGGACAGTTTTTCGATAAAGCGTACGCGTCGCAGTCTTTAGCGGCGGCCGCTCAACGTCAAAAGAGTGAGCGGTATGACGATGACGCCGACATCAATCCTTACTCTACTGCGCTCCACACGGGCTCTGTACCTCCTGATGTGAATCAGGGTGGAACCCAGCAAGGTGAGATCAATAATTACATCACAGATGTTAAGGAAGATTTAATTTCGCAAGCTAAGGAAAAGCGCCGTCCTGTCGATGGTGAGCCTGCGTATCGTGCCGGCGGTGGGATTAACTACGCCGTTAAGCGCTAATATGCTGACAGCTTTACGGTTGTCATGCTGTTTGACTGCTTCTTGTATTTCAACGAAAAAGAGCTGTTAGAGCTCCGCGTAAACTTACTTAAAGATATTGTAGACGGATTTATAATTACAGACGCAGACCGTACGTTTAAAGGCGACCCTAAGCCTTTCACATGTGTTGATACGATTCGTGAGCTAGGGTTGCCTGAGGAGAAAATTCAAGTTCTCCACGTCGAGTTGCCGTCGCCGGAGGACGTGCTCGATCCGTGGGTGCGGGAGCGCGCTCAGCGGGATGCTCTCGCTGTGGGCATGCGGATGACTCCGCCCGATTCCGTGTTTTTCTTCAGCGACGTCGACGAGATCCCGAACCCTGACTCGCTCTTAGAGGCTGTTGAGTTAGCTAAGGAGGATCCGGCTCGATGCGTACGGCTGTCAATGCCGATGTTCTATGGTCGCGGTGACTTGCGCGTCATCAATCCGCAAGGCTCGTCAGATGAAGCCCCTAATAACTGGACTTGTGGCACCGTTGTCCTCTATGAGCATTTAGGATCTACACCTTCACAGATTCGTGCGAACCCCAACGACATTGTTGTGGGGAACTGTGATGCCGGCTGGCATTTCAGTTGGATGGGGGACGCAGAGCGTCTGAAGAAAAAGCTGACCTCCTTTTCGCATTGTTACGACGACATCCCGAACTCCGTGGCACCGGCCTACAGCCAGGAGATGTTGGATTATCTGGATACGTACGTGCCTTCTGCGGGGTCTACAGATCCTCTAGGGCGTACTGATCATGTTTTAGTGCCGTATCCGCATGAGCTTTTACCTGCGGAATTGTTTAAACTTGAAAGAGTTAAGCGATACTTACTGCCGTGAGGGTCGGCCCACTCAACGGATCTTAAAGTCTCCTTCTCCGGCGTTCAGTTTTTTCCAAAGGTAACCCTTCATGTCGGATACATTCGGCGTTCGGCAACGATTCACCGAGATCATCGAAGCTTCTCGGGATCAGGACCGTTCGCGGCAGTCCGCCACGATGGTTGTTCTTGGGCATCTTCAGCAGATGGTTCTGCTGATGATCAAGAAGGGTCTGTTTTTTTATTGTGAGCAAGATACGTACAGGGCGCGCACCAAGTTTATTCAAGATCTCCTAGACCTTAACAAACTGGACATTCGCTTCCCGGCGATCATCCGCAACTTCCTTATCGACGGTTGTGGTCTGTTTTACTTTCGACCTGACCCGAAGCTTAAGTACCAGATCTACTTCTTTAACAAAGATCAGTATCGGGTCTACCACGATGTAAACGGAAACATCGAAGAAGTCATCATCATCTACAGCTATAAGATTCGTAACAGCAACCTAGGTTTGCCGTCGGATACTTATGGGCTTAACGAGCGTCACGTTCGCATCTCTATTACGAACGACACGATCTCTGAGTACGAGGCCAACACTGAGCTGAGTTTTGAGTTGGAGCCCGGTGCTCTGATCTCACCGAAAACCAGCCGGCCTAACACGATCGGGTTCATTCCCGCCGTGGAGGTTCTGAACAAACCCAACAGCAGCGGGACGGAGGGCGAAGGCGAGTTCGAACCGTTCATGGAGCAGATCGTTCTCCATGACCAGATGATGCGTAATATCGCCAAGAACATTGAGTTCTTTGGTAATCCCACGCTGATCAGCTCCCGTCCTCGTAGTGATCTGGTCGAAGCATCGGATGCGGACCGTACCTTCCGCCCGACTATCAGCAGCCAGAGTGGTTTCGGCGGCCGGGATACTCCGTCGACACGCGTGTCGGAGCCCTTCGGATCGAATTCTTCGATCGGCGGTCTGCGGGTTCCCCGGGTTATCGCCAACGTCGAGCCCAACGACCGCGTGGGTTATATGACGCCAGACCCCGTTAACGGGGACATGAACCGTTACGCTTTGTTGCTTCGCGAAGAAATTCGCACGGCTCTCGGTGGCGTCGACGAAATCTCTATCTCAGCTGGCGCAACCGCTACGGAGATCAAAGGTCTGATGGGCCGCGCGCAGGCTACGGCTCTGCGTAAGAACAAGAGCTTCTTGACCTACGGTTTCTGTAAATTGCTGGAGATGATTATTTATCATCAAGAGCAAATCTTCCGCGAGAGCTTCATCTCTGTTGCCGAGCTGAAAGCGCCCAAGGAGCCTAAGGAGCCGACCGAAGAGTCGATTGAAAAGTATCAAGTCGCCACGAAGCGGTTTGAGGTGAAGGTCGATCAGGCGATCAAGGCTGCTCTAGACGAAAACAAAGTTCCGCCGGGTGTCTTTGGGCTTCCGCCGGATGGTGATCGTCAAGTTTCTTATCGCTTCCAGGGCGATGTTTACGAAGACACGGCGTACGACTTAAACCAAAAGTCCATCGTTGTGCGTAACTTGCAGGAACTCGGCGTGGATAGCGTCGAGGCCATTAAGTATCTTTTCCCTGATAAAACGGATTCTGAACGAGCGGAAATGTTGAAGGGATTTCCCTTCCGCATGATCCAGCAAACACAAAGCGCATTTCAGCAATTTTTAGTATTATTAAGTCAGATGTTGCAGACGCCGCATCCTCTTGCGCCGAACCAGCCTTTAGCGGCTGATCCTCGGCTAAACCTTACGCCCCTGTTCTACAGGACGTTTGACCACCTTGCGCAAGAACTGACTTACTCGGGCAGCTATGAGCCAGCAGATCCCAGCTTCGATCCCGAGCCCGGTATCCCCGGCGGTAGCAGCCCCGCAGGCAGCTCCCTCAGCGGATATGGGTTCGACCGCCTACCCGCAATGGGTGGCAACTACCCAGGGGGCGCCTTCGGTGGCTATGCCCCAAGCGCCGTCGCCGGCAACACCGGTTTCGGTCCCTTCTACCAGCAGCCAGTCCAACCAGTTTCCGTCAACCTCCTCCCCGTCCAACCCGTGGGAAGCGGCCCTGACCAGTCTGGATCGGGTGGTTTCGCGAATCTCCCCGTCCCTCAGCCAGGCACCACAGTATCCTCAGTACCAGACGGTGCCGCAGGGTATTCAACAGCCCGTGCCGACTTCACAGGCCCAGCCCTGGCTGTTCCAAGCCCCTACGGATCCGCAGACCTCTTACAGCAGCGGATCTACAACCCAGACTTCTTATCCGACTTCTACGGCGC
>JACCDO011007864.1_pt1 | contig 21539 bp, 17 predicted proteins | sample 7446101 | NCBI WGS metagenome assembly JACCDO01 (sample SAMN15323440, study PRJNA562643) | freshwater metagenome | isolation source: river surface water | place: USA:Blue River Watershed | collected 2017-08-16
AATATATAAATTAAATGTCATCAAATCTTCCAAAACCATGGAAATATAAAGATTGGCTTATTTGGCCTAATACAAGTTTAGACAGAATGGAAGCTCATAGAATTGGTTGCGCAAATACTGTTAATGGTGTATGTTTAAAAGATTTAAGTATAAAAGAATGCATGGATCAAAGTACGGATGGTATTGGATATTATATTAAATTTAAAAATGGTGATTCTATATGCGCTCCTTTAAATAAAGAATATAATATAAATTATACATATAAACTAGTAAATCAAGAAACCCATCCAGAATTAAACGATGTTTCCGTATCAACTTTTTTAAATACAAACCAATATAAATTTCCCCCAGAGAAAGCTAATACTGTATTTTATTTTGATTTATTGCAAATAGAAAATGCAAAAACTAATTTAATTTTTAATTCAGTTGATACAGAAAAGGATAGTAATTATATTCAATTTTCAAATAATAAGTTTACAAACTTAACATTTGTGCCAATAATCCCATCTCCTCCTGATGTTTCAAGTGATATATCAATTTTATATACTAAACATTTTTTTATAACATTGCCAGGTACAAGGTTATTTTTAATGTATGATGAAAAAAATAATATTTTTAGATGGCAAACTATAAATAATGATATCTTAAATTTTGGAAGAAAATATAGTTTTCAAATTTATCCAATAACTTTAAACAATATTTATTATAGAAATCGTTTAAATACAGAAATAACATATCAAGAAAATTTTGTAATTTATTATAATAATGAATATTTATTAACTCTTGATGATAAAAATATTTTAAGAGCGGAAAAAATAAGTAGAAAAGAATTATTAAAAAAAAATATACCTAATAATAGAAATACTTTTCGTCTTAGATCGAAAATGATAGGATATTATTGCGATGAAAATAAATGTAAACCTGTATCAATTGATAATACTGAGATTTTTAAAGATGTTCTTAAAAAATATAACTTATATACTAATAAAGATATTCAAAAAATAATAGATAGCCCTGATAGCAAAAATAAGTTAGAACAATTAAATATCAATAAAGAATTAATATCAGAATTAAAATATTTTGATACGGATTCACAATTAAAAGATCAAGTTATTTATAAAAACAAAATAGTAAATATCAATAAAGATTGTTGGGGTATGTGTTCTTATTCAGAAGGCATTCCTAATGCTAAGATAGAGTATTCAGAAATAGAACCCCCTTTTACATTTATCAAAGATGATAAAGATGATAAAGATGTTAAAGAACACGGAATCAAGAAAGAAATTAAAAAGAATAAAACAAAAAATATAATTTTTTATGTATTTTTTATTATATTGATAACTATAATAATTATATTTTCTTTAAAATATTTTTTCTAAGATATTTTTAATTTTCCAATCTTTCAGATACTATTTCCCAGTTTATATTTTGTAAAAATACATCAATATATTTATTAATATCTAGACCAAATTGTGTAATATAAGCATGTTCCCATACATCCATTACTAATAGATATTCAACTTCTATAAAATCTCCAATCTCAAATTCTGTTATAAATATATTCATCAATTTACCATTTTTCTTATCTTTTACTAAAGCAACAAAACCTATATCTACTATTTCTCCAGATTTTTTAAAATCTTGAATCCAATTACTAATTGAACCAAAAGAATTTATTATTTCAGATTTAATATTTTCAGGCATTTTATTTTTACTACTGTCCATTCCTTCAAAAAATAATTCATGTAATTTCATACCATTATAAAAGAAAGATAATCTTTTTTTTAAAGAACCATAAACTAAACTATTTTTATTAGTTTTTTTAATTTCTTGTAAAGTTTTATTAGTTGCATGTGTTAAGCCTTCATATAATTTAAAATGCATTTTCATTAAAGCTGGGTCAATACCCTTTATTTTAGGAATTATATAATTAAAATCTTTAGGTGAATACAAACTTTCTTCTTTTTGGTTTTTATTTTCAAATTTTTCATATTTTAATAAACAATAAATTACAAAACTTATTAAAATTAAAACTGTAAAGATAGAAATAATTAATAAATATTTGTGCGTATTTTCCATTTATTATAAAATAAAATAATTTATATTTTTAATTATAAATACAATTAAAAATTTTTACTTACCTCTATTTTTCTTTATAATATTTTCTTCTTTCATTGTTTGTGTATGCATAATAGAAAATTTATAAAGTATTTTTTGTAAATCTTCTGGTAGATCATTTAAATCAAATTTCATTTCATTTTTTATATATTTTCCTCCGTAAGGTATGATTTCTACATCATCTATATCCTTCAATGTGTTGTATTGATGCGCTCTAATTAAAGCATATACAAGTTCGTATCCACTTGTGTCAAAATCTTTTATTAATTTTAAAAATTTTTCATTATTTGGAACTATATTTTCAACATCTTTTATTAAACTATTATATAGAGGAAGATTTACCATTTAATATTTAAAAAATATTTATTTTTTAAATCAATTTAAAAAAATTACATATGATAACCTGAATTATCATTGTATTTATTATAATTAATTACTTCTTTAGTTATACTTGGATGATAACCATTAACATCGTCATATAATAAATAAGAAACAGGGTTGTCTCCAGAACCATATAATGGGATTCCCTCGGAAAAAGGTGTAGTCTTCTTTTGAGGTACTTGTTCATTTCTTGTTGTTTGAGATAATGCAAATTTTTGTTTATTATTTATTTTTTGCGATATCTCAATTATAAATCTTTTTATTTCATTTATATCGTTGGCACCCTTATAAATCATATAAGGTTTACTATTTACATATAAAATAATTAAAGGTACATAAGTAATAGGTAATATAGTTTCTTTAGACATATCTATCATTTTTTTATTAGTACTAACATTTACCATTCCAAATTGACAACCATTAATAGTACCAGGTAATTTTTTAAATATAGGTATAAGAATTTGGCAATGGGGACATTTAGTTGAATAAAATAATATTAATGAATAATTAGGTATAAAATTGCATAAAATAGGTCCTTTAGTCCCTTTAGATATTATGAAATCTTCACTTCCCAAAAATAATAAACTCATTTTATTATTTTTATTTTTGTTTTAAATTAAAAAAAAGAAAAAATAAATATAATAAATAAAATGTCTAATCTTATAAATTTGTATGATCCAATTGCGAAATACGGGCCATTAAGTAATAATTTTCTATCTAGAATTAAAATAAATAAAAGAATATATAAAAATGTAACTGATTTTATTTACAAAAATATGATACCTCCTATGTATCAACAAAATATAAAAAAAGATAAAGATATATTTATGGAATATATTAGATTGAGAGACGATATTAAAGCACGAATCCAACAAAACTCATTAGAAGAAGCTTTAAATGTAAAATATTCTAATCCAGATATGATGAATATACTTTTATCAACAGGAAATTCTAATTTAGTATATGTTTCCGGAAGTGAAATTTTAGGAAATGGTAAAAGTGGTAAAGGTATGAATTTAGTAGGAAGATATTCTATGCAAATTAGAAATAAGAAAGCAAATGAAATTAAAATACAAAACGAAATAAAAAAATATCAAAATAATATTTACGAGGCGTATTTGATATATGAGTCTTTAAAAAAATTAATTTTGGATTATGATAATAACCTGTCAGACTTTTTACTTTTACAAACAAGTAAAGAAATTATATTAAAGTATGGACAGATTGTGTATCCAAATATATTTGTAGAAAAAACTAATAAAATTAATATAAATGAATTTGTCGATAAAATTGTTAATAAAAAAGAATTAAATGAGGAAGAAACCAATTTTAAAACAGAAATTGTAAATTTTATAAAAAATAAATATAAAGATAGTCAAGAAAATGAAAAAATAATAATAAAAAAATTTTTAAAAAATTTGAGAGATGACAAATTAGATAAGGATGATATTAGTTTCCTAGAAAATATTTCTAAAACAGTCTATAATGATACTGATAAATACGAAAATATCAAATATAATCAAATAATAACTAAATTAACAGAAACTTCTCCAGATAAAAATGTAATTTTAGAGTTATATAGCGCTAAAAATGCAGATTTTTATCCTTTGTTAGAATTAGGATATAAACATCCTAATATTCTCGTTCATGTTGTAAGACAAAAATTTATAGCATCTCTTGCCGCTAAAAAAGATTATTTATTAAAAAATAAAATATTTGATCTATATATTGATGATAAAATTAAAAATAAATATCCTGAAATTACTTCTGAAGAGTATGAATACTTTAAAAAAGATCTTATCGAAAAAATAAATAAAAAATGTGTATGTGGTAAGGGTATTGCTCAATATAATAAACCGGGTGAAGAACCACTTTATTGTAGTGAATGTAAATATAATTATAAAACAGAAAGTGTGCTAAAACCAAAACGAAAAATCAAGTTTAAAAAATTTTCTGAATATACATTTGATTCATATATTAAAAATATGTTTGAAAAAGAAGGAGAAGGATTGTATGAAGAATTCAAAACACTGGAAAGTGAATTTAAAAATCGTATAATAGAAAATACGGAAGATTATCCATACTTAAGCAGTGAATTAAAAGAAAGATATAAAAAATATCTTTTTCTTAAAGATATATACAACAATGCAGTGGAAAAAATTCCCAAAAAATGTCATTGTGAGAATACGCAAACAACGCAACCAGATAAAAAAAAATATGAATTATTTGTTAATGAATTAATTGAAGAAGAAAATCCAAATATAGATGATGACATATATAACATAATATATGCAGATAATCCTTCTATTGAGTTTCAAAGCGATGAATATATAAAATTATATGAAATAGAATATGAAAAAATTAGAAAAAGTAAACTTGACAAAGTGAAGAAAAAATTAAAAAAAGATAAAAATATAAAACAAGAGAATATTGTTTACGGAAAACCTGGAGAAATCCCAACTCAATGTGTAAATTGTAGAATAATTTACGAAGAGGAGGAAGAAGTTGATTATGACGAAGATATACAAGAAAAAAATATGGTTATTACCTTAGAACAAAATTATTTAGATGCTTTTAAAAATAGATTGTATAATAATTGGAAAAAATTTCCAGTTAATATTAAAACTCAAATAGAGGAATATATATATAAATTAAATATACCTCTACAGGAAGATATAACTATCGCAGAAGCTTATAAAATTCCAATATTTATAGATAATGAAGAAGAGAAAAAAGAAGAGACTATAAAAACTATATATATACAGGTTGGAGATCCTCCTGAAAATTTTGGCAAATTTACAGGAGATCCTATTCAATTATTATCACCTATTTTTTACACAGGAATATTAAAAATAAATAATTACGAATATCCAACTGTATATCATTATATTATAGCAAGTCTTTTATCTCAATTACCTTACATGGATACATCGGTTGATACCCAACCTGATAATAGTATGAAAAATGCACAAAAATACTTAAAAAAGAATGATGGTGAGAACTATACTAATTATTTGCTGAATTGGTTATCTTATAAACAAATTCTTGTATTATATAATTACGAAGAACAAAAAAGAAATGCAAAAAAAATAAAAGAACTTGCATCCGAAGCATTGGATTTAAAATTTTCTGATATAGTTATGCAAAACTTATTATTATCCACAGAAGATAAAATATTAGTATGGGGAGATGACAGAGATCATGTTTTAGGAACATATAAAGAACCTGAATTTATTCCTACAAAAACTGAATATAAAAATAATGTAGAACTTGTAAATGATATTAATAATAATACAAGAATAGAAGCAGGACATAATTTTGTAGGAGAGTATTTAACAAAAATTAGAACAGAATTATCAACAAGTATTGAAACTCAAAATGAAAAAATAACAATAAATGATATTTCTACATTATTATTTACTGATTTATTTTTGAAAAGATGGATGGAAAATAAAATTTCGGAATTTATCAAAACTTCTAAAAAATTGCAAAATTATCTAAAAATTAAAAATAATGTAAGAATAAATATAGATGACATTTTCTTTGCAACATTAAAATATATTTATCCAACTTTTGATAATTTAAGTACAACAAAAGAATTAAATATAGAGATTCCTCAACAGTTCTCAAACATTGCTAGAAACTATACTAATAATGGAGCAATAATTAATTATTTATGGATTATAATTGTAAACTTATTATCAACATTAATTAATAAAATGGAAAATCCTACATTATATAATCTTAAAATAACTTTGACGCAAATTACATCTTTATTATCAAATAATGATAATTTATGTATTAAGATAATAGAAAATAATAATAGAACAAGTTGTATATTATCAGGTATCTTTAATCTTATCACAGCTTTAATAAAATTTCAAAACAAATTATTGCAAACTCAAAATGAAATGAAAATTCAAACAGTTGAAAAATATGACATAGAAACAATAGCATCTATCATCCTTGACACAAATCAAATTAAAATTGATGTTAAATTAGATGTGAATTTTGAGAATATAGTTCAAGATTCTGATTTTATAGATGATAATGTAGATGAAAATTTATCGGATGAGATTGTAGATAATACTGAATTGATTCAAGATGTAGTTGTTCAAGATATGCAAAATGAATTCGAACAAGGATATGATTCATTTGATGAAACAGAATATAATAAAAACATATTAAAAATTTTATCAAAAGGGGCAAAAAATTTTAAAGATAACGACGAAGAGAATGAAGAAGTAGATGAAGAAAGAGAAGAATGGGTTGGCGACGAAGATGAAGAAAATTCGGATAATGAAGAATATTATGATTCTGGAAATGGAGATGATGATATAATTGACAAAGATATTTTAAATGATTGGAATAAATTAAAAAGAGATGCAAGAGATGCAAAAATGGGATTTTATGAATTTTTCGTTAAAGAAGAGACGGAAAAACTTATGAAAGAAGGAATTTTAGATAAAGAAGGTATATCACACGAAATTAAAAAAAGATGGAGTAGATTTTATAAAATACAAAAACCGCCTAGTATGATATATAAAGGAAAGGATTTCAAAAAATTTTATGGTGATAAAAACAAAATACCAGCTGAAAAAATATCAGATATAGTACAAAAATACATAAAAACTAATAATATAATAAAAGATAGAGAAATAAAGATAAATAATATTGCTAAGTATATTACACAAGCTGCTTATATAATAGAAACATTTAAAATGGATAAAAATATTAAAACAAATAGAATTAATTTTTTTGCAACATTGTCATAAAAATAAGAATAAAAATATAAGAATAAAATATAAAATAGATTTTTAAATATAAAATTATATTTAAAAAATTTTGAATTTTTGAAAATAAAAAAATGATATTTAAAAAGAAATAAAACAAATAAAATAATAATTTTTCCATGGCTTTTTCTAACATAATTTCTGATGATATTCAAAAAATTGTAAATCAACATATTGATAATTATATAAATATTGTCTCTAGTAAATTTAATATTGATAAAAAAGAATTAAATAATATATGGAATAATAAGGCAAAAGAATTAGTTCAAACTAAATTACCTTTCAATAAAGGATTAGAATCTCTTATAAAAGAACCTTCGGAAAGTGACAATTTAAGAGATAAGATGAGAGTAAATTTACTTAAACTCAATAAGGCTGAACTTGTTGAAATGTGTAAAACTAAAAAATTGAAGGTAACTGGGACTAAAAATGATCTAATTGAATTAATTTGTAATTATGATTTAAAAAATCAATCTACCCCTCAAAAACAATCTCCGCCTAAAAAACTTTCACCTGCACTAAAAGATCAAAAAGTAATTAAAAAACTTGTGGAAAAAATTCCCAGTATTACAATTAAAAGAAATCAGTTTGATAATTATGAACATGCTGAATCTAAATTAGTATTTAATAATAAGACACAAAAAGTATATGGTAAACAAAATCCTGATGGTTCTATATCAGATTTAACAGATGAAGATATAAATTTGTGCAATAAATATAAATTTCAATATGTTATTCCTGATAATTTGGATAAAAAATTAGATTTGAAAAATATTGAAGTAGAAGAATTAAATGACTTTGAAGATTTAGATGAAGAGATTGAAGAAGAATTAGAAGACGATGAAGAAGAGGAAGAAGAGGAAGAAGAATTTGAGGATGAATATTTCGACGAGTAAATATAAAAATTGGATTAAAATAAGACCATATTAAGTGAAACACATCTGATATATTTCTGTATTATGATATAATAAATACACCTTAAATTTTAGATCATTTTAAGATTTAAAATTTCAAATATCTATTTTAAATAGAAATTTACTCCTACATTATTAAAAATTAAAATAAACTCAAGTTTCTACAAAGAGACTTATCTTAAAATTTATATTTTTTTAATTAAAATTTTAAAATTCACCTTATGCATTTACTGTCAGAAATAAAAGTTTTTTTACAAAGACCTAACTAAAAAATTTTTAATTTTTAATTTTTAATTTAATAAAAAATGGAACACAACATAACAGAAGAAAAATATAATTTTTTATCAAACATTCCTTGGAAATATATTATAATCGGGATAATTATAGTCTTAATTGCATTTGCAACTTTAAAAATTGTTGTTGCTATAGGAGAAATAGGTAAGCCTATATTAGATGCTCTTGGTAGTATAGGAAAATCTGCTGCGAAGATTTTAAATAACTGTGCTGTGCAATCAGATTGTACGAAAATAAACAATTGTTCTCAATGTAATAATACAACAGGATGTTCATGTACTGCAGACCAAAAAAGTTGTGAAAATATATCAGGACAATCTGCAGGAAGTGGAGGAATGTTTTCTTTATCATGTGGTTTAGGAATTGGTTTTGTAATTTATTTAATTTCCGGATTACTTATGTCTGTTTTAACTTTATTTGCTGGGTGGAAAGCATCACCGCAAATTGAAAAACTTGCAAAAGCTGAAGGAACAAATGATACGAAAACTTTAGCAAAAGAAATTGCACGTGAAACAATGGCAGAAGTTGAAAAAAATAAAAATGAATACGAAGAGAAAACTGGAAAAGAATTATCTAAAAATGCAAAAAATACTGTAGAAAAAGCTATTGTAGAAAGCAAACTCGCTGATAGAACTTTTAAATCTGCTCAAAATTTACAATCTACACAAGACAAAGATATACTTCAAAAAGAAGCTACGCAACGATATTCAGACAAAATGAATGAAGTTAGGAAAGAGATTAGTGAACTTTCAGAAGAAGAAAGAAGCAATGTTGAAGATACCATTGAAGAACATAAACCATCGTTTGTAGAAGAAGAATAAATTTTATTATTTATTAGTAATAAAATTTTAATTATCCTCACCATCAGTATTTTTAGCAGCTATTATAACTAAACAAGCAGCAGAACCAGGAAATAAGTCCCCAGAATTGTAAAATATATAAGTCACACCCGATAAGTCTGTGACTGGTTCACCTCCAGGTTGTTTACCTGTTTGTAATTGCCAATATGGACTAGTATTTTTTAATGTTGCCCATGCAATAAAATTATTAGATTTATCTTTTATTTGGAAACTGATATCTTTACCACTATAATAATAATACGTAGCCTGTGTTACATCTGTATAGTTAAAATCTTTAGCTGGAATAATTCCAGATGTTCTATCTGTTCCCCAATCAATAATTTGCCATTTTTTTATATTATTACATACAATAAAAACATATAAATAAGTCCATCCATTGTAAGATGATGGTTGATTTCTTATATAACTACTAAAAAAGTTTTTACTATAGTAATCTTTACATGTTATAGTACTTATTGCATCATTTGAACCATCTACGTATTTACCTGCATATATAACGAAACATGGAGAGGAGGCAGAACCCAAATCTCCAGAATTATAAAATTTATAATTTACACCAGTTAAGTACGAATCTGGTTCACCACCAGGTTGTTGACCGGTTTGTAATTGCCAATATGGTGAATTATTATTTCTTTCATATGTTGCCCACACAATAAAATTATTAGAAGAATCTTTTATTTGAAATGAAAAACCAAGTGAACCATTCGTTTCATATAAAGCCTGTGTTATAGGTCTTTTCAAAATAGATTGTGCAGATTGAGTAGAATCTAGTGTAGTTCTTGATGTACTCCAATCAATAATATTCCAATTTGTAATTTCATTGGATACAATAAATACAAAAATATTTTCCCATCCGTTTAATGAGGGTACTGTATTATTTAAATATTTAATAAAAAAATTTGCATCATAATAACTAGATGATTCTATTTTATTACAAAGTGTATCATATATTTCTACAGGTTTATTACAATCACATACAATTTGATTATTTTTAAAATCAGTTTTACCATTATTATTACAGTAAGAATCATAAACCCCAATCTTGACACAAGTGTCTACAAGACATTTGGAACCTTCCGGACAAATTTGTCCGGAATATTTGTTATCAACTATACAACATTGGCCATATAATTTTGAATTTTCGTTTTCACAAACATTTTTAAGATTATCCTGAGTATAAGGCAATAATAATTCACTACATAAAAGTTCGCTTGTACAGGTATTATCTTTTATTTGCCCATTTGATATTTTTTGTACATTTAATCCTTTTAATTCAGTTGATCCATCTTGATAAATTTTTTGAAAACATGTATCATTTGTACATTTATCTTTATTAAAATTTTTAATAGAAACATTTACTGTACTTTCTAAATCATTCATGTTTTGTTTTGATATCCACAAAGAATTATTTTTATCATTACATACATGAACGGGTTTATTATCTGCATCTAAATAATCTTGAGAAGGAGTATAATAAAAATCTCCCCATTCGCAACCTTTTGGTAAACATTGATATTGTTTATTAATATCTTTTATTGATGGATTTTGAAAACATATACTTGTATTAGTGTCACATGCAATAGGAACACCTGTAAAACCATCTGGTAATTTATTTGTTTTTGGATTTATAGGAGGACAACTTATTTGACATTTATTTTCTATACAAGTTAAACCTGCACTTGCATTGCAACAATGGTCTCCGCAAACAGTATTTGGTGCTTCACAACAACCGTCAATTTTAGTGCATGTTGCATCTTTTGTACAACATTCATTCTTATTGCAACAATTTGGTGTATTATCATTGCAACATTTTTCCCCGCATACAAATTTAGAATCACATGGTTTACATGTACCATTTAAACAAGAATAACCATCTGGGCAACATTTATTGCAATTTTTATTTGAAATACCGCAAATCTGATAAGTGCTGTTATCACAATATTGTTGTAATGGATCATAACAAGATATAGTAGTCCCACATCTTAATTGTCCATCGGGACATTTTCCTACACATTTTCCACTTATAAGTTCTTCTTGGGAATTACATGTTTTAATATTAGTAGGATGTGATCTAGATAACATAAAAGATACAATAATTAATATTATAATAATTAATATTAACCATGTTAAAGGATTTTTTATTATATCATTTATTTTCATTTTATTATATATATATATTTTTTATTTATTATTTATTATAATAAATGAATTTTAATTGGAATAGTAAAAATATTATTATATACGTTATTATGTTAATAATAGCACTAATATTATTAAAAATTATATCTATTAAAGTAACATATAAACCTATGTTTGAGTGGTGGAATAATAATGGTGGTTCTTTGTATGAAAAAAATTTTAATATATTTGCGGTATTATCTTCTGAAAGCAGTATAATATTTTATTGGTTTAGTAGTTTAACAGGAACTTTAAACAATCAAATTAATAGAACTCAAATTACGTTTTTAATTAATAAAATTTTTCCGTTAACAATCACACCTGGTATATCAGAAATTACACAATTTGTTTTACCTCGTCATATAACTCAATCTATTAAATTTGAAAGAGGTGATAACGATCTGTGGTTTAATTATTGGTTAGACAAAAATAATTATGATGACCAATCTTTTTTAATTTATAATACAATTACAGAACCAATAGCAGATTCTAAAGGAGAATATGTATATTCTGTAACAGACTCTAATAAACTTCCTGATAAAAGAACAAACAAAATAGGTGTATATCCAAAACCAAATGATACGATTAATTGGAAATATCTATTTATTCAGTGGGGAGCAAAAACTTGGGTAAAAGAAAAAAATTCAGAATTATTTGTACCTAGTTTACCTCAAGATGAAGTAGTAGAATGGATGAGCTGTGAAAAACATCCTGATAATTTTTTAGCAAGATATGGTATATTACCTAATTCCCCAATGGTTATATCTTTTATTTTTAATTCTTATAATGATCCAAGAACAGGACTTAAATTAGACCCTACTTCATTTGTAAATTTAGTAGGAGGAAGTAATCCAGGTGGCTGGATAGGATATTTGAATAATTTAAATAGTTCTAATATGAATTATGATAGTTATGTAAATTATTTATATACAACTTTTGCAATAGAAGTAGATATTCCGAAACCTAAAGCACCAGTATCTTCATGTGATACAGGTACAAATATTCTTAATAGTATATCTACGGGATTAGGACCTATTGGTATCGGTGTTATGTTGGGACCGTGGGGATTACTTGCTGGTGCAATTATAGGTACAGGTTTAGCTATATTTTCAGGAATGAATACAGCTTCTAAATGTAAGTCATAAAATAATTTAATTGCCGATAACCAAGGTTTATATTATTTTAAAAAGTATTTTTCTGACAACCAAAGAAAAATTTATTTTTTTACCTAGTTTTATACTTTTATATTTTAAAACTTTTTCAAAAGTTTTAAAAAAAAAATTGATTTTAAAAAATTGTGATTTAAAAAATATCACAATAACAACAAACACATGTCTGAAACTCAACTAACTTCTGCCTCTGGGTACAATACCAATAACATGATTTTTTCACAAGCACAATCAGGAGCCGTTAAAGATACAACTATTAAATTTAGAAGAATTCCAATTTCAACCAAATATTCTGATGGTTCCGTTGGTGATTTAATTTTTCCAACTGAAAGATTATTTTCTTTTGGTGTATGCGAAAATATTAATCCCGACACAAAAAAAGTAAATGGATATGTATTTCCAATTGTTTTATTTGATAAAGACGGAGAAACTAAAGGACAAAGAGATTTTGTAGATACTTTCAATAAAGTTATTGATAAGTGCAAGGAGTATTTACTTTCAAATAAAAAAGAACTTAAACTACATGATTTAGAACCAGCAGATCTTAAGAAATTTAATCCTATTTATTATAAAAAGACTGATGGAGAAATTGTAGAAGGAGCATTACCTACTTTGTATGTTAAGTTAATTGTCTCTAAGAAGGATGGACAAGAAAAGATTGTAAGTAATTTTTACAATATGCGTTCCGGAGATTCTATGAATCCTTTAGATTTATTAAAACAATATTGTTACACCACAGCTGCTATTAAAATTGAATCAATTTTTCTAGGTAAAAATATTTCAATTCAAGTTAAGCTATACGAAGCTGATATTGAATTGTTAAGTTCTGGAAAGAAGAGATTGTTACCAAGACCTGCGGCTGATACAAAGGTTTCTATTTCAGATGAGAAAGAAACTAAAGCAAATCCTTTATCAAATGATGACGATTCATTTAGTTTAAACGGAGAAGATGATGACGATGTAGCAAGTATTAAGTCTGAAGAGGAAGAAGAACCTGTTAAACCTGTAGCAAAGAAAGTAGTTAAAAAAGTTGTTAAGAAAGCAGCTAAGTAAATATATAAAATAAATATATAATTTTAATCTAATATAGATTAAAATTTACATTTTCATTAAACAAATTATAGTTATAATAAGCATAATAAATACTAGAATTAACATAATAATTAGCATATTATTATAATGAGATCTAGTTACACCACCCATATTTTTTACAACTATATTTCTTAAATCATCAATTTCATTTAAATCAAATTTTTCATCATCTTTACCAGTTAATATTTGTTTATTAATTTCACTTAACATACATTTGGTATTATTTATTGTATGTGTTAACGCATTCACACCTTCTTCTATTACATCCTTGTTTTTATTGAAATATTTAGCAGCGTCTAAAAATTGTGTTTCATCACTTGAATCTTTAACTTTAGATATTATATCTTTAATATCTTTACACGAGATATTTTCAATGTCTTTAAAACAATTTATATAATCAGAAGATTTGCTCTTTCCATCAAGTTTATCACAATTTGGTAGATGGTCTTTAATCCATTGTGTTGGATTTGTTCCTGTTGCACCTGTTGCCATTTATTTAATAATATAATTTTTATATTTTTTATTTATATTTTTTTTTATATTTTTATATTTTTTTATATTTTTTATTCCATGTTCTGTAAACTTTCATAGCTTCTCGCATATCTTGTGTTTGATTTTTATGATATTTTGCACGATTATACATAGTGTTGACTACTTGTTTTTGATAAGTTAAATCAAATTTTTTTATATTTTTTAAAGTTTGTAATGCTTTTTCTTTATTTTTATATCCAGTTACAGTTCTTGGTTTTTTATTTCCATTATTATATAAAGATTTTTTACCAGAATCAATAGTCTTTTTATATTTTCTAGATTTAGACTTTTTATATTTAGGAGATATAATATATTTACCTTTATTTTTTCTTGAAGTTCTGGCAATATATCCTTGTGATTTACAACTTGCTTTTTGACTAAAACCCATTTTATTTATTGGAGTTCTTACACAATATGATCGGGACATTCTTGGCATTTTATATTAAAATAAATATAAAATTTAATTAAATATCTTTTCGTAGTACAATAGGTATAAAACTATTTTCATCGATTTTATCAATATGAATAGTTTTTAATTCAATATCTTTTTCTTTATTTTCTTCATCTTTTTTTGTAAAATTATTTATATTATAAATTTTGTTTTTATTATTTTTTAACAATAATTTTTGAGACTCAATTTCTTTATTTATTTCTTCTATTTCCTGTGATGAATTTTCTATAGTATTTTTATTTTGTGTTTGAGTATTTATAGGACTTGGTATCCATGCAAATACTAAAGACGTTAAAAATGGTAAATATATGTTGTTATTTTCTTTTTGAACAACTAACATTGTTATAGAAAATCCTAAAGCAATTAAAGATATAACAAATTGAAAATAGAATATAGAATTATTTGCAGATGACATTTAAATTCTAAGTTTTTATATTTAAATTTAAATATAAAAAAATTTTAGTAGTTTTAAAACTGAGATATATTTTTAAAATAATTTAATAACTGTTTATTATTTTCTGAATTTAAATTTCCAACATTGTAAAACCAAATCATTTCTCCTCCTAATTTGGTCCAGTTATTTAAACTTGGAGTTTGAAATGATTTTTTTACTATACTTGTTAATTCATTTAAAGGTATATATCCATTTGAAATATCGCTTTCGCCTTGTATAGTTTTTCCTATAACTAAATAATTTGGGTCGTAACCTTTATTTATTAATTCTAAAACACTTGTTCCTGGTGCTACATTTTCATAAGACTTAATAAAAATTTGTTCAAAGTTATTACAAAAACTGTTATTGTATAATTGAATATTAAACCAGTCAAAATATTGTCTGTAGTTTTTATATATTAAATCATAAACATTACCATAATTTGAACAGAAATAAGGTGGTTGTGGAGCGTGACTGATTTCACACTTTGGATTCAACCTTTTTAATTCTTTGCATACTTCTCCAATAAATGTAGCAGTTTCACTAAATTTATCATTAATACCTTCAATATCTAGATCAAAATAGTTTTCTAAACCAGTTCCTTTTACAAGATTATAATAATCTTGAGCATATTTTTGAGGATTATTATAGTAATAACAATTTGAATTACAAAATGTTAAACTATAAGGGACCGGAACTTGTAATGCTCCACCAAGAGAAATACCCATTTTAAATGAACTTGTTAATAATTTTTGATTTGTTAGAGTCAAAGATTTAAATGCATCTAACATAGCATTTTTTCCAGTTAAAGGCTGAGTATTATCAGGTTGCACTATAAATGTTAATAAAGCATGTGTGATATTCGCATTTTTAAGTTCAGAAACTACTCTTGAAACATCTGAGTCAGAAATCCAATATCCAAGATAAACAACTCTTCTTTGTGAATTTACACCTGGTACAGGTGTTGGCACAGGAGTTGGCACAGGTGTTGGCACAGGTGTTGGCACAGGTGTTGGTACAGGTGTTGGCACAGGTGTTGGAGTAGGTCCAACCGTTGAATTAAATATAAATGATGTAGGCATTTTTCCTTCGCCTCCAAAACCTACTTTTAACACAGTATTAGGTTTTAGATTAGACATATAAGGTTTAGGAGTTAATACTATATTTTTATTTTTTTTTGTGATAGACATAGAATCGCACCATGAAATATTAGAATTATTATCCATAGTACATACAATGCTCCAGTTCAGTAAATAATTTATCGTGGTATCGTTTAATATATTTAAAGTTCCATTATAACCAGTTGTCCATGTATCAGTTGCTTGTGAAGTGATCTTTACCATTTTTATATTATACCAATATAAAAATAAATTATAAAAATAAAATATTTTACATAACTACAAAACAACATTATAATTTTTGTTATTTGCCATTTTATAAAAATCTTTTTCAAGTTCAAAATATACATCACCTAAAGGTTTATATCTTATTTCAATTGTTTTGTAAAATAAAATCATAAGTTTACCAATTATTTTAGTAAAAAACTTAAATTTTTTCATTAACTTATTAACTCTTTTTCTTAAAAAAATAAAATTTGAATAAACTACACAATCAGAGCAAGATCTATATCCCATTTTTGTGTGAATATTTTCTTGTATTTTTACATATTCTTTTCTAGGATTATAACAAAAATCGCATTCTTTTATAGAAATCATAATAAGTCTTCTTGGAGTTTTCATTCGAAATTTTTTCATATTTTCATAATATTTAATATAAAAGGTTGGATAAAAAGATATAAAATTTTTTAAACTTAATTTTAATTTTTTATTATCTTTTATCAAGTTTACAAAAACTTCATATGTGGTGATATATTCACTTTCATTTTCTAACATAGATCTTAAATCATTTGTAGAATCTACATCTAAATCTATATTAATAAAAAATGGTATATTTAGATTAACATAATATTTATTATCTTTAATTAATATATATTCTATATCTTTCATTACCAGTTTTAATATTTCAAAATCGTAAAATCCTGGATAGTAATTGTATTTTAATAAATCATGGCTATTATATTTATTCATTTCATAATATACGGCAAACTTATTATATCTATTTATTAATTCTTCATTATTTAGCATTTAATATTAATTTAATATTAAATAATATATTTTTCAATTTATTTTATATTTTTGTAACATATTTTTATAACATATTTTTATAAAATTCTACAGCTTTTGGGTCTGCCATAATTTTTTTAAAATTTAAATTCTTTAAAGATAACCCTTCTAACGACTTAACTCTTGACAAAGCAACATATGCCTGACTATATTCAAATATATCTTTCATATCAATAATAGCATAATCAATTGTTAAACCCTGGCTTTTATGAACAGAAATCGCAAATGCAAGTTTCAATGGTATTTGTTTTATATTCAACACCGGAGTTCCATTATCTTCCAATATCCAGTTATAATAATCTATAATATGCGTATTTCCGTTTAAAAATTTTACAACTGGTAAATCATCTTGAAATCCGGTAATAATACCTCTGCTACCATTAGCAAGTTGATTTTCTAAATCTAAATTACATAATAACATAACTTGTGCACCTATACATAGTTCTAAACTTTGCTCAGCGTTACAAGATTTTTTAATCAACTCTTCTATATATTTTATTTTAGAACTTCCTAAAATTTTATACTCCAAATCATATTGAAAAAATTCCAAATCATTATTTTTTTCTAAAAGTTTATTCATTTCTTTATTATTTTCGGAACTAACATCTTTATTCAATGAATATATTTTAGTAGGTAAAATACCATTTTCATTTTCAAGTTTAATATTAACTCTACCTTCTAAAATTTTTTTTGTTTCATCTGATAGTTCACCAATTCTTATTTCATTTAAACATTTTTGAAAAACTAAATCATCTTGTCTAAAAATTTCGTTTAAATAAACAATTTCTGTTATACATCTTTCCCAAGATTTAGAATTAAAACAAAAATTTGTAGAATTAACACAAGGCAATTGAAGAAAGTCACCTGTTAAAATAAGTTGAATACCTCCAAAAGGCTCTTCTACACCTCTTATTTTTCTTGCTAAAAATTCAAGTTTGTCAAAAAGTTCTGGAGATAACATTGAAATTTCATCTATAATAAGTGTATTAAGTTCACACCATCTTTTGAAAATTTTTGGATTGTTTCTTATCTTAATATATAACAATTCCGCATTATCCTTTCCTAGACCTATTCCTAAAAAAGAATGTAATGTAGAACCACCTATTAATATAGCAGATGTTCCTGTAGTGGATGTAATACCAATTGTTTTTCTACTTTTATAAATTTCGTTAAATATTTTAATAATAAGAGTTTTCCCACAACCTCCGGGACCGGTTAATAAAAGATTTTTACCAGAAACAATTATTTTGTATGCTTTTTTTTGTTTGAGCGATAATGATTTATATGCTTCATTAGGAACTATTTTTTCTAATGAAATTAATTTTTTAGGTTCGGATTTTGTTTCACTTATTTCACAATCTACTTTTTCTGAAACAGGTTTTACAATATTTTTACTTCCCAACAATCTTTTTCCAGGTACTTTTTCTTCAAAAATATCATCATTTGCAATTGTTTTTTTATCAACCTTTTTACTGCCTAATAATCTTTTTCCAGGTACTTTTTCTTCAAAAATATCTTCCATCTGTGTTATATTTTCGAGTTTTTTAATTTTATTTTCATTTTTTTTATAATTTTCAATTGTATAAGTTAAATTTAAACTAGAGAATAGACCAGATGAATAACCTAGTTTCAGCAACTCATTTTTTCTATAATCAAGTAGTAAATTGGCCTCTTTATCCATTACTTCTACTTCAATTTTTTTGTATTTATTATTTTTATTATTAGGATGAAGAACTACAAGAAACATTTCTTTAATTTTTTTCCCATAAAATTTTTCTAATATAATACGATATAAATTTAGTTGTAATGAATAATGATAAAAATTACAATCAGGCAAATTTTCGAAAGGGAATTTACCGTATGTCTGTCCATCAAAAGAATCAAAAGTTATTTCTTTAGATCTTTTCCAATCTCCCAAAGATAAAGTACCATCTTCGTTAATAAAAACAGCATCTATAGAACCTGTTATTTTTAATAAGTCTGAAAAAATCATCCATTCTGTTCTAAACATCTTTAGATGGCTGTGATCTTTATAAAATTCTAAGAATTGTTTAAATTCATCCGACTTATTATTTACTTCTAACCCATTGTAATAATATTCAATATCTGCATGCATAAGAGTACCTGCTTCAGATGCTTGATTTTTATTGTCATCCCACATTTTAATAATCTCTTCTTTTGTAAGATTATAATATTTGTAAGATTTATCATTTTTATGTTTTTTACTATTTATAATATTGTTAATAATCTTATCAGTTTCAAAATCGTTAAAAAATTTATGGATAAATGTTGTCGCAGAAATTAAATCAGTATTATCATCGTCAATCCAATATATATGTCCTTCTTCTTTGAATTTTATTCTACTATCAAATGGATGTTTATTAATTTCGCTTAATAAATTAATACTAGAATTTTTAGTCCTTAATGTCATAATATATTATAATAAATTTATAAATTTTAAATTCATTTTTAATAAATTTTAAAAAACTTTTTAAAATAAATGTTATCTCGTAATACAATTATGTTTATAGGACTAGGAATAACTGTCTGTATAATTGTAGGTCTTATTATATATTTTCATAATAAAAGTTCTTGTATCCCTAATTGTCTAAATAAAAAATGTGGAGATGATGGTTGCGGTGGTTCATGCGGTACTTGTGAAAAAGGAAAAAAATGTGATAATGGTATATGTATTGACAATGCCTGTAATCCAAGTTGTAAAAATAAAAAATGCGGAGATGATGGTTGCGGTGGTTCATGTGGTACTTGCAAAGATGGAGAAAATTGTTTAAATGGTAACTGTATTAATTCTTCTTCCTCTTGTATTCCTCAATGCACAGACAAAGAATGTGGAAATAATGGCTGTGGTGGTCAATGTGGTTCTTGTGGAGATGATAAAATATGTATTAAAGGTAAGTGTATTGATCTCCCTTCTTATGTATGTGCTGGATCTTGTGATGGTAAAGAATGCGGAATGAGTGATTGTAGTGGTGTTTGTAATGTATGCGGTAATCCTCAAGGTGATTCGTGTGGTATTTGTAAAGATGGGATTTTTACAGTTGATTTAAAAGCTGTAAAAATCTAAATTGATATTTAAAGACAAATTATTTATAATAAAATATGAACGATGAGAAACTTCTTAGACCAGAAGAAGCAAGTAAAATCCTTAATGTTACAGTCCAAACTCTCATCAACTGGACAAATGAAGGAAAATTACAATGTACTAGAACAAAAGGTAATCATAGAAGATTTCAATTGTCAAGCATCCTCTCTCAATGTAAACCTGAAGAAGCAAGAAAAATTACAAATAAACCAAAAAGAAAAATTTGCTACTGTAGAGTATCCACTCACTCGCAAAAAGACGATTTGGAAAGACAAATTAAGTTCTTCCGAAATGAATATCCAGAATACGAAATTGTTAAAGATATTGGATCAGGCATTAATTTCAAAAGAAAAGGATTTAATTCCATTTTGGAATATGCAATCGAAGGAGATATCGAAGAAATTGTGGTTACCCACAAAGATCGATTATGTAGATTCGGTTTTGAGCTCATCGAAAACATCATTACAAAACAATCCAATGGGAAAATCGTGGTTCTCAATAGAAAAGAAACTTCCCCTCAAGAAGAACTCGTTAATGACCTCATTTCAATTATCACAGTTTTCTCTTCCAGACTCTATGGACTCAGAAGTAGTAAAATCAAAAACAAAATTAGAGAACAAGCAGAAGGAAGAAAAAAAGATAAAGACCTTGAAATTTAGAATTTTTCCATCTGAAAAAGAAAAAGAAGATATAAATCTTATGTTTGACCAGTTTAGATGGTATTATAACAGTAGTTTAACTATTTTTTATTTATATTATGGTTATGATAAAATTCTGAATAAAAATAAATATTCAAATACAACTTTCAGAGATATATTAAGAAAATATAGATATGAAGAAAATACTATAGGTAATTTAACTTTTAAAGATTTTGTATACGACAAAGATAGAAATGAATTAATGATACCTGATTGGTGGAATAATAATGTTCATTCAAGATTACCAAGAGGTGCTGTAAATAAATTTATTTCAAGTATAAATTCAGCTATAACTAATTATAAAAATAAAAATATAAACAAATTTCAAATGCATTTTATAA
>JACCDO010004272.1_pt1 | contig 21531 bp, 17 predicted proteins | sample 7446101 | NCBI WGS metagenome assembly JACCDO01 (sample SAMN15323440, study PRJNA562643) | freshwater metagenome | isolation source: river surface water | place: USA:Blue River Watershed | collected 2017-08-16
TATACTTAAAAAAATAAAAACTATCATGCCAAAATTAAATTCAAGTGAATTAACTGAAATTTTAATCAAAATATTAAATAATTCCTGTTATATAAAATCTAATATAATTTTTATCAAAAATTTTTGCGAATTTGAGAAATTTAATGAGAATAATATTATGGAATTAATTAAAAATTTTCTTTTTAATAATTTTCCATTTGAACTATTTAATCACTTTTATGAAGGTGATATTAATAGTAAAATTATGAATTTACTTTTCGTAATAAAAAATAATAGTTTCGTATTGAATTTTATCAAAATATTAAATGATAACTATAATATTAATGATAATAATAATAATAATAATATTAATAATCAACAATATCTAGATACTGATGATGACACGGATGATGATATTATTGAAGATGATGAAAATGAAGACGATGAAGAAGATGATGAAGATTGTAACAAAAATAAAAATACAAAGATTAAACCAACAATTCCAGAATCAAAAACGTTTATGAAAGACTTTTTAATTCTTAATGACACATTTGATCTAGATGCTTTAAAAAAATCAATAAAAGTAAGTTTAAATGAAATGTTTGAAATGGCGTTTAAATATGGTTCTGTACCTGTATTAGATTATTTTTTAAATAATAAATATGTAATTACTGAAGATATGGTTTTGAAAAATTTTTCTCGTGAACTATTTAATATTTTAAATACATGTAGTAAAAAAGGATTTTATGTTACTGAAAAATGTTTTGACCATCTATTATTGAATATTTTAATCTCAGGTGGAATATATGATACAAAAAAAATACAAAATGTTAGTATTTATGTAAATGATGATGAAGATTTTTTAAAATTTAAAAAAAATTTAGATGAAAAATGGGATCAATATAATAAATTAACAACAATATTTGATGATTTGAAAACAACAATAGATTATCTTACAAATAAAAAAGTAACAAATGAAATGTTAATCCTATCTAATTCCCGTATAGTTAGAGCATATTTAATAAATAGAATGGAAGAAGAAAAAATAATTTCAGAATCAAATACAAATAATCAACTTCAATCTACTCCACAAACAGTTAAAAAAGTAAAAAAAGTTATAGTTAAAAAAATTGTTAAAAAATCTACTAATAATATATAATGAGTGAATATAAAAGAAAATTTAGTTTCGATGATAGAAAACAACAAACAAATGCAATTAAAGAAAAATATGAAGATAAGTGTCCAATTTATTTAACATACGATAAAGAAGTAAAAAAAATATTAGATAGTTCTGCAAAACAATTTAATAAATATATAGTAACATCTAGTTTAACTTTAGCACAATTTCTAGTAATAGTTAGAAAAAAAATAAAATTTAATTCGCAAGAATCTTTAACTTTATTTATTGAAGTATATGAAAAAGATAAATTACAATCTTCTATACTTGCTCCAACTGCTACATCATTAGAAGAATTATATTCAAAAAATAGAGACGAAGATGGATTTTTATATTTGAAATTAGTAAAAGAAAATGTATTCGGCTAAATTCTATACATCTGTTGATCTTTGATTTATATCATAAAATTTATCATAGGTTATATCATATGACATATCATAAGATAAATCACTAGATATATTATCATTATTATTATCATTTATAATATATATACCATATATATCATCAGTTTGAGTAAATTTTTCATCAAATTCCTTCTTATTTTTTATAATTTGTCTTGTTTTTCCCCAAGTTAATTTATCCATGTTAATAATTGCATACATATATGTTAAGATATTCATAAATAAATTTGTAGTAAGATAAAATGCATATGATATATAATAATACATAGTCTCTCGAAATGTCATTTGTTTAATAAATAATGGTACTGTTATTGCATATGTAAAAGGTATCAATATTATTACACTTAAATATAACATTAATAAATTTGGACTTAATATAATACTTCTAATAAATACAGCTGTAGCAACTAAAATAAATGGTGATAATAAAAATGTTAGTATACTTGCAAAAGCACTAATTTTTTCATATAACAATATCCCGCTATTTTTTAAGAGTAATAAATCGTTTGTAACAGCGCCCAGATTCCATCTTCTTCTTTGTGAGAAAAATACTTCAAATGACATTGGTATTCTAGTATATGCATTAGCATAAACAGTTTGTACGGTTCTCACACTGGGATATTCTGATAACATTAAACATACATGATTTCTATCTTCACTTGCATAAGATCTAATATGATCTAAAATATTTGCACTTTCAATTGGTTTATGATTAAATTTAGACAAAATCTTATCTCCACATGTTTCAGCACAAACTTTTAGAATTTGTACACAACCTGATAGACAATTTACTTTATGTGTAATCTCAGATTGTTGTTGTCTCTTTAAAGATTGTGCATAAATATATTCAGCATATTGATATAAGGTAAATGGGGAGAATTTACTACATTTATTTGAAATATTTACAAAACCAACACAGCCTACATTATTTGGGTTCTCTTCTATTTTTTTTATTAATTCATCCGTACAATTCTTTTCAAATATAGTATCTGCATCTGTGCCTATTAAATAATCTACATTTCCGTTAAAATAGTAATCTAGATAAGAATAAAAGTATGTCAAAAAAGAGTCATTGATAAGTGAATGTGTTGTAATTCTTTCATTATATTGAAATAATAATCTTCTTATTAAAACTAATCCATCTCTCTTACCATAATTATGTTCTTTAACTAATAAAATATATGGTACATTATTATAATATCCATCATATACATCTAAATTATTATATTTATTATTCCAAGTTAAATACGCCTTTGTAAAAGTAGTTTTTTCACTAATATTTTCTGATAATAGTTCTTCAATTAAAATTCTGTCAGTAGATATATTATTCCCCATACCTTTTACTTTACCATCACAAACTATTATCATAATCCGATCATCATTATAAGATAGGATTTGACTTGATAAGGAATCCAAAGTATCTTTCAACTCATCACACGATTCATTATATGTTGGAATAATATATGCAAAAGACGCTTTTTCCTTTCTAAATATTTTATTATTATCTACACCAAATAACATTTTTTTCCCCCATAATAAAAATACATTTATTGAACTAATAAGAGGTGAAACAGCCAATAACGGTATAAATGCATACCAATATTTTTCATATATTATAAATAATGCACTTAAACCAATATTAAAAGATAATATAGTTGAAAATATTAACATTTTTTGAAAAAATATATTCATTATTATTAATTTATTATCAACTATTTTTTAAATATAAATTATTTTTTTGAATAAAATAGGTTGATAATCTAATTATATTTTTTATCTCTATAAATTATAATTATAATGGATAAAATTAATGAATTAATAAATAAATTTGAAGAAAATATAAACAAAGAAAAAATAGATGAAGCACACGCAAATTTAATATTTTTAATTACAGAATTGACAAAATATTATTCTAATACAAATTTATTTAATGTTAATCAGTGTTCAAATAATTTAAATAATGATGATATAGATAAACATTTTAGTAAGATTAAATCATTGATACCAAAATATAAATTTTTATATAAAAATAAAAAAACAATATGTCCAAATATTACAGAAAAATTAAAAGTAATAAATAATAATTTATTGCAATTTTTTAATAATACTATATCTGTTACACCAAAATTATTAATGAAAACAGAAAATTTTGATGCTGCTCTATCAAATTATGATAATAATTATTTTCAATTATTGAAAAGTGAAAATGTGATAACAAAGATTAAAGAAAATAATAAATTAAGTAAAATAATTAATAAGAATAATAAAATATTAATTATAACATTCGATGATAGAAAAAATGTACAATACATTAATTTACATAATAAAAATTTTTCCGAATATGCCGAAAAATATGGTTATGAATATAAATATGAACATATATACAATCAAAATTTAAATACTAATCCATATTGGTATAAAATTTATTTAGTAAAATATTATTTGGATACTAACTTATATGATTATGTAATGTGGGTAGATTCAGATACAATGATATTAAATGATAATTTCAATTTAAATGAATATTTTAATAGTTATTCAAGCGATTTATTTTTTTGTGATGATAATCAAAATGTACAAAAAATTAATGCCGGTATATTTGCAATCAAAAATTCTAAAATAGGAAAACAATATTTAAACGATTGTATTAACAATTTTTGTAATAAATGTATTAAAACTGGAGAAAAGAGATTAAAAGGTAAATGGGCTGCAACATGCTATGAACAAGGTATAATGAATTTAGTATTAATAAAGGATTATGTACCATACTCTACAGGATTTTCATTAAATTTAGTATATTGTGGTAATAATCATTATTTAATTAGAATGTTAAAAAATATATTTATAATTCATTATTATGATACTAATACTATGCAAAGAAATATATTATTTAGTGAAATAGATAATAATATTCAATATAAAAAAAAATATATAAGTTTTAACTAGTAATATTTTAGATATATTGAAATATTATAATATAATATATATAATATATGGAAGAAATCACGACTTCATTCAATAATTTTATAAAATCTATTGAAAATAATGATAATATAAATACTATTCAAAATAATTTATCATTATTAATTGGTCAAATTAATATATTTTATTACAAATATAATTTTCTTAATAGTGAAACATGTACAAAAATAGATAATAATATAACATTAGAACAATTAGAAAAAATCTCGGAACAAATTCGTAATATATACCCAAAATTTGTTGAAATAAGAAAAGCACAATTTAAAAATATATATTTGGACAAATTACAATGTAATAATAATCCAATTGAATTAATTGATAATATATCACGTACAAATAAAATACAATCTATGTTATCTGATTTAACTGATTTATTATATTTTAATTCATCTGATATGATAAATGAAAAAAGTATAAATATAAATAATAGTAATATTATTAGTATTAGCAATATAAATGATAAAATTAAATCAGGTTCAATTTTATTTATTATGTTAATAATATTAGTAGTATTTGTAATAATAGTATTTTTAGCATTATTTTTAATAAAAAGATATAAAGATAAAAAGATTGCAATTATAGAACAATAAAAAATTGATTTTATGACTATTTAATAATATAATATATTTATGTTATTAAAAAATGAATAAGTTTAGTTTCCCAGTAAGAAATCCAGATATTATTTTTCTTACTTCTAATATGTATAAAGCATGTACTGCAAATACCAAAGTAAATTTGAGTATCGGTATTTATGCTGATTATTTAGGAAAAACAACTAATGAAAAAAACCAATATTTAGGAATTAAAGGTGATCAACGTTTAGTTAAATTTACTAATAAATTACTATTCAATAATGTTCCAGAATCTACAACCAATAAATTTCATACTTTACAAACATGTGGAGGGACTGGTGCTTTAAGTATGGTTGCAAGTTGTCTAAGATTATTTTCTTCTAGAGAAAATAATATTATTATACCTCAACCAAGTTGGGCAAATCATTATAATATTTTTGAAAAGACAGGTAGTATCTATCAAATTCCTTATATAAAAAAGAATAAAATTGCTTTTCTAGATGATGTTAAAAAAATAAATAATGAAGATCATAATATACTCTTACTTCAAACATCATGTCACAATCCAACTGGTATAGATTTACATCCAGATGAATGGGAAGAAGTATTTGACGTTTGTGAGAAGAAAGATGTCACATTAATTATGGATTCTGCATATATTGGAATGGGTAATGGTATTAGTAAAGATATTGAACCTGTAATAAAAGCGTTTGATAAAAAAATAGATTTATTCGTATGTGTTTCATATAGCAAGATTGCTTCTTTGTATGGACATCGTCTTGGACTAATGTATTTTAAACCAAAAGAACAAAATAAAAATATTTCTGATAATTTTGAATATTTATCTCGAATTAGTCAAAGTAATCCACCACGTATGGGTTCAGATATTCTTCTTGAGAAATATGAAAATAATCCAGAAAAATTAGCATCCGAAGTTCAAGATATGGCGGACCGTATTAAGACTACTCGTAAAAATCTTCAATATAATTTAAATAAATACAATATTTTTGACTTTGAACGAGGTAATGGTATGTTTAGTTTACTACCTTTCAATGAAGAACAAATTGCAACACTTCGAAACAAATATAATATCTTTGTTCTACCAAACGGTCGAATTAATATTTGTGGAGTAAATGATTATAATTTGGATTATGTTAGTGATGCATTTAGCAAAATTTTACAATCTAAATAAATACAAAAAAATTGATTTTTTTATTTCCTAAAATTATTTATTAATAATACATATTAATTTAATATGTCACAAGTATGGCCATCTCTTATGAGTGCGATTCCCACACCATTTCATAAAATTAATAATAATGAAATTGAATCCATTGTTATTGACTATAATTCTCTAGATAATTTAATTGTAACACAACTTAATTCAAATATTGGTATTGTTATTTTTGGAACAACTGGTGAATGTGTAACTTTAACAAATGTTGAAAAAAATAATATTATGCAACATATTTTAACATTATATTATGATAATTTAGATAATTTTATTGTTGGTATTGGTGGAAATAATACATTAGAATGTATTGAAAATATTAGTACTGCATCTAAATATGGTTTTCGTAAATTTATGGCAACAACTCCATATTATAATAAACCCACTCAAGAAGGTTTAAAACAGCATTTCTTAGAAATTGAAAAAAATCTTCCAGAAACATGTGAAATGATCTTATATAATGTACCAGGTCGTACAGGAGTAAATCTTTTACCATCTACCGTACAAAAGATTGTTAATAATTCACGAGGTATGATTATTGGAATTAAAGAAGCATCAGGGAATTTATCTCAAATGATTCAAATTCGTGAACTTGTACCTAATTTTAAATTATTCTGTGGAGATGATGCCCTAGTAATTCCAGCAATGGCAATTGGTGCATCAGGTTTAATTAGTGTTGTTGCAAATGTTTTTCCAATAGAATTTAGTGAAATTATTAAACTATGTGAAGAAAAAAATTATGATAAAGCATTTCAACAATATATTGGTTTTAATAACTTTATTGAACTATTATTTCAAGAAACTTCTCCTTCACCAGTAAAAACTGCTCTAATGATTCGACACGTTTTTAATATTGATATAGTAAGACTCCCTCTTGTTCAAACAAGTTTTGAACTACATTACAAAATTATTATATTTATGAATAAATATAATGAAAAATTTTATCCATAAAAAAAGAGATAAGAAATTAAATAAAAAAATTGATTTATCTATCCTCAAATAACATTATACATTAACTTTATTTATATTAAAAAATGTCACAGATTGAACAATATGGACAATATGATGTACCTAATGCAGAGACCCAATTAAATTTAAGATGTGGACAACCAGCAACATCTTATTTAACAAAATTTTCAGAAGTTTTAGCTGAAGTAAAACTTGATTCACAAAATATTGGAGTTTTACAATACGGTAAGAAAGATGGTTTTGATTCATTTAAAAACCAAGTAGTAAAACTTATGGAAACTTTTTCTAAAGTTCCAGAAAATTATAAAATCCCTCTCGAACATATTTATATGACAAATGGTGTGACACAAGGTGTACAATTATTAACAACATATTTAAAATCTGGTTATCTTACTAAAAACAAGAAACCAATCAGTGCATTATATATAGAAGAACTTACTTATTTTCTAATTAAAAATCATTTAGAAGATATTGATATTACTGTAAGAACATTTAGTTTTGATAATCTTGAAAAATTAGAATATGAAATGAAAATGTTTAAAAATATTGGTGACGAGTTCGCATTTTATATAATTCCATTCTGTCATAATCCGACTGGTTTATCTCTAACTAATGATAAGATTACCCAATTTCTCAAAATTGTTGGTGATTCGTTAATTCTATCTGATGAAACATATCTATTCTTACACAGAACGGATAAAACAGATAAAGAAAAATTTTCATCATTATATTTTCACGAGAGCAACAATATTGTCGCACTACATACTTTTTCAAAGATTATGGCACCAGGATTACGTCTAGGATTCATTCTAACAAAAAATACTGACCTATTGAAACTACTAGATGATGGTGGTTTTATGGATAGTGGTGGTTCTCTTAATCCATTTATGGGATATATTATCAAACATAGTTTGGAAAAAAATTTTGACAAATATCTTCAGTATTTAACTACGATGAAAGATGATCTGACAAATAAAATGATATTTATTGAATCTCAACTGGAGTTATATCCAGAATATTTCTCATTAAACAAATCTGATGGGGGATATTTTATCTTTTTCAAAACAAATAAACTTACTGGTGGAAAATTTGAGAAGTTGTGTAATAAGGCACAATTAAGTTTTCACAATGCCGGAAAATTTGGTTCAAATCCGATATATACTGATAATTATTACAGATTAAGTGTAAGTTATTATAGTATAGAAGACTTAGAAAAATATTTTCCTGAGAGACTTAAATTATTAGTTGAATTAATTGAAAAAGAAAACTTAAATTCTCAATTGAAATCAAAAGTTTTAGTATTGGGTTATAAAGGTCGTTTAGGACATTTAATAATGGAAGAACTACAAAAGACACAATACGAGTTTGTGGGATTAGAACGTGGTTTTTCTGTTGATAATATTAATACAAAAGATATTATCATAGATGTTAGTTCTCCAGAAGGTTTGAAATATCTTTTGGAAAATTTAATTAAAAGTGATAAATTTCCAAAGATTATTACTGGAACCACTGGTAAATTACCAACAGAAATAATGGAAGAATATTCTAAAAAGTCAGCTATTATAGTTAAAAGTAATTTTAGCAGAGGTATTCAATCAATTTTGAGCATGATAAATAATTTTGATTCGGACTATTGGTCAATTGAGATTGAAGATGTTCATCATACTAAAAAGAAAGATTCTCCAAGTGGTACTGCATTAAGTTTATATAATGAATTACAAAAAATAACAAATGAAGAAATTGAAATTAATTCAAAGAGAGAAGGCGACGTAATTGGGTTTCACTCTATTAAATTATCTACTCCAAATGAAACTATAGTAATCACACATAATGTTACTGATAGATCTGTATTTGCAGTAGGTTGTATTAGATTAATTAATGATATACAAAAATTAAATACTGGAATATATTATAATAATGGCAAATGTAGCCCCTCCATTTTGTAATATAAATTCTTCAAATGGTGAATTTTATAGTGCAAAACAAACTAAATATGAAAAAGATGTTAAAGAAAATGATAAACAAAAAAAGATTTTTACTTTAGGGTTAGGGTCTAATATATTTTTTTTTATAGTATTTACAGGTATATGTATTGCATTATATAGTAAAAATAAAACTAATGCACAATTAAATACAGGGGAATTAGAACAAAATGTCACCCCTCGTTCTCGATGGACTCCAGGTGTAGTAATAAGTTTAATACTAGTTATAGTATGTCTTTTATCCATGGCTTTTACTGGATATAAAAGAGTATCATTAAGTGACAATATTGAAAAACCTTTAATAGATGATCAAATTAGACCATGTTATTCAAAAGAAAAGAAAGAAATGTTAGAACCAATACCTCCACCAGCTCCACCAGCTCCACCAGCTCCACCAGCTCCACCAGCTCCACCACTTTCTCCAGCAGATCGTATTTCTTCAAATATTAATTCACAAACCAGAGGTAATTTACTTGGACAACAAGGATTTGATACATCAAACTTTTTTACAGGTACGGGTTTAGATCAATTAGATATAACTGGTAACTTTAGTCAAACACAAGGTAGTAATATTAGTGGTGGAAGCGGTACAGTATCATCAACTGATACTTTAGGTACAGGACAAAAATTTACTTTTAATCAAGACGGTACATCACAAAATACTGCAAGCGCATCTGCAAGTTCAACTGGCGATGAAGGTAAAAACACAGATACAGATGGAAATGCTCAAGCAAGTAGTAGTACTACAGGTAGTACCAGTGTTCAATTTACAACATAAAAAAATTTAATATCATTAATTATTATAATGAATAAATTTATAATAATTATTATTTTAGTAATAGTAATATACTTTTTTTATAAAAGCAATAATGAAAAATATACTGGAGCATTTATACAATTATATTCTAAAGGTCCAGAAGATTCGTATTTAAGTGATTCACCAAGTAATTATTTTTATCCATATCCATATTCTTATCCCTATTCTTATCCCTATTATTCTAGATATAATCCATTCTTTTGGAATGCACCAACTAGATTTACAAGAAATTCTGCACCATATTTACTTTTAACTCCTGAACGTTTTCTCTTATACTAAATTAAATATTAAACTTAATCTTCTTGTAACATTTGTAAGATAAATTTTTTGAGAGTTTCCTTTGTCTGAAGACCAATTAGTTTTTTGCTTGTATCAACACCGTGTTTGTAAAAAACTAAAGTTGGCATTGAGCTTACATCGTGGTCAACAACTATTTCATTTAAATCTTCATTATCTACGTCTATTTTAATTACTAAAAAGTCTTTTATTTCATGTTGAAGTTCTTCTAGAATTGGTGAAAGTCTTTTGCATGGACCACACCATTCAGCAAAAAAATCTACTAAAACTACTTTTGCACGTTTAATATTTTTTGAAAATTCATTAACACTTTTTACTTCTGTCATAATATTTATTATATAAAGGTATTTTTTTATATAAGAAAAATTGATAATTTAAATGAATAAGAATATATTTAAATTAATTTAAAATTAAATAAAATGATAATTGGTATTATTGGTTCTACAGGTCTTGTAGGTATTGCTATTAAAGAATCTTTAGAAAAACTTAATATTTTAAAAGAATTTGATACTATTTTAAACTATTCTAGTACTGGCGACAATGATAGTATTATTTTTGAAAAATCTTATTTAAGATTTTTGGATTATGCATTTTTAGCAACACCTAATCAATTGAGTAGAGAGATTTATAATTATTGTGAAGAAAATAATTTAAATACAGTATTAATTGACTCTTCATCTGAGTTTAGAATGGATCCAAATATTCCATTAATTATTCCAGAAGTAAATGGAAATATTCTTAAATATTATTCACATAGATTAATTGCCTCACCAAATTGTACAACAACTTTTCTTGCAATTCTATTAAAAGCTTTAGAAACATGTGGTGATATAAAAAGAGTAGTTTTATCTACTTATCAAGCAGCAAGTGGTGCAGGAATTAAAGGTATGAAAGAATTAATTATACAAAATAAAGAATTTGCCAATGATGGAGAGATAAAAACAAAAGATTTTTGGGGTAAATCTTATGCATATAATCTATTTTCACATAATAGTACAATTCAAGAAAATGGATATAATGAAGAAGAAATGAAAATTGTTAATGAAACACAAAAAATTTTAAATAAAAAAATTAAAATTGTCCCAACATGTATTCGCGTGCCTATATTAAGATCACATTCAGAATCAATTAATGTTGAATTTACAACAGAAGTAACAAAAGAAGAAATAGTGGAAAGTTTAGAAAATTTTGATGGGATTAAAATTATTAATGATACAGAAAATAATATATTTCCAGAACCTGAAATTTCGTCTAATCGTACAGAAATTTTTGTTGGGAGAATTAGACCAGACATAGATGATCTAACTCGATGGAACTTTTTTATTTGTTCTGACCAAATTTTAAAAGGGGCTGGATATAATTCAGTACAAATCCTCCAAACAATTTTGCAGGATAATTTGCTATAATTTAAATTTATTTAGATGTATCCATTTATTACATATTATTTTTTTACCTTTTATGACATTCATACCTTGATGTAATGAATTAACTAATAATTTACCAGAGCTTTGATCTAGAGATTTAAAAAATACCGCATCACCTTTAGATGGTGTTACTTTAGTATCTATTTTATTAAAATATGTCTCCCCTCCTTCTTCTACATTATTTAAATAAAATAATAAAGTATATGCTCTATCTTTAATATTAGATTTGTTGTCGTCTACTGTCGGGTCATAATGTTCTTTAAAATAACCACTTACATCATATTCTACAATTTGTAATTCTTCCATATTTTCAACAGGTTTCCCTGTAAATATTTGTGCAATATTAGTTATTTTTTCACAAATTTTAGAATGATTATCTTTTAACCATACTTGTTTACTATTTCTATAATCCGTAACTTTATGACTCCCATCACTGTTATAAACCTTACTTGTTTCAAACGGTTTTCCACCTTTTTCTATATCATTTAATAATTGGTCACATTCTTCATTAGATAATAAATTTTTTACTAGAATTACAGAATAATTAGAATCATCAATATTATTTACATATTCTAGAACAGGATTATTAAGTTTATTGTAAAAACTAATATTTATTATAAGCATTAATAATGCTAAAACAAGTAATACTATTTTTATTATTTTAAGATTTTTATTTATTAATTGATTTTTACGAAATATCCATAATATTATTATAATAATTAAAAAACTACCTATCATAAAAAACGGAATATAACTATTATTGTTATTATATTTTACAGTATCATTAAACATATTTTTATCAAATTCAAATATTTTAGTACTCATTTTTATTATAATTAATAGATAAGATTATAATAAAAATTGAATAAAAATTAGTATAAACTATTATAAGTAATGATTTATTAAAAAATGTCATTATTAATAGAAAATATACTAATTTTTTTGATTAGTTTTTGTTTTATGTATCTTATTAAAAATACATTTCTCAAAAAATATAGTTTTACTGTGGCATATTTTATGTTACATTTTATTATAAACTTTATAATTACATGTATGTGTATACCTTATTTTCTAACATTATTTAAAGATCCAAACGGTATTGAAGGTGAATATACTGAATATATGTACATACAATATACTTTTCCAATTTTAAATGCTCTTCATTCATATCATTTATATAACTCTTATAAAAATATTAATTATGATGAGATAATTCATCATATTATTACTTATGTTTTTTGGATTTTAAATATCCATCTAAACCATCCTATTTATTATGTTGGTTTAATATGGCTATCTGGAGTACCTGGTGGTATTACTTACCTTATGTTATTTCTTCAAAATTTAAAAATAATTACAAGTTTACAAGAAAAATATTATAGTATGATGATTAATTTTTGGATACGGGGTCCAGGATGTATAATATATTCAACACTTTTATATGATAGAATGATATATATGTATGACGGTGAATTATGTCCCATACATATATTTATTATTGGGTTTTTAATGATTAACGGTATTCATTTTACTACAACTATTGTTGATAGCTATTATCGTAATTGTTTAAAATAATTTTTTTTATTGTACTAAACCTTTATTTACATCAAATGAACCAACTTCTAAAATATTTATTGATGAAATACCTGTTGGTAATATAATTTTTACTGCATTAAAATATTCGCCAAACATGTATAAATTTGGGTTTATAATTACTCCTTTTATATTTGGTAAAGTTGTTAAATTATAAGGGGGATATTTTGATATATCTACTAAATTATCAAAAAAGAATTCTTGACCTGTATTTATTGATATAGTTATTTTTAAACCGACCAAATCTTGACTTGTTTTACCGATAAAATATAAAATTTTATAGTTATTTTGTCTTGGTGGTAAAATTTGCATTGAGAATATAGTAGATGGACCTGTTATATTAACTCCATTTATATCATTAAGTTTAACATTTCTCAGTTCTGCAACAGTACCTCCTAATGCTTTATTAAAATTCAAATTAGTTTTTGTTTGATTATCAAAGCCAACATAATTAATACCTTTAAAAAATTCAGATTTTTGATTTGGTGAATTATAATATATTGCAGAAGGATTAATTCTAGAATAATTATATGGATTTGTTGAAAAACCGATACCCGTAATTATAAAACCGCTAATATCAGATTGAGTACTATTAATAGATTGTGATCTATCTATACTAACAACTAAACGTTGATTGTTATCAGAATTATTATTACCATATATTGGAACTGGGACCCAATCAAAATAGTTTCCACTTAGGTCAGTACTATAAAAATCCAAATTATCATCAAATTTGTTTTGTAATTTTAATCCTGTACCAAAAACACCATATTTTTTTATTATTTGTTTAGTACTTATATTATATAAACATACTTGGAAAGTAGAATATACATAATTTGTTACATTTAACCATAATACATTAAAATCAATATTAGAATATTGGTTTGGTATTTTAATTAAAAATCCACTTGTATCATAATAAGCCATATTTTGTGGAGTTAATTTATATCCATATTTTGAAAAGGCATCATTAAATGGTAGTTTTTGTGCAACTGCTGGAGATACAAGTGCTGTTTTAAAGAGGGCTCTTTGTTTTGCCGTAGTTAAAGTATTTGGACTGACAAAATTTGAATCTATTAATATGGGTGTTGTACCATTATTACCACATATATCAATTATTGTATTAAAATTACCACTAACATCATTATTATCTAAATTTTGGTAAATTATTGCATTATTTATATCAAATAAATAATATTGTCTCAATCTATCAAATAAATTATTTGTTTTTAAACTATTTATTGTATCAATATCAATACAATTATTTTTAAAACATAATCTATTAGTATTTATTTCTTTTGCTGTAAAATTTGGAATCTCATAATAATTATTTTTTAAATATGTATTTTGTGTTGTTAAAATATCATCAAAACAATTATTATCATCAAAACATATATTAGCATTATCTATTACATTTTTATTTATATCATTAACTATATTTCTTTTAATTTGTTCTTTATTTGTTAATCTAGTAAGAATATTTGATACTATTGCCATTTCTTCTGGAGAAAAATTTTGGAATTTCTCTTTATTTTTTAATTTTATATATAAAAATAATATTAAAATAACTAAAATGAATATCAATATTGTTTTTTTATTTAAAAACATTCTATATCAATAAATAAAGATTTTAAAAAACTATATTTTCATAATAATCAAGTAAACCTATTTCATATATACCAAAATTTGTTATTTCATTGGGATATGGTCCTCTATTTGTCATTTTTGTTATATCAAGTGATATACCGATATAACCGAAATTATTATCTAGAGTTTTAATACTATTTACTTGACTAAAATAATTATTTATATCAGTATTTGATAAAATACATCCATACATATTTTTTATTCTAAAAAATTCCTTAGGATAATTAATATTATTTGTTAAACTTCTTATTGGATATATCTTACTGATAAATTTAAGATTATCACTTGATTGATTTGTTTCATAATATAATTGTAAAGATATTAAATTTTCTGGTATCGTTGTTGATAACCAAAAATATAATATTTTAGCATTATTAGTTACAATAATTGGAATATTAAACATAGCCTTATCCTTATTTGTACCACTATGTGATAAGGTTGATGGGTTAATATAAAGTGCAAAACCATTTGTATTAATATTCATTACTTGACCATTTATATTATATAATGTAATTATCTCATTATTTGAGATATCTGCTAAATTCATTCGTGCACCCAAAAATTTATCTGGACTAATTGAACCTGTATAATCAATTTGAGTAGTATTTTTTATTTTAATTGAATTTGGATTAATTAAGCTATATGCAGATAATTTAGTATGATTATATGGATTTTTACTAAATGCTATACCTGTAAAACCATTTAAATACCCTCCAACAGAAGCATTATTAATAAATGTTGATATGTCAGTTTTACCAGGTTGGTTAAATTGATATTTTTTAATACAATTTTGTAAAGATGATGTTACTATATAACTTCCTTGATTACAATTTTTATCAAGACCTGTATATAAATTTGTATCGTAAATATTATTTATAACTTTAGTTAAATCTGAATTAGTCAACAATAAATCTCCATTTAATATTATTTGTTTATTATTACCTACATATATTGGAATCCAAGTATATGGTAAATTTGAATATAATCTTCCATTTGGTTGCATACCAATGTATTTTAATGAATTATTAGAATAAGTACCTAAATATTTACCATCTGGTGTTTTTACAGTAAAACTAATAATCTTATTAAAACTTGAATCATATTGTGTTGAATTTAATACTCTTATCCAAACTGTATTATAATCATCAGGAATATTTATTTGGACACCACTATTATCATATATTCTTTTTGATGTAATAGGAAAATTTACATCAGTTTTATTTAAATTTATCATATAAGAATTCAAATAAAATGGAGTATTTGTTCCATCAGAGAATATTGATTTAGGTGAACTATTTATAAAATCTGTATTATTAGGTACATTTACAATACTTACTATATTGCGTGTCATATTATTACTCAAATCATAATAAATATAATTTGTTAATTTGGGAGAATACATATAATTTAAATTGATTTCTTCATTAAATGAACTAAAATATTGTTCTATATTTAAATTATTAATTGTAGGCAATGGTCGAATAATATTTGCAGATATATCAAAAGTTAATTTGTTATTACTTATATCTATAATAAATTTATCATCAATACATACATTATTTTTGCAGAATTTATAATTAAATTTATCTGTTTGTACAATTTTAGTTTCTTCTTCTACTATTTCTTCTGTTTTTGAATTAAAAAAACTATCCATTTCTTGATTAAATACATCATTTGCTGTATAAAGATTCAATACTCCTTCACTCATATGTTCTTTATTTTTTTTATTATTATAAAGAAAAATAACTAATATGATTAATATTATAATTATTAATAATTTTATGAAATTCATAATTATTTTATAATATTAAACAAGATATAAAATAAAATTTATATTAAATCATCGAATGTAAGTATTTCGTATATAGAAATTTGAGTAGTTGCTGTATTAACTGGTACTATTTTAAAATGTATTGTAACAAAATTATTATTAATATATTCAGCGGGTATAAAAAATGCATACACGTTTTCATATTCATATAATCCATATATATTTGATACATGAGTAAGAAACATTTCAGTTGAGGTTATCGTAAAATTTGAATTATCTTTTAATAAATTATTATTAATTGATGATAATGGATATTCTATTGAATTTAAATTAAAGTTTTTGTCACATATAGTTAAATTAAAATTTGATACCTTTTGAGTTGTATTAAAAGTATTTATATTATATCCATTTCTAAAATATATATATTTATTTTTTTTAGAATTAATTATAGGTATTGTCAAATAATAATCAGTATTTACATTTACTAACGTTGAAGTAAGTTTACTTGTAGTAGTTGTGGTATCTGTTAATCCATTACTTAATTCAGTTATAGTAAATATACTATGAGTTTTGTCAGATGGAAATGGTAACATAACAGAATTTAAATTAAACATATTAGATGGTATTCTTAAAAAGTTATATGTATTTGATATAAAATTAATACCGCCTATCATAACACATGAAGTATACTCCATTGTTGATATAGTTGTACTAAAAAATAATTTACCTGTATATTCCGTGATTTTTGGTAAAGGAATTGTCATCCAATTAAATCTATTTGTTCTTTTTCCTACTGTATAATTTCCTAAAATATTATATTTTGGAGTCTTTGTATCATCATATGTATATAAAACTATATTTGATGCGGGGTTTACATCAACGTATAATAATAGCATATCATATTTTGGATCTAAATTCTGTCTTTTTATTTCAATACCTTTTAATACACTTGTATTATCATATAAATTAAAATTAAAACCAGTATATCCTATACCAATAGTACTTAAAGTTCTATCAAATGTTGGTAAAAATCCATTTGCAGGTGCAGTAGTAGTAGTTGATTCAACACGAGGGGCTAATTTTCCAGTTGCAAATAAACTTGTATTTAAACCATCTATATTATATCCAAATAATGAACCAGGTTGAACTACAAAATAATCTAATATTTTATTGAGACTAATATCTAATAAACTATTATCAATTAACATAGAAGTATTTGTATAATTACTATTGTCTACATTATCGGTACCACTTAATATTTTATTTTTAATGTTACTTACATTAAAATTATTATAATTTAATAATATATTATCATTTATTTTTATACCATCATTTACTTTTACTAAATTATTATCTATACTCATATTTGACATCATATTTAAAAAATTTTTAATTTTGTTAAATTCATTTATAGTAATACAACTTTTACCATCAGAACTACATATTTTATTATATTTTTTAACTAATTTATTACTACTAGATACATTTTGTTTTGATTTAATTTTTTCAATTATATCAGTCATAGCCTGATTTTTTTTAGTATCTACATTATTTGATGTTCTTAGTATATCATTTTTTCTACTCTCAATTATTTGCCTGTTTTCGTTATTTTTGCGTCTTTCTAATTCTTTTGGGTCTAAATCATCATCGCCGCCTAAACCAAATTGTTCTTTTCTATTTTTTTTTAAATATAATAATGTAATTATTATAATTAAAAATAATATTATAAGTATTTTTATATGTTTCATGTTAATATAAATCGTGAAAATTATTTATATATTTATATTAATATGCAAATAAATATTAAACTTATTGCAGTAATTGCATTATTAATAATTAATTTTTCTATATATATTCATTTGAATGAATTAAAAAGAGTTAAAATAATAGAAAAACTTACTACAGATTTATCAGGTAATATAGATATTTCGGGAAATGAATCCTCAATAAAAATAACTCAAATCGTAATGTATGTTTCTATAATATTATGTGTATTAATATTTATAGGTATTGGTATATACCTTTTTACTAGTAATGATTCAAATTCTGAAAGTTCTGAATATTCAGAATCAAATTATAATAGAAATAATAATAGAGATTATGAAAGAGAACGCGAAAAAGAAAATAAAAAAATAGAACGTCAAAGAGAAAAGGAAAGAGATAAGGAAAGAGAAAAAGAAAGAAGAATGGAATTAGAGAGAGAAAATGAAAGTTACAGAGAAAAAAGAAGAGAAAAAGAAAGAGAAAGAGAAAGGGAAGGAGAAGAAGGAGGAAGAGAAAATGAAAATGATGGAAATGGATATGATACATCTACTAAAAAGTCAAAAACAGATGATGAAAAAAATGTAGATAAACTGTTTTTAAAATATGTAAATGACAAAAAAAATACTAATAAAATATTTTTTAGTTTAATTGGTAGTATACCAGTGTTGTATGCAATGCCAAATATAAGTCAAGCATTTAATAATAAATATAATGAAGGTTATGTATCACCTGTAGCAAATGCACCAGGTAATTCAGGAAGTGTATCAACACCACCGCCTCCACCACCAGCAGCAACAACACCACCAGCGTCTCAACCACCAACAAAAAAAGAACCAGAAGATTATGCTATGGCTATAGGTGGTACAAAAAATGGGGGAACCGGTTATATCGGATTTAAAGATTTTACTAAAAACCCAGCCGTGGAATATAAAATTAATGATTGTATAATTTATTATGGCAAAAATTACAAAATAATTGATGTAGGAGCTTCACCAACTACATCAACTACACTTATAAAATTTGGTTTAACTATAAGGGATGAACAAAATAATCAAACTACACTTGATATCAATGGTATTGATAATAAAGATGGAGTTAAGAAGATAATGGAATCTATAATGAAAGTCGATTGTAAGCCAGACCCAGCAGCAACAGCACCAGCACCAGCAGCAGCACCAGCACCAGCACCAGCACCAAAGCCAGACCCAGCAGCAACACCAGCAGCAAAAGACCCAGCAGCAACACCAGCACCACAGCCAGACCCAGCACCTGTAGTAACACCAAAATCATATGAAGAAATAGTTATAGATAATAAAGGTAAGATTAGAATATATGACACACGGGTAGAATATGTAGAAAATAATAAAACGACACCTCTTGAATTAAATTTTGGTGATTGTATTATGTATAATAATAAACCTGCAAAACTACTTAGAGTTCAAAAAGACACTGGTATATTGAAATTTATAATTAATCAAGATAAAAAAGATATTAATCTAGAAATAAATCAAATAGATGATTTATTATTGTTCTTTCAAAATATTAATTGTCCAAAAGAAAATGAACTAATAACAGATAAAACTGAATTTACTTGTAATAGTATTGTTAATAATGATATAAAATATAATGTAGGCGATTGTTTAAATCATAATATAAATAATGATGTATATCAAATTATCAAAATAAAATATATCGGTATAAACAAAGATATATATGTAAAGAATTTGAAAAATTCTACAGAAATATTTTTTTCATCGATGTATTTGGATGGAAAGACATATACAAAAATGGATAATTGTCCGCCACCAGCAGTAGCAGCATCAACAGTAACAGTAACACCGCCACCAGCAGTAGCAGCAGCAGAAGAAGAAGATGATGATAAAGTAGAAGGAATAGCATCATCAACAAATGAACCCGAAGAAGTAAATGGAGATTATTTATTTATTAAAATTTTTAATGGAGAAAATGAAATTAAATCTAATAGTTATGCAAATAATATAATAGAAATAGTAAATAAAAAAAATACTTTTGATAAAGTTGAATTACATATTGGAGAAAATTTAAGAAAAAATATTAGTAATGATATAAAAACTTTTAAAATAAATAATTGTATACAAAAAGATGGCATCATATATAAAATTACAAATATGAATTTAAAAAATACATCAATTAGCACAGATTTATATAACATTTATTTATATATATATGGTAAGGAAAAAGGAAAAGAAGTAGAAGTAACAGAAAAAGAATTATTTGAAATTTATATATTATACCATACTCCTATTAAAATTGAAAAACCTGAAATTAATCAAGATCTAATCAACAAATTAAATTTTGTAAATACAGATTGTCTGGAACCAACAACACAACCAGCAGTACAATCAGTAGTAGCAACAACAGAACCAGCAACAACAACAGTAATAACAGAACCAGTAGTACAACTATCAGAAAAATTACCATTTATAGATCCTGGTGAGACTTTAACAAATATTACATCGGATATTATTACAGAAGTAACAGAATTATTTAGAAGAAATCAAAAATAAATTATTTTAAATATTAATATTTCTTCATATACATATTTGCAATTTTAATTAATCTATTTATTTCTCCAGATGATTTCTTATTAAGATGCGCAACAGATGATGCGGTAGAATATATCTTTTTCAGATATATTTTATTTCGATAAATAAAGTTATAATATAAAGCATCCCAAATTTCATCCCATGTATATTCTTCTTTTCCCAATATAATCTTTTCTCCATGATTTTTCTTTAATTGATTCCCGCTCATTTTAAATAAGTAATTAGAAGATGAAAAATATGGTCTATTCATCATTAACTGACCAACAGAATGGATACCCATACCGTAAACATTTGGTTCCATAACCCATTCATATGCATCTATAGAAACAAAAGATAAAAA
>JACCDO011663976.1_pt1 | contig 21517 bp, 25 predicted proteins | sample 7446101 | NCBI WGS metagenome assembly JACCDO01 (sample SAMN15323440, study PRJNA562643) | freshwater metagenome | isolation source: river surface water | place: USA:Blue River Watershed | collected 2017-08-16
CAATGCAAATATGGGTTTGACGATAGAGCCCGGAGTATATAATCCAGAAATATTTCTATCCATAAATACCTTTTTCTTGTCATTGAAGTAACCTTTGATGGTATTAGCATCTTTACCAAGTGATAATACTTCTCCGTCGTATTCTGGATAACTGGTAGCTGTTATAATCTCACCATTGGTCACATCCATAAGCACCCCAGCACCACCAGTAAATGAATTGCTTGTAGCTGCATTTTTAATTAGAGTAAATAATTCTTTTTGAATTCTAGAGTCTATGGTAGTCACCAAGTCCTCCCCTCTCTCTGGTGCATTTACTGTATTCTCTGAGTGAATATTAGAAGCGGCATCAGTCTCGATAATCTTGGCACCATTTATGCCCTTTAGATGGTCATTGTATTCTTTTTCTAAGCCGTCTTTACCTATGAATTCTCCTTGCCAGAAATTGCCCTTCTTGTCTTGTGCTGGATAGGACACATAGCCTAAGATATGAGCAAAACCATTTTGTAGATACTCACGAGTACCAAATACTTCCTCTCTATTTTTAACTATTTCGGGGTCATCCCCCTCTACTGTCTCCATGTCAGCTTTTTTATTCCAAGCCATCTCTACATGATTGCGATCATATATGATGCCTCTCTCAGCAAATAAGATAACTTTCTCTAGGGTATTGTTTTCACTTCTTTTGAAATAGGCTTCGCCTTTTTGTATTTGTAGAAACACCAATCTTCCAGAAAAAACAAAAGCTATCAAGATAAAAGCTAAAAACAATACATTGATCGTATTTTTAGAAATTGCTTTCTCTAGTCTACCTTCGAATTGCTGAGTATCGAAGTTCTCTATATTTTTAGAATCTAGGAAAATCTCGTCTGGATCTACGAAATTGTGTTTGATTTTGTTTTTTCTAAATTTACGAAAAGTCATTTAATTTAATCTTAATTTCTTTTTTAAAAATTCTAAAGCCAAGAAGCATATAGTTATCAGAATTGTTGAAGCTATTATTGTGTTATAAAGATGGATTTTAGGTACACCATAATACAAATCCATAATTAGAAAGACGAAGATGCTCTCTAGGAAGAAGTTGAAATAAAATATCATACCTAGGGCTAAAATAAAGGTTATATAAAAAGGCAGACTAAAGACAGAAAATATCAAAACTGTGGAGGCCAATACTCTAAGTAGCATATTTTTATCTTACAGTCTTTGGCCTTAAATTACAAATTAGAAGAAAAGACGCCAAATATACCTGATGATATAGAATACTATACCGGAGAGTAAGGTGTAGAAAACTATCTTATTATGAAATACAAAATACAATAAGCTAGCAAAGAATAATTTTATGTATTTAAAAGGCTTGATGAGGCTACTGTCTTCTCCCCCACTCTTTTTATCTTCAGATTTCTTAAGTTCTGCCAACTCAGTCTTGGCTTCTTCTTTGGTCTTGAGAGAATAGTTGCTGACTTTGGATCGGAGACTGTCTAGACTATTTGTTGTGGAGTCTACACTAGTAGAAACCACTTCAGGTACAGCTTCCGCTATTTTGTCCTTAGCATTCTCTAGAGTGTCTGTACTTTTATTTATGATACTAGAAGCTATGCTAGAAGTTATGCTAGTGCCCGCTTTTGTATTTTCAGAAGTAATCTTCTTACTAACACTACTAGAACTCTTCTGAGTCTCATCATCAGGTAAATACACATCTTGATATTTACCTGGAGAGATTAAGAATTTAGCATTCTGGATTTTAGCAAAAATCTTATGATCGCCTACAGTGACTGTCCAGTTTATATATAAGTCCTTTACACTTTTAGCTCCCATGACAAAGTCCTTTTTACCGAGAAAGGTAGTATTGTCAAAAAAGGCTACTGTTCCCGAGAATTCTCTAGAGTCTGGGTTGAAAATTACGGTGTATATCTGAATCTTGTCGCCTTCTTCGAAAGGTTCTTTGGAATACCAAATATCTCCAGGTACAAAACCAGCACTAGTCTGTGCCAATGCCTGACCAAATGGTAAAAAGTAAAATAGTAGAATTAAAATTGCTCCAAATTTCTTCATTGATTAGTAAATTATACCTTAATTTAAGCCATAAAGACAAATAAACTTTCTTGATGTAATATATTGAGATATGAGAAACATTGTCACAATCGGAGGAGGAACCGGAAGCTACACCATACTTTCTGGTCTGAAAAAATTGCCAGATATCTCTATTGCGGCTTTGGTGTCTATGGCTGACGATGGTGGCTCTACAGGAGTACTTATGGATGAATTAGGAATACTTCCTCCTGGAGATGTGAGGCAGTGTCTAGTCGCTCTAAGTGAACACACAGACATAGTTAGAGAATTGATAAATTATCGTTTTACTGAGGGTACTTTGAAGGGACATAGCTTTGGCAATATATTTTTAGCAGCTTTAGAGAAAGTGACCGGAGACTTCGTATCTGGTGTCGAGGTAGCTTCTGATATTCTAAAAGTCAGAGGTGCTGTGTTGCCAGTCACTGACAATAAAGCCAAGCTCTCTATAGAATTAACAAATAAACACATCATCGAAGGTGAAGATAAAATAAATCATTTTGATGTTGAGAGTGTGGGTATAAAAAAGATTTTCTATAAAGAAAATGTGAAGTTAAATAAAAATGCCAAACAAGCAATACTGAAAGCTGATTATATAATTCTCGGACCTGGAAATTATTATTGTTCTCTATTGCCTAATCTAATAGTCAAAGGTTTTAAAGAGACACTTAGAAAAAGTAAAGCCAAAATAATATTTCCTGTAAACTTAACTAACAAACAAGGCCACACCAGGAACTGGAATACTAGTACTTATGTAAAAGATGTAGAGAAATATTTAGGTAGAAAGGTAGATATAATCTTGGTCAATAAAACCAAACCCTCCAAAGAGCAGATAAAGAGATACAGTCTCCAAGAGGGCGATGGTGTATTGGTCAGAGATGATTTGGAGGATGACAAGAGAGTCATGAGGGTGTCTATACTGTCTCATACTATTATAAAATATAGTAAAGCTGATATTATTCAAAATATGCGTAGCTTCATTCGTCATGATAGTGATAAATTGGCAAAGATAATATCTGCTATAATAAGAAAATGAAATTCATAATTGATTTTGACGATGTTCTCCTCCACACTACCAAGATGCTGAAAAAGCGTATTTATGACTGCCTAGAGAATGCTGGAGTGGATAGAGAGAAGTCGCTCGATCTGTATAGGCAGGTTAGATATCCAGAGTTCTCGCTCAAGAGATTTATCTATCGCTTACTAGAAGAAAATAATTTGGATGTAAATAAAACTGAAGAGATATATGAAGAGATACTGCAAGAGTGTCCTAAATATATAAACCATTATTTGGTAGATGAGGTGAAGAAATTGGGTAAAGATAGCTGTATCATAGTCACCAACGGTGAGCGAGAATTTCAAACACACAAACTAGAACGCAGTGGACTCTATCCCCTATTCTCTGAGATCTATATCGTACCTGGAAGCAAGAAAGACGCTATCTGTGAAATATGTCAAAAGTATAAAGACGAGAAAGTCATATTTACTGATGACAAATCTACATTTTTTGATGACTTGGAATTGAAAGAATATCCAAATCTAGAGACTGTACTATACGTACCTTAATTATTGTATATTTATAGGAAATGCTATAGAAGCATCCAACTTAGCTTCTCCTGAAGGATTGTCTTTTTTAAATATTATAGTAGCGGGGCCAGAATATGTTTTAGGTATTTTAACCATACTAGAGAAAGATACAAAATTCTCTGTCATCCACTCACCTTTGGCTGTAGTGAAAGTATCTACTAAGACTTTGCCGTCTTTGTCTAAGACTGTTATCGGGAAAGAACCTTCGAAGAACCATACACCTTTAGCTTTACCTAATACATTGAATTCTTTGCCAACTGTAGAAAAAGGTAATGGAGAATCTACACTAATTAATTCTGCTGAAGAATTTGTATAAGTTATCTTGTCTACATTTTTATTAATGTCTTCTAGAGTTTGAGTTTGTTTTGTCTTTGTAGGTGCGAAATAATAAAAACCTAGAATAATAATTATTAAAATAGCTACTAATATAAATATTTTTTTATACATATGTTTATTGTATCAAATATTAACACCTTCTTCTAGTAATATTTTCCTCTTAGCTTTTACTCCACCTTTACCTGAGTAGCCACCGAGTGTGCCGTCGCTCCGGACTACTCTGTGGCAAGGTATAGTAACAAGCAGAGGGTTAGATCCAACTGCATTGGCCACAGCACGAACTGCATCAGGCCGGCCAACTTTCTTGGCCAGTTCTTTATAAGTCATAGTTTGCCCCTTTTGTATTTTGGTCAGTGCTAACCAGACCTTTTTCTGAAATTTTGTACCTTTTAGTTTTGAGATATCGATTTTCTGCATAAATGTATTTTATCAAAAGTATTCCAAACAACACAATGCGCCAATACACGATGTGTTATTGGCGCGATATACGCACCGATATGACCGCGGGCGACTATTCGCACCGCGGGGTGCTGTTGGTTCCATCTTCTCATCCGTCGTACCCGACGAGTTCCTCGTCGTGTCCGGAGACCATCTCCCACCCCATGATGAGGATGAGGAGGAAGAACAAGCCAGCAATGCAGATCGTATTGCCCACCCGCCGGACGAAGTTGACGACACCCATGAAGCTATCCTCCATGATGCGGACATCTTCGTCCGCGTGTTTCGGACTGTAATCGTGCGACATGAGCCAGTTGAGCAGACTCGCCACCGACCACCAGAGGAAGAATCCCCCGATAATCAGAACGAGCTCAGTCCATGCCCAGACCTTGTGGCCGAAGGCGATGAGCCTGTGCTCTTGGTACTCGTGCTTGATCTGCACGCCTGTCGCCCACCACCAGATGACTGAAGGGCCAGCGATCAGGTAGATGATCAGGCCAGCCAGCAATCCGGAACCCGAACGCAAAATCTGTGCCATTGCGCCCCCTCCAGGGTAAAATGTGCATTTATTAAAGCCTAATACTCCTGATTAAAATAATCAAGAATGATTACGAATTAGAAGTTAGAATTAATTTGCCTTGTGGATTTGACCAGTCGGTAAATTTCCAGTTTTTAGGAATGAATTTAAAACATACAAATTTAGGATCTTTGGATTTCTCTATTTTGTTTGGAAATTTATTGAAATAAATAGAATCGTATTGAGACTTCTCTTCATCTTTAATCAGAGAAACTTCGCCGTCTATTTGTAGAGTTATCTTTGTATCTTCGCTAGTGCCTATAACAAAAGATGCCCTAGATACTGCTCTACCGAACAATGCTTCTGCCTTTTTGTATTCTTTATATGTTTCAAAATAAAATATCTGAGTATTGTTATCAAAAGCAAAGTGCACAGTAGTCGCATGAGGTGAACCGTCCAGCATCTCTACTGCCAGCACCCCCACCCTTTGTGTATTTATATAATCAGTGATTTCTTTTTGCATATTAATAGAAATTATTCTTTTCAGCTTTTGTATTTTTACCTTCATCTTGAATTCCAACATCAAAACCATGAAAAGAATTATTTATGTATTTATTATTAACTCCTTTGTTTAAAATACCAATTCTCCCTTTACTAGATGACTCTTTCTTTATATTACTTATCGTTCTTTGTTTTTTTATTTCAGTTAAATAAAAGAATTCAAGAAATATTCCTAAAATACCAAAAAGGGTGCTTATAATAATAAATTTATTTTGATTATTTTGAATTGAAATTAATGTTGTTTTTATTGATGAAATGATATCTATATTTTTAACAAAAACTCGCCATAAAACTTGAGAACTTTGAATAAGTATCCAACTTATCCAACCTATTAGTATTCCTTCTATTATATTTTTTATACTTATTTTCATTATAAAAATTTATACCAAAATTAAAATACCTAAAATGATACCGAAACAAGCGAAGAAGCCTACAGTCTTGGCGAAGAAAAGTACAGCTTCCTTTTTCTTTTTCTCTATCAATAATTGAAGTGGCTCAGATAAAAACAAGAAACCCATCACAGCTACAGATAGTACAAATAGGCATAGCATTGCCATAGGCACCACCAACTGATTCTTGGGCTCAATAGAGGCTGTAGAGTTAACAATCAAAACTATTGCTACGATATACAACACAGCTCCTAATGCGTATAAAAATGGTTTTTTCATAGGGTTATTATAGCAGAAAAGTACATAATTAATCTCGACCCATCCAAGCCCAAGCTTCTTTTGGAAGCCACCCCTGAGCAGTCGATGGATCAACTTTAATTATTAGAAAGTGGTGGTTGTTCATGTGTTTTTCTAATAAATTAAATAATTGATTTTCGTTAAGATCGGTAGAAATAAGATATGTCGGTCCAGCTAAATAATGCCACCAAGATGTTATATGTTTTGGATACAAAGTATTTGAAATAAAATTATGGAATAATTCTTGTTTAAAGGTTCCAACTCCATTTGCTGCAATTAGATATATATTATTCATAGTTTTTTTCCTGGGTTAAGGGTAAATTATTTTTTTCGACCTTAACAATATCTTTTTCAGAAAATGGATTACTAGGATTTATTGTTAGAATAATTGCTTTCGTATTTAAATCACTCAACGGATGCTTATCATCACCTATCATCTCTAAGACTCTTTTTTGTAGCACATGTGTTTCTGTCCTAAGCATATCGGGATTTGTTGTAGAAAAATATTGATAACTTTTGAGTATTTGAAATACGAAACATGAGGGAAAACACAAAGAAAAAAATTGGAGTACTATGTTTTTAGATAAACTAAAAACTACTGAAGTTATAATTAGAGAGAAAAATAACCCTATTAAAAGAGGATAAAGTGCGTTTGTCTTTGTTAAGGATTCTACCACTCCTTCTATTTTAGGCCATTTAAAAGACATAAATTACATTATACAATAATTTTTGATATTAATTCTAACTTCTTCTCTCTTCTCCAACCTTTTATCTCTGCTTCTCGTCTTCTGGCTTCTTTTAATGTTTCAAATTTTTCTGAATATTTTAGCACTGCTGGTCTCCTTATTTTTGTATAATGTGCACCCCATTTAGAATTATTATGTTGATCTATTCTCCTCTCTAAATTATTCGTACAACCTACATAAAGACTTTTATCTGCACATTCGAGAATGTATGTAAAATACATAATTCAATTCTACCTCGTCGTAATCACTTTGTCATTATTCACTCGGTACCTTCCTTCAGTTTTATATCAGTGCCGAAGGCCCTGACGACCGAAGGGAGGAAGGGCTGGGGTACATGGATTCGAACCACGATTAAAGGCTTCAAAGGCCTCTGTCCTACCATTAGACGATACCCCAATATCTAAACACTAAACCTTATCTTGCCCCAAAATCCTTATCAATGCAAGCTCTAACGGCAATTCGGCTATAAATGCATTGTCTATGTTTTGATAAGCTTCCAATAGGGCTGCTAGGGCTCCTGAGCGTAGTACTCTGTCTTTATCAATTTTGACTATATCTGTCAGGAACTCCATATCCCCTTCGCCCAAATCCCCCATCATCTCTTCTGTTAGTTTAGGAGCATAGTGCATTATGATAGCCAGACGAAACTTCTCTATGATTAGTTTAAAGAAGAGCTTCATATCTAGATTCTCTCCACTTGCCTTTTTAACCACACGGAGACCCTTCTCTATGTCCTTCTCCACTATTGCAGAGATGAAGTCGTTGACCAATACATTCTTGGGTGCATTTGTTATCTTCTCCACATCTTCTCTTTTTATTTTCTTACCAGTAGAGAAATTCAATACCTTTTGAAGCACACCGAGTGCATCACGATATGATCCATCGCCTAGTATTGCTATCAATTCTGCACTACCAGCATCTAACTCGATGCCTTCTTTTTTAGACACATCAGTTAGCATCTTTTTCAACACAGCGTCTGTCGGCTTTTTGAAATTAAATACCTGACAACGAGAGATTATAGTCTCCGGCACTTTGTGTAGTTCTGTAGTCGCTAGGATAAATATTACATGCTTTGGTGGCTCTTCGAGAGTTTTCAAAAGTGCGCCCCAAGCATCCTTGGACAGCATATGCACCTCGTCTATTATGTAAACTTTGTATTTAGAATCAAATGGCAATACGCGCACGCCATCACGAAGCTCCTTGATGTCGTCTATACCTCTATTTGAAGCGGCATCTATTTCATACAAATCAGTACCAGACACACCAATACTAGAAGCAAATATACGAGCGAGTGATGTCTTGCCTGTACCTCGAGAACCGACGAAGAGGTATGCGTGCGATACCTTGTTATTCTTTACTGAACTCTCAAGTACATCCACTATGTGGTCTTGGCCAAGCACTTCACTCCATTTCCCTGGTCTGTATTTTCTATATAATGCTAAATCGTGCATAGAATGAGTATACTAAATTTTAGCTAAAAAATCATTAGCTATTTGTTCTACTTCAGTAGCATTTTCGGCATCCATTAATTTCATGCGGAGTTCTTTCGCCCCGTCAAAACCATTTACATATGCTTTATAGTGCTTCTTCATAATGGCGAAATTTTTATGTTTACCCAACATTTCTTCAAAGAGTTTGGTGTGCTCAATCATTACGCCCAGCTTTTCTTTTAATGCAGGAGTATGTTGAGAGGAGGCTACGGAAGCGGACGCGCTGAGTCTTGAGAAAATTTTCAATAGAAAATTATTCGGACTCCTGTCGACATACTCCTGCATAGAAAACAACCAAGGATTACCAAATACCGCTCTACCCAGCATAGCTCCATCACAGCCAGTCTCTGCACATTTCTTTCTCCCATCATCAACATCCAAGACATCACCATTGCCTAAAATCAAAGTCTCTTTATTCATCTCATTTCTAATTTCCACAATTCTATTCATTAAATCCCAATGTGCTGGCACCAGAGACATCTCTTTTCTAGTTCTTAGGTGTACAGTTAATACAGCAATGTCTTCAGACAATATTTCTCGTAGCCAAGTCTCCATCTCGTTTTTATTGTATCCAATACGAGTCTTAACAGAGACAGGCAAATCCCCTGCGCCCTCTTTGGCAGCACGGATTATTTCACGCGCAAGTTTTGGATTCTTTATCATACCTGCACCAGCGCCCTGCTTCTCTATGGATTTATCTGGACAGCCCATATTGATATCCACTCCATCAAAACCGAGTTCACGACAGAGCTTGGCTGCTTCTCTGATATTGTCAGGATTGGATCCGAATATCTGCGCCACGATAGGATGCTCATTTTCAGAAAATTTTAAATCTATTAATAGTTTCTCTCGAGCGGCAGGATGAGCTAGTCCGTCTGCAGATACGAATTCAGTCCAGAAAACATCCGGTTTACCGTATTTAGCTATTATCTGTCTAAAGGCACAGTCGGTGACATCAGCCATAGGTGCTAAGACCATAATAGGTTTCTTTAATTTTCCCCAAAATCCAAGGTTTATCATATAGTGCTAAGGCCTAAACTTGAAATATACCTTATTTCCAAAGCGTAAATCAATATAGTCTAGAGTTTTGTTTTTATTCTTCAAATCCGATACCAAAGGCTCGGTAGTTATAGCTGCTCCTAGATTGCCCACTATTTTCTCCAAGACGAAGTCCTTTTTCAATCTTATCTCTGGAGCCTGATACAGTGGCAAGTTGCTAGATAAATATATCTCTATATCTCCATCAGTTTTTATATACATAGCTACTATTTTCAAGCCCATATTAGTTATACTCTCTTTTAGAGAAATGATTTTATTCCAATCTTCTAGTGCGAAATTTTTATTATTTAATTTACCAAAGAATCTAAAGTAGACATTACCAGAGAAAAATGGAGCCACATCAAATACATAACCCGAGTTATCCATAAATGAACAAGGATTCTCTTCATTTAGAGATATCTCATTTAATTCATCTCCGCACCAGATATATTTGCCCTCGCGTTCACCAAGAGAGATATGCATACTCTCAGTATTTGTAATTTTAAAAGAAATATCTTTCAAACGGCCATAAGTATTGGTCAGGTTCTCTACAATCTGCTCTTTGGGTAGAAAGAGGAAGTTAGACTTGGGTATGATGTATAGATAGCTCCCCTTTAGACTGTCTCTGATTATCTGATCTATGACTTCAGTGTCGACTACTTTGTTCCCAGATATTTCTATATTTTTTATTTTTAATTTATTTAAATTAGTTAGTGAAACAAAAACCACAACCAACACTAAAGAGATGATTGCAATATATAAAATTTTATTTTGTAAATTCTTGCGTCTTTGGCGTCTTAGCTCTGTGAGTTTGGAAGAGTGTAAAATATCTCGCCTTTTAATCATGAGAGAAAATTATTTTATAAATTCTTTACCACCCATATATTTGCGTAGGACTTCAGGGATTTTTATAGAGCCATCAGCTTGCTGGTAGTTCTCTACAAGAGCTGCAGGTAGACGAGAAGTAGCACAAGCAGTGTTGTTTAGAGAGTGGGCGTATTGAAGTTTGCCATTTTCATCACGATATCTGATGCCTAGACGACGAGTCTGGAAATCATGAAAATAACTAGAAGAGTGAGTCTCACGATATTTGTTCTGAGAAGGTACCCATGCCTCGATATCGTATTTCTTCACCTGTCCCAATCCTAAGTCTCCACCACAATTCAAAACTACATGATAAGGTATACCTAGTTGTTGCATCAGATATTCTACATGAGCAGTTATATCTTCATGCCACTTTACAGATTCTTCATGAGAAGCTTCGGTCAAGATGACTTGTTCTATTTTAAAGAATTCATGCACACGGATTATACCTTTGACATCCTTGCCGTGCTTGCCGGCTTCTGCACGAAAACATGGAGAGAAACAAATAAATTTCTTAGGTAGATCTTTTTTATCCAAAATCTCATTCATATAGTAGCCCATAGTAGCTACTTCGGCTGTACCAGATAGATATTCATTTTCACCAACTTTATATAAATCTTCTTCAGACTGAGGAATCATACCTGTACCTATCAGAGACTCCTTGCGAACTAGAGATGGTACTATCATCGGTGTATAACCTTTCTCAATAAAATAATTTAGGAAATATTGCCACAATGCAAAAAATAAAGTAGCTCCGTCATTCTTCATAAAGTATCCACGAAAACCAGATACTTTGACTCCACGCTCAAAGTCCACCATATCTAGAGCTTCCATTAATTCTACATGGTCTTTGGGTGTGAAGTTGAACACAGGCTTCTCTCCCCAGGCACGGATTTCTTGGTTTTGTTCATCTGAATCTCCTTCTGGTACTGATATATCAGGAATGTTTGGAACTTCTAGCATTTTCTTGTGCCAGTCAGTCATGATAACTTTCAACTTCTCTTCACGAGATTTGATATCTTCTTTGACTGCACGCATCTCTTCGATCAACTGAGCTTTTAATACAGGGTCTTGGTCTCTGACTATGTCATTTGAAACACGGTTGACTTCTGCGCGCAAATCTTCGACTTCTTTCTGAAGTTTGAGTCTCTCATCATCCAAAGTCACAAGTGCATCGATGTCTATATCTACATGCTTTTTCTTGGCACCAAGCTGAACTATGTCTTTATTTTCTCTAATGAATTTGATATCTAACATAGGAATATTATACATAATATTGATATAATTACAAAATGGAGAAAGAAGATATTTTTAAACTTCCTAAAAATAAATTCCCGAAAGCCCTACTCGAAATACCCCAACCACCAGAACAGCTCTGGGTTAAGGGAGAACTCCCACCTGAAAATTTAATCTACTTATGTGTCGTGGGCTCTAGACACAACACAAGTTATGGCAAAGAAGCTTGCGAGAAGCTGATCGAAGGTCTTCGTAATTATCCCATAGTTATAGTTTCTGGTTTAGCAATGGGTATAGATGCAATAGCTCATAGGAAAGCACTATCTATAGGACTACAGACTTTAGTATTTCCTGGTTCTGGTTTATCAAGTAAAGCAATGTATCCCAGAACAAATGCTTATTTAGCAGAAGAAATATATAAAAGTGGTGGATGTTTAATATCAGAATTCGATCCCGATTTCAAAGCGACTCTTTGGAGCTTTGCTAAAAGAAATAGATTGATGGCAGGTATTTCTAAAGCCACTCTAATAATAGAAGCTGAAGAAAGATCTGGGACACTAATAACTGCACGCCTAACCACTGAATACAATAGAGATGTATTAGTAGTACCTGGGCCAATATTCTCTCAGAATTCTAAGGGTGTCAATAAATTATTAAAACTGGGCGCCACACCAATAACCTGTACAGAAGATTTATTGGAAGCTTTAGGCTTTGAAGTTAAAAAGGACAAAAAGAAACAGCAAGAATTATTCCTAGATTTATCAAAAGAAGAGAAAAAAGTAGTGGAACTTTTAAGAGAACCAGTAGCTCGAGATGAGTTAATACAACTGATGCATATGCCAACACCAGAAGCTCAAACAATACTTTCAGTAATGGAGATAAAGGGACTAATAAAAGAAGAATTGGGAGAAATAAAATTAGCATAAAATTTATAAAAATTTGCGTTTGAAATATATTTCGTGTAATACTTTGGTTAATGAAACTATTAATCGTGGAGTCCCCATCGAAAGCGAAGACTATCGAGAAGTATCTCGAAGGCGCTTTCACTGTGCGTGCATCTGTGGGACATGTGCGTGATCTACCTAAGTCAAACAAAGTGGCCATAGATATAGAAGGTGGCTTTATTCCACATTATGAAATCTCAAAAGGTAAAGAAAAGGTGGTGCAGGAACTGCGCACTTTAGCTATAAAAGCTACAGAGATACTGCTAGCGACTGACCCCGACCGTGAAGGAGAAGCTATCGCTTGGCATATTGAAAATATTTTAAAACAAGACAAGAAAATCAAGGCTCCTATAGAGCGCGTGACTTTCAACGAGATTACTAAAGAAGCAGTAGAAGAAGCACTAAAACATCCTCGTAAAATAGATACTGATCTCCGTAAGGCTCAAGAAGCTCGTAGAGTATTGGATAGACTAGTAGGATACGATTTGTCTGGTTTGATTTGGAAAAAAGTTCGTTATGGTTTGTCTGCTGGAAGAGTTCAATCCCCTGCACTTCGTATCATAATGGAGCGGGAGCGTGAGATAAGAGCTTTCGTGCCTGAAAAGTTTTGGAGGATTTTTGGCAACTTCGAGACTCTGACTAAAGATAAATTGACTCTAGAGTGTAGCGAAGAACCGAGAGATGAGAAATTGGTAAATAAAATTTTAGAGATTGGTAAAAAAGAAGACTGGCTCATAACTGGTATCAAAGAAACGGAACAAAAGCGTTCTCCTCGTGCACCATTTACTACATCTACTCTACAACAAACTGCTTCTTCTAGACTCGGATTCTCTCCATCTCGTACTATGCAGATAGCACAGAAATTGTACGAACAAGGACACATAACCTATATGCGTACAGATAGTACAAATCTATCCAAAGTCGCTCAAGAGCAAATATTGTCTTATGTTAAAAAAGAATATGGCGGAGAATATGCAGAAGCTCATATATATAAGACTAAGTCCAAGAATGCTCAAGAAGCCCATGAAGCTATCCGTCCTACACATATAGAGAAAATACACGCGGGTTCAGATGAACAAGACAGGCTATATCGTCTGATTTGGGAGCGAGCAGTATCTTCACAGATGACTGATGCTAAACTATTGAAGACTAAAATAACTGCCAAGATAGATAATCATGATGAATTGCCAGAATTTGGTGCCAATGGGTCTCGTCTACTTTTCCCTGGCTGGCTCAAAGTAGATACTGGTGCTCGTGGAGAGGATGTAGAATTGCCTAAATGTAATGTGGGAGAGAAATTGAAGTTATTAGATTTATATAGTGAAGAGAAATTTACCGAACCACCAAGCAGATATAGTGAAGCTGGCCTAGTCAAAGAACTCGAGAGTCGTGGTATCGGTCGTCCATCTACATATGCATCTATTATGCGTACGATAGAAGACCGTGGCTATGTCCGCAAAGAAGGTAAGACTCTGTTCCCTACTGATACAGGTGAAGTGGTGTCTGATTTCTTGGAAAAATATTTCGCTGAATATATATCAGATACATTTACTGCAGAGATGGAAGACGAGCTCGACGAGATATCTCGTGGTGAACGAGAATATGAGAAGACTCTCCGTGATTTCTACGGCCCATTCTTAAAAGAAGTAAAAGCTAAAGATAAATTGGCTAAAGCCACAAATCTGGGTGAAGCTCCAGAGAATATGAAATGTCCAAAATGTGGTAGCTCAATGATAGTCAAACTATCTCGTGGAGGTAAATTTTATTCCTGTTCTAAATATCCAGACTGTGATGGAGCATTGATGCTAGACGGTACAGAACTCAAAGGCCCAGAAGAAACTGGCGAGATGTGTCCAGAGTGTGGAGATAAGAAAGGTAAATCCGGAGGTGGTAAATTAGTTATCAGACAGAGACGAGATGGCGGAGGGAGCTTTATATCTTGTTCAAGATATCCAAAATGTAAATTTGTGAAAAAGGATGAGGCTGAAGAAGCTAAGAAAAGGACTGGTGTCGTTTGTCCGGAATGTAAGAAGGGCGATATCTCAGAGCGTCGTGGAAGATTTGGTATATTTTATTCTTGTTCAAATTATCCTGATTGTAAATTTGCTATCAAAGCCAAACCAACTGGCAATATCTGTAAAGACTGCGGTAGTCTGATGATGGAAGGCACAAAAACCATCCCAGAGAGATGCTCTAACAAGAGTTGTCCTAACCACAACCCTCACAAACTAAATAAGATAAAGTAAATAGCTATTTGAGAGCTGAGGTAAAAAATGTTATTATTTCCAAATGGAAAAAGATATCAATGAGATATTTGCACTAATAGGAGAAATCAAACCTGATGAAAAGGCTCTAATAGAGAAAGCCTATAATTTCGCATTTAAAGCACACGATGGGCAGAAAAGAATGAGTGGCGAGCCCTACTTCAACCACGTTTTTGAAACTGCTAAGATATTGGCTCAGTTGGGTATGGATGCGCAGACTATCGCTGCTGGCTTTATGCACGATGTCTTAGAAGACACCGATACATCTGAGGAATTGATGGAGAAAGAATTCGGACACAATATCGTCTTCTTGGTAAATGGTGTAACCAAACTAGGAACTCTAAAATATCACGGACACGAGAGACATGTAGAGAGTCTACGCAAATTCTTTATAGCTATGGCTAATGATCTACGCGTAGTTATAATCAAATTCGCAGATAGACTACACAATTTGCGCACTCTACAGCACGTGCGTGAGGATAAGCGTGCTCGTATAGCCTTAGAATCTATCGAAGTGTATGCCCCTCTCGCCAACAGACTCGGTATGGGTAAACTCAAAGGAGAAATAGAAGATGCAGCTTTCCCCTACGCTTTCCCTGAAGAGTACAAAAAAGTGGAAGACATCATCAAAGAGAAGAAAGACCTGTATGAGAAATATCTAAACGAAATTAAAGACAAACTAGAGAAGGAATTGGAAAAGCAAAATGTCCCTGTCTCAGAAATTACCTACAGAGTTAAGCACAAATATTCTCTATATAAAAAGTTGTTGAAATACAATATGGATTTAGATAAGATCCATGACATCGTGGCTCTACGCGTGGTGGTAAAGAATATCGAAGAGTGTTATCGAGTCTTGGGCCTTGTGCACTCACTCTGGAACCCATTACCAGGTAGAATCAAGGACTACATAGCAGTCCCTAAACCAAACGGTTATAGGTCTATACACACTACTATATTTACTGGCTCAGGAGGTATAGCTGAGATACAGATACGCACAGAAGAAATGCATGCTGAGGCTGCATACGGTATCGCTGCCCACTTCGCCTACAAAGAAAACAACGGTAAGAAAAATGGTAAAGATGATTCTAAATTTGCTTGGATTGAAGAATTGAAAAATTTAAACTACAATCCTGCTGAGCCTCTAAAATTCCTAGAACATTTGAAGACGGACTTCTTCAATAACAGAATATTTATATTTACTCCAAAAGGAGATGTCATAGACCTACCAGAAGACTCTACACCGATAGACTTCGCTTACACCATACACTCAGATATCGGTGATCATGTATTTGGAGCTAAGATAAATGGCAAGATGTCTCAACTATTTACTAAACTCAAAAATGGAGACATTGTGGAGATTGTAGATAAAAAAGATGCCCATCCTTCATCTAAGTGGCTGGAATATGTTAAAACTACTGTAGCTAAAAAACATATTAAATCCTATTTGGAAGAAAATAGTTTGCTTTCTAAACTTAAATCTTTCGGTCAGAGATAATTAAAGACTAAAATTTGAGACATTGTATAGACTAGTGTCGTCTTCGTCTTTCTCATCTTTAGATCTGTCGTCGATGGGTGCTGTGTCTTCTGGTGAAGCGGTCTCACTTTTAGCTATGAACTTCTCCATCAAATCCGCAGGCTTCTCCCCTTCACCCTTTTTGATTAATTCTAAGATAGTGCGTAGGTCTTCTGTAGAGAAGAAATCTATTTTAATCTGACCACCTGATTCTTTTCTGTCGATATGGACACGAGTGCCTAACTTGTCTTGGAATTCTTCTTCGAGTTCAGTTATCTCTGGATCAGGCATAAACTCAGGCTTGCGCACACGATCATAAGCTATCTTGCGAGCCAATTTCTCTGCTTCACGAACAGTTATCTTCTTATAGAGAATCTCTTTAAATAAAACTATTTGTTCTTCTGGATGATCTGCAAGCATGAGTATAGGTCTAGTGTGGCCCTCTGTTATCTTGCCCTCAGATAGAGCATTTAAAACTTCTTCTGGTAGAGCAAGCAGACGGAGAGAATTGGAAACATACTCTCTACTTCGGCCCATTTTCTTAGCTATCTCAGCATGAGTGAATTTAAATTCATTTGCTAAACGGAAAAATGCACGAGCTCTATCCACTGCATTTAGATCCTCGCGCTGAAGGTTCTCTATGATCGCTAGCTCTAATTTCATCATTGAAGTATCACCTTCTCTGATGATAGCTGGGACTTGGATAACTCCAGCCAACTTGGCTGCACGAAGACGACGCTCTCCAGCAATGAGTTCATACTCTGTGACCAATCCTCCGTCTTCTTTTTCTACTTCAGTACGAGACACTGTCAGTGGCTGAAGTACACCGTATTGTTTTATTGATTGGGCCAAGTCAGACAATCGTGCTTCGTCAAATTCACGACGAGGCTGATATGGGTTTGGTTTGATTTTATCTGTATCAATCCAGAAAATTGAGTTGGAATATAAATTAGACATAGGATGATTTTAACATATTAAATGATTTTGCAATAATTGATTTTGGGGACATATTTGTGTAGAATATGTGAATTAAGCCCGGGTGGATATAAAGTAAACTGCTTTACTTTATATCCGAGTGTAATGAGGAGGCCGACAACCGGGTATCGGTCTTGATAAAGAAAGAAATATGAAATATATTTCTTAGATGCCCGGGTGGCGGAATTGGTAGACGCGCACGACTCAAAATCGTGTTTCGTAAGGAGTGAGAGTTCGATTCTCTCCCCGGGCACAAACAACTTGCATTATCTCATATATGAGATATACTGTTTTATATGCAAAAACAAACAGAACAAGAGAAAATAGGATACTTTATAAAAGAACTTCGAGAACATAGAGGTATGACTCAGGAAGCCTTTGCCAAAGCATTAGGTACTTCTCAGAGCTCTGTGCCCCGTATGGAGAAAGGTGAACAAAACTTCACTACTGAACTATTGCTTAAAATAAGTACAGTCCTAAACCATCCAATAGTGTCTATAAATGATTCTATAGATTTTGAAGTGTATGGTGGTAAAAAATTAAGTGGTAGTATAAAAACAAATTTCTCCAAGAATGGCTCAGTCGGCCTACTCTGCGCATCTATGCTAAACAAAGGCACCACTACCCTACACGGCATAGCTCGTATTGAAGAAGTATATAGAGTTATCGAAGTCTTGGAGAGTATTGGAGTAAATGTGAAATGGACAGGCAACAATACTGTAGTAATAAATCCTCCAAAGAAATTTGATCTGAAAAATATAAACAGAGCTTCTGCTATTAAAACCCGCTCTATTTTGATGTTTATCGGGCCACTTATACATTTCCTGCCAAACTTCAACATACCTCATGCAGAAGGCTGCCACTTGGGTAAAAGAACTATAGCTGCTCATGCTTATGCATTAGAAGAATTGGGGGTGAAAATAGAAGTCACTGAAAATGATTACAAAATAAAATCTGATAACTTAAAACCAACAAATTTGGTTATGTACGAGGCTGGGGATACTGCTTGTGAGAACATCCTCTCTGCTGCAGCACTTATACCAGGAAAAACTACAATCAAATTCACTACTTCAAACTACATGGTTCAGGAAGTCTGCTTCTTCCTACAAAAGCTCGGTGTAGAGATAGATGGTATAGGTACTTCTACTCTCACAGTACATGGTCTAAAAGAAATAAATAAAAATGTTGAGTACTGGAATAGTGAAGACCCGATAGAAGCTATGACATTTATCGTGGCTGCTATTGCTACTGATTCTAAACTAACGATAACTCATGCACCGATAAACTTCCTTGAGCTCGAATTATACAAATTAGAAAAAATGGGTTTGAAATACAAACTCTCTAAAGAATACAAATCTGAAAATGGTCATACAAATTTAGTAGATGTCACTATATACCCTTCTAAATTTACAGCACTGGATGACAAGATCCACGCTGTGCCCTATCCAGGAATCAATATGGATAACTTACCCTACTTCGTCATACCAGCTATTAAGGCTAAAGGTCAGACGCTAATACATGATTGGACATTTGAGAACCGTGCTATCTATCTAACTGAATTAAATAGAATGGGGGCAAACATAACACTCGCTGATCCACACAGACTGTATGTAAATGGTGGCACAACACTCAAACCTGCTCAAATAGTCTGCCCTCCAGCGCTACGCCCATCTATGGTACTACTCATATCTATGCTAGGTGCTTCAGGCACATCTATACTACGCAATGTATATATGATAAATCGTGGGTATGAAGATATAGCTATGAGACTGAACTCTGTCGGCGCAGATATAAGAATCATAAAATAATCTATGCAGAAAATAATTGTCATATTAGGGCAAACTGCCACAGGCAAGAGTGCCCTAGCGGTAAAAATGGCTAAGAAATTTAAAGGAGAGATAATCTCTGCTGATTCTAGGCAAGTCTATACAGGACTCGATATAGGCACAGGCAAAATCACTAAGAAAGAAATGTGTGGTGTACCTCATCATATGCTAGATGTGGTAAAACCTAAAAATAAATTTACTGTTGTAGAATATCAAAAACAAGCTCTAGAAAAAATCGAAGAAATACTCGCAAAGAACAAAACTCCGATCATAGCTGGGGGTACTGGATTTTATATAGATGCCATAACTAAAGGTATAGCATTTCCAGAAGTGCCTCCAAATAAAAAACTGCGTAAAGAATTAGAGAAAAAAAGCGCAGAAGCAATATTTAAAATACTTAAAAAAATTGACCCTGCTCGTGCCAAAGATATACAAAACAAAAATGAACAGAACAATAAAGTCAGACTAATCAGAGCCATAGAGATAGCCAAAGCTCTAGGCAAAGTTCCAAAAATAATAGAGGAGAAACCTAAATATAAATTTATAAAAATCGGAGTGGTCTTACCCAAAGAAGAATTAGCTAAGAAGATAAATAAAAGGGTAAAAGAAATGTTTAAGTCTGGTTTATTGAAAGAAATACAGAAATTAAGAAAGCCTATCCGCCGTGGCGGAGCTGGTGTGTCTGAGAAAAGACTTAAGGAATTTGGCTTCGAATACGACAACCCGAATATAGACACAGTGATATCTGAAACTATCAAATATGCCAAACGCCAAAATACTTGGTTTAAGAGAGATAAAGAAATCAAATGGTTCTCTCCTACAGAGATAAAAGAAATAGAAAAATATATCTTGTCTAAGATTTAAACTTTTCTCCGAGACACCACCATCTCATATATTATAGGAGCTACTGAAAACAGTATAATTAAAACTACTACCACCCAGAGATAATCCTTTATCTGTGGGAAAATGCTACCCAAGAAATATCCGGACAGCGGTACTACAGTAGCCCACAGAGCTGACCCAACCAAACTGTATCTAATAAAAGGCTTATAATCCATCTTGGCGACTCCAGCCACAATGGGTACAAAAGTGCGCACCACTGGTACAAAACGAGAGAACATCACAGCCATCTTGCCGTGCTTCTCGAAGAATTTATGTGAAGCATCTATGTGTTCTTTCTTTAAAATTTTCTTAAAGAATCTCAAATTCTGAAGTCTGACTATATGCACACCCACTTCATACCCCACCACTCCACCTAGAAATGTGGCTACAAATATAAGCGGCACTAAAAAATAAATATTTAAATCAAAAGCTAAAGCAAAAAGCCCTGCAGTAAAAAGCAAACTGTCTCCAGGTAGAGCGAAGAATATCCCAGACTCCAAAAATACGATTATAAAAATACCTACATAACCATAACTAGAAATAATATTAGCTATATCAAATATGTGAGGCATAGAAATTTAATTTATATTTTTATATAAAGAATTATAAGATTCATTCAACAAAACTCCTATTTTACCCCATTCTGAATTATCTTTTAAATTGTCTTGAACAACCATGGCTTCTGCTCTCTTTTCTCCATATTCTTTTAATAAAGAATGGTTAACACCATAAAGTTCACTCATAGCTAAACTAATAGCTTCTGCTCTAGATATCTTATATCTGTCTGAATATCTATCCACAAGCCACCAATTTAATTCAAGACTTGCAACCTTTTTGTAATCAAAAACCTCCATACTATTTCGAGAAATTAATTTAAAAGCTTTTTCTAGTTTATGTAAAATACGCTGACTATTTTCTTTACCTTTATTCACACGAAAATCGACAGAAGCTGAAGCTAGATAATAAGCAATCCTAATAGATAACAAATAATTTACAGAGAAAGATTCATGCGCAAGCTTAATTAAAAGAAAAAACAATTTCAAAAAATTATGACTATAATAAGTTTGCCACATATAAACCTCCAGCTCTGCCACCTTGTCAGGGTTAAAATTTTTTAAGCTTTTCTTCATCTGCGGGCTATGAGGTCCTAGAATGGAACACCCTCCAAAATATGGTTCTTAAATGGAATAGTGTCTTTCAAGGATTTGCTCTTGTTAACTAACCTAATAAACTAGCCTTATTTTACTACATTTTTAACCTTTTTAATAGTAATAGTTATTACCTAAGGATTTATAGAACAGTATCTTAACTAAGGATATATTAACTAAGGATGGGTCCAGACCTGAATTGTTTTTCTGTCTCTGAAAATAGCCAATTCATAAACTTTATTGCTCTTGGGTGAAAATCACAAAGATCAAACTCCACACCAGATAGCAAAAGAATTAAGTGGTTGCCTTTCCAACTCGTAGAAGCCCCATCAAGGCTTAAAAGAACTTCTGTATGAAAATTATCAGTTTCACCCTTGGGAGCATCAACTGAACGGTGAGCTG
>JACCDO010986984.1_pt1 | contig 21509 bp, 21 predicted proteins | sample 7446101 | NCBI WGS metagenome assembly JACCDO01 (sample SAMN15323440, study PRJNA562643) | freshwater metagenome | isolation source: river surface water | place: USA:Blue River Watershed | collected 2017-08-16
AATAAAGGAGTAAAACCTGCATTTATTAAACCCGAACTCAATCCCCCAGCACCCGCACAAACTTCTATAAATGTATATTCTCTATCTTCAACAAATCTTATATTCGACATCTTATATATTAAATCAATAAATTTAAATTATAAAATCAATTAAATGAAAAACATAATTTGTTTTATAAGGTTAATATCAACTATGAGTTATACACAACGGGTTAAAGAACAAATAAAAGTTATTTTAAGCAGACCTCAAAAAGAGGATGTTCCTTATGATATACTTGATAATGAAGAAGACAAAGAAGCTCAACTAATTGCTTTAAAAATTAAACAAAGACAAATGAAATATGGAGAAATATGGCAAGTTATAATAGGAGAATATCCAACTTTTAAAAATTTAAAAGTTGGAAATAAATTAGATGTTATTTCTGAAAAAAGAAAAATAGCAATTGAATTAAAGAACAGAAACAATACAGATAATGCATCTTCGAGAAAAACAAATTTAGATAAATTGGCTCATTTTAAGTCTGAAAATCCTGAATATACTTGTATATATGGTATAATAAATGATACTACTATAGAAGGCAAAACTAAAAAAATAGTTCACAAGTATAATAATATCGATTATGACATATTATACCTTTCTGGAGACGAACTTTTTAGTTTTATTTTCCAACAAAAAAAGGTTAAAATGTTAGACTTTATTAAAAGAGTAATGAGAACAGTATAATTAAGTTTTAATTTTTATTATTTTAAAAAAATAATAAAAGTAATATAATTAAAGATGTCTATACCAGGTATTCGTTTTATAAAATCAAACACGTCAGGAAGCGGAAATGGTTCTGGAATTGGTCTTTCTGCTATAAGAGGTCCGACAGGTCCGGCAGGAGCATTTGGAGGACCACAAGGTAATGTTGGTATTCAAGGCTCAACTGGTTCTCAAGGTTTAATTGGTTTACAAGGTTCAATTGGTCATACTGGTTCTCCTGGGACTATAGGTATTAATGGTGTTCAAGGTGCAACAGGGTCTCAAGGTTTAATTGGTTTACAAGGTTTAGTAGGACCTACAGGAACTATAGGTATTAATGGTGTTCAAGGTGCTACAGGATCTCAAGGTTATCAGGGATTAATTGGTTTTACTGGAAGTATAGGTCCTCAAGGTTTATTAGGATCAACAGGAAGTATAGGTCTTCAAGGTAGTGCTGGTATGGGGTTTATTGTTTTTGCTAATACAACTTCCTATACTGGGTTAAGCGACTTGTCGCCAACTGGTGGAAATATAGGTCAATTCGTTTTGGTTTTAGGAGGAGATTTATTTGTTTATGCAGGAACAGGATCCGGTTATACAGGTCCTAATAACTCTTATGGTTATGCAGGAGATGTTACAGATGAAAGTAAATTGATTGGCTTACAGGGAGTTCAAGGATATCAGGGTCATACAGGTTTACAAGGATATCAAGGGGCTACTGGTTCTCAAGGTTTTCAAGGTTTAGTAGGTTCAACAGGAAGTAAAGGTAATGATGGTCTTCAAGGTTTAGTAGGACCTACAGGGACTATAGGTATTAATGGTGTTCAAGGTGCTACAGGAAGTAAAGGTAATGATGGTCTTCAAGGTTTGGTTGGTTCAACAGGTCCTTCTAATCCTGGAGTTCAAGGGTTAGCTGGTCCAACAGGATCTCCTGGTTTACAAGGTGCTTTAGGTTTACAAGGATTACCAGGAGTATCTATTGGAAGTTTAGCAAATGTTAAAATAAGTTATACAAGAACTACAGATTCTCCTAATTTCTCAACAGCAGGTAATAGATTGTTTGCTTTTTCGGGAGCAACAGGAGGTATAAATAATACACCATCTTCAAATATTACATTTACACCTTCTAACGGTAGATTTACAGTATCTGAACAAGGTGATTATTATTTAGATGCAAGATTAATTATTAAAGGTTCTAACAATCCTGATTTTATAACTACAGATGTTTATGTTAATACAGGAACTGTATATAATTATACTCATGTAGCATATGGTATTGTTTCCCCTGTAGCATTTCCTATAGGTTTATACTTACCATTAAATGCTGGTGATTATGTTAATATTGCTTGTTACACAACAGGAACAAATGGTCCTATTACTATGAAAGCTGGTTCTACTATGAACATGTTTAGAATTACAAATGGTCCAACAGGAGCTCAAGGAACTATTGGACCTCAAGGTTTTACAGGAAGTATTGGTTTACAAGGTTATCAAGGATTTACTGGAGATATTGGTCCTCAAGGAGGTCAAGGTAATATAGGACCAACAGGTATAGCAGGTCCTTTTAGTGGTTATGCTAAACTATACACTTATAGTTCAACAACAGGAGCATCTAATCCTGGAAGTGGTTTTTTAAGATTAAGTAGACCTTGGAATGACCAAACTCCAGGAAGTGTAAATATATTTGTTAGTGTAAATGATGCTAATGGAAGAGAAAGTAGTGGTTGGTGGAACTCTTTTTTAACATATGGAAGCACTGGATACTATGGAACTATAAACATGCAAGCATTAAGTGATCCAAGTAGAAGATGGATAGGACAAGTAACAAGTGTTGTTAATAGCGGTGGTTCTCCTATATATTATACTGTTGCTGCAACTTATAGTGATTATGATAATATTGTTTCTAATGGGGAAAATATTATAGTATCTTTTGTAGGAGCTGGTAGACAAGGTGTTACAGGACCAAGTGGTGGACCAGTCGGACCTCAAGGTTTAGTCGGTTTTACTGGTTCACAAGGGTTTCAAGGTTTAGTCGGTTTACAAGGTTCTACTGGTCCTTCAAATCCAGGAGTTCAAGGGTTTCAAGGATTTACCGGAGATAGAGGTTATCAAGGTTTAATAGGAGTTCAAGGTATTGCAGGACCTACAGGAGTTGGAGGTGCTTTAGGTTATTATGGTTCTTTCTTTGACACAACTATCCAAGCTATTACTGTAGCTAATACTGGTTATGTTATGACTTATAATAATACATTAGAAGCTAATGGTATATTTGTAAGTAACGGAAGCAGAATTAACTTTCAAAATGGAGGTGTTTATAACTTACAATTCTCTGCACAATTTGATAAAACTGACAGCGGAACAGATACTATAGATGTTTGGTTGAGACAAAATGGTGTAAATGTTCCTTGGACAAACACAAGATTAACAAGTGTAGGAAATAATGATAAAATGGTTGCTGCATGGAACTTTATGCAAAGCGTAGCTGCAAATGACTACCTTGAATTGGTTTGGATGTCTAACGATGTTGGATTTAGAATTTATTCTGAAACAGGAACTATTGCTCCAGTTAGACCTGGTATTCCTTCTGTTATTGTTACTGTTCAACAAGTTATGAATACTCAATTAGGGCCTACTGGTGCAAGAGGTCCTACTGGAAGTGGTTTTTCTACAATTTTAAATCCAGGTAGTGGAAAGGTTTTACTTTCAACAGGTTCTTCTTCAAACTCAGCAGTTGCTTATGACAACTTAAACTATAACGGAACTACTTTATCTGCTCCTGGTATAGCTGTAAGTACATTAGCTGTTACAGGAACATTTCAATTTGGAACACCTCCTCAAATTTTCTATCCTTATGGTGCAAATGGTTTTAGTGTAAATGAAAATTTCGATGCTTCTAACAGCTCTACACAAACAGCATATCACTACACTTCAGGAGATCAATCAAGAAATATTGTATTTGATTTAGCTGTTACTAATCAATATACAACAATGTTTGGTACTCATGGAAATGCATCTTCAAATGAATTTGTTATTGGAAGTGAAACCTCAAATACAAATTTTATATTTAAACAAGGATTAGGTATTCAACCTATCAATTTAGCTGGAGGAACTGAATTATTTAAAATTAGCTCAGCTGGTAGTTTAACTATTCCTAATGGTAATGCTCCTGAAAATTTAACAGACTCTGGAGATATTGGTCAATTAGCTTGGGATGATAATAACTTTTATGTTCATACAAATACATCTTGGGAACAAATTCCTTACGGAGGTGCTGGACAATCCTCTCAATTTATCTTTAATCAATCTGGTGCAGCTACTGGTAGTAATAAAGCATTAACTTACTTAGAATCTCCTACTGGAAGTATAATTTACGCTGGTAGTTCGTTTTTACCGACTGTATCGGCAGCTTACAATTTAGGAGCACCTGATAGATTATGGAAATCTATCTACATTTCTACAGGAACTATATTCATTGGCCCTACAGGAACTCTTGGTTTAGATAATAATGGTGTTATATCTTCTGCAGCTGGTTTTGCCTCTCCTTTTATAACAGTTGGTTCTACAAATCCTGGTTCTGGCATTACCTTATATAATTTAAATAATAAATTATACTTTCAAAATCAATCTGGAGCTACTGGTCCTGTAAGTAACTGGAATAATACTTCATCTGGTAATATTTACTTTACAGGGGCAAATGTTGGGTTAGGATTAAATAATCCTAGCTATCCTCTTACTGTTAAAGGAACAATATATTGTGAAGGTTTAACAGGAACTAATTTACCAGTTGGTCCTCAAGGTATACCAGGGACAAATGGAGGTTCTTCATTATTAACATTATATTTAGATACAGCAGGAGGAACATACAGTATAGCTCAAACAGGATCTCTCATGATGATACCAAATCAAACTGCACAAACAACTATAACATCTGGAAATCAATCTAATACAACTATAAATATTGCAAACTTTATATCTGGTAGTGTTCCAAGCACAATTATTGAAGGTGGTAACTGGGATTTAAATCTATTTGCTTCTTCTAACACTTCATCCGCATTATCTTTCTACTTTGATGCTTTTTATGTAGATGCAGATGGTATAAGTAATCAAACACAATTAGCTGTAGGAACCGGATCAAATGCAACTATTATCTCTACAACAGCAACAATACATACAAACTCCTTATATATTCCTTCTACCGTATTATCAGATACAACAAAACGCATATTAATTAAAATATATTTAATTGCTTCAGGCAATAATAGAACTGCTACATTATATTTTAGAGATGGAACTATTTCACACCTTCACACAACAATATTAAGCCCAAATATAGCAAGTGGTCAAAATACTCAAATAATATTTAATCAAAGTGGTGCTTATACTGGTAGTAGTAATTTAACCTATGATTATGGAAATAATGTTGTGACTGTTCCTAACTTAATAGCTTCAAGTGGTTCCTTCACAAATTTACTCGTTTCATCCTCTAATATTCGTTTAGGAGGAAGTGCTGGTAGTGTTAATCAAAGAATAAGTGGTGTAGCTATTGGTAATTCTGCTGGTCAAACTAATCAAGGAACAGGAACTAGCTCTCAAGGTTATTCCGTTGCTATAGGTCACCTAGCTGGTAATAATAATCAAGGTTACGGAAGTGTTGGTATTGGTTATTCCTCTGCTCAAACAAGTCAAGGAGAATTATCTGTTGCTATAGGAACATCATCTGGAAACATATCTCAAGGAACAAGATCTGTAGGTATTGGTCAAGGGGCTGGTTATCAGCGACAAGGAAATTACTCTGTATCTATAGGTGATTCTGCAGGTCAAGATTATCAAGGAACTGAAAGTGTTGCTATAGGTAGAAACACTGGTTTAACTTATCAAAACCCTTACAGTGTTGCTATTGGTAGTTATGCTGGTAGTTCTTATCAATCAACTGGTAATGTAAATGCTGGAAGTGTTGCTGTTGGTAGTCACGCTGGTCAAACCCTTCAACAATATCAAGCGGTTGCTTTAGGTTATTATGCTGGTAATAATAATCAAGGAAGTAATAGTATTGCTATTGGTGCAAATGCTGGTTATAATAATCAAGCTAATAACAGTATTGTCATTAACGCAAGTGGTAATCAAATAAACGGAACAGGAACTGGTTTCTTTGTTAACCCTGTGAGAAATGTTAGTGGTGGTAACTTATTAACATATAACACAGCTAACAGTGAAGTATCTTACTCAAATACCATATCTCAAGTTGTTAACATAAGCGCTAATAATAATGCTACTGGTTCAGCTACAGGTGCTCTTGTTATAACAGGTGGTATTAATGTTAATGGTGAAAGTGTTTTTAACAATATCGTATATGCTCCATCTTTAAATCCAAACTTTATAAGTAGAGGTAATCCAGGTCAAGCTTCTCCGTTATTATTAAGTAATTATAATACAGTTCACTACTACTCAACAACTTCTGCGACAGGGTTTGTTGATATATCCACAACAATGGTTGAGAATGCTGTATATGAAGTTGAATTTAACTGTTATGGTGCAAATGCTTCAAATAACGATATGTTCTTATATCCTAATTATAGCGGCAGTTATGGAGGTAACAATTTTTATATGGTATATACACAGTCTTCCAGTGTAGGTGCTATTCAAAACGCAACTGGAAATAGCTCTGGATTTTACTTTGATTATGTTTCTGGAAGTATTGGTTGGGAGCCTGTTGGAAAGATTAAAATATATAATAACAGAAGTGCTAAGAAAGTTAAAATTGAAGGTGGAGATACTGCTGCAATAGTTAACGGACAAGGTTACTGGACTAATAATCCAGTAACGCCTTATTCTAATAATAGCGGTATTGCAGTTCCTTATGATACAACAACCCAATGGACTAATGTTGGTAGAATGCAATTTAGCGGTAATGCTGCTCTTACATTCACAAATTGGAATATATGGGTGAAGAGAATTATGTAAGTGATTTAAAGGATTAAATATTTAATAATAAAAGATGATTTCTAAACTTTTATTATTATTCTTAGCTTTGTTTTCTAGATTAGCGGCTCCGGTTTCTTCACAAGTAGTTTCGTCACAAGTTCCTCAAGCGATAGTAGGTTCTAACAATTGTTATACTTTTACTGTAGGACAAGGCACTGGTTGTCAGTATCTTTGTAATTTATGCTCAAATCAACTTGGAACTGATAATTATTACTTTACTGATAATGTGTGCACTTATGATTCTAGTTTAGGATATTGCACAGGAAACCCTCAGCAATATAAACAATATACTTGCTGCGCAGCTGGTGAAGAAAATAAAGACGAATTATAATTAATTAAATCCCAACACTTTTTTAACCATATTATACCCTTCTTTACCATCTTTCTCACAAATGTTTGCATTACTAAACATACCAAAATAAAAATAAATACATTTATCACTCGTCTCTTCTATACCCTTTACTTGACTTAAATTAACCAAGGCATTCCCAGATTGTAAAAAACTTTTATCGCCTAATTTAACAATATTAACAGGTTTATCTGAACTCATTTTAATTATTATATTTTATTCTTTAAGTCTAATTGATTTTTAAGTTTCATTTTTAATTAGATATTATCTAATTAAAAATATCAAAAGTAAAATGTCTTTCACAGAAGAACAAATATTCATTATCGAATCTATCGTTAACAACCGTATCCAAGAACATGATAAAGATCGTTCCCTTACTCGTAAAGATTTAATGTGTAAATTAAACTCCTTAAAAGAGGATGAAGATGAGAATATTCAAAAATATGTTTTAGCTGTCAAAACCAAGATTATCTATGATACTACAAATGAAGAGTTATCTATAATGATTGAAGGGTTAAGAGATATCATAAGAAGCTACAAGTTATTAAACAAACAAATGATCCTTGAAAAGAAATACGCTTTACTTTTAAGATGTGAAGTGTCTGACTTAAAAGGTAAAATTGATTTAAATTGGGAAGCTTCAAGTGACGATGAAATTAAAGAGAACATTAATACTCTTAAAAAGTTAATATTAGATTTCCCTTTGAAAAAAAGTTGGTGGAAATTATGGTAATTAACGTAATCTATTAAAAAGGTAGGACATTTTATCCTTCAAATTTCTATAAAAGAATAATAATATAAATGGTATAACAGGAGCCGAAACAAATTCTTTAATACGTTTAGTTTCAACACCATAAACACCATCTAAAGGATATGGGAATAAACTCATTATATTTCTTATAACAAATGATAAAATACCAACTAAAACAAGCTGACCCATTATTTCAATAACTAAATTAATTGATGACTTCTTGTCAGCTTCAGAAGCATCAAAATCTTTAAATACTTTGTTAAGAGCTAAAGCAACTAAAAAACTCAATAAAAATTGTATGACGTAAATATAGGATATAGAAAAGGCTTTGACAGTGTAATAACCAGCTTTTTGTAAAAGTTGTTCTTTATCCATTTTTTAAATTATATAAGAAAAAAAATATTTATACTTAAGTTTTAAAGTATAAATATTTACTTCGTTGCGACTCGCTTCGCTCACTCACCCTTCGGTCTCGGAGCAACTTCGTTGCGACTAAAAACACAAGCTCTTACCTTCCCTCTCTTTATAATCTTTTATTGCCATTTCAATACTATCTTTAGTAACAAATTTACTTATACTAATTCCTTCAGTAAGTAATCCTTGTTTACCAACAATAGTTTTCCACATCTTTTCTCCATTTGGATAGAAATAACAAGATCTGACTTTATACCCTTCATATAACTCTGGTTTATGTTTACAGTTATACCCTATTGTATTCTTTGCATAAAGATCGTTTAATCCTTCATCCATTGCTTTTAAAATAGAATCTTGTTTACCACTTTTACCTGTTTCTCCTGATATTAAATCAAAATATTCAGTAGAGTATTTAAGTGAAAATACATCTCTATAATAACATGATGTTACTCTTAAATTATCATTTGTAAATGGGGTTGAACACCTTTCATAAGGTGTAATATAAAAAAGATATATAAAGGCTACTATTAAGGTTAATAAATACATTTTTTTATTATATTTAATAACTATTTTATTAAATATAAAATGAACCTTTAAATTAGTTTTATTCCTCCTCCGCGAACACAATCTCTGCTTTCTTATTTATGATTTTGATTGTTTGTTCTACCTTTTCTCTACCTACACGCAAGCGATGTTCTTCGATAAAATTTAATAACGCCTCTTCATCTATATCCCTATTCGCCAACTTCTTCATAGGTGGATATTCTACGTTAAAAAGACTTCTCATTTCGATATAACTGTTTATCTTTTCCTTATCATACCCTTCTATATCTTCTAATCTTCCAAATTTCTTAATTAATTCTATCGCTTTAACTGGACCTACTTTATATAATTTATTCTTAGCATTATAATCGCATCCAAAAAGAAAGGCCAAATCTGTTAACTGTGATGCTGTTATTTCTAAAGAATCTAATATATCTTGTAGTTTAAGGTGTTCTATCATTCCTGTAGTTTCAAGAGATAAGATAACATCCTTTGCTCCATGGGCGAAACAATCTGAATCACAACTAATAACTGCTCTCCCTAAGCCTCTTCTAACCATAGAACAACAGTAAGTCTCTGCTTCATTTGGGGCTGTTTTGAAAGGGATACCTAAGATATTTAACATATCTTTTAATTTAGTGTAATCAGTATCTCTTATATATACCATTTGTCTCCTTAATGAATTTACATAAACATCTACTTCATCAATATCTTCATCGAGAATTTTATTTGGATCTTCAGTTTTAATTGCAAAGGACATTAAGCTTTTTAATTTTGTAGTTCCATTCTTTTCTTTAAGATGTTTTACAGTTTCCTTAAATAAAGTCATTTCTTCTTCTGACAGCGTTTCTTTATTACGTAATTTATTAACACATTCTTCAAGGGTATCTCCCTTGTTCTTTATCTTTGCGCGTTGTTCCTTACGCATGTCTGTCTCGTCTTTTTTAGCGTCTGGCGCAACACCATCGAAAATAGGTATTATATTAACCTTGTTTTGTCTAAAGGTTAAGAATAGTTGCATCATAGCAGTAAGCCATCTACCGTCATGTGACCCGAATATACAAATGTATTTGTAAAGATAAGAAGAGATATCAAAGAAGACTGTTGAGTGACTGTATAAGGAAATGTGTTCACGTTTAACAATGTCTGGAAATTTCTTTTTTATGTGTGAGAGGAAGCCATCTAAACCCATTTTGTTTTGGTTATTTGCTTTTTATTTAAAAGAGTTTATGCCTTTAAGTTAGGAATTAGATGTTAAAGTTAATTATTTGCGACAATTATACTCTTTAAACAACAAATAATTTTTTTTTCTCTGTTTATAATTAAAAATATGCCTTTAGTCATAAATGATAAAAGGATAAATAGTATATCTGGGCCTATATCTTTCACTTTACTTAAGCCCAAACAATATGTTTTTGACGAACTGAAAAAAGAAGGAACAAGATTACCTATTATGATGTTGTTTGGTGATGAACATTTCTCAGCTGAACACATGTGTAATAGTTGTAGTTGTTCTCTTGTTAATAAAGGTTGTTGTATGCCTATATATTCCGATGAATTCTTACAATTAATAGACTCTCTTTCAACTAAAGAACATCCTGTAGATTTTAATATTGAAACGTTTATTTCACAAAAAGACAAAGATATTTTAAATAAAGAAGGAGAACGTATTTTTGATATTTTAAAAGGTGTAGCAAAAGAAAATAACACTCCTATGAAGTTGTTAAGAGAAAATATAATGGCATGTTATATAAAAGAATTAAGAGGAACTTCTACCTATAAAAAGTATTGTCCAACTAAGAATATAAAATGGCATTATGTAGATATAAGACAATCAGATGGTTCAAAATATAATTTAGAAAATATAATAGTTAATATGTTCAAAGGAGAAGGTCTAAATAAAATTTTTGAAACAGAAAATATATCCGTAGAAGAGATTGAGAAAATAATTAAAAAATGTAAAAGAAATATGGGTGGAGAGAGATTGTTTAATGAAATAGTAAAATTTTCATATTTGAATATAGTGGATATAGATAAATGTATAGATTACCTCTTTGAAATAGCAACTCCATCAAACAGTTTAATAATGAAACAATTAAACAAGCTATCTCCAAGCTTAAAAGATATCAATAAATGGAAAGAATATATCAAATCATATTATAGACATATTTATAACGAATACCTAAAACTAATAAATACGACTTCTTCAGACAATCAATATAACCAAAATATAAGAGCAGGTTTCTATAAATTAGTATTAGAAGATAATTATAATGGTATCTATTCTTATATTCAAGATAAACTTAATCATATGGTATTAAAATTTGAAAATGGTTCTAAAGTTTATTTAGATTCATTATTTCTTGATTTATACTATGTGTTAAGAACCTTCAAAATACCTAAGGGAGATGTTAATCCATTTTTATCGTTATCTTACTTTGGAAATAGTCATACAAAAAACATAATACACTTATTAACTAATATAATAGGGTATTATGAAGTTGTAGATATTGTTAAAAATGATGAAGGTGATAATTATAGATGCACTATTATTAATAGTGAATTGAACCTTAACGATATAGCTCTTAAATATGGTGTTGATATTAGACCTAAGTATGAACCTAAATATGAACCTAAATATGAACCTAAATACGAACCTAAATACGAACCTAAATACGATATTCCTAAACAACCTAATAAGTATAGTTCTACAAAAAGAAAGTCTCCTGTTAGAAAATCTCCTTCAAGAAAATCTCCTGTTAGAAAGCCTCCTGCAAGAAAGCCTCCTGTTAGAAAGTCTCCTGTAAGAAAGTCTCCTGTTAGAAAGCCTCCTGCGAGAAAGTCTCCTGCGAGAAAGTCTCCTGTTAGAAAGTCTCCTGCTAAGAAGAGATCTCCTGCAAGAAAAAGAAGATAATTATTATAGTCTAAATTTAAACTGTAATAATTAGAGATAAATTGTGATAAATTCTTTTTTGTCACAATTTGTCACAATTATTTACGAATTGCGTTTCTCAATTCGTAAACGATCAATAAATAATATAATTATCTATATAATTTTAGCTTGTATAAAGAAGTTTACGATTTGTGATTCACAAAACATAAGTATATTTACTTCTTAAAGTTAAGAATTAATCTTCTACGAAAATAATTTTAGGTTCAATTAAGTTATCAGCTGATTTTTTCTTTCTTAAAAACTTCTTTTTATGAAATTTTAACTCTGATAATAAAGCTCCAGGCGTAGTTCTTATTTTTGTTTCCTTTCTATAAGTTTCACTATTCTCTTCGTAGTCTTTTTCCATATATTTATCAGACTTATTTTTAAGAGGTTTACTTGATTTACAAAAACCTATAAGAGTATTTGGATCATGAACTTCAATCTCTAACTTATCATTTATACACTTTATCTTCATTCTATTTTCGTCTGTTAAAAGACCTACAATTTTATCCTTATCATTAGATAAGAACTTGAGTATAACTTCAGATACTAATCTTAAATTTCTATGAACTTCTTCTGTATATCTATTTTCTACTATATTATCGAACCTCTTCTGAGATAAATCAAGAGGTTCCATTCCGTATAAGAAAGTATAGTTGTTAACTGTTTTATTGTTGTTATTTGTTATGTTGTTAGTTGTATTGTTTACCACCTTAGAGTTTAGCTCTTGTTTTATTAATTTATTCTCTAACTCTTTCATCTTTAAGTTAACGTCTTTTAACTGTTTATTTATATCACTACGTTTAGAACAGTTTTCATGATGGTTTTGTAAGGTTTGTTTAGTAGCATAATACTTAAGGCAATAATCACATCTAAATTTCGTTATAATAGGATTACCTTTACAACTATTAGTATGTCTCTCTAAATTAAATTTTGTACAAAAAGTTTTCTTACAGAGAACACAATTGAACATTTTTATATTATTTATCATTTATTAAGATAATATTTTCAAGATAAATTTATTTCGTTTTTTCCTTCTCATATGTTAAATCCCTATTTGTTTAGTTATTATACAGAATAAAATCAGGATCAAAAACATTTTTATAAAAGAGAATTTCTCAAATATTAATATATCTTTTGCCTTATATTTAACTCATATATAAGAACAAATAATGACTTAAACATTTTCTAAAAAAAATTGTGTTCTGTATTTCTTGTACAAAAGTCTTTGAAAAAGGACAACAACAACAACACGACTCCCATACCCTATTTATTCACCTTAAATCTTACCCCATAAAATATATCAAAAAACACTCTTTTTTAAACATTTTCGAGACAAAATCTCTTTTACATTTTTTTTAAAAGAGAATTACAGTATAATCTTATCTCATAATTTTCTCCTCAAATAAAAAAAGAGCAAATGTCATTATTTTTCACTATATGTATTACCCTTATAAAGTGGTTTTTTATTTGAGGAGTTGTATTGTTTCTAACCCTCAAATCATTTCCACAAAATGAGATTTAAAGAAACACCTATTCAATATATAATTGACGTCTACTTTAAAGATGAAAGAATTAAAAGAAAAATCAAATGAAGAGCTTATATTAGATATTAAAATCCTCCAAGCACAACTCCTTACACAAACAGAAAAAACAAACTTATTACAGCTCCAAAATGACGAGTATGATAAGTTAATGGGATATAAACAAGGAATGTCTTACGAGGATAAAGTCAAGCACAACGAGAACAGTGAAGCTGACTTGAAAAATGCAGAAGACTCTATGGATGAAAATAGCGTTAAGAGAGAATATCTTGAAGAAACAGAAATCGGTGATAGAATGGTTGATATTGCCCTCGAAATGAATCAATTACATTTTGACTGTGCTGAAGTCTTTCACCCTATAAAAGAAGGGTTAACCGATCACGAATACGAGGTTTATAAAAAACACAAACGTAATTTTTATGGTATGGTTAGCTACTTTTATAACATTAAAAAAGAGAATAAAAACGAAGTCTTTGATATACTTATTAAAGCCGTTAAAATGCAAAGCGAAATCTATTCTTTAGATGAAGAGTTAAAAGAGTTACAAGGGTGAACGCGGAGCTACCTTTATAAGGTTAAAGAAATATACAATAAACATAAAATGAATGAAAGATTGAATTACGAATTTGAAAAACTTAATGACTTTATTATAGGAGTATTTTTCGGGATGAATTTAACTAATATTATAAATGACCCTGTTAATATGATTGGTATGGGTATATACGCTTTATATAAAATAAGATTGTTATATACCGCTTATTTACAAGGTTAAGGCGGAGCTACCTTTACAAGCTTAAAGCATTGATTTAATTATAATAAAGATGAATCAATACTTTAATAATATTTGGTTTTTTACTAAAGGAATATCCCTTGGAATTCTTTTAGAGAGAGGTAGAGATGATATATATTGCATAATAAGCACATGTATACTTTCTTTAGAATTTGCAGTTAATTTAGTTCGTGGTTTAGATTCTTGGTATGACTCTCGTAAAAAACAAGATTAATAAAAGGTTAAGTAGTTACCATTAACTCGTTTAACCCTTTATAGAAGATAATGCTTTGAGTATTTGTGGGGAATTTGAATATATAATACTTACCTTTGATGATAATATTAATCGTTTGATAAGAGATAATTAGGTCATCAATGTCCTTGAAATAAATAAACTTTCTTCTCTTAAGGATACCTCTAATCCAACTAAAACCATCTTTCTTATAGTTTAATGTCAATGTAATATAATTAAATTTATCTTTTGAGGAATATTTAGCTACGATAAGGTTATTATCGTATTTAAAAAGATCAAAGAAATCTTGCATTTATTAATAAAGATAAAATTAATTCTTTATTCTTTAATTTCAGCCATCTCAATAACGATGTCTTTCCTACTTTGTTCAGTGGTAACTACTTTTTTAAACCCTGAAAGAGGGCCTTTAATCCAGTTTTCAGTTTTAGCACCATATAACTTTCTTAAAGCGTAATGCCACCATGAAGTTAAAAAGTTTCTATTATTTGACTGACTTGAGGCTTGTTTATGCATGTCTATAAACAAATCTTTATAATCTTTATAAAGCTCTTCAGAGGTTTTATTTTCAAACAATAAACTATCTAATTTATAACCTAATTCAACCCATTTAGTTAGAACAACGTTTGAATCCATACTCTTGAGTTGTGGTTTAAAATAAGAGTTCACTGTAGTTAGTATCATAGTTGCAAAACTAAGAACCATATAATCGTGTTCAGAGAGAAAATTCCCTGTAGATGTAGCTTGTGCCGCTATTAATGCTGTAGATATTGTAAGGGCTAAGTTTATAGGCATTGATATATTTGTCCAAAACCAAGAATTATAATAACTATCGTGGTAATAATACCCTATTTTAAAGTCTAAATAATTCTTTAGTTCTTCTACTCTTTTATCCATTTTTATTATTTAATGAAAATAATAAAAATAAATTAACACCCTGTAATATCCTTATTAAAGGAGAATTTAGTTTGTTGGACAGTTTTAAACTTATTTACAAATTGGATAACTTCTTCCCTATCTAACTTCTCTGTGATAGCTCTATTAATAAATGTAGCTACAACACTCATATCTTGTTCCTTCATACCCATAGTGGTTATAGCGCATGTTCCTATTCTTATACCTGTAGGTTTCATAGCGGATTCATCTCCTGGAACTGTGTTTTTATTAACAAATATCTCACATTCTTCCAAAATCTTTTGAACCTTCATACCATCTCCAACTCTAATCAAGAATAAGTGGTTATCAGTCCCTCCTGTAACGATGTCATAACCTAATTCAATGAAACATTTCGCGAGGGCTTTTGCATTTAATAAAACTTGTTTAGCATATTCCTTAAATTCTGGGGTCATACATTCCCTTAATTGATAAGCTACTGCTGCTATTTGATTTTGATGAGGACCTCCTTGTAAACCTGGAAATACCGCACCATTTATTTGTTTTTCAAGCGACTTACGGTAAAAGATAATACCTGCTCTTGGACCTCTTAATGCTTTATGGGTAGTTGTAGTAACGATATCACAGTGTTCAAATGGATTATTCATTAAACCTGATGATACAAAAGCATTAATATGAGCTATATCAGCCATTAAAAAGGCGGACACGCCGTCCGCGATTTCCCTAAATCTACGATAATCAAAGTCTCTTGAGTAAGCACTTGCCCCGCATATTATTAATTTAGGCATATGTATAATAGCCAACTTTTCTACTTCATCGTAATCTATAAAACCTTCACTGTTAACTTTATAAGGGACTGAGTTGTAGTATGTGGCAGAGGCAGTAACTTTACTTTTAGGAGTATGGAATCCGTGAGTTAAGTGACCACCTGAAGGAAGGTCTAAACCCATTAATGTATCTCCAGGGTTTAAAAGGGCAAGATAAACAGCCAAGTTAGCAACACTACCACTGTAAGGTTGAACGTTACAACCCCATTCATCTTCAGATAAATTAAAGAGTTGTAAAGCGCGTTTGATACACAATTTCTCAATTTCATCAATGTATTTATTACCACCATAATAACGTTTTCCAGGGTAACCTTCAGAGTATTTATTAGTGAGACAACTACCAAGACATTCCATAACACCTTTAGAAGTGAAGTTCTCAGAGGCTATTAAGTTGATACCTTGAGATTGTCTTTCTTCTTCTTGTTTAATTAATTGGTAGAGTTCTCTATCTTCAATTAATGACATTTTTATATTTTATTAAATATGAAAATGCTCTTTTAAGCTTGATTATTCTTTTATCTCTTCTTTTCCAGTACACATTTCACATTCACACTCGTATATTTCTGTGCTAAATTGAGAGTTATATAAACTTTCTATTTTACCTTTTTCATAAACAAGTAATTCGCAACAACAATCAGCTTTAATTTCATCGTCTTCACTCCAACCATTTATTCTGATCACCTCATTAAATATTTTTAGAAGATGACTGTAAGCACCTCTATCTATATTTCTATATAATCTCGAATGTTTTAAATCTTTTGTTTTCTCATTTCTTGTCTTATTGTAAAAATCAAAATTACAACCCATTTACTAAAGATGAAATTACCCTTTAAACTTGTTTTTAAAATGCCTGTAATATAATTTTACGTTTTTCTTCTGATGGTTCATATTTGATTGTATTATATACTTCACGAAACACTTCTTTTACCCAATAAATATTAACGGCAACACCTCTTTGATCATACCATATTTGAAAAGATTTTGGAGTATAACCAACTTTAAACTTTGATTTTGTGCCTCTTAATGAAGTATTTCTATAGTGAATAGTTTAGTCTATACACTCGATGATATATTCTTTTATTTTATTTTTTTAATGCAGAATTTTTACTAACTTCATCAATCTTTACTAAAGATAAAATCACCCTTTAAACTTCTTTTTCCTCTTCGCCACTACACATATCACAACCATACATTTCAGTGCTAAATTGAGGATTATATAAACTTTCTATTTTACCTTCTTTATAAACAAGTAATTCGCAACAACAATCATTTTCAATTTCATTTTTCTTTTAAGCTTGTTTAAATTTTATATTCTACTCCTTAAGTTACAGAAGACTTTAGTAATAATTTAAAGGTTAACTATTAATTATTTAAATAGAATGAGTGATATACACCTTGAGACTAGTCAGACGATTTTCCAAATAGATTTAAGAAATAATATATCGTCCAAGTTGATTCAAGATGATATTATTATTGATAATGAGTTTGTTGATAATGAGAATAAGGTTGATATTATTGTTGATAATGAGTTTGTTATAGGTGATAATAATGATCTTGGGGACGAATTATCAGAAGTTCATATAAAGTCTGATATATTGGATATAAAAAATAAAATTAAAAAGTTATATAATTATTATTGTTCAACCCCACTACTTATTTTATTAGCTTTATTTCTATTTTTTATATCTATACTTATTTATACTGACACAAACGACATAAGTAATGACATTAATGTTTGTTATAATGAGAGAAGTAATCTAATTAATTGTGATTGGAAAACATCTTCACAACCACAATATGATGATAATTCTTTCCAATGGTGGATATGGAGTTATACTAGTGCTATTAATATACGTGATTGCAATCTATATAATGAATGTAAAAGCTCATGCGAAATATATAATCAATGCCTATTATCATATAATATAACTACTCCTTCTTAAATCTAATTCAAGGAGTAATCCATTTAATTTCATCTTCTACATGAACTGTTTCTGCTCCATCATAATTTGTAATAAAGAATTTTTTACCTACAGGAACCCAGTATATATCTAATTTATAAATTCTATCTTTATTATTCATTTCATAAACGCTTCCTTTCCAATTACCATAGGGTATTATATATTTACGATTATTAACATCTTCAATATACTCATTAATCATATTATCTAATTCTTTATCAAAAGATTCATCTTCTTGACTTAATCTTTTATTATTCTTATAATTAGGGTGTAATATAATATTAACTAATTTAGGGTCAAATAATAGGTCATCAATCCAACAAAAATCTGTATACCAACCACAACCAAAATTAGGATTATAAATAACAGCAACTTTTCCGTCTCTTATTACTCTATTTTCACTCACTTCACTCATCTTTATTAAACTTAATTTATTAAAGATGAAATTACCCTTTAAACTTCAATTAGGAACTCCATTATAATACTCTAGGTCTCTTACTAAGTTCCCTTCTTCGTCCCATTGTTTATAAGAACCATGTAAAAGATTTTGTTTGTAGTGTTTTTCAATCTTACCATTAATAGCTATAATTATATATTTACCTTCTAATAAGTTATCTATATAATTACATTCTTCAATAACAATACCAGTATTACTATAATGTTTATATGGACCATCAATTTTACCATCTTTAAAGGTTATTTCTTCCATTATATTACCTTCACGAAACCATGTTTGATTTAGTCCATTGAGTTCTCCGTTTTTATAATATCTTTTTTCCTTTATTTTTCCATCTTCATAAAACATACTACATTCACCATTACATTTGTCATTAACAAAATTAAACATAAACTTTATTGTTCCATCTTCCCAATACTCTCTATACTCACCGTTTCTACCAATTGTTATATAGTTTTCTATGCTCCATTTATTCCCATTAGGATGATAACTTCTAAACTCACCTTCAAAATTCCCATCTACTACATTAACTATCGTTTTTAACCTTCCATTTTCCCAATATTCTCTTAATATTCCGTTCATCTTTCCGTCTTTATAAAAATACTCTCCGTGTCTTTTACCAGATTCAAAATAAGACCTTGCTTCTCCATCTTTTACCCCATACTTAGTTCTATATTTATAGGTGATTCCATCACGGTTTTCAACTTCATAGGCATAGATGTAGTTTTCTACTATACTCGCTATCCAATTATCCATCATAGGCATCTTTTCAAATACTTCTAATAGAATCTCTTTCTCAGGGGAATAATGGTCAATAAATTTACTCATTTTATAAGTTTGATATCAGACTTATAAAAGTAAAAATAAAAATTCAATTTGAGTTTCTATTATAAGCATTAACATATTATACAATCTTTCTTATCCTCTTCTTTTCGTTCTTCATTTTGTTCTTCATTTTTATTTTTTTTAAGGTATTCATCATAGGTTTCAAGATAGTCAATAGACTCTTCATATACATTTTTATCTATATTAAAATCAGACATATAAATGATATTGTTTAATAAATAAAAACGGTATGTTAATAATAAGACTTCTTCTATAGTCATATTAATCTCTTTATCTCTAATTTTTTTATAAGATTTTAATCTAGTTTCAAGGTCTACTCTCCTAAGTCCAGAAATATATTTAATACAATCTTCTTTTGTTTTTTGAAGGTTTAAATTATTGATTTTAATATCTTCTACTTCAAACATATATTTTTCCTTATAAGAAGGTTCATTATAAGAATATTTTCCTAAAGTATTATATATTATTTTATGTATACGTTCAAGCCTAATTCTAGTAGATAAATCGGTCATATTTATATGATTAAATTATCATATTCTTTTAAGCCTAAATTTAACTCGCCGCGCTTGTAACCATTTCTACATCTATACCACTCACTTCCTCTCCTCTAATACGTCTCTTTATATTTTCAACATCTACAATCGCGACTTTTTGGAATTCATCAAATGCATGCATAAATTCAGTATCAAAACCACATTTATCATCAAAGAGTTTAAAGTTATCCTCAATTAAGAGCATTCTTTTACCTCCACCTATCATACTGCTTACTTTATTCTTAACAAGTAACATACCAGCAACGATTTTATAGAAAATACCAATATACCAAACAAAGTTATCGAAAGCAAATACTCTATCGTAGATGTCAATACATCCATCAAATAACAAGTTTGATTGATTAACAAAGTCTGAAAGCATACCTTTAGATTGTGATACAACCAGATCACACGCTTTATTATATAGATCACCTTTTGTAGGTATACTTGGCATCCACTCACCTAATTTACTTATAGTAGAACTTGTAGTATTTATAAGAGTATCAATAAATCTTTCATTTTGTTTAAAAGTATTTGCTATAATTTCAGCTTCAGTATTACTCTTAACAGCCCAAGGATTAAGGGTGTTTGTTACAAAGTTAAAAGCACCAACTGTTCTACTCTTAATACCAGAAGTAACATTTTCAAAGGAAAATATTCCTAATGCTTTATCTTTAATAGTATCCCAAATTCCCTTTAACCAAGCTACAAAACTATCGGTAAACATTCCAGAGAATTCAGGGACTTGAGCAGTTATATTAGACATATATTCCCATATTTTACCTGGCATATCTTGGTAAGGGGAGTTTAATATATCTACCATACCTTGTATAGATGCACTAACCCCTGATGGAAAGCTACTTAATAAATTTGTAACTATATTAGCTGGGCTAAATTTAGTTAAAGTAGCTAAATTAGAAATAACTCTACAAGAAAAGTCTATAATAGATTTATAAAAGTTTTGAACTAGAGAAGGTAAAAGAAGAGGAATAATTTGTGATATAGCTATCTCTCCTCCCTTTTTAAAGGCGTCAACAACTTTTTGAACTCTTGCAGATATAAATGAAGCAAAAGGGGATGTTAATACCCAAGCGCTAAACCCTGCTATAAGGGCTCCTACTACATATTTGTTATTAGCTAATCTACAAACACTACTTGCTATAATAAGGAGAACATTAATCCACAAGTTTTCACTTTCGAGGACATTTGTAACCTTAATAACACTATATGATGTTGCTATTAAGTTAGCACCTAATACAAAGGCAATATAATGGGTAGATTGAAAGTCTACTAACCAAGAGATAATTTGTCCTATTTTTTGTTTTATACGGTTAAATATAAGTTTGAAATCTAATGAATGATAAATCTTTTTAATAGATTTCCAAGCTCTAACATAATAAGCTTTATTATATTGTTCTTCCCTATATTCACGGAGTCTATCATATGTCATAGGACAGAAATCTGTTTTTATAAAGTCAACATATCCTTTACTCTCAGCTTTAGGATCTATCTTTAATAAGGCGAAAGCAATTCTACAACAAGCCTCTTGAAACTTAGAATGATAGTTTTTGATTTCTTGTATATGTTTAAGGTAAGTATTTTGATCTACTTTTTGATTAGTTTCAAGGTAAGATATAAGGTTATTAATTAATGCTTTATAGTTATTATATTGTAAGAATATAACGTTAACATTAATAACAAATTTACTTGCAT
>JACCDO012336453.1_pt1 | contig 21500 bp, 12 predicted proteins | sample 7446101 | NCBI WGS metagenome assembly JACCDO01 (sample SAMN15323440, study PRJNA562643) | freshwater metagenome | isolation source: river surface water | place: USA:Blue River Watershed | collected 2017-08-16
ACCCACCCTTTGGCATTGAGAGGTACCCCTGGTTATTTGGCACCAGAACAAGTACCCGGTTGGGTATTATCTACAGCTGGTGTCACGCTAAGTGCTGAAAAAAAACAAGCAGATGCAAGAGTAGATATTTATGCGCTTGGTGTTCTGGCTTATGAATTGATCAGCGGTAATCCGCCTTATCCCAAAGGTTTAAGTGCCAATAAAATCATTGTTTTTTCTTGTACCCAAGATGCAACGACCATAGAAGAACTATGCCCAGAAATCGAAGATTTCCCTGGACTTGCAGCTTTGATTAGACAGATGATGGATCGTGATCTCAATCAAAGACCCAAAAGCGGTGCAGAAGTTTTTCATCAAATCGAAGAGATTCTTCAAGATCATTCAAGTGAAGATAGTCCCAAGAAAATCAGAGACGAAATTCTTAAAGCTCAAGCAAATTTGATGCAACAACTGCCCAAAACAACATCACAACACCCAGCCATTCAATCCCATATCACAAGTCCCAGCCCAATACCCATTATCCCCAAACCCATCAATCCTAAATTCAGTTCCACCCTAGTGCCAGCCCCAAAAAATGCAACCATTCAAGCCAGTCATGTACATCCACAAATCAGTGCAAGTGATCTGGAAACTCAAGATTTTTCTATGGATTTGAGTGGTCATACTGAAATTGCAGATCAATCGATTTCAGAAGATATTTTTGAAAGCGCTTCTAGCCAATCCAAAACAGCCATCCAAGATAATAGCGATCAATTTATCCATCACGATAAGAGAATCAAGCCAGTCACGCCCAAGAACCAACTGGTGACCATGCCACTGATCAATACACCAAGCAAATCACAAGCAATGTATCAAAATCAAAGGGTTGAAGTCAGTAACTATCAAGATCTACAATCTGCTGATGAAAGTCAGTTGATCTCCAATGAAAACAAAGACCCTTTTAAAATCAAATATTTCCTCTTGTTTTTTGTATTGGCCATTGCTGCAATCATGTATTTCTCAACCCAAAAAAATCAACAAAAAACCATTGTACTTTCCAATTCTCTCCAAGAATATCAATCCAACATTCAATCCAAAAACACAGATCCCCCAAGCTTCAAACCTACTACTACTGAACCAAGTATCCCCCAAACCAATACTGTGCCTAATGAATTACCAGTACTCAAGATCATAGAAGACAATCAAAAAGAGAAAACCACCAAAACCACCAAAACCACCAAAACAGTGAAGCAAGATAAACCTGAAAAACACAAGAATAATGACACTGTAGAACCGCCAGTTCAAAATGACCCTCCAGAGTATACACCACCCAAGCCCCCTAAAATCTTGTCTGACAAACAATTAGATGACCTCTTTGAGAAAGGGATTCAGGCATTACAAGAAAATAGAAATTCCGAAGCACTCAATTATTTTAATCAATTTCTTGACAAAGCACCTAAAACACATCGTAATTATACAAGGGCGATTACCTATAGAGACGGCGTTGGAGTCAAATAATGAGATTGGTTATATTCTATCTATTTCTTTTATTAAATATTAATCTTGTATTTGCAGATGATTATACACCTCAAATCGAAGAAGAATATCAAAAACTCGCTTTGACAGCAGAAGGTGCAATTAATCAAGGGAATTTTAATCAAGGCATCGATATCTATATCAGGGGGTTAAACCAACTGAAACATGGTAGAATCCATTTAAGGCTAGGACAATTATTTCAGAAAAAAGCAGAGAATAGCTCTTCATCTTTGGAATATCAAGAAGATATGGCATTGGCATTTTATCATTATTCTGCATGTATTTCTGACCCAAAACTAGATGCTTTGGATAAAAAACTCCTTTGTATTAACCCATTCGAGAATATTTCAGCCCCTTTATACATCACTGGTAAATACAAATCCCTATGGATCGAAAAACCAACGCTCTTGAAGAGGGAATTTATTTCTGGGAGTAGATTACCCAAAGGTGAAGTAGAACTCAAAGCTGTAGATGCTGATACCCAAATCGAATATTTGGTCAAAATCAAAGTACCAGTGCCCAAAGATGTATACCAATTACCAGGACCGCCTAATATTCTACCCAGCCAACCCGTGATCTCTAATGACTTTATTTCTAATACAGAAAATATGGAAAATATCAGCCTTACCAAAATAGAAGAAGTCAAACCAGAATGGAAAAGAGCCCCAAAAATCACAGGGATTGTGCTTGCATCGATTGGTGGTATTGGTATGTTTGTGACAGGGGCGATACAACATGAATATTACCTCAATAAAACAGCTCATTCCAACTATCTCTTTCCTTCTCTTTGGACAGGGAGTGCTCTCTTGACCCTTGTGGGTTCAGGTCTAATTATATTTTATTTCTAAACGTTAATATCCCAAAATGAAAACAAATCTATTATTTTTCTACTTGCTCTGTGTCAATATGCTTTGTTCTTTGCACTTACAAGCAAATCCTAAGCTTTTGAACGAAAAAGAACTCTTAAAAGCATATATTCAAGAAGAACAAAGCGATGTTCATTCCCCTAAAAAATGGGAACAACTCAAAGGCATTTTGGCTTTGGATCGAATTTACCATTTTGAACCCATGCAAAAAAGAAGTTTAAATCAACAAAAAACCAAAAATATCATACCCATTAAATCTTGGCTTCATTTTGAAAAAACAATGCGGGAAGATCGATTGATTGGGCGTGATTTGAATCAACTTCATTTTATGAAAGGCGCTTATTTTCTTGCTGGGAAACATCTACATATTCGAGATGATTTTAAGCTAGAAAAACCCTTTACTGTGGATCTTGGCACTGGAATTTGGAGCCAATATTTGGGGGGAAACCAAAGCCAAAATTCCATGATTTTTTATTTTAAATTAGATCAAAAACAAAAAATCAAAATACAACTCTCTTATCGTGGCACAGTGGCTGGGTTTATTGATCAACATTATTTGAGTCCCCTTGAAAAAAAGGAAAAACTCTTTTTGGATGCTGGGGGTTGGCTTGTGGATTTAGATGCTGGTATCCATAGGATCATCATTCATCTAGATGGACCTCAAGCTGAGTTTTTAATGAGATTAACAGATATAAATGATCAGCCTTTGGTCTATCAACTCTTGAGTCGAGCAAATCAACAAGGGCAAATGCCTTCTTTTGAAGATTTGGAACAATTATACCTTTCTCAAAATCTAAGCGATATCACAGAAGTCAAAACCATCTCTATGCTTGAACAAATCATTCAAGAATTAAATCGTGATTTAAATGAAAAAGAATTATTAGGCATTGCTATGCTTTGTGATCGTTTGGGGTTAAAAGAACAAGAATTAACCCAATTATTCTATAAAATCGATCTCCTTTGGCAAAAGAAAAAATCCTTTGATCTATGGGAAGCCATGCTCTTTGTCAGTCAAAAAGATTTGGGTGCTTTTCCCTACAAAATCGATGAGATTAAACCCAAAAATGAAGCAGAAGTCTTAAGGTTTATTTTGGATATACAAATCTTGATTAAAGACCATTTATATCTTGGGCGATTTGAAGAAGCCAAAAAACTCATCGATATGATCCAAAATGAGTATACAAACCAAGTATTTTTGATCGAACAAGAATTAGCTTTATGGGATGAATTAAATCTAAAACAACAAGGCAAACTTTATCTTTGGGAAGCATATCAAGAGAAAAAAAAACAGGGATTTGATTGGGTTTATCTCAAAAAACTCTATTTCTATACCTTACTTAGACTTGGTCTATACAATGAAGCCAATGATCTCTATTCAGAACTTTTGGCAGCTCGGGAAGATGATTTTGAACTTCAATTTGCGATTTTCAGCCATTGGACCAAATATCAAGTGCAAGAAGGGATTGAGTTGTTAAAGAGATTGATCACCCAAAATGAAAGAACTTGGATTGTGTATTCTGAAATCGCAGAATTATCATATAAACATCGATTATATGATCAACTCTTTGCCATCTCTTTCCCCATTATGGATCACCCAGATATTTTAATGCTCAAAGCCAAAGCATCTATGATTTTAGGACGTTTTGAACAAGGACGTTTATTCTTGGTTCAACTGCTCTTGCAAAAACCCGAAGACCAACTCGCCACTGAACTCTTGAGTCAAATCGAACCCCAAAATCAAAAACAATTAGTGCCTTCGATTGAAACACTCAATATGCTCAAAACACAAAGCAAAGCTTGGCTCAGTGAACAACAAGGATCAGCGATTTATCTCCTAGATCAACGCATTCTTGGGATCGATGATCAAGGGAGAGAATGGCAAAGAGTCAGACAAATCATTGAAATCACAGATGCACAAAAAAAACATCCATTGTCTGTGCAATACATGATTTATCACCCATCTCGTGAAAGATTAAGAGTTCATCAAGCCAAGAGGTATAGAGCCAAAGAACAGAATCATGCCATCTTATTTGATCAACATGAAATCTCCGATAATGATGCGAGAATGTATTATGATTTGGTCGCCAAAGGTGCAGATTTTGGGGTATTACAAAAAGGTGATCTTTTGGAACTCGATTATGAAATCTCTAGACTTCAACCTAATCCTACTTTTAATACTTATTTCTCTGAATTATTGATCTGGCAAAATCAATACCCCAAGCTTTATAGCCAAGTTCAAATCACCCCAGCATTGAGCAGTAGATTAAAAATCAATGCCCAGAACCTAGATCAGCAAAATATCAAAGAGATCAAAACAGAAGATGGTTCTAGACAATGGGTCGCTTTAGAACTCACAGCCATTCAACCCGAGTTCCTACAACCCATGCCTCCTAAACCCTATTTGGCGATGGGAAACTTCCAAGATTGGACTACGCTGGCACAAAGCTATCAGTCACTGATCAAACCCTTGTTAAACGATGATGCTTTGATCAAAGAAGAGATTCAATCTTGGGGCAATACAATCAAAATTCCCCAATGGCAATCACAATCAAAAATCTCTCAAGAAGATTGGGTGAAGAAGAAAACCATCGAAGAGAAATTGAGATTGATTTATGACAAGATCACTCAACACTTGAGATATGTAGGATTAGAGTTTGGACATCATAGTTATGAACCAGCAGTACCAGCAGATACATGGAGAAGAGGATTTGGGGATTGTAAAGATCGAGCCATTTTGATGATTTTGATGGCAAAAATCATGGGGATTCAATTGGATTTTGTGATGATTAGAACCAATAGCAGGGTGCCATTATCGATTCAAGAACAAATTGCTGGGTTAAACTTCTTTAACCATGCCATTGTGTATAGCCCAGATCTCGATCTCTTCTTGGATCCTACCGCTTTGGAATTTGATCCTTTTGTATTGCCTTTTGAAGATTTATGGGGACAAGTTTTAGTGATTGATTCTCAAAATCCCATTCAAAAAGCAGAACTCAAACAAGTAGAACAAAATACCACCAAACATTTAAAGTTATCATTAAAAGTCAATCCAGAAAATGAATTGGAAATTCATGGGTATTTTCATGGTGAAAATGCTGCATTTAATCGCAAACTCTTTCAAGAAAGCAATGCAAATTCAAGCTTTTTAACCCATTACTTGCTCCCCAATGAATTGATCTCTTTGGAACATGGCAATCAACTGATGGATTTGGATCTAGAAGAGAGTTTAAATGAAACATTGGCAGAAGAATCTATTCAAAAACAACAAAAAAGAGACCCATTCTTGACCAAGATTAAGGTTAAAATCCCTCAAAATTTCGATATGTTATTTTGGCTCAAAAGTTTAAATCTTTTTGATCGATATGCACCAGTAACACCTAGAAAAGAAAAATGGCGTCAGACAGCCATTTGGCTAGAGTACCTTTTTTCTTTGCCTTGTGACTCTCCTTTAATTTCAAAAAACCCTTTTACTCTTGCCCAATTCCAAAAGAGCACATTCTCAAAACCAGCCATACAAGAATACAAAGGATTTTTTAGCCAACTCTCTTTGCAATATCAAAAAACGGAAAATGAAGCCCAATGCTTATTTGCGTTTTCCTTTAAAATCAATAGTGCTAATATGAACAACGAACAGGTGTCTTCTTTTAAAAATGAATTAAATCAAGCCCAACAATTTCTCAATCAAAGCTTCCAATCATCGATGGGATATGTCAAATGAATACAGTGATTGATCCTCAACAAATCAGACATTATTATAGCGCATTTTTAAAGGGTGATCGCATCCTTATGACAGGGCATTCTCATCAAGCATGGCCTAATATCGCAAGATTAGCATTGATTGAAGCATTTGAAGATGCCGCGAATGCCGTAGATGATAAATGGGATTTTGTCTTTCAAAAATGCAATATTGTTAGAGAACATATCGCCCATTGCATTGATGCTCAAGCCCAAGAAATCGCCCTAGCGCCCAATACTCATGAACTTTTTACTCGCTTTTTAAGCGCTTTGCCCCTAGATCAAAAACCAGTCATTGTCGCAAGTACAGGGGAATTTCATTCTGTATATCGTCAATTGATGGCGATCTCTGATCGTGTGAAAGTCAAATGGATCGATGCTCAACCCTATCAAAGTTTAGCACAAAGATTAAGTGATGCCATTGATGATCAAGTCAGCGCTGTGGTATGTTCTGCTGTGATGTTTCAAGATTCTACCATCATCAATGACTTGGGGAATATCCATCAAAAGGCACAAAAATTTGATTGTAGGCTTTTTATCGATGCTTACCATGCCTTTAAGATTGTCCCTTTGACCATCAAAGACTATGGTGATGCGAGTCATTTATACCTATCTGGGGGTGGATATAAATATGCGCAATGGGGCGAAGGCGCTTGTTGGATGAGGGTTCCTCAACAAGATCAAATCAAGCCTAGGTATACAGGTTGGTTTAGTGATTTTGAGCATTTGGATGTTTCTCGTGAATCTCAAACATCGATCAGCTATGGGGGAAGTGCTATGAATCGCTTTGCTGGTAGCACTTTTGATCCCAGTTCTTGGTATAGAGCTGCTGCTGTTTGCTCTTTTTTTGAAGAACATGATTTAAGTATCTCTAGACTCAGAGCAAATTCAATGATGCAAACTTCTTATTTAATCGATCAACTCCAAGAACAAGGGTTTGAGATTTTAAGTCCAATACATGCACATCAACGTGGGGGGTTTGTGAGTGTAGAGATTGAAAATGCTTCTGTTTGGGTGGAGAAATTAAGAGAAAAGCATATTTTCACAGATGCTAGGGGGAAATATCTTCGATTGGGTCCAGCGCCTTATAATACCAAGGCTGAATTTGATGAATTGATTTATCAGTTGGTGAAATTAAAGAAATCTTAGATCAATTCATATCCCATAATTGCAATGCTTGTATTCTCTTTTTAATCATATTCATTTCCCAAAACGAGAATTTCTCTTGATCGATTCTCAATGTTTTAAAAGAGAGTTGTAATGCCTTCAAGCAACTCCTAATGCGTTCATGGAACAGAGTAAAGTGCTTATCTTCCTTGAGATCCAGCTTTATCTGATTGATTTCATCGCTTTTTGTATCCATGAGATAATAGATCTCTAGCTCAATTAAAGTGAGATATATTTTCTCTTGTAATGAAAGCTTTTCATATTTCAATAAATCAGCTTTAATCAATTGTCTAAATTCATTCACCTTAAAATAAACTTGCTCCATATTCTTTAATTCGTTCTTTAACCCAAGCACTCTGAGTTGTATTAAAAGACGATGGTAGAATAAATGGCTTAGATTTTTTTCATGTTTTTGTACCAAGATCGCATAACTATTTGCCCCATCGAGCAGATGACTGATTTTATCCAGCATATTGGATTGATTTGTTTTTTTGAAAATATATGTGGTTTCAATCAATGTATGGGCTAAAAAAGCCAGTGTTTTGGTATAGGTTTCTTGATAGGGAATCGATTTAAAGATTTGGGTTGCTTGGGATAAGATTTGGGTTGCTTGGGGATATTCTTTGAGATGAAACTCGCATAATCCTAACAAATAATAGATTTTTGCACTTAATGCATTGATTTGAGGTGTCAACGATTGGGTGGTATTAGAACTTGAAAATAAGGGGTTTTCTTTGGTGAAAATCTGAAGTCTTTTTTTCACATCTTCATATCTGTATACCTGTAATAAGATATCACAAATCCCCATTTCAATTTCCCAAATCACTTCATCATTCTTATGATGGAAATAGGGGGTAAGTTCTTGAAAAATCGATTTACTATACTCTTTGAATTGAATCGCTGTTTCCCATTCATCATCGATTAATAATAAATCAGAGAAATGATTTAAGCTATATGCAAAACCTTCTTTTTCTCGATAATCATATTGGGTAAATACCATTTCTGCAAAATAAAGCAAAGCCCTGTATTTTAATTGGGTCGCATTGGTTTTTCTGATATGAATTAATGCGAGTATATTTTTAAATTGTAATTGCAATACTTGTAATCTAAATGATAATTCTTGTTTGATTTCCTTAAAACCTAATTCAATCTCTGGTAGATTTTCACATAATTCCTTAATTTTAAGAAGAAAATGTTCTTTTAATTGTTGATAATTCTTTGCTAAACTCTTGGATGTTGATGAGATAGACAGAATATGAAAAATCTTTTCTTGTTCTAATTTAAAGTCATCGAAAATCGCAGAAGATAATATTTCATCTAATAATAGATTAGATTCTTCAAATTCTTTATTTTGATGGAGATAAAGGGCAAATAAAAAACGAGCTCTGCCCCAGAATTTAAGTTCTCTCTTAAATGGAAATAAAGGAATTAATAATTCTTTGGCTTCTTCTAATTGCCCTTGTAATAAATGAATTTGTGCCATTTCTAATCTAGCATTGGCATTACTGGGTAATTGATCTAATAATAAATGGCTTTGATTTTGGAATAATAGATACTGTTGTTCAATGGCACTTTTAATAAAGAGATAAGGATCGATTTCGGATTCGCTCATCTGTGCCACAGAGACTTGGGATAATTCCCATAGATTTTTGGCATAGTAGTATAAACCCAAAGACATGGCATTTTTGAGCAATAAACAATATGCAACAAAATTTTTATCGAGTTGTCTTAATTGATAATTCCATTTTGCATAAAAAGGTAATAACGCATAGAAGTCCCGATGGACAACAAATTTCTCTATGTCTTTGATATGATTTTCTAAAGCCCCCAAATCAAATTCAAATAATCTCTTGCTTTGATCTTGCCCAGCATTGCTATTCGCATTTTCAGCGATATCCTGGATCATGAGTGATTCTTTGAAGCGTTTTTCAATCAAAGAAATCAATTCCTTAAGCATTTGTTTTTGTTCATCTGCATCAAAAAGATCAGCAATACATTGTAGTAATGCTTGATTGCTGATTTTTAGGTTTTCAGTCACCCACCCAGCTTCAATAAAACGCGCTACACTTGATACAGGAATGAGTTGTAGAAGCAAAACACTAGACATATCCTTACATAAATAAAGCTTTTTGAGCCAAAGCTTATCTTCTTCAAATAAACCAGTCACAGCATCGCGCCAAGATTGTTTCACATAATCATCGACATGTTGTAAGGTTTCGGTATACACCCAACGCTGTTCTGCTTGTAACCATTTTAATTTATCTTCCATCACCAGTAACATCAAGAAATCCCACATTTCTTCTTGCCAAAGTAGACCTGTTTTAGATGGGGTGGTTTTATACTTGATGGGTTTTAATAAATCAGTCAGTTCCAAAGGATAAGCGCTATCGCCTAAAAGCTCATCGAGATGCACTTGAGTCTTGAGTTCAACCATTCCTTCTATTTTAGATGCTTGGATATTGGATAATAGATTTAATAAATCATGGGGTTGGGTATGATTAAAGAGAATCGATAAATGATTGTTTTGGGTTTGGCTTTGATGTTCTATGAATTTGACCAAAGATTCAAAACTTTCTTGATCTAGCCATTGTGCATTTTCAATCCAAATCAAAGGTCTTTCTTTTTGGAGATAAGAATGAGTATTGATAAAATGCCAAAGTTTAGACAAAGTGCTTTTGAGATGAAATGCCCTACTTTTATCGCTCAAGAGTTTATCTTGATGCAAACGCATTGATGTTTGCTCTTCGGCGAGTGACAGTTGTAAAATATCTAAAAATTCAATAAATTGATGTGATTGTTCCGCTTCTTGTGCCAATCGCATTAAATCACAAAGATCTAATGCCATTTCTTGAAGGGAAGAAATGAAAAAATCTTCATTTTCATAGAGGTTACCGATTAAATCGATATAAAACCGAAGCACAGAACCAATCCATTGCCTAAAAGCCTGAAAAGGCATCCCCCTTTGCACAGAGATATAAAAAACATTCTTCTTTTGAAGGAGCATATCGGCATGTTGTAAACCCCACTCATTGATCGAATAGAAAAAATGTTGATCCCGATGTTTATTCAAAAAATCTTGACGCCAATGATCGAATTGAGAATAGATCGCCCCACGATTGTCAAAGAGTTTCATCATCCCTTCATTTTTGGGATGCAATTCAAAAAGCCATTTTTTATTCTTGTGTAGATTCTCTATATGTTTGCTGACATCGAGTAACAAAGACCCCCAAAATTTTGTCCACTTGATCCAAGTATTCCAATCCACAATGATCTGATTTACCCCCTTATTTTGCCCCAAAACCAAGAGATCAAAGTGATTGAAAAAAGATACACAATGACTCACCCTTAAACCTTGCCTAAAACGGGAGAGATGATGATATAATTGTTTGCTTAATTGTTCAATTGAACTGGGGGTATCATGCTTCTTTGCCTTGGGATTTGGATCTGGAATATCACAAAGCTTACGAATAGACCGAAATAAGAAGAAATAAAGCTCAGCTTGTTGTTTGGGCTCTGGACTATGCTCTAGTTCCAATGCTTGTTTGAGCAATAGTCTCCCCTCATCTGTGGTTAATTGACTTTGTAGTTGTTGTAAAACTTGATGTAGCATGACTTGGTTCTTTAGATTTTTTTTCATCTACTCTAGAGAAAAAAAATCGGCTTGGCAATGGAAAGATCAATGAAATATCTTGGCAAAATGAAAATGGTGTTTAAAGAGATTCCCGAAAAAATACATATTAAAGTTGAGTACACAGATGCAAGTAAATGCAAAAAATTGGATATCAGAAGCAAATGATCAAAGCTTTCAAGAAGTGGTATTGAAAAAAAGTCTAGAAGTGCCAGTTTTGGTCGATTTTTGGGCTGATTGGTGTGGTCCTTGCAAACAATTGACACCCATTGTAGAAGAACTAGCACAAGAGTATAAAGGGCGTTTTGAACTCGTTAAAATCGATATTGAAGCCTCCCCCAATATTGCCGCTGCAATGCGTATTCAAAGCATTCCTTTTCTTGTGCTCTTCATGGGGGGACGCCCAGTGAATTACAAGATGGGCGTACAAACCAAAGCTGTGCTTAAAACATTTTTGGATGAATATATCCCTGAAGCTGAAAAAGATATTTTGGAAATCGCCCAAGAACTCTTTCAAGCCGGTGACCTAGAAAATACCACAGCCTTACTCAATGAAGCACTCTCTCAAGACCCCCAAAGATCCGATCTATGGCTCTTACAAGCCAAAACCCAAGTCCTACTCGGTCATATCGATGATGCCTCCAAGTGCATACAACAGATCTCTGATAAAGACCCCCTTGCCCCAGAAGCCAAGAAACTCAAACAAGTTTTTGTCTTTGCCCAAGATAGTGGTCATATCCCAGATCTAGAAGCTCAACTACAAACAACAGACAATCAAGCCCAAATTTTGTATCAACTCGGTGCCACTTATGCCCTAAAAGGTGATTTTGATCAAGCTTGTCTATTCTTTCTTAAAGTCGTCAGCCATGATCGATCTTTTAGAGATGATGCTGGACGCAAAGCGCTTCTCTCTCTCTTTGATGTTTTGGGCGCAGAACATGAAATCACCAATAGATACCGCAGATCACTCGCTAAACTATTATTTTAAATCTCCAAGTTTTCCTTATTTTTTCTGATATTATTGCCAATTCTATACAATTTTAGTTATCATATTGAATATTATTTTTATTGAACGCTCATTCGATATAAAAAGGAGTTAAAAAAATGAATATATTGATTTATATCTGTACATATATGGCGAGTTTGCTCTTATTTTGTGGGATATTTTGGCATGGTTGGTGGACTTGGAGTTTTTTATTTGTGATTTTTGGGATTTTTCCTATTTTGGAATTTGTATTGGGTGCGCCTACATCTAATCTCACGCCATTAGAAGAAGAGCAGAGGCAAAGCAAGAGTTGGTTATATGATATCTTGTTATATTCGGCGATTCCTGTGCAGTATGCCTTACTGTATCTATACCTCAAAGAGATTCCATTATTAGAGACATGGGAGTATATCGGTTTAAGTTTAGGTGTGGGGAGTGCTTGTGGTGCTTATGGGATCAATGTGGCACATGAACTAGGGCATAGAAGCGATAAATTCGCTAGATTTGGGTCATTGGCTTTATTATTGACATCGTTATACATGCATTTTTATATCGAACATAACAAGGGGCATCATAGTAAGGTGGCAACGCCATTAGACCCAGCAAGTGCGAGAGAAGGGGAGAATTTATATGCATTTTGGTGGAGATCGATGAGTCAGGGATTTTTATCTGCTTGGGCATTAGAGAAAACATCAATGCTTAGAAAAAAACTTAGTGTTTTTTCCATAAAAAATTTGATGTTACAATTGATTTTTATTGAAATATCATTTATTTTACTAATCCTATTCACATTTGGAATTCAAGAGATGTTATCGTTTATATGGGTGGCAACGATTGGATTTTTATTATTAGAAACAGTCAATTATATTGAGCACTATGGGTTATTGCGACAAAAAACAGACTCAGCTCATGGCTTTGAAGCGGTATCAACCATGCACTCATGGAATTCTAACCATATCATTGGGAGAGCCATGTTGTTTGATTTAACCCGCCATTCTGATCACCATGCTCACCCAAGAAGACATTATCAGTTTTTAAGGCATTTCGATGAAAGCCCCCAATTGCCTACGGGATATTTAGGTATGATTTTGTTGGCGCTTTTTCCCAGTTACTTTAAACAAGTTATGCATAAGCAACTGGAAAAAGAGCTTAAAAGGATTAATGCGCTCAGATTAGCAAAAGAATCTTGAGGAAGATGAAAGGAGATCTATGCCAAAGATCGTAGATCATCAATTAAGAAGAGAAGAAATTTTAGAGAAATGCTTTAATTTATTCGCACAGCATGGATACTCTGCATTAACAATGCGTGAGATCGCCCAAAATCTGGGCGTTTCTACTGGTACATTATATCATTATTTTGATGGGAAGAAAACGCTGTTTGAAGCCATGTTTCGATGGGTCTCTCAAAGAGATGCAAAAATCGCCAAAGATAAGATTTCAAGCCAAACAGGCGATATTCATGTCAAAATCCTATTGTTACAAGAATTTTTATTGGATCATTCTCAAGATTTAACCAATGCTCTTGTGATTGCTTCGGATTTCCTACGAACTCAAGATGTCAAAGAATCTGCGTTCCTCTCTGAAATTATCGAGAGCTATGTTGGGCTTATACAAAATGAAATGGGCGTAAACGATCATACTCAAGCACAAGCGATTTTTTCATTTATTATCGGTAACTTATTGTTCAAGAGTTTGGATTCGGGTTTTAATTTGAAACAAGGGATGAATTTTTTAAATCTCATTCATTTGATCCCCTTGTTTGGAGAAAAAATCCCAAATCTCATGAATCTATTGGAAACTTTAAATCGCAAAGACCCTTAAGAAATATTTTGATTTTCTGATTTATCTTCTTTTCTCAGCGATTTGTGAATTTTTTTTTTATAACTTTGTTATGCTTAAACCTAAATCACGATTCTTAATCTATGAGGATAAACATGAATTTTTTAACCTTAAAAACTTGGGCGATTGTATCTTTCTTTTGTATATCGTTCATGACAACACTTTGGGCAAATCCAAGCAAATATAAACTCTCAATCTACACCAATCCCATTCAAGCCAAAGTGGAAGTCGATGGAAGAATGATTTGTGATGGGTTAAAGAATGATTTATCTCCTTGTACGATTGAAGTAGATGTTGGTAAGCACCATGTAAAAGCCATTTTAGATGGTTTTGAGACCAAAGAACAAGTATTTGACCTCAATGAAGAAACCAGTTTGAATTGGAATTTAAAACAATTATCTTTTCAACTTTCAGTGATTTCTTATCCTATTGGTACTAAGATTTGGGTAGATGGGGAATTATTGGGGGAAAGTCCAATTTTGGCATTACAACTCAAACCCACAGTCAAACATTTTGTGCGTATTGAAGCAAATTGTCATCATACCAAACATGAAGAAATCACAGGGGAAAGCGGAGAATCTAAAACATTACAAATCAAATTAGAGCCTATACCAACTTGTGAAAGCAAATGATTGATCAAAAATAATATCTTAAAAAATCATCTTTAAGGCTGAAGAATAAGAGATAGATACCTAGTATTGAGATGATCGAAATCATGAATATCAAAGAGATTTCTATGGTGCGCATCATCAATTGTTGAAAGCGATATGCACCGATTTCTCTCATTAAGGACAGTTCTGTTTTCCTAAATTCAAAAGTTAAATGTAAGAGCATTAGCATCAAGAGTAGCATCACAACACCCAGAACGAATACAAGTCCTGATACCAGATTTTTGATCTGTAAAATCAATTCAATCAATTCCTTCATCAATAATCTGGGTTCTTCCACTTGAAGCAATGGATGTCTTTGATATTTGCCTTTGAGGAGCGTAATCTCTTTGGCAGAATCACTAAAAATCAAGATGGATGATAAGGGTAAAGTCAGTTCATCGCCATGGAAATGGAATTGATCGATATTCTCTCGATTGATCTCTTGATAAGTCAAGAGAGAAGCATCATTGATTAAACCCTCTGTTTTTTGATGTCCATGTGCAAATCCCCCAATGATCCAAGCTGTTTTGAGATCACAAAATACCACCCAATCATCTGGACTATGGCTTTGATCCAAAATCCCTGTAATTTTGAGCTTTAGGGGATAAGTGGCAGCAAGATCATAGAGATTACTTTGATCAGAGTAGATCGTATCACCGAGTTGAAGTTGATGTTTTTGGGCAAAATCAAAACCCACAACAACTTCGCCATTCATGCGAAATAGGTCCCCTTCTTTGATCCTAAGCTTTCGATGTTCAAAATAATCTATGGTAGTCGCCACAATAGGGGCTTTTTGGCTGGTCCATTTCACATATAAAGGCACAGTGATCCCAAGATCGAGTTGCATTAGCTCTTCCCAATCTCTTTGTTGAATCAAAGGCAATGCTTTATCCTTGAAATACAAGGAAGAGATCAAGAGATCATATCTACTACCGATCTTTCCCATCAGTAATGCACTTTGTTCTGCCCTATGATTGAGTTGTTCTTGATAATCATCAGATAAGGCTTGAATACTGAAAAATAAGCCCATGGATAAAACGATTGATAATACGACTAAGAAATATCTCTTTTGATAGTATGCCATTGCTTTTAGGGCATAAAAAACTTGGTAGCATAACGCATTCCCTTGTTTTCTATGCTTATGATGATGATTGATCTCAGTGGGCTGATACATCGAAGTTGATTGTTGATCGATCAATGTAGGCACTAGGGTTTGATCTTCTTGCACCAATGATAATCTGTAAGGAAAGCGATCGATACATTCACTATCATGTGATACAATCAAGATCGCAATGGGTAATGCTAAGAGTAATGTTGTGATTCTCTTGGCATTTTGTGCATCTAGATGTGCTGTGGGTTCATCTAAAATCAATAGTTTAGGGTTTAAAATCAATGCTCTGCTTAGGGCTACTCTTTGTTTTTCACCTTGGGATAGTTCGTATACTTGCCTTTGTTCAAATCCCTTTAACCCCACTTGTTCTAAGAGCAGTAATGCCCTTTGCAGATCACTCTCTTCTTTACTGATCCCCAATATCCCTAAGGGCAAGAGTATATTCTCTAAAACATTGAGGTGATCGATTAAACCATAATGTTGAGAGACAAAGGCGATTTCTTGGGTTTTGAGTTGATCCCATTGATGTTGAGTGCATTTTTGATTGAACCAAGTTCTTTGCATTTTGGGGTGATCGATGAAACCCAAGATTAATTTAATAAATGTGGTTTTGCCTATACCACTTCTCCCAGTAAATACGATTTTTTGTCCTTCTTGAATCCTAAAATCTTCTTTGACTGTGATATCTAGGCCCCTTTGAGGATGGTCACCGAGATGATAATGAAAGGGCGCAATGTTTAACATCAGATTAGAATCCATTTTTTTCCAGTTCAGCTTTTCTCTTTTGGCTCAATACTTCGATTTCAGTGATAAAGAACTCATCTTCTATGGGGGATATGCGATAAATGGCACTATACTCATTCACCCTTTGATGTTCATGCCCCCAATGCTTGACTTCTCCAGTGACTTGCCAAGTGGCTTTGATTTGGTATTGTCCAAGCTTTTGAGGTGTATCCATCACTTCTGTCTTGAGATATTTGATATTCTTGATCTTGGATCGAGCGCCGTTTTCTTCGGGCATAATCAAGCTTTGATAAGTGCTTTGATAGATATGATCGAGTAGATCACCATGTACTTGTTTGGCTAATGCATCATACACTTGTGATTCTGATTGAGATTCAAATGCGTCATAAATCCCTTGATGTTTTTGCTTAAACACAGAGATGATCTCTTCTTGATCGAGTTTATGTCTTTCAAATTGCCAAGGTGTAATCCCTTTGACAGCATAAGCCATTGATAATAAAGCGATTGATATCACTAATCTTCTGTTGAAAGCCAAAGATGATTTTAGGATGATGGGACTGAGTAATGCGATCAATAACAAGAGATAACTCAAGATGGGGGGGGTAAATGGTTTGGGCACTGGGATTTTTTGGCTTTGTATTTTATTGTTGATGTTTTCTACTGGTTTGTGCCAAATGAATTCTGGTTCATCCCTTGTGAGTCTTAAAAATTGAACTTGTTCTCCGTGGCTAATGATCCCAGACATGATTTTAGAACTCATGGTGGTCACTCTTTTTTCTAAACTCATCCAAAGCACATCGCTTGTCCATTGTATAGAGATCGATTTGGGGGATTTCTTGGGAAATGGGTATTCGATCATGATTAAAGTAGTGGTATTGTTGTTAGAATGCATAGAAATCCCTTCTACTTTAAGAGACTCTTGTTCTACTTGTTCTTGGGGGGCAGTCAGAATCAAAATCATCTCTTTGATGTGGGGACTGAGTTTTTGTTGATCTGCTTGAATAGGGTTATGTGCATTTAAATCATCTAAAACTTCTTTATAGATTTGTTTTTGCTGTTCCACACTCAATGCCGTATCAAACCTAAATCGATGCACTAAGATTTGATTGAATAGATCGGCTGGTATGCTAAGACCCATGGATAATTTATCTTCAAAAATCTCGATATTGGCAAATAGGACAATATTATTCTTATCCCAATTATGGGCAAGTATAGGCTGATAAGACCAGAAAAACATGATTAAGAAAAAATACCTCATCAACATAAACCTCTTTGATTTCACAATATATTCGCTGATCTTATAGCATAACTGATCGCATCTGAGAAAATGAGAAATTTTTAATATGACTTCTCATCTCATATTTCATAAAAGCAAGATCATATTCTTTATTCATGATCAAGTAGTTTTAGCAGATGTATTTCCTTACTCCCATCATCTTACTCATTCTGTTTACACAAGTATCCCTAGCTCAAGTGAAAATCAATTGGGATAATCTCAGAAATCATTCTGTGGATGCTTATCAAAATGGTCCAGGTAAAACAGAAAGTGCATTACAAAATGCCTTAAAAATCGAAAAGAAGAATCTACCAAGTAGGGTACAGCAGTTGTATTTTGGGGTAGAAAACTTTAATAATCTAGAAGCAAGAGACAGTAGGAACTTGGAAAAAGGCGCTTATGTGCAAGGGAATTATATTATCGGTTCTTGGCGTGGACCAATGGAAAATATGATTGAAAAACAAATGGCTTTTTTGATGAGACATAATGAGATGAGCCTTTGGCATTTTTTAAGTGAAATCTATCAAAACTATGGGGTGTTATGGGGTGCTTTGATTAAAATCAAACATCTACAAGAAGATGTAGAAGAAGCCCAAGGCTATCTAGAACAAATCAAGGAAATCGAACAAAAAGGTGGGGTGAGTAAGCTTGTTTTTAGTGATATTGAGATTGAAGTAGGAAAGAGGAGAATAGAACTTTCACAAAACATCGAAATCGCTGAGAAATCTAAAGCTTTTTTAAAACAATGGCTTGGAGAGTTTAGCTTAGACACAGAGAACAGTAAAGACCTGTCCATTCAAAATGCCATTCAAATCGGTAGTATTGATCCAACTCTGTTACAAAACCCTTGGTTGGATTTCGCCAATAAGATAGAATACTTGCCCCAAATTCAACAGATTTCAGCAGAACAACAAACTTTAATCGCCAGAGGTGAATCTTTGCTGGTGTCATCAGCCCCTTGGAATCTACAAGTCACAGCGCAAGCGAGATCCATTGCATATCGGGAATGGTGGAGTGTTGTCACCATTGGGATCAATATCCCCATTGCATATCCAGCCCAAGCGGAATCGGCGAGATTGAAGAGTGAAGCGATGGCGCTTGCTCAAGAAAAAGAATGGACAGAGAGAAAGCAAAGGGTTTTGGTTGAATCCTTACAACGAGAATATCAAGCGCTTTTAGATCATATCAAAAGACTAGATCAACATCTGATTTTACCAGCCAAAAAGAAAAGAAGCTTAATGGATCAAGGCTTTAAAAATGGGGATATTAGAATCGATGAATTCTTATTAAATCTCTTAAAACAACATGAAATTGAGCACCAAAAACTAGATTCATTGATAAGACTCAAGCTCTTACATGAACAAAGCGATATTTGGCAATTATTTCTAGAAGACCCCAAGAAAATCCAAAAAATCCTCAACACAAACCAAGGAATTCAGTAAATGATTTTTCAACCCAAACAAAAACTAACATCATTCTTGGTATTGTTGAGCTTATTTTTGAGCGCTTGCACTCAAAGCAAAGATGAGTTTGAAGAATATTTAAAAAAACAACAACCCTATCAAAAGATCTTCCAAACTTTTGAGATTAAAGAAGCTAAATCCATAGAATTAGTCACCTTGCCAGCGATATTAAGCTTTCCCCCAGAGAAACAACAATGGTTGAGCTTACCCATGTCTGGACAAATCCTGAATTGGAGCATTAAACCAGGGGATTCCATTAAAAAGGGTGATAAAATTGCTGATCTTAAAATCAGTGAAATGACAGATCTCAACTCTATTTTAAAACAAAATCAAGAACAGCTCAATCAACAAAAGAATTTTGTAGAATTGATGAAAAGACAAAGGCAAAATGGGATTGCAGATGAAAAACAATTACAAGAAGCCCAACTTGAATTATCCAGAATACAAAATCAAGTCAATGCCTTACAAATCCAACAAAAAGGCAGAAATCAATTAGGAATTTTGGGGGATGGGCATCAATGGAGTTGGCGCAGTCCAAGTGCTGGTAAAGTATCTGAAATCTCTTGTCCAGTAGGATCCATGATCGATGATCGAGATCGTTGTGTTCGATTAATCGATGACAAATCATTGTGGATTGAAGCTCAACTCCCCCAAACCATGATCGAACAATTATCTCATATCTATCAAGCAACTTTTTGGCCCAAAGCCAACCAAGATCATCCTATTGCTTTGATTTTTGAAAGAAGTTCTGTAGAAATCAATCAAGGTCAAGGTTCAGTCACCATTTATTTTAAACCCAAAGAAGAAGATATCTCTCATCTCCCTACCATGCTTGCTAATTTGGGCGGGAAACTCAGGATAGAACTTCAAGCTAAACCCAATACCTATGAAGTGCCAAGACAAGCCATTACACTCATTGATGGGATACCTTCTGTCTTTATTGTTGATGCCAAAGCTGTGAAACAAGAGTCGATGAAACAAGAGTCGATTGATGATTTGCCACCGATTAAACTGATTCGTGTTGAATTGCTTGGAGAGATTGATGACAAGAGCGTGATTAAATCTGAAGATTTAAAACTCAATGATTTGGTATATTCTCAAGGTGTATTCTCGATCAAAACACACTTTCTCTTGCATAGAGAGGATACACCATGAAATTAACTGATGCTTTGATTGAAGGTAGTATCAAAAATAGATTCTTGGTTGTCTTTCTTACCATTTGCTTTGTGGCTTATGGATTCTTTACTTTATACCACCTCAAACTGGATGCTTTTCCTGATTTAACCAATGTTCAAGTGCAAGTATTAACAGCATCTCCAGGGATGCCATCTACTGAAATTGAACAACTTGTGACTTTCCCTTTGGAAAGAGCATTATCTGGGATGCCAGATCTCAAAGAAACTCGTAGTTTGTCTAGAACAGGGATTTCTGCCATTACTGTGATTTTTGAAGATGGCACTGATCTATGGCGAGCTCGGCAATTGGTGCAAAGTAGATTGGACTTGGTAAAGACAGAAATCCCACCCCAAGCAGGGATTCCGGAACTTGGACCCCCTTCTACGGGTTTAGGTGAAGTATTTCAATTTACCCTACATAGCCATGATCGTTCTTTGCCAGAATTATACCGTATCTTTGAGAGGGATTTAGCCCCAAGAATACGCACGATTTCTGGTGTTGTAGAAGTCAATGCATGGGGTGGTGGGAGTCCACAAATCGATGTATTACTAGACCCTTATGAATTGGCAAATCGTCATCTCAAAATCGAACAAGTGCAACAAGCCATAGAAAAATCAGTAGGCAGAGTATCGGGTGGGGCGATGATTAAAAATGCAGAGCAAATCTTAATCAGAGGACTTGCGAATCCTATCACACCAGAACAAGTGGCTGAAATCAGGATTTATGATGAAGATTTTCAATGCGATCAAGGGAATTTGGATCCCAACTCAAGGCAAGGGATTCAAAAATCCAATGTAATCAATACAGAAAACTGCCAAAATGCCCAACTCGGTTTACAACAAAGAGTTCATCGTTTAGGTGATTTGGGGATCATCAAAGAATCGGGGGCATTAACTGTAGGATTAGGTTCAACCAAAGGTCAAGGCGATGCATTATTTGTCATGGTTCAAGCACTGGTAGGGGTAGATGCTTTAAGATTGGTAGATGAGATCAAACATCGTTTACCTAAAATCTTAGATACTTTGCCCAAAGATGTGGAATTTGAATTGGTATACAGCAGAGATAAGCTCATACATAATACCCTAAGTACAGTCAAAAAATCCCTACTTGAAGGGGGTTTATTGGTGATTTTCATTCTCTTTATTTTCTTAGGTGATGTCAGAGCGGGTTTAATTGTATCTTCAGTCATTCCTTTGTCCTTGTTGGGTGCATTTATTGCCTTGTATCTCCTCGGATATTCAGGGAATCTTATGAGTTTAGGGGCGATTGATTTTGGGATGGTTGTGGATGGTTCTATTGTGATTACAGAGAGTATTATTGCCATTGAAATCATCAAATCATTGGA
>JACCDO010071387.1_pt1 | contig 21497 bp, 23 predicted proteins | sample 7446101 | NCBI WGS metagenome assembly JACCDO01 (sample SAMN15323440, study PRJNA562643) | freshwater metagenome | isolation source: river surface water | place: USA:Blue River Watershed | collected 2017-08-16
TACACGTCTGTTGGAAACCGAACTCCGTGTCGGCACCAACAACAACGACATCAACGCCATCAAGAACAACGGTTCGATCCCAGAAGGCTACACGATCAACCACTTCTTGACCGACACGAACGGCTGGTTCCTCACCACCGATGTACCCAACGGATTGAAGCACTTCGTGCGGACACCGATGAGTACTGGAATGGATGGAGACTTCGACACGGGGAACGTGCGTTATAAGGCACGTGAGCGTTACTCGTTTGGAGTGAGCGACCCCCTCGGCATCTTTGGTTCGCAAGGAGCTTGATGTAAATCAAGCACTTAGCACAGAGAACCCCGCTCCGGCGGGGTTTTTTGTTTTCTATCGGAAGTGTGGTACATTACCTGTTACTAAGTCACAGGAGATGAAATGGATACCACGAACTTACCAAAAACCCGCAAAGAAGCTCAAGACTCAGGAGCCAAGTACTACTTCACAGGCGATCCCTGTAAGCATGGTCATATCGCACCACGCAAGACAAAAGGATCATGCGTTGACTGCTTAAAGGTTGAGTGGCGAGAGGCGGCAGAAAAACGGGCTGATTACTTCCGGGAGTACAACCAACGGGAAGATGTGAAAGACAGAAAGAATGATTGGTATGAGGCGCACAAAGAGCAGGTTATACAAGCAGCGGCAACAAGACCTCTTGAGGTAAAACGTGTTTACCAAAAAGCATGGAAAGAACGAAACACAACTTGGGTAAGAGCCGATACAAAGGCACGCAGACGCAAGCATAGGCAGGCCACCCCATCTTGGCTTACTAGGGAACAAAAAGGTCAGATAAGAGAGTTGTACAAAATTGCTATTACGATGACCAAAACTACGGGTGAGCAATATGTTGTTGACCACATCATTCCGTTGCGCTCGGAGTTAGTTTGCGGTTTGCATGTGCCATGGAATTTGCGGGTAATACCAAGACAAGAAAACCTCTTGAAATCCAATAAGCTAATTGACTCCAACCCCAATAACTGATACAAACCAGTTACTAGGATTTAACTCATACCGACTGGCCTAGCAGACTTAGTAGAGACGGTATGAGGATGCGCTACTACGCGGAGTTAACATGGCTATTTCTACCTTTGACGGTCCAGTCCGTTCGCTGGGCGGTTTCTATGCCCAAGGGCCAAACAGCATTATCAATCTTGCTAATGGCACTAACACGATTACCTTGACCACGGCAGGTTATGCTGGCCGCCTGATCAAAACTAACGATGCGACCTTGGTGGTTACCTTACCGACCATCATCGCAACTGCTTACGCTTCCAGTTCTGGCCCTGGCGCCGATCCAGATAGTACGAACAACATCGGTACGACCTACTCGTTTGTTGTTGAAACCACAGCATCTGCGCTTGTCTTCCAAACCAATGGCACCGATAAGTTCGTAGGCGGTGTGTTTGTTGGCATTGATGATGGTGCTGATGGTAAGACCTTTATCTCTGGTGCGTCCAATGATGTTTGTACCTTAAATGGTACGACCAAGGGCGGGATTGCAGGATCTGTGATTACCTTTACTGCAATTGCATCTGCAAAATACCTTGTCCAAGGGAATCTGCTTGGATCTGGCGTCCTAGTCACACCATTCAGCGATAGCTAATAGGAGTGCATCATGGGGATGCAAACCGATGTAAAGCAGGCCCATCTAAACGGTAGCGGTTTTTTTGTTAAAGGCCGCAACCGTGTAAAAGGCATTTCTATGGTTGGCTCTGGTGCGGCAGATGGCATATTAGTTTTGTTTGATGCTGCTGCTGCACCTGTCACTGCAAGTGTTACTTATGGCCGGTCAGGTACAACCGTGACGGTGGCTAAGACATCACACGGTCTTGTAAGCGGTGATGTTATAGGTATCCACTTTGCAAATGGAACAGGTGGTTCTGCGACGGATGGGACGTATACCGTGACGCGGATTGATGCTAATAGTTTTTCTATTACAGACATCAATAGCGGAACAATCACGGGGAGCCCTGCTGCGATCTACGCAGTGGGCCGTTGGCTAATTACATACGAAGTAGATAATACCGACGTGTTCCAAAATGCACCGTTTATCCCTGGGGAAGGCGTATTAGCCACTACAGCGGTGTATGGGTACATGAGCAACATCCAAGCAGCACAGATTTACTATGGCTAAGTCCAAGGGCATGGGGATTGCCACTTCAGTGAAGTCAGGCAATTTCCGCCCTACCAAGCAAGGTGCTGGCATGACGGAGAAAGGCGTTGCAGCGTATCGCAAAGCCAATCCTGGCAGCAAGCTCAAGACGGCTGTGACCAGTGATAACCCCGGCCCGAAAGATGCTGCACGCAGGAAGTCTTTCTGTGCGCGATCAGCAGGCCAAATGAAGCAATTCCCTGAAGCAGCCAAAGACCCTAATAGCCGTATACGGCAGGCAAGACGTAGATGGAAGTGCTAAATGGAAACCGGTGCTCTTGTTTGGAATCTCATCACATCGTTCTTTGTGGGTCTGGTGATGTTCATGATTAAGCATTCGTCTGATGAACAAAAGCGCATCCAGATCCTATTGAACAAAACTCGGGAGGAAATTGCCCGTGATCACATCACTCGTGCAGAAGTTCGTGCTGATATGGAAAAAATTTGTGAACGCTTTGACACAGGCTTTGCAAGGCTTGAAGCAAAAATTGATGCCCTCGCTGAAAGGAAATGACCATGGCAAGAATGAATAGAGATGACCCTCGTCAAGGCCGTGGTTACCACGGCAATTCCATTTACAACCCTAACTTTGATACCGTCCCCACGGTCAAAGAAAGCGGCGCCATGCAGCAGCAAATGGAAGATGAGAAGCTGCGTAAGCTAGACAAGCGCCCCAACCTTGGCAAGATGTTCAAGAATGGCGGCTATGTCCGCGCCGCTGATGGAATTGCCAAGAAAGGCAAGACCAAAGGCACGATGATCAAGATGAAGTAATTCCGCCCATGGGCGGAATTTGCTACTAAAGTAGGGGGTAGTATGAAGAAGCGCAGGCGGTTCCAAGAGGGTGGTAACATTCCTGATATTGATCGGGAGCCGCTAAGGGATAGTAGCGGAGAGATTGTTCGCTCTAGTTCTAATGAAGCGGTAATGTCAGGTGGTGCAGACAAAGACCGTGCCATGGGAATTGCCATGCGCGAGGCACGAGATGCTGTTGCCATGGACCAGGCGATGCTAAGGGAGCCTAAAGTTGCACAAGTAGCTCCCGTCCGTGAGCCAAAGCTAGAGTTAAAAGGCGACATAGAACTTGCAGAACCAAGTACAGCAGGTTTTAACCGGGCGCCTATAAAGACTGCAACAAAACCCGCGGTAAAGGCAGAAACTCCTAAGGCGGCACCTAAAGCAGCGCCTAAAACAGAGATCAAACCTTCTGATAAGAAAGATGTAAAGGCTGAGATTGAGCGATTGAAAGCTCATGACAAGCCCATTGAGCGCGTGACGCCAGAGATGAATCTTGTAGGCGGACCGTTATTGAAGGGTCTAAAAGCTGCTGGGGCTGGACTAGCAGCTAAGTTAGCGCCTCAAGCAGCAAAGGCTAGAGTAGAGCCAAGGATCCCACAGGAGGCAGCAAAAGCCCTTACGGTGTCTCCATCAGCCACAAAGAGTGCTGAGGTAGCTACCCGTGGCGGTGATTTGGCTACAAGAGGTGGAGAACTTGCCACCAAAGGGAAAGACGTGGTAAAGCGTCGTGAGTCCATGGCTCAGTTAGAGTCACCACGCGGGCGTCTTCCATTTGAAAAGAACATGGGTAAAGTAAAGCTTGAGACACAAGCTAATAAGCGTAGGCAGATTGGTGGGTCTAGTCGTAGTGATGATGTGATTGAGATGAGGCGCGGCGGTAAGGTAGGATCTGCTTCTAGCCGTGGCGATGGTATTGCAAAACGTGGCAAGACTCGCGGAAGGTATATATGAAAGACAAAGTAGGCGTTGTAATGAAGGAGTTCAAGGAAGGTAAACTTAAGTCTTCCTCGGGACAGAAAGTAACTAACCCTAAGCAAGCAATTGCGATTGGACTATCGGAGCAAAGAGCAATGGAAAAGAAACCTGCAAAAAAGATGGCTGGCTATAAAGATGGTGGTTCGGTCATGCCCAAGAAAATGGGTGCTGTTAAAACCGCTGCGCCTAGTATTAATGGTGTAGCTACAAAAGGAAAGACCAAGGGCAAGATGGTCAAGATGAATTACGGCGGTAAGTGCTAAGAGGTTGATGTGTCGGACTGGAAAGTTATAGCGGGTTACCCTACGTACGACCCACCGGGGTTACAGGACGAACTTGGTTATATTTTTACAACCTATGGATTCCCTGCTTATATCGAAGCATTAAATGCGACAACACCACCAGCAGTCGTCACGACCCCTCCTGTTGTTACTTCGCCTCCTGTTGTTACTTCGCCTCCTGTTGTTACGACCCCTCCGGTTGTCACGACCCCTCCTGTTGTTACGCCACCAGCGGTCGTCACGCCACCAGCGTACGAACCACCAGCGTACGAACCACCAGCGTACGAACCACCAGCGGTCTATCAACCTCCGTCTATACAGTCCGATCCTACGTTTAGGGTAATTGCGGGTTACCCTACGTACGACCCACCGGGTCTACAAGATGAACTTGGTTATATTTTTACAACCTATGGCTTCCCTGCTTATGTCGCAGCATTAAATGCGACAACACCACCCCCGATTGTTACACCACCTCCAATTGTTACACCTCCACCGATTGTTACACCACCACCGTACGATCCGTCTATACAGTCGGACCCTACGTTTAAAGTTATAGCGGGTTACCCTACGTACGACCCCCCAGGGTTACAGGACGAGCTGGGCTATATTTATACAACGTATGGCTTCCCTGCTTATACCGCAGCATTAAATGCGACAACACCACCCCCGATTGTTACACCACCTTCGGTCGTCACGCCAACGACATCTACGCCGCCATCAGAAGGTAGCCCACCGCCTATAAACTGGGTGACTATAGGCGGCTATCAAACCTATGACCCCCCAGGGTTACAGGACGAACTTGGTTATATTTTTACAACCTATGGCTTCGATGCGTATTTAAAGGCTGCTAACGCAAAAGAGGCTGAAGCACTAGGTTCTGATTACACAAGATCCGAAGTTTTCACAGCGGTAAAACAAGCTTTGCAAAATGGCTTTAGCACAGAAGAAATAACCCAGATAGCAAAAGATTTAAATATACCAGAGACGTTTGTTCAGTATTCATTTGAAACTCTTGTTGGAAGCAAAGAGAACGCCGAGATCATACGAAACATAACCAATCTTTCTACAACTGGCGGCATTACTTATGAAAATATTGTTAAGTATGCAGACGAAAATAAACTTCCGTACGCAACTGTAGCCAGCGCCCTGAAAGACACGTTTACAAATACAAGTGAAGAGCAAATCCGAGACGCAATGGTCTATGAAAAGGACCGTCAGCAGTTCAGTGCCTTAGCAAAACCATCTCTTGATAAAGACGGCAAGCCTGTTCTGGATGCCAAGGGAAATCCTGTCACCACAGTAAATCTTGGTGATGCCGTAGCACAAGGCATTAAACAAGGTATCGCAGCAGAAAACTTGGCAAAGTTTTACGGAAAAACGGATGCAGAATTTAAAGAGTTAATCAATAACAATTTACCGCAGATTGCTAATACCGTACGTTCCGGGGGCTTTAATGCAGAGCAAAAGCTTAATGACTATTTGAGTGTAGACACATCAAAAACACAAACAGCCCTGCGTGATTTTGATGTAACCACTAAGTTACAGGACTTACAAAAGGACAATCTTACATACAGTGAAATACTAGGTGTTGCTAATGAAAACAACATACCAATCACTGATTTTGTAAACAAATATCTTGGTGGGGATAATAAAGCGGCATTAATAAATGCGTTAACCGCAGAAGCAAAATTTACGCCGCAAGAACAAGCTTTACGCGAAGCGTACAGGGGGATGGAAACCGCCCCAACAATACAGCAGGTTCTTGATTATCAAAGAAGCGCCAATTTATCCGATGCAGAAATGGAGCGTATTTTTGGCGATCTCACAAAAGTAAAAGCAGATGATCTTGATAAAGCAAAGACCTCATTACAGCTAGAAGATTTAAAGAGTGATGGTACGTTATCGCTGAATGAAATACTGGGCGTTGTTCAAGATAAAAACATTTCGGTAAATGACTTTGTAAACCGATATTTAGGCGGGGACGATAAACAAAAGACGGAAGTAATTTCATCGCTTAATAAAGAACTAGAGTTTTCCCCGCAGGAACGCGCATGGCGTGAGGCGTATAGCAATATTGATGAGCCTATTAATATTAAACAGGCTTCGGACTTCCAAACGGTTAATAAATTATCCGATTCAGATATGCAGCGTATATTTAATATACCTGCTACATCACTTGATAATTACCGTGTAAGTACGGCGCTACAAGGTTATAGCGGTGAGGATAAGCAACTTAGTTATTCTGAGTTAGCGCAGTTTGCCAAAGACAACAAGATGGATTTGGCCAAAGTTGTGGATTACATAGGTACGGATGAAACAAGGCCTGACATCCTCAAGAACCTACAGAACTATGTCAAGGATAGTGAGTTCCAGTCTGGGTTAAGTAATGTACAGCTTACAGACCATACAGGTAAGCAATATTCTGCGGCAGATCTTTACAAGTTATCTCAACAGGTAAAACAAAACTTTGACCTTAATAATTCAACGGGCGGTGTTTATAAAACAGAAGGTGCAAACGTAGGTTTTGCATACGACGAAGCTTCAAGGATTATTCCAGAAGGTAAAGCTATAACACCGTTAGATCAAGTAGCTCTTGATATGGCTCGTGGCTTATTAAATCAAGGTATTACTGATATATCAGAAATTGCCAAGTACAAACCAACTGAAGTAACGGAACTAGATTACAACGTGGAGGGGCTACCAAACGAAGTAAAAGTAACAAAATTCATAGACCCTGCTACAGGCAAAGAATTTGTTCCAAATTTAGGGGCAGCTTATGCTGGTGAGGGTGGTACTAATTACCAAGTAACGGTAGACGCTTCTGGGAAGCCTGTGTTTTCAACAGCATTTGAAGACACGTCCGACAAACAAGAAATAGGCACGGTGCTAGCTATTGCTGCTGCAATTGCTGCGCCACAGATACTTCCAAACCTTATTGGATCAGCCGTTGGCGGTATTGAGTTAGCGGCACTGGGCGGTGGGATGACCGCTGGTACGGGTCTTACTGGCGCACTCATGGCCGCAGGCGTACCGACATCCGTAGCTGGATATGCCGCAGCAGCTATTGTTAATGGCGTATATAACGGCGCAGTTGCTGAAGCTACCGGCGGTGACTTTACCAAGGGATTTATCAATGGTGGTATTGCACCTGTTGTTGGTCAGATAGCAACGAATGCAGTAAGTACAATAACCTCTGGTTTACCAAGTGGCGTAGCAAACGCTGTAGGAAATGCTGTAACTCAGCTAATTACATCTGGTGAAATTGATGTAGGCCAAATGGCCTTGGCGGGGATTAAGCCGACCGCTATCCAAACACTGATTGATGCAAGTGGTGGCGCATTGAACCCAGCCACGGCAAGGCTTGTGTTTGATACGGTGGCCACAGGCGGTAAAAACATCACAAGCTTGGCAGACAATCCTGCTGCTGTTGTTAATTTTGTTGTTAAAAACGAAGGTTTGTTTAATAGCCTAGCAACTTCTGCAACAACAGGGACGGCACAAAACCCAGCAAAGGCTGATTTGACTGGACTTGATACGGTTCAAAGAGAGGTAATAACAAGCCAGCCGAGAACTGAATCTGTACAAGGCGAGGCGTTATTCCAAGACATCAACCAGACAGAGCTTGGCAAAGAAATAGCTCAGATAGGGATTGTCAAGCCGCCTGGAGAAATCATAACAACAGACACTTCTGGAACGCCCACGGGTCCAGATCCTTATGCTGGTTACGATAATGCCGTAAAGTTTGCAGAAGCAATAGCGTCCGGTGCTACGCAGTTTGAAGGTGTAGAGGCGGCAACCAAGTTAAGACAGGCTTTGTCTTCAGGAGCATTAGACTTCTACAACTATGACCTTGCAAGACTTGAGACCCAATTAATTAACAATCAGCCTACGCTTGAAAAAGCAAGGGATGCAGCAGAGACTTTGTACGGCAAAGGCGCGTCGTTTACTTTTGGGGGTAAGTTCCAAGAAGGCACGTTGGGCATGACAGTGCTCAAAGATGACAAGGGCAATGAGTACAGAATTTCCAAAGAGGCAACGCTAATTACAACCCCGCAAGGTGGTGTTACCGGGTATACGTTAAATGGCAAAACGTATGACTACAAGGGTAACGAAATATCGACAAAAGCTCCTGTCACTGGCGTAGAGGTTCCTGGTTCGACTGATGTACCGCAAGCAAGGTTGCCTAATGGTATGTACACAGTACAAGGGTTCCAAGCGGCGGGTGGCGGTAAGTCAAAGGATGATTATGACAATTACGTCAGGGTTGCTCTTGGTGCAATAAATGGCGGTCATAACGCAGATGTGGTTAACCCTGTTGGATTTAATTCTGAAACAAGAAGAGCGGCTGACATGTCAACGCGTGCTGGAATCGTGAGCACAAGTGCCGCATATACTCAACCAACACAGGCTCCATTAAGTTCATACACAGCGGCTGCAAGTCCATATTTAGCGGGTTTTGGTCATATGGCTATGGCGGTTGCAGGAACAGGAGCAACATTTGCTGAAGGCGTACTTCGCGGATTAAATCAAACCGAAGCTGCTGATAGGCTTGAGCAGGCATCGAAAGATGCGTTTTTTGCCTCAAAAAATATCGCTACTACAAGCCCAGATGTGGAAAAAACATTGGCTGTTTCTTCGGGTGTTTTATCGGGACTTTCAATACTAGCGAGTGGCGGAACTGCGTGGGCAAGCGCTATAGCTCCAACGCTAGTAGTTATGAACGATACGTTTAGAGACGGTCAAGTCAGGGGTTTATCAGATATAGATAACTTAACTAGGACTCTTGGCTCAGGGGCAGCGGAATATATTGGAGAATGGGTAGGAAATAAAGTACTTCTTGGTGCGATAAAAGGAGCGACGCCAGGTACTTCGGTAGCGATCCGAGATAGTTTGGTTGACGGTTATTCAAAATTGCCAGCAAATGCTACAAGTCAACAAATAAAAGACATGGTTGGCGCATGGGCAAAAATTAACGGCGTAGAGCAATTTGCCGAAGGTGTTACAACAGCGATGCAAATTGCAAATGACAAGGCCCATGGTATTACAGATACGACACCGCAAGACGCCAAAGAACTAGCCGACTTAATGAAATCTCAAATGGAGATCGTTTTTGGTGCTACAAACATTGCACTTGGATTGGGTGGAGGCGCATATGCCGCATCACGAGCAGCAAATCTTGGTCAAATAACTATTGAATATGCTGATACCGTAGCTAAAAACCCAGTGGCTGACAAAACAATTACTGATGTACTTGATGTCACCCCAGTAACTCAGACAGTAGCGTTATTGACTGGACCTAATAGCAAGCCAATATTAAATAATCAAGGTCAACCAATACTTATTGAATCAACGGTAAATCAGTCAGAGGCTACGGTTATAGGCGGGGCAAAAGGGACAATTCCTAATGAATTTTCAATAAGCACACCGACAGAAACAGTATTTGACCTGGTGTTTGATAATGAGGGTAAGGGCTACACTGTTAACAGCGTAAACCTTGATGGTAATGTCTTTAATGTCACCATGGCAGATGGTAAGACAGGGGTGATAAATGCAGTAGATTTGCAGAACAACGCATTGAATTTGATTACTCAGGCAGACCCTGTCGCGGCCAAAGCACTTCAGGAGTCCAGTGATTTAACAGCGGTTCTGTCAAAGGAACTAGCAAAAACAGTCAATCTTAATGCAGTTGCTGAAGGCTTAAACACGGGTAGTGTTGTTGCATCAAATGATAAAGGCGCATTTGTTTTAACTAACAACGGTACGTTAGCGTTTGCCCCTAACATAGATTCATCTACTGGCGGTGTATCACTATCAAAGTTAAATACGGGCGACTCGGTTGTTATTGGCAACGGATATGTAGCGCCAGCGAAAAAAGAGGTGGACGCCTCAGGTGGTGTTCAGGTTAAGGTAGATGAACTTAAGATCAATCCGTTATCAGGGTTTGGTCGAGTCATTGGCCTAGATGAATCGCAGGCGCTGATCGTACTGCCAAATCAAGAGTTATTGACAATCAATAGGTCAAGCCTCACGCCTACTCAGAACCAAGGCCTAACCCAAGGTTCTTTAGTGCCTTATAACGAGAGTACGGTAACGCAACGTGGTGTAACGGCAGACACTGGATTGTCTACTTTTGGCCTTACGCAGGAGCAGTTGTTGCAAGGCATGACCACGCCATCAGCAACCGACCGACTCCCGGTATTGGTTAACATAAATACGCCAACCGGCGCGTCGGTAATTAACACGGCGTTGCCTGATGTATCAGTGGGTAAGGTGGTGAGCATAGACCCGGCGGCGCAAACCGCTCTTGTGGCTTCAGCAATTGGCAGTCCTCAGGTTATTAATTTGCAAGGTATTTCACCGGAAGTAGGCTCTGATTTGTTTTTCAATCCGGCAACAAGCATGGCATTGGGTACACCAATTACCACGGCGCCGGTTATTCAGACGCAGCCATCAGGTCTTGGTTTTTTAATACCAACAACGTTTACGCCTATTGGAACAACGCCACCACCAATTGTTCCACCACCAATTGTTCCACCACCAATTGTTCCACCACCAATTGTTCCACCACCAATTGTTCCGCCACCAATTGTTCCGGTAGGTGTGGACACAATTCCAGGCATAGGTATTGATACCGTGGAAGGTGGTGCAACACCGGTCATTACGCCGCCCGTTGAAACGCCTCCAGTAGTTACACCGCCTGTTATATCGCCACCGGTCATTACACCACCAGTAGTAACACCTCCAGTAGTTACACCACCAGTAGTAACACCTCCAGTAGTAACGCCACCAGTAGTAACACCTCCGGTAGTTACACCTCCAGTAATACCACCCATAATTCCTGTAGTAACACCACCGACAGGTCAACCTACAGAATTTGGTTATCCAGTAGTTCCGCCACCGAAGCTTTATGGAACTTACGAAATACCGTATCCTAATTACCTGCGTCCATTAGATCCATATCTAGGATATGGCATAGGCGCTCTGATGGGAGAGTTATATGATCAATCAAAAAGTGATAGCCAGCTTTTGGTCAAAACTTAAAGTGGGTACACCAGAAGATTGTTGGGAGTGGTTGGCCTATATAAACAAAACTGGCTATGGGTGGATGAATATAGGCGGAAAAAAATCTAAACCCGCCCATAGAGTATCGGCATTAATTCATGGCTTGATAAAATCAATCGATGACGTGGCGCATGTATTACACAAATGTGATAACACAAAGTGTTGCAACCCACATCATTTATTTATAGGAACTCATGCAGATAACATGAGAGACAAGGCTATTAAAGGAAGGGCAAGGACTAGACCACAACATGGGGAAACAAACCCAATGTCAAAGCTCACACAAAATGAGGTAAATTTAATACGAGGTTTATATTTTTCTGCCAATTTTAGCCAGTCAAAATTAGCAAAAAAGTTTGGCGTCAGACAGCCTCATATTAGTAGAATTGTAAATCAAGTAAGGTGGGGGGTGTAAATTGATGAAGTCTCGCGGTATGGGGGATATCAACCCTTCCAAAATGCCCAAGGCCAAATTAAAATCCCGGCGTGATAACACGGACTTTATGCAGTTTGCAGAAGGCGGCAAGGTCGGGTTATATGCCAACATTAATGCAAAGCGTAAGCGTATTGCAGCCGGCTCAGGTGAGAAGATGAGAAAGCCTGGTGCCAAAGGTGCGCCCACGGCAGAGGCATTTCGCAAGTCGGCGTTGACGGCTAAGAGGTAATCATGACAACCTCCGGTACCACGAGTTTTAACCCAAACTTAAATGAGCTTGTCGAGGAAGCGTACGAGCGTTGCGGCAGGGAATTAAGATCTGGCTATGATTTAAGGACGGCCAGACGTTCGCTTAATCTGTTGCTTACAGAGTTTGCAAACCGTGGGATAAATTTATGGACCATGGAGCAAGGTGCTATTCAGCTCTATGCCAATCAGATTACTTACCCGTTACCGATTAATACAGTTGATCTTGTTGAAACGATTATCCGCACAGGGGAAAGCCAGAACCAGACGGACATCAATATCAGCAGAATCTCCGTTAGTACTTACTCCACTATACCGAATAAGCTTGCCACGGGGCGGCCTATTCAAATCTACATTGACAGGCAGGGCGGTCAAACTTATGTCTTTACTGGAACGCTTGCAGCCAATATTTCATCCTCAGCTACGTCAATACCGATGTCTAGCCTCACGGGGATACCATATGCAGGATATGCAAACATTGGCACGGAGACGGTTTATTACTACGGTACTTCAACCCAAGCCGAGAATGTGGCGACTGGTGCTTCGGCCTATGCAACGCTTGATAATGTGGTGCGTGGACAGAACAATACAACGGCTGCATCGCATACAGCGGGTGATGCGGTAAGTAATACCAAGTTTCCAAACGTCACGGTCTGGCCTGCACCGGATCAAGGATCGATTACGACGCCTTATTACACGCTGGTTTACTGGCGCATGAGAAGGTTGCAAGACGCAGGGAATGGTGTGAATGTGGAAGACATCCCATTCAGATTCCAAGAGGCGTTGATTGCTGGATTAGCTTATAAGCTTTCCATGAAGGTCGAGGGCGGTCTTGAACGCATGGCTATGCTGAAGGCTCAGTATGATGAGGCATGGCAGCTAGCGGCAGATGAGGATCGTGAGAAGGCGCCAATTAGGTTTGTCCCAAGGCAGTCATTCTTAGGTACGGGCGGGTTCTAAATGCCCAATCAGTTTGCCAGTGGTAAGTGGGCAATATCCCAGTGTGATCGCTGCGGGTTCCGCTATAAGCTAAAACAGCTTAAACCGCTGACAATTAAGACAAAAAATGTCAATATACTGGTATGTCCGACTTGCTGGGAGCCTGACCAGCCGCAATTGCAGCTAGGCATGTTTCCCGTGAATGACCCGCAGGCCGTACGGAATCCTCGTCCCGATTCCAATTCGTATTACCAGTCAGGCTACAACGGGATGCAGACGAACAACACGGTAGGAACAAACCCGCTTTACACGGGGGTTCCACTAGAAGGAAGCCGAACAATTGAGTGGGGCTTCAGCCCTGTTGGCGGTGCAAGATCATACGATTACGGCATGACCCCTAACCATCTTGTGGGTCAAGCATTGTTAAACAGTGTCACTGTATCTTAGGAGCCGACATGAAAGATGACATCAAGCAGGACAAAAAGACCGCGGCTGCTGCGGTACACAAGCATGAGAAAGCTATGCACCCAGGAAAGCCTTTAACCAAGATGCGTAAGGGTGGTCCTACATCAGAGATGATGAAAAAGATGGGGCGTAACCTCGCCCGCGCACGCAACCAGGGGTAAACCATGGCTAAGTACTCAATGAAGCAGGGCGGCAAAGAAGTTGGTCCTGCGTCGGTATACGCTGAACCGCATACGATGGATGGCAAAAAGACCAAAGCCTCATCAAACCCAGGTTCTGGCCCTGACCATAGCAATGCAGATACAGTGGCTATGAGTGTTGGTGCTTATACCAACAAGCTTGACAAGCCAATCAAGACTTCTGGTATTAAAATGCGTGGAGCCGGTGCTGCCACTAAAGGTACGATGTGCCGAGGGCCAATGGCTTAAGGAGCCATCATGAATTGGGGCGAGCTTAAGACTGCGATACAAGATTACTGTGAGACGACGTTTGATACGACGTCACTTCAGACGTTTGCCAAACAAGCTGAGCAAAGAATCTTCAATACGATACAGTTTCCATCGTTACGTAAAAACGTGACCGGAACCTGTACGATCAACAATCGCTATTTGCAGGCGCCCACGGACTTTCTGGCCCCTTATTCTTTGGCAGTGATTGATGCGGCAGGGTCTTATAAGTACCTGCTCAATAAGGACGTGAACTTTATCCGAGAGGCTTTTCCCGCGCCCACGGGATCTGGCAATACTGGTGAGCCTTATTGCTACGCCATATTTGGCCCAGATTCTACGGATGAGAAAGAGTGGGTATTCCTGCTTGGTCCAACGCCTGATGCTGCTTATAGTGTAGAACTACATTACTTTTACTACCCAACATCAATTGCGGCCACGGATACGGATACAAACCGTACATGGCTTAGCGACAACTTTGATTCAGTGCTGCTTTATGGATGCTTGGTAGAGGCGTATACATTCTTAAAGGGTGAGCCAGATTTGATCCAGAATGTGACCAACCGGTACAAAGAAGCATTGGTACTTGCCAAGCGGCTTGGTGATGGTCTTGACCGTCAGGATGCTTACAGGTCTGGCCAGGTCAGGGATAAGGTGGTGTAATGGCAATCATACAAACCCTGACAACAAGCTTCAAAGTTGAGCTGGCTCAGGGCTTGCATAACTTCACAACAGGGACGGGCGATGTCTTTAAGCTGGCCTTATACACCGCCAACGCGGATCTCGGTGCCTCAACGACTGCTTACACAGCAGCGGGTGAATCCAGTGGAACCAATTACACCGCAGGGGGGATTGTCCTCACAAACATTACGCCAGCCTTTCAAGGAACTACTGCGTATTGGTCTTTTGAAACGGCAACGTTCACAAACGTGACATTGACGACCAACGGCGGGTTAATTTATAACTCAACCAATGGCAATCGTTCGGTTGCGGTATTAAATTTCGGTGTGAATATCACGAAGTCATCACAGAATCTGGTGGTGACATTCCCGGCGGCGGATGCAACGAATGCTGTATTAAGGATTGCTTAGTATGTGGACAACGATCACAACGACGCAAACGGCTAGCTGGGGAGATATTACTCCTGGCGTAACGACGACTTGGACTCAGGTGGTGACAGTATGACCATCAATTACACAACGCTACTTAAGTTAGCCCAGCCTGTTAATGGCACAGAGGATGGCACCTGGGGTACGACCATCAACGATGCGCTTACGTCGCCGGTTGATGTTGCAATCGCTGGGTCGGTAACGCTAGATGTCACATCGGGAAATATCACGCTCACGAACGGTGATGGATCAGCAAGTAACCAAGCACGTTATGCAATCCTAAATGTCACTGGCACACCGGGGACTTCTAGGAACATTGTTGCTCCGGGTGGGTCTACTAGCCGTAGCTGGTATTTAGTTAACAACGCATCGGATGGCAGTGTTGTTATCAAGGCTTCTGCGACCACGGGTGTAACGGTTACTGCTGGCGCGGCAGCGGTTGTTTATTGGAATGGATCAGACTACGCGTTTGCAGGGATGAATGGCCCTGCTTCTGCGACTGATAATGCTATTGCTCGGTATGACGGTACATCGGGTAAGTTAATACAGAATTCAACCGCTACGATTGCTGATTCCACGGGCGACATCACGGCAGGTAAGTACAACAAGGTCACTATTACTGCACCGGCTACGGGATCTACATTGACCGTGGCGGATGGCAAGACACTTACTGCTAGCAATACGCTCACATTTACTGGTACGGACGGATCATCTGCTGCGTTTGGGGCTGGTGGTACGGTTGCTTATACGCAAGACAATTTATCGGTCTTTGCCTCTACAACATCGGATCAGTTACGCGGTGTTATTTCTGATGACACGGGTACTGGTTCACTGGTATTTGCCACAAGTCCTACGCTTGTAACGCCAAACCTTGGAACGCCATCGGCAGCAGTGCTTACGAATGCAACTGCTTTGCCGTTGTCTACTGGCGTAACCGGTACGCTTCCAATTGCCAATGGCGGTACGGCTCTTAATTCACTAGGTACCGCGGGCCAGGTATTGCGTGTTAACTCAGGTGCATCGGGTCTTGAATACGCAACCGTAGGATCAGGAACGGTTACATCGATAGGAGTGTCTGGCGGTAGCACAGGGCTTACCACGTCGGGCGGTCCGATTACTTCGTCTGGAACGATCACGCTTGGCGGCACGTTAGCCATTACGGCTGGCGGCACGGGACAGGCAGATAAGACGTCAGCTTTTGACGCACTCGCTCCCACCACGACCAAGGGCGATTTAATTGTTAATACGGGAAGCGATAACGTAAGACTTCCAGTAGGTTCGGATACGCAAGTACTTATTGCAGATTCAACTGAGCCTTATGGTGTGAAATGGGGTTCGGTGGTTGGTGTGGGTACAGTAACCTCAGTGGGCATCTCAGCACCTGCCATGTTTACGGTATCTGGCTCTCCAGTTACTGGAGCGGGTACGCTGACACTTTCCTATTCAGGTACAGCACTTCCCATCACATCAGGCGGTACGGGACTTACGGCGCTTGGTACGGCGGGGCAGGTGCTTAGGGTTAATAGCGGTGGTACAGCACTAGAGTATGGCGCGGCTGTAGGTGTTGGTGATGTAGTTGGACCTGCAAGTTCAACAAACGGACAGCTCCCAGTATTTAGCGGGACAACAGGAAAACTCATTACTAACTCTACCTTGTCGGGCATCCTGAAAGGTACGACAGGTGTAGTGAGTGCAGCGGTGGCTGGTACGGATTACATCGTTCCTGGCGGAGATTTGGGTACGCCATCATCCGGTACGTTGACCAATGTCACTGGACTTCCAATAGCCACAGGTGTCAGCGGTCTTGGCACTGGTATAGCTACAGCATTAGGTCAGTCGGTCGGTACAGCAGGAGCGCCGGTACTATTTAATGGTGCTTTGGGTACACCGACCACGGCAACGCTAACAAATGCCACGGGCCTTCCGATCACGACAGGTGTATCAGGTCTTGGTACTGGGGTATCTACGGCGCTAGGTCTAACGGCAGGAACGACTGGTGGTGTGGTGCTTTATGAAGGTGATGCGGGTACACCTTCTTCTATTGGATTGGCTAATGCCACGGGATTACCGCTTGCAACGGGCGTTACAGGAACGCTTAATTACAGCAACGGTGGTACAGGATTATCTGCGTTAGGTACGGCTAACCAATACTTGCGTGTAAACGGCTCGGCCACGGGTCTTGAGTACGCAACACTGTCTTCATTTGGTGATGTCACTGGACCGGCGAGTTCTACAGACAATGCCATTGCTAGGTTTGATTCAACCACGGGCAAGGTTATACAGAATTCAACCGCAACGATTACTGATATTGGTCAGGCATCGTTTGTTGGCTATACACAGGTCACTGCAAATACAGGTGCCGGTACATCGGGTTACTTAGAGCTACAAAGTAATGACGCAGGTTCTGGAACAAAGACATTACGCATCCAGCCAAGTAACGCAGCCACAACGTCAACCCAGACTTACACTTTCCCAACAGACTATGGAACTGGTGGTCAGTTCTTAAGCACAGATGGCTCGGGTAATTTAAGCTGGGCGTCTGGTGGTGGAGGTTCTGGCGGGCCGGTTCTTGAGTCGCAGATTGTGATTAGCCAGAATTACACATTCACAAGTAATACAAATGGATTATCAGTGTCACCTGTAACAGTAGCGGCGGGATATTCGGTTACTGTTGGTACGGGCCAAGCCTGGATGATTTTAGGTTAAGGAAGCGAGATGAGTAAGATCAAATTCCAAGGTAATGCAAGTGGCACTGGGACGACGACGTTTCAGTCTGCCAACACCTCTTCTAACACGACGTTCACGCTTCCTGGTACGGATGGAACGAACGGGCAGGTACTAACAACTGATGGCTCCGGTAACCTTACATTTGGTGCTGCGGGAGGCTCAGGAACGGTAACGACGGTTTCTGTTGTTTCGGCTAACGGGCTAGCCGGATCAGTTGCAAACGCAAGCACGACTCCAGCGATTACCCTTTCCACCTCGATTACAGGCGTACTCAAGGGTAACGGCACAGCGATCTCTGCTGCAACAGCAGGAACGGATTATGTTGCTCCAGGCGGCGCTTTAGGTACACCATCTTCTGGAACGCTATCTAGTTGTACGGTAGATGGTACAAATAAGGTTGGTTATATCGGTGCGCCACAAAGCACGAACACGACCGTAGCGGCAAGTGATGCAGGCAAGCACATTTACTTCACAGGTGGGTCGACTGCAACGCTCACAGTAAATACGAACTCTACAACTGCTATTGACGTGGGGACAGTAATTCTTGTGGTCAATAACAACTCTGGAAACTTGACGATTTCCGGTGCTGGCGTAACGTTTCAGCTAGCAAACGGAGCAACAGGTAACAGGACGGTGGCGACAAAAGGGATGGCGACGATGCTAAAGGTTGCAACCGATACTTGGTATGTTTCTGGTGCGGGGGTAACCTAATGGCTGGCGCATTATCGGCAATGATTGCCGCTGCTTTTTCTGGAGGTGGTGGCGGAGGTGGCTACACCGTCGTCCAAACCTTTACCGCTACGTCTACTTGGACTTGCCCTACTGGGGTGACAGAGGTTGAGTATTTGGTTGTGGCTGGTGGTGGAGGCGGTGGAAGTAGAGCAGCAGGTGCTGGCGGGGCGGGTGGATTTAGTACTGGAACAGGATTGGCCGTTTCTGCTGGCACGGATTATACGGTTACGGTAGGTGCTGGAGGGAATGGGAAAACCGGAGGCGCTGGAGGCGGGGCCGTTGGCAATAATTCTGTTTTTAGCACAATCACATCAAACGGCGGTGGATATGGGGGCGGAGCTAGCCCCGGTCCTAGTGCTGGTGGCCCCGGTGGATCAGGTGGCGGTTCTCACAATTCTCCCAGCGGAGGTTCAGGAAATACGCCATCAACATCGCCAGCACAGGGAAGTAATGGAGGGGCAGGGATAGGCAATGGCGATGGTGGAGGCGGAGGCGGAGGCGCTAGTGCCGCTGGGAGCGACGGCAATACTCCAGCAGGAGGTGCGGGCGGCGCTGGAACTGCATCGTCTATTTCTGGTTCTTCGGTAACTTATTCCGGCGGCGGTGGTGGAGGACACCCAACTAGCGCAGGTGCTGGCGGTGCTGGCGGCGGCGGGGCGGGAAGTACGGGAACGAATGCAGCAACTGCTGGCACTGCTAATACAGGCGGTGGTGGTGGGGGTGGTGGATATTCTGGCCCGTCAAGTGGTAATGGCGGAACAGGCGGCTCCGGCATTGTTATCCTCAAGTACGCCGTAGCAAGCCAAACCGTATTTACGTTCAAAGGCACTACTAAGTGGACATGCCCGACAGGTGTAACCAGTGTTGACTATCTTGTGGTTGCGGGTGGGGGTGCAGGCGGCGGACGAGTTGGTGGTGGTGGTGGAGCAGGTGGGTTTGTGACAGGAACTTCTCAATCTGTTACCGCTGGTAATGACTACACAATCATAGTGGGTGGCGGTGGGGCTGGATCATCAGGAACAAATTCAAAGGGTATTAATGGATGCAATTCCTCGTTCTCTGGAACAGGTATTAGTAACGATCCTTCTATTTCTAATGCTTCTGGAACCGCATCTTCTATCTCTGGTACAACGCTTACCGTTGGTGGAACTGTAACTAATACTTTTTATGCAGGTATGGCGTTGTCAGGAACAGGTGTAACCACGGGAACAATCATCACCGCTTATGGCACAGGCACAGGAGGAGCTGGTACTTATACAGTCAATGTAAGTCAAACCGTATCAAGCACAACCATAACCGGATCACTCAGTGGTATCAATGCGTTTGGTGGCGGTGGTGGTGCATCATCAGGAAATACCCCGGTGGCTGGAAACGGAGGTTCAGGTGGCGGCGCTTCTAATGCTGCGGTAGCTGGTGGTTCTGGGCTTTATCCTGGGTCGCCATTTATTTCTGGAACTAGGCAAGGATATAACGGAGGAACAGGAGCGTCTGGATCAAGTGGTTGCGGTGGCGGCGGTGGGGCATCAGCGGCAGGCGGGAACGGAGCATCTCCAAATTCAGGAAATGGAGGGGCTGGAACTGCATCTTCTATATCTGGTTCTAGCGTTACTTATGCTGGCGGTGGCGGCGGTGGCGCGCAAGGCGGAACGGCAGGCTCAGGAGGGGCTGGTGGCGGTGGAGGTGGAACAGCTAACAACACCGCTGCTACAGCAGGAACAACAAACACCGGCGGAGGTGGAGGTGGTGGTGGATATGTTGGCGAGCCAGGAGGAGCAGGTGGAAATGGCGGCTCCGGTATCGTAATCATCAAAATCAATCAATAACATGACTACAAAAGTTTACAAATTCCTTGGAATTGATACAGCCATGCACTTGCTTCGTCCAGGTGCTAAATGGGAAATCAGTAACAACGTCTTTACGAGATGGGATGATCCGCGTCCATGCCCAAGCATTGAAGAAGTGTATTGGGTTATTGACAAGATCAGAGAGTTTGAGGACAGCATCCCTACGATCTACACAGACGAGCAACTGAAAGAGATGGGCATAGCCCGTGAGGAATTTGAACGTGCAGTTGCATAACTTATTCCCCATCCCTGTAGGCTTTGCAGAGCTTGGCAGACTTCTGAGCGATGAGGAGTTGTTCTTCATCCGTGAACTGCCAACAAGACCCAACATGGGTAACACCACAAGCACAAATAACTTTGTACTGCGTGATCCCGCACTAACGTCCCTGCGCTCATTTATAGAAGATAGCGTCTCGGATTACTTCAAAAGCACAGTCAATCCTAAGCACAACGTCAGCCTACGGGTAACCCAAAGCTGGTGTAACTACTCGGAGCCTGGGCAATATCACCACAAACACGCACATCCAAACAGTTACATCTCAGGCGTGTTTTATGTACAGACTAACGACAATGACAGGATTTACTTCTACCGTGATGGCTGGCAGCAGATCAAGTTCCCGCCTGAGCAGTGGAACCCGTACAACTCTGAAAGCTGGTGGTTTGAAGCTTATGCAGGCAGGCTGATTCTGTTTCCGTCAAGCCTGACGCACATGGTTCCTGAAGTCAAAGGCGATGACACAAGAATCTCACTATCGTTTAACACCTTTCCCGTCGGTGTTGTCGGGGAAGAAATGGACTTAACTGGATTAAAGCTGGAGGCGTGATGGGACACTACGCAAAGATTGATGAGAACAACGTTGTAACCCAAGTGGTTGTCGTGGATAACAAGGACATGTCTGATGCTTCTGGCGTAGAGAAAGAGCATATCGGCGCAGCCCATCTTGAGAAGATTCTTGGTGGTACTTGGAAGCAGACAAGCTACAACGGCAACATGCGTAAGAACTACGCAGGAATTGGCTACACCTACCGCGCAGATATAGACGCTTTCGTACCGCCTAAGCCTTTTGCTAGTTGGTTACTTAACGCAGACGCTCAGTGGGAACCTCCGGTAGCGATGCCGACTGACGGGCAGATGTACGCATGGGATGAAGCAACCACTTCTTGGGTAGCACAAAATGGCTAACACCATCAACGCCACGTCAGGCATAGGCATAGTCTCTACGGCTGACAACACCAACATCCTCACGCTACAGACCAACGGCACTA
>JACCDO011514690.1_pt1 | contig 21497 bp, 23 predicted proteins | sample 7446101 | NCBI WGS metagenome assembly JACCDO01 (sample SAMN15323440, study PRJNA562643) | freshwater metagenome | isolation source: river surface water | place: USA:Blue River Watershed | collected 2017-08-16
AGCCTACTTTTCTCAGGCTTTTGAAAATAGTATATAATCTAGAAGCTAGAAGTCTTCTATCTATAGAATACATTGATTCTATGGAAGAAAAAAGAACTGTAACAAAATTGATTGGTCGGAGTATAATCCTTTAAATAATATGAATAATATGAATATGAATAACCTTAATTCACTTAATAACCTAAATAACCTAAATTCACTTAATAATATGAATAACCTGAATAACCTAAATTGAATAACCTGAATTCGATGAATTCTTTAAATAATTAATATAATTCATAAGTAATAAGCCACTGTAGATTTTTTCTATTGTAAATTTATATATATGGATTCATATGGAGTTGATGTTTATGATCTAGAAACTCTCAAGAAAAATTACGAAGCATTTAAAGAACATTTTAAAAACAGTGAAATGTTGTCACTTGACACGAAAGAGAATATCTTTAAGACTTCTCAAGGTGATTATAAAATCCCTTTGATTCGGTATGTTTCAGATGTTAAACAAAATATTAAAATGCTTAGAACAAAGACCTTGGCAAGATATTACATGTTATATAATGATCTCATAGTAAGTGATAAAAGGGATATGAAAGATATGAAAGAGTACGATGACCAGGTCAGGCTTTTGAAACAACTTGATGAAAATATTAAGGTTATTGATAAATATGAACAATGGATAAATACAAATACTAATTCTGAAGCCGAATCAATACCATTTATTGTATTTGAGTGTTGCCAGAGACATTCTAGACAAACAGTTCCCAAAACAATAGAAACGAAAAAAATTTCAAAGGTAACAAAAGGAAAAGAAAGTAAAATAAATACGATCAGTACGATACAAGAAAAGACGATCGAAAAATTCGAGAAACGCTTTAGATTCAAAACGAAAGAAGAGTGTATTTCGAAGAAAACTTCAGCTGTTTATTACATGTCTAAAAATGAACTTGTTGATGTTTTGGATAAAAATCCGGATCTCGTCAGTCGATTTAATATACCAAAATATAAATCGATGAATAAAGCAGATATATGTACTGCAATTTTTTCATCGAAATGATTTTAATTTTCAAAAATTGATTTAAAGATATAACACATAATATATATAACACAGTTCCATTAGTATCAAATAAAATGGAGTGGAATGACGATGAACGTAATACATCCGATTATCTTCGCAGAGATCAACAGGAGAATGAATTTAATGCGAAAGACGTATATGAATCGTTATACAGAGAGAAAACATATACACATTTGAAGTCATCATATGACGATTGTGAATATGAAGACATTGAACATTATCGAGAACGTCATATTAAAAAGAAAACCGTTGAATATTACACAAAATACTTTGAAACAGAAGATTCGGAATATGAAGAATCTTCCGAGGAAGTATCTAATGATTCGGATAGTGACGAATATTTATCGGACCGATATGAACTTCCACAATCGAACAAAAATAGATTTATGTATTCATAATATTCATTAATGGTTTTTTATCATGTTAAAGTATATAAACCATGTTATTTTCCAAAATCCATCCTTTTTACTTTTTCCTTTCATTTGCTGTAGGAATCTTCTTTTGTTATATAGTAAATCCGAAGCCAGAAGTTATCGTGAAATTCCCAACGCCTTATAATGCTAATAAAGTTGTGTACAAGAACAAATCAAATAACTGTTATAAAATACAAGCAACAAAGGAATCATGTCCTTTAGATAAAAATCTTATTAAACCCCAACCTATTCTTGAATAAACCAAGGTTAATCTTTTTGAAATTTCTCTTGAAAGTATATAAATATGATAGAACATCTTTTCGAGAATCCAGTGACAAGAATTCTTATTTCAGTTTTATTGGGGTTTGGATTAGCAACCTTATTTCGCAAAGTTTGTAAAGATAATAAATGTGTAGTAATTAATTCTCCTCCTATCGAGGATTTAGAAAAGTACTATTATAAGATCAAGGACGATTGTTTCAAATACACACCCTATCCTGCGGATTGTTCAGAGAAGACTCAAGAAGATTTCAGATTGCGTTAGTTTAATTTCATTTTTCTATATTTTGAATATATAACATGTCGACACCTATTTCTCAATTACCAATTAGTACTAAAACTCAAAATGATAATGGAACATATATCAATGAGCAACAGAAGCAATATATTGCTCAAGCTCAGAATGCCATCTCTAATAATGCGGTTGGTATCCCTCAAAATACTAAACTTTCAAGTGATATAATCGATGATGATTCTGTAGCTCAAGATATATTAAATCAAATTAATGCGGATGGTCTAGGTGTCAATTCGTCCATTCCAGAACCTAATCCAAACGATGATATCAAAATGTTACGACAACAACAACAATATCAATATCAACCATTGCCAAATTATAATCAACCTATGAATGGCAATATCGGTGGAATGAGTGGAGTCGGTGGAGTCGGTGGAGTCCCCATGCCACAAAAAGGTGCAGTTTCATCTATTGACTCTCTTCTAGCTGTTTTCTCCGACGATTTGAAGATTGCGGGTGCTGTTTTTATTGCAGTTGTATTAGCACATTTCTTACCCATTGAGAACACTATTTCTAAATATATTTTCATTCAAAAAGTTCCATATCACAATATTATAATCAAAGCTTCACTTGCTTCCTTCGTTGCGGTTATTATTTTACGTTTTATCAAAAATTGATTTAAACAAATTCTTCTTTATACATTCAAATGATATTGTGTATCCATGGAGAAATCGTGCAAAGATAAACAATCAATATTTTTTCAAAGGGCTGCTGTAAATGCAACTTATTCTCCTATTAAAAACCATCGTCATGGCTGTGTGATTGTCAAGAATGGAGAAATCATATCAGAAGGATACAACACATACGCAGACCATATGGAGCATAAATTCTCTATTCATGCAGAGATTTCTGCTCTTTATCGTTTGGGAAAAAAAGTAACAGAAGGATGTGAACTTTATGTAGTTAGAATCGGAACAGATAAAATGGGAAATCCATTGAAATATTCTAGACCATGTGTCGATTGTGCAAAGGCGATAATAAAAGCTGGTATCAAAAAGGTCTATTATTCGATTGACGATAAACAGGAATTCGGTGAAGTTAAATATACCAAAGATTCGATATTTGATTATGATTCCGAATCTGTATTCTCGAGTTGTTCATCTTCCTCGTCGTATAATTCGTGAATATCCTCATTTTCATTTGGAATAAAATCCGTTGTCAATTCTGGTTTTATTCCTAATCCTATGATTTCGTGCATCATTTGTTTAAAAGAATAAGGTGTAAAGATCGACGATGCGGATGTTTCAGTAGTTTGGTTGATATAACCCGTAGTTTCATCTAGTTCGAAACGATAATTATCCGATCTTTCCATCATAGATTCTTTCAAAAATACACTCATACCATAAGATAACAAACAATCTTTTTCCATTTCGCCTATTCTCAATCCTCCGTTATTTCCTCTTCCTTTCATCGGTTGTCTCGTCAAGTTACTAATGGGGGCATCTTTCATGATCGTCTTATCCATCGTACGCAAATTGACTTGTCTATAATTGATTTTATCAGAAACCATATGTTTCAAGCGCTCATAATATGTAGGTCCGATGAATATTTCTGTATGCATTTGTAAACCATTCATACCATTATACATGATCTCGTCTCCATATCTTTGCAATCCAGCATCTTTTTCTAATGATTCGTATAAACTCTTATAATCGAAATCATTGAAAGGAGTTCCATCAATAGTCGATCCTTGTATACATCCGACTTTTCCTAATACAGTTTCTAATATATGTGACATTGTCATTCGGGAAGGAATTGCATGAGGGTTAATGATTATATCTGGAACGATACCGTCTTTCGTAAATGGCATATTATATGCAGGAATAATCATTCCTATAACACCTTTTTGAGCACTACGAGAACAACATTTGTCTCCGAGTTCCGGTATTTTAAATTTTCTAAAACGCAATTTACAGGTCTTGAGTTTATCCTCATTTTCATAGATGAATACTTTATCAATCGTTCCAGATACAGTTTTATCTGCGATGGTCGATCTATCAAAATAATACTCTTTTTTTGTTTGCCCTCCGAATATATTATCACTTGATGTATCTTTGATAAAATCTGTTTTAATCTTGACCATACCTACAAACGCATCTCCCTCGTGTATGTATGAATTAACTATGGGTAAACCATTTTCGTCTAAATGCTTGTAATTGGCTAATTTAATATTTTGAAGATCGATGTTCTTATTCAATAATGTATATGGATTGTTGAAAGTTATGATTTCATTTTCTTTTTCATTTTTCTCTTCTTGAACGATCCAGTTTTTAAAAGATGTTGTATTAAATACACCTCGTTCGAGAGAAGTTTGATTTATGATTATACTGTCCTCCATATTATAACCTGTATAAGTTGCAATAGCAACTATTAAATTTTCACCATTAGGCATACTATTCAGATTCAAATATTCACAATATCTCGTATTTACTAGACATTTCTGGGGATAATGTAGGATATAACTCATATTATCGATTCTATCATTGAAGTTTGTTGCATAACAACCTAATGCTTGTTTTCCTTGAGCACCCGAGAAAATATTACGAGGAGCCTGATTGTGATTGAGTAAAGGAATATTGTGTGATAAGACACTCAAAATAGTCGAAGGATGAATCTCGCAATAGTCATATTTCTGTAATGATTTATCCAAATCATGGGGATACATCGCTATTAAATGCGTATTAGATTCTTCGACATCGATATATTCAATTGCACCGGAACTACATAATTCATCCCAAGACATATTCTTAAAAGGTATTGAACTGATAGATAACTCGTTATCTTCTACTACAAATACAGGTCTACAACATCTTCCGCTTTCTGTTAATATGTTTATTTCATCGTCTAATATATTCCAACTTATCGATGTATAACGATCTATTTTTCCTGTTCGTTTGAGTTTCTTTAATTCGCGAACCAATGTGACAGGATCTAAATGAGATCCTATCCAATTATTGTTTAGTAATACTTTTACACCTTTGTTAGTCGATGTTATGTTTTGAATGAATATAATGTTTAACTTATCTAATAGATCTAGGATGACTTTAGGATCACTATCGAACGTAATAAAACACATAATGGCCAGATTTTTGAGTAGACCGATACTTCCACCATCTGGAGATTCACATGGACACATGATTCCCCATTGAGATGGATGTAACCTATGAGGTGCCACAACTTTTGCAGTTGGATCCAATGGTGTATTTACACGTCTTAAATGAGATATAAATCCTAGATACGAAATTCTGCTCAGATCTTGAACGATACCTTGTTTGATTGTATCTGCATCTTGAACTTCTTCTATCATATTCACACCCCAATTTCCTTTCAAAGACTTTAATAAACCACCTTCTATTATACGATAATCGAATATAGAAGACATATTTGTATCATTAATCATGGTGTCAATCTTTGGGAGTTGTTTCCAAGGACCGAACAGATAAACTTGATCAATCTTATTTCTCACATGACGGCGAAATTGATTATAGTAATCTCTGAATATATTCGATAATAAGAAACCTGATATATCTACTCTTTTGAATATATAAGAATCCCTATCTGATTCCTTTTTAATACCGACACATACTTGAACTAATTTCTTAACAGTATGACCCAAAAATAACACTTTGTCATGAAACGAAACACCCATGTTTGGAAATACGTCATTGATCAAGATTTGTTTGACCTTTTCGACATTCTTATATTCCACAAATTGCGCCAAGTAATCTAGAACTTGTTCTTGTGTATACATGACAGATGCATCTACAATAGTAGGTCGTAGAAAATCTACCATCTTTTCACGGGCATCATATGTGGGTGTATTCTTGACATAGATATCCTTTCCTAATATAATATTTAATATCTCTTTATCACTTTCTACACCTAACGCTCTGAATAAATAGAATACGTTTATTTGAGTCGTCACATATGGAATGCTGACTTTAAGGCATTTCGTTTTTGAGTCAACATTAAATATGATTGATTTCGGAAAAAGTGGTTGTTCAACAGACGTACATCTGATCAAACCGCTGTACAAATATTTTTCGTCTTTACTCTGATTTATGAAAATTTTATTGGTGACGATTCTTTCTTGTGCGACAATGACCTTTTCTTTACCATCTATGATAAAGTATCCTCCCTGATCATAAATGCATTCTCCAAGTTCTCTTTTAAGTTGAGTTACCTTTTCTATTGGTAATGATTTATGATTTATATCTGACATGACGCATAGATTCGAATGAAGCATAATAGGAATCTTGCCGATTCGTATATTTTCAAATGATTTGAAAGTGGTCTCGGTGATACCATTGTTTGTTGTAATATATTCGATCAAAACATTTACAAATATATCTGCAGAATACGTCTTGTCTCTGAGTCTCGCTTCGTTGGGTAATAGAATTTTGTCATTATAAATTGGTTTCTTTAAAAAAACGTCTTTTCCATCTTTGCCTCCTACATAAACGTTTATCTCATGTTTGATATTCGCATCTTGTTGGTTCTTAATAATAATGAAAGGATTCAATGCAGATATTATTTTTGTAATCTTGTTTTCAATGAAATCATTATAAGATGTAATGTGGTGTTTTGTAAAAAAATAATGATCACTGAAATAATCTTGTAAAATTGACCATGTGTCTGTTTTGGGATCAAAAGATTCCATTATAATCTTCATCAAGAAAATAATGTTCATTTGCAAACCATTCTATGGTGTAGAAAAATTATACGTTTTGATTATAAGAAAAGGGATAGCTTTTTTGATCAAGTAGCCCATAATTCATAGTTTTATTAATAGTAGCAAGATTACCCATTTTAACATTAGCTATATAATTTGCATCAGCTCCTGTATTTACAATCGTATCAAATTTACCAAAAGCACTTTTATTTGGAAGGAGTGTTAAATAATCATATCCACCTCCTCGTTGACATTTAGAACAGAATTTTCCTCCACCAACCAAATTTGTAAATTGCTTATCCATAGTCTTGAAAACGTTTGCATTTACTGTTTTCATTACAGCATCGGAAGACACTGAACCGCCTTTATAGCAATTACATTTAGGTAAACATTTAGATTTTGGTACTCTTGGTACCTTTGGTGCCTTAGGTACTCTTGGTACCTTTGGTGCCTTAGGCACTTTTGGTACTTTTGGTGCCTTAGGCACTTTTGGTGCCTTTGGCACTTTTGCTACAACTTCTTCAGATTTGACAGGTTTTTTGGTTTTTGGTTTAGATTTTTCACTTGATGATTGGCTTTTACTTTTCATAGTTTGGTTCTTTTTTTCTTCTTTGGGTTTCTTATTGCTTTTCTTTTTTCCTCCTACAAGATTCGTGAATTCTTTATTCATAGCAGCAAAAGTATCTGGTTTGACAGCATTGACGACATTTGTAGATGCAATGGATCCTCCATTCATACCCGCCCCCGAACCACCGACGATTTTTCTTATCGAGAACATATATTTTATATATAGACAAAAACTTTACAAGAAAAAATATTGAAAAGATATGATAATAATCACTAATTCCGCTGCACCCATTTCTGAAATTTCAAGTAATGTCTTGTCCTTATAATCATCTTCCCAAATTTCTGCCTTCTTTAAAAAGAACTTTATTAATCGAGTCAAATTAGAATTACAATTAAAGTAATAATAAGTGAAAAGATAAGGGTATATATTCAAGTTATTGGCTGAACAATAGGTTAATAAATTAAAATGAATTTTATTCCATTCGAGATCATGATGACTGATAAACAAATTGTATTCGGATTCATTTATATCGTATATTTCGAACAAGTTTTCCAAGTACTCATATGGAGGTTTAATTGAACTGAAGTTTTCCATTAAATATATCTTACGAAATATAATTATGTTGATTATAAACCGACAGATCATAAATCAACTTCATACTTGTTATCTTTTTCGTCGAAACTCCTAGGTCCTTTTCCATCATAATGTGAGTATTCTAGATTATATTTATGATATACCATTCGCATATACTTGAAAGTTAAGGATTTCAACTTTTGAATTTCAATCTCAATAGTTTTTTTCAGATCTTTTCTATACCGTGGGATGATTTCAGGAATAGCGAATATAATAAGATTACAGTGCTTCATAAGTTCCTTTCTTAAATCATGAAGAATACTCACATTATAATCTAGCCCTGTTTTATCCGTCATCAGTTTATAATGTAACTTTAAGAAGGCTTCGATTCGAATTATGATTTGATTCATGAGCTCATGATCGTATGTATTGACGTCTTTTAGATTATAAATAATTTGAATTATTTCCGGGTTTTTCTTTATATAGTACAGTTTATTTGGCGTTTTATAAATTGGAAATACCTCGGATTCGATCCAAGTTTTTATATCACAAATCGTTTGCTCTTTGTTATCTAGAAACTTCTCAATATTTTTATTGAGTTTTTCAAGTTTGACTTTAGATGTCTTTGTTAAAATATAATATACAATGATTATGATTATGATGAAGAATAACGCTTTAGGATCGTAATCAATGAAAATATAAAAGAATAAAATAAAACATCCTACGACAATCTGAATAATATATTTATTTTCTATCATTTTGCCTCTGTTTTACTTGTAATTTCAATATAGAAAAGTAATCCACTCAATAAAACAAATGAAATTCCAATATATACTAATCGATCATCTTTTGTGAATATTTGCTTGAGGGAGATGGTTTTACTCTTTTCTATTTTTAAAAGATCAGACAGGATTTCGTTCCAAACTGTAAACAGACGAAACACTATGTAATGAATAGGTTGATTAATAAAGTTTTTTTCTTTAAAAGTCGAATCTCTATAATACTTGATCACATTATTCATCGTATCTAGAACGTTTTTTTCTTTTCCGATCATTTCTTGATAGGTGTTTTCGTGACTCGATGATTGAATAGTTTCAACAAAACTGTTGTAATCAGCATATTGAATTGAATTGTTCATTTATATTTTCAAAGAAAAAGTAGCCATCAATAAACGAATCAAAGATGATCTATTATATCAACATGTCCGATCATGTGTCTTCTACAACAATATTTATCAAGTCCCAATTCATCAAGAATGTCTTTCGTAGAAGAATCAAAGAAGAATTTTGATTTGTTTGTCTTTTCCTGTCCCTTTTCTTTCTCCATTTCTTTGACCCTTTTCTTGTAATATTCCCATTTATCTGCTAATACCTTTCCACACGTTACACATCGAATAGGAATGATCATTTTATAAATATACAGTATATAAAAGTTCAAAAATAAACTTTAAATCAATTTTTATGAGTAAGGACTTAAAGATTATAGATTTAATATAATTAAATCATGCAGACTATTATATTGAAAATTGATGAGATCAATGAAGTCAATTTGGAACCATATTTCAAATTCGTAGAATCAGAGGATCCAAACAAATACTTTCTCGAAAATGCTGGAGTAGAACATTACAAGTTGATCACTTATATTGCTCGAAATATTGATTGTAATAAGTTTGTTGATATTGGAACTTATAAAGGTAAAAGTGCATTAGCACTTGCATGCTCGCAACAGTCATGTACTGTTACAACCTTTGATATTTGTAACTGTCTTTCTAAGAATGAATTAAATATTTCATCAATCGACAACATTAAAATCAAAATATGTGATTGTAAGAAGCATATGAGTGATTTACTGGGCACTGATTTTATTGTATTGGATATTGATCCTCATAATGGTATTGAGGAGACTAAAATACTGAATGAACTTCGTATCCATGGATATAAAGGATTGGTTCTCTTAGATGATATTAATCTAAATGACGATATGAAGTCATTTTGGAATAATATCCCTGAAAAAAAATTGGATGTGACTAAATATGGTCATTGGTCAGGAACAGGAATTGTTATTTTCGATCCATCGAAGTTTTCATTTCAGTTGGAATGATGACGAAGATGAGCTCCGAGACCAATAAGAGTATCAGCTAATAAGAATTTCCATGCGTGTTTTCTTGTTTCTTTGAACATTACACTATAAGAAAAGAGAATAAAGAATAAAGCATGTATCGGTCTCAATTTATTCCACCAGATTGGTTTATTATTAGTTTCTATTCCTGTTTTTCTCCAATCATTTAAGAAGATGATAATGAGACTCATTGCGGAAATAAAAAATAACAAACCCATTATTTTTAGGTATATTGCAGGTTTTTGAATTAGAAACCATGCAATATAAACGAGAAAAAGTCGTGTACCTATGCATCCAATAAGGAAAATTAAATTCATTATGTTTGTATATTATTTACAAATATTTGATTTGTGCACATGGTGCTAATTGTGAAGTCATTGGGAATACATTTGCATTTGTCCATTTGCTGGCCCAATCATAATGAACACAGTCGTTTTCAGCAGGAGGTAATGAAGCAGTTTGATCTAATGGTTTTTCTATCAAAGGACGATGATTATCTTTTACAACGGATCGGTTATTTACGAACCAATCGAATCTTGGGATGACATTATCCTGTGGGTTCTTACATAACCATTCCCATCGGTTGATAGTTGTTTCTTTATTAGTGCATTTGGGATTTGAGATCAAAGTTGGTTCAGGAGCAAGATCTATACACTCTTTATATTGTTTCATTTCACAATTAGGAAACCCTTTTTCTCCTGGAATGAATTTTTGAGTGGGACATTGACTATATTTTTTAGTGATCCCAAGGAGTTCAGAATCTACATTTATCATAGATCCAATGTCATTATACATAGCAGCACCTCTGCCATCCAATGCAAATCCAGGTGCATACATCAAACAATCTCCGCAAACTCTAGGGGCTTGAGTCATGTATTCGCCAACTCCAATAGATTCTTTCAAAACATGTTTATATGTACAATCATCGTAAATCGGTCTACTTAAACTCATATTATACTTTGATTAAAGAAATTTGTTATTCTAAATTTTCTATGATATTAATTATTTGGCCTTGGACATTTGAATAAATCCAGATCAGGAGTCCTTGGAACTCCTGGATAATTGAAGAATTGACAAGATTTAAGATGTTGCATAGATTGGGTATTTATTGGTTGATGACAAACAGGTTTGATATATTCCTTTCCTTGGACTTTGGTTCCATCAGTAGGTAACCATTTATAAGATGGACAATGAGTTGCCGGACGATCAATTCCGTAAAGATTAGATTCTAAATCGACGAGATTTCCAGTGGGATGTGATACAGCGGTTCCTCCAATAATACCTAATTCAGGTCTACATTTTTGGCAGTGTTCAAACCTACTTCTTTCTAATACATGAGATAGATAAGACACAGATTCGTTCAGCTCACTTTTATAAGAACATTCATCATATTTTAAACGATTCAAGCTCATTCTAAAATAATATATAATCATATAAGAAAATTGTTCGTGAGTTTATTTGAGATGATTATTTTAAGTTTTTAAAATAAAAATTATGACAATGAATAAGGATGTTCTATTCTATAGTAACTTTTGTCCTCATTCTAAAAGTTTAATTAATAAACTTACGAAGCTAAATGCCCGAGAGGATATCAATCTAATTTGTGTAGATAAACTTGATAATTTGCCTGTTTTTGTCAATAGAGTACCAATGTTAATGCTTAAAAATAGATCTGTATTGGCAGATGAATCATTACAAGAATATATTGCAAATAAATATATCGATAATTCATCCTCTAATAAGATTGAAGACATCTCACCCTTCTTATTGAATGCAGGATATAATTCGGCACAATATACTTTCATCAGTCCTGATGGCAACTCTTATGTATCTGATGATTCGTCAACATTACAAGAAAGAAATGTTGGTTTTGGATTGATAAATGATCAAATGCATAGAATACAAATCGTTCAGGATAGAGATGCTGATTATAAAGTCGCAAATGATACTGGTAATGTATACGAAAAGATTCTCAATGAAAGAAAACACGATGACGAGATATTGTTTAAAAAGAAAATGATATAAAGATTTTATTATACTTTAAGTTAAATGAGTAAAGAAACGTACATCAATCTTTTCAATTCAAAATCAGAAGAGTTTTTCGATGAAATCATAAAGACTTACCCACAAATTCCTGAATTTAAAAAGTTCAAAACAGCATTTCGATTGTTAGTCAATTTGGATAGTAAATCAGCTTGTAAGATGTTCAAGATCAATATTTACGACATTTATAAAGATTTTATTCTGACTGAAAATGAAACCTTTTTCCTAGAGAAACCGTCTTCCGAAATTGCACATGATCCTGAAAACTGGACAGATTTCGTCGATAAAATCAAAGAAATGTGGAGAACTTTAGAGGACGACAATAAGAAGGTCGTATGGAAATATTTTCATATTTTAATCATCCTTTGTGAGAAATATTTCATTTGTATCGAAGAAAACAAAAACAAGTAAGAACTTAAAGATGAATTGTTTAAAATAAAACATCTAAATGCAAAATACGAAAAGGAATATTACAAAAACATTCAATAAAATCTTCGTGGAGCTCCTAAAGGAATTGAAAAGTATCGATGAAGATACTCGTGTGAAAATCAAGTCGAACTATAAAGGAATTGATAAGGTTTCTGATGAATACATCATGTTTTTCAACAAGGATCTTACCAAAGAGTTCATTCAAGGAGTATTATCTGATGAGATGGACGTTATTAATAAGAAGATGGTCGCAAAGGACATTAATATTGAATCAATCATTAACGACGATAATCATGATTCAATTATGAGATATGTGTATATTCTATCTATTCTGAATCTTGTTTATAATGAACCCGTGATTGAACCGGTAGTTGAACAGGTAGTCGAACCCGTGGTTGAACCGGTGGTTGAACCGGTGGTCGAACCGGTGGTTGAACCGGTGGTTGAACCGGTGGTCGAACCGGTGGTCGAACCGGTGGTTGAACCGGTGGTTGAAGGTGAAAGCAAGAAAGAAACTGATTTATTCCAAATTATCACATCAGCATTGATATCAGCTGAAAAAGGTGAAGAAGATTTCGATAATATAATTGACGACGATTTGAAGGGATTGCTCGTAAAATTGTCAAATATTCAGCAAAATAGAAAAGAGTCACAATCGAGTGATACCAAGGAGCCTTTTTCAGACATTTTTAACAACCTGGAAAATTCTTTCATTGGATCTATTGCAAAAGAGATATCCCAAGACATAAATATCGACGAATTAAATATTGAGAGTCCGAATGATATTCTCAAGATGATGGATTTCTCTAATGAAAATAACGTAGTTGGCAACATTGTCAAGAAAGTTACTTCTAAACTTCATGAAAAGATTGGAAAAGGTGAACTAGATCAAGGAAAACTTATTAACGAGGTCATGGGAATGATGGGATCATTATCTAGTTCTAAATCATCAGAAGGAAATCCATTAGCATCGATGATGCAATCTATGATGGGAGGTATGGGTGGTATGGGTAATAATCCTATGATGAATGATTTATTGAAGAATTTCAAAAAGGGAAAAGCAGTTCCAAATACCAACAAGCTTAATAAAATAACAACAAGGGAAAAGCTACGTGCCAAATTCGAAGAGAGAAAACAGAATGGTAATGCTAAGTAAAAGTCATGGGATTTGATTTTAAATTATATTTCTAATACATACTCTTTTTTTTGCCAATATTTTCTTTGCACAATTTATAATGGAGCAAATATGGTATAAAGATCCACTTCATCTTTTTACAAAGGATAATTTCATGAATTTCATACCATCAAGAGATCTTAATTACGAGGAAAACTTAAACTCGATGGTAAGATTTTCAATCTATTTCAGTGTCATTATTTTTATTTTAAGGAGGAATTTCGTCGTGTTCATGTTTCCTTTAATTGTCATGCTTATAACATTTTTCATGTCCAAGACTAAACAAAAGGAAATCTTATTCGAACACCTATTCCTGAAAGATCACAACCTCGAAAAAAATAGATATACGAACGTTCTCTGTCAAAAACCAACAGAACATAACCCATTTATGAATGTCATGATGAATGATTACTATGAGAATCCAAATAGGAAAAAAGCTTGTAACATTTCACAGAAAAACATCAAAAGAGAAGCTGAAAAATATTTTAATAAAAACTTGTATCGTTCCGTATCTGATATCTTCAATAAAGAAGCAAGTGATAGACAATGGATAACGAATCCTATCACCACAATTCCCAATGATCAAAATGCCTTTGCTAAGTGGTGTTACCAGCGCGGTCCAAGTTGTAAAGAAGGGTCTAAAACACAATGTTGGAATAATATATACAAGTCGAGAACATAAGAACGTAAGTAAACTAGTTAAAAATTCTTAAAACATAATATATATAATGAATTTACCTGGCATGAATTTACCTGGCATGGCCATATCCTCCCTATCAGGTGAATTACAACAACAATTAGCTCAAATAGCATTAAATGTACAAAAACAAAATCAACAAAAAAAAAGAGATTCAGGAAAAAACCCAGAAAACCCAAAAAACCCAGAAAACCCAAAAAACCCAGAACAAGAACAAGAAGACGAGGGAGAAAAAAGGATAGTAGAGAGAGAAACAGAAGAAACTGATGCTTTCAGTAAAAAAAATAACGATGTCTTCTTAGACTTTTATTATAAATTATATAAAGATGATTATACTGATAAAACTAAAAACGGTTACAAAACTGTTAAAACTAAAAACGGTAACGAAACTGATAAAACGAAGAATGAAGATTTAACAGCCAAATACAAAGATTTATACATACAACAAAAAGACAACACTAAAACAAAAAAAAAACTGAAAGATTACTTATTAGAAAAGTTTAAACAAGAATTTAAAGACCAAAAAAACAAAACTATTATTGATAAACTTCCAATATTAAATAAATTTCGAAATTTCGAAAATATAAATAATTGTTTTTTATCTGAAAAAAAAGAAAAAAAAGAAAAAAAAGAACAAAAAGAACAAAAAGAACAAGCACCCATCGATGAAACAAATGAATGCATCACAAATATGAAATTTTTCGCGGATGTTGTTAGACCCACCATAAAGGACAAAGATCCTAACGAAAATCCTAACGAAGATCCTAACGAAAATCCTTATAAGCAAGAACAAGAATCAGCCTTACTCCCAACTGACGAAAATGACCCAATAAACTTATTTATCAAATTTTCAATACAAAAACAAAAAATAAAATATCCTGCAGAGATTACTGAAAAAGTAACTTTTTTTAACAATATAATTTTACATTACAAGTTTTGGAAATTATTTGTAGATAATAAATATTTATTCTATGAAATAGATAAGAAAACAAAACAAGTATTTAAAATACGACGAGCTACTCTATATTCAAGTAATCCCGAAGATTTTTTTGACAATTTGATTGATGACTTTAAATCCTTACAATCACAATCACTTGAAACAAAACTTGATATTCTTAATATCAATTTTGATTTGGTTGAAGAATTCAAATCCTTTATAAGTAAAAGATATGAAAACTTAATTAAATTTCTCGATTTTGAAAATGATAATCTGTTTAATGCAAAAAAAAAATTCATCGATACAAAGTTACCTTCCAAACCTGAAAATGCTGAAATGGTAAGTTTCCGTAATAACCTTTCAAAATCGTTAGATGAGTTAAAAACAAAATACGATGAAACAAAGTTTTTTCAACCACGTTATATCATCGTCAAAGAGGTTGAATCATTACTCGATCCTAAAAAAATTATTCAAGAACTTAAGAAGTTAATTCCACTTGACAAAGAAGATATTGCTAAGATTGAAAGCGGTGCAAAAGAATCATCCGCAGCAGCAACCGATACTTTATTTGCTTACTTTAATTATAAATCCATTTTTAAAAAAATATGTATTTTTTTAAAGGATGCACTTCTTATGATTGGAAAGATTCTTTTAGCTTTGTTGATTGCTTATCTCCTATATAAATTTATATTTCAATATAATAGAAATATTATTAGCTTATTTAGATTTGGTTATATTACAAATCTTGATCAAGATATTCAACAAAATAATTCTCTTTTTTCAAGCTTTGAACATATTGTTAATATTAATAAACAAGATTTAGCCAAAAATCCTTTAATATTCATATCTAATGTCAATCAAAAATTCAACTTTGATCATAATAATGCATATATTAACAGATTTTTAAATGAGTATTATAATGCATCTAAAGAATATTGTGATAGAAAAAAAATTAATAATGATAAACTACGATTTACTGAGACCATGAAGATGTTTTATCTTACTATGAATGTTATGAAACCATCTCCAATCAAGATTAATCCAAACGGTTGCGCTGAAAAGAACTGTCAAATAATTATTCCGAATTCATTGTTTTATGATTTTTTGTTGAAATATAAAATTGTGATGGGGGAATATGCATATGATGGGAAATATGGTCAAGACAAAATGTTACTTGATATATATTCAACAGAAAAAAAAACATATGAACTCTTATTTAAAGTTCACACTAATCTACTTCTATTAGGAAGCGAAATTAAGTTAGTATTAAATAAACTCAACGAAACCCCAATCATATCTTATTTAATCATACCGCAAGAAAATAATAATAAAGATATTGATAAAAGTAGTATATATTATCCAGTATTGGAAGAAATGTTTTTATCAAACAAAACCTATGATTCATTTGTGAGCGATGTTGAAAATATTGAATTACAAGTTCTTAATAGTTTTATCACATCAAATATGTATTCTGATTTGTCGAATGAAAGCAATGATATGAAATTTTACTATGATATTATCAAACAAAACCAATTTTATCCTCAAACAAATACATTGCTTAATTTCTTTAATCAAAATACCTCAGTCCGATTTTTAAAAATATATGTTTCATATAAGTTTTTTATGCGCGATTTTATTAATCAATTTAAAAACTCAACAAGAACAGAAAATAGTGAATTAACAAAATCCATATTTTACAAAAATGAATTAGATAAATATATATATCTTTATCCAATTGCATCACATATATTCTTCGGAAATCATAAAGGCGATAAAAATGAATTATATAAATCAGTAAAGAAACTTTATATAAATCTTGTTGGTTCAGATTTACTAAGACAAGGAAGAAATACAATATTTAATAAAAATTTCATTGACAAATTCAGAACGAATTCTATTTCCTTAAAACAGTATTTGACAAGTTTCATTAATATTCATTTATATCTAAATGTTTATAGAGATGAATTTGTAAAAGATTATGAAGATCAATATAATGGGCCTTTAGATTTCGTGGGATACATTAAAAAATTTATGGATCCTTTTACACAAGATTTATTTGAAAATCGAGCAAAAGCATATTATCGATTAAACTTTTCTCAAACAAATATGAGAAAAAAATATAATGCATTTGATCATTGGTGGGGAGATATTGGAAGATGGCTCAATAAGACAATAAAAGCGACGTTTAAAGCGTTCTTCACGAGTCACAAGGTTGAACGTCCAAAAGAACCTACATTCGATGAATAAAAATATTATATTATATAAGTAATAACAATATAAAATGCCTTTTTCAGGAGTCATGGCAGGAGTGTATTCTGCAATACAATCTATATTAACAGCTTTCGATAAAGTTGAAAAGGCCAAAACACTTGCTAATGAACTCCATAGACAAGCAACAGATAAAGCAAATACTGTTTGGGATCGAGCTTGGGCACGCTTGCAATTCCTTTATTTGAAAGCAAAAGATAGTAAAACTTTTAAATATACTGTAACAGCTATACGTTTAACGATTAAATTGTCTGCAATATTTTTTGTTGTGGCAATTGTTTTCCGAATGATTATCGGATTCTTCCAATCACCTTTGGAATACATCATGCTTGGTATTGCATGTATCGTTTTGTCAGTTGTATATGTACTTTACTATACAATCGGTCAGTGGCCATTCAGAATAATACCTTTGTTTTTTTATCTCTTTGTTGTTTTAATCATACCTGTTTTTATTTATACCGTTCTTATTGTCACAATATATCTTATTGTCGGAATAATTGCACTTTTTTTGTCTATTATCAATCTTATATATGCAAAATCAACTCGTAAATCATTAACGAGATTATTATTGTGTCAAAATTCACCTCTATCATGGTATACAACACCAAATTATCATTTAGATAACAAAAACGATAGAAGTTTGTTTTGTAGGAGACCTTGTATTAATGGATATGAACCAGATACAACGGGGGCATTTTGCAAGAGATTAGAAAGAGGCATACCTTCTTTTTGTCCACAGGCACAAACATTCCGTATTTTAAATGGTCTGAAAATAAAAGGTCCTTTGGTTTTCGATAAATATCAAACTAAAAAACGAATGAAATACACAACGAGTAATGAAATCACACGTAAAGAGATATTAACTAAATATTATCTGAAACAAAATGAGTTTCTCAATAAATGTAATATTGGTTTAAGTAAATACAATCCAGTGACATTACAATTATGTAGTAATATTGATTCATTAAATTTGAAACAAAAAGATAAAGAAAAAATAAGTGCAACATGTAAACAAGCCTTTTGTAATACACAATCTAATTATACATTCTGTCAATATATTGATGCTGTAGAAATTAATGATTCTGATTTTTGGATATTATTTATTAAATTGATGATTAAAGTTGTTGTGTTCTTAATTATTTTAATATTCGTACTTAAAATCATGTTTTCACCAAAACATAATTGTTGATCTTGTATACTTGAAATTAAACAAAATTTGAAAGTATTTTAAAGCTTTAACTCTTTACATGATTAAGAACTCCAATACCACAGAAAATGAACACCAATATTTGGACTGCTTTGGATAGGAATGATTTCATCAAAACAGCCAAAGAATCTTGCTTTCCTAAAGGATCTAAAGGATACTTTCACTTTCAGAAATTTCCCAAATCAAATGATATCGATAGCGAAGAAACTCCCAAAAAACTCCTTTCAAATCACATCACATCCGTCTTCTCAAAGGTCATTTACATGTCAAATCCTGAATATAGGAAGATCAGTTTGGCTTTCTATTCTCAACTCTATTACAAACTCTCTATGAACCTCTTCATCGGCCCATTTATGGGTAGCAATGTCTTGCTTCTACTTAAAGGAAGTAACGCATATGCTCTCCTCACAAATGACACTTATTCCAGTGATTTCCCATATTCAGATCTGGATATTGTCATTTACATCAATCCATTTCTCGAAGAATCCATTTTCAACGAACTTCAAGAACGTATCAAAATTCTCGTGATTCAAACAATCAGTCAATACAAGAGAATGTTGGATAATACATTCTTTATGAAAAACGAAAATACAAATATCCCAAAAATCTTTGACGACAACACCAGAGATCAGTTTATTCGAGATCTTGATGATGAATTCTCAAAAATAGGTCCGATGATCAAGTCGCCATTTTCAAACACTGAAACTAGGAACTACTGCTCTAAAAATAGCTTCATCGTTACGAATGATGATTTCAATCAGATCGTTCTCGTAGATGTCCCTCATTACGACAAGTGTGAGAAAATTCCCCTCAAGAAAACACCCATATTCTGTTCATATAATGATACTATCGAGTTTGATAGAACCAATAACGGTGATATTGGCAACTTTGATCTTTATAGGATTCGCCTTAATGTCCTGCACTTGGATAGAGATGACAATGATAATGTCAGGGAAGAAAGATTGTCGATTGACTTTATTGATGTAGGAATCGCATCCAAAAATGATAGCGAACTCATGGATTTCTGGAAACGAGGAAGATGTGTATCAGTTTTTGAGAAATCAATCAACATGTGGATCTGTTTACCAGATATTTACTCAGCAATAGATGATCTCTATAAAATGGTGTACATTTACAAATGTCCTGAATCCAAAAAAGAAAAACGCAAATCAAAACTCGAAAAGCTCAAGTCTCTTACCACCTCAATCTACTCTCCGTAATAGAACAATAACATACATCATAAAACCAAAAATATAAGAAAAACTCAACATTCTATACGAGCTATATACAATACAAAAATATTTAAAATACAAAAATATATGAACTACGCTATGTACTCGAGAATGTTGATTTTTCTTTTAACTTTTTTCTTTGTGAGAATCAGATAAGTTAAAATGAGTGTTAGTATGAGTTCTACGCTTAATTTATTGAATTTAAATACATCTCAAACTTTGTCTTTAGATGTCATTACACGTGATCCATATCAATCTACTATAGTAGGATATTTAGCTGGTTTATCGATAGATAAACCTAATAACACAATTATGGGGTATTCGGCTATGTCTGGATCGAAAAATAGTGCTGGTAATACAGCAATGGGAGGTAGTGTAGGAAAGGGATTACAAGGTTCTGATAATGTTCTTATTGGAAATAATGTACAAAGTCAAGTTAATAAAGGTAATAAAAATACAATTGTTGGTGCGAATGCCGCTGTATATACAAAAGGTGATCAGAATATTTTTATTGGTTACTTGAATTCATTTTCTAATAACCCTTCATCTAATAATATAGGTATAGGTGTTGAAAATAATACTGTCGGAAACAATAATGTTAATATTGGTTTTATGAACACTGTTAATGGTACGAATTCTCTCGTTTACGGAAACCAAGTTGTGAATTATAATAGTAACAATATTGTTATAGGTAATAATATATTCAATATCGGAAGCAATGTAGTAATAATGAAAAATAACCACGGATCTAATATTTATATCAACACAAGTAATAATTATACGAATATAAACGATATTCTCTTTGGCAACTCTTTTTCAACACAAATTTATAACAGTCCTGACCGAAATACATCCATTTCACTATCTTCTAATGATATTCGACTCAATGGTGATGTATTTTTGAATGGCTCTAATTTATTTGAAATATTGAACGTATTAGCTGAAATGACACACTCTAATTTAACTGCTGGAGGAATATCTTTTGTCAACGTGGGAAGTAACGAAGAGATTGAGATTGCCGCTTCGAACATCAACTTGCACTCGTTGGATGGGACCGCTGGGATAGACATCGGAACGAGCAATGTGACTCTGCAGGGAGACATCTTCGTTTATGGATCGAACCTATTGGACATGTTTACGACTTCTAACTTGAACGCCAGAGGGGATTCCTTCGTCAATGTGGGAAGTAACGAGGAGATTGAGATTGCCGCTTCGAACATTAATATTCACTCGTTGGATGGGACCGCTGGGATAGACATCGGAACGAGCAATGTGACTCTGCAGGGAGATATATATATCAATGGATCAAATTTATTAGATTTAATGTCAAAGTCAAATATTTTGAGTCTTTTAGATTCATCGAATTTATTGAGCATCATTAATACGTCCAATCTATTGGACATGTTTACGATCTCTAATTTGAACGCCAGGGGAGATTCCTTTGTCAATGTGGGAAGTAACGAAGAGATTGAGATTGCCGCTTCGAACATCAATATTCACTCGTTGGATGGGACCGC
>JACCDO010593390.1_pt1 | contig 21494 bp, 16 predicted proteins | sample 7446101 | NCBI WGS metagenome assembly JACCDO01 (sample SAMN15323440, study PRJNA562643) | freshwater metagenome | isolation source: river surface water | place: USA:Blue River Watershed | collected 2017-08-16
GGTGGTGTTTTACCAAACATCCACTCTGTCCTTGTACCAAAAGGTGGCGAGAAGAAGGAAGTAGTCGCTGCTAAAGGCAAAGTCGCTGCTAAAGGCAAGAAGGGATCTCAATCACAAGACTATTAAACATTTGTTTTTATTGTTTTGAGAAAGAAATAATTGTACATTTGTAATGTAATGCAAGCTTATTACAAGTTATTTTGTTTTTTCTTATCGTTACACTTAAACTCTGGTGTTCCATTGTCCGTCTTGATTTGGGTATCTGTCTCCTTTGAACTCACCAACTGAGTCTGCTATTTCAGCAACAACATCTGGTGTTAAAGTCTTGGAGATTTCATATGCCTTAGAATTTTCCACTGCTCTACTTGGAGTTTTGGTTCCTGGAATAGGGAAAACGTCATCGCCTTGCGCATGAACCCATGCCAGGGCTAGCTGGGCGTATGAGACACCTAATCTCTCAGCAATTCCATTGAACTTTTCGATGCTTCTCGCATTTTCCTCAAAATTTTCTTCACTGAATCTTGGGTTACTTAGTCGCCAATCTTTTTCATCGAGATCTTCTCTCTTGGTGAATGTATGGGACAGTAACCCTCTTCCCAATGGGGAATAGGCAACAATGCCGATGCCTAATTCTCGGGCAGTTGGCACGACACTTTGTTCAATGTCTCTTGATTGTAAACTCCATTCCATTTGGATTGCGGTAACTGGGAATACTTTATGTGCACGGCGCAGTTCATCAGGTGTACATTCAGATAGGCCAACATATTTAATTTTACCTTCAGCGACTAATTTCTTCATTGTTTCCATCATCTCTTCAATACTAACATCTGTAGGCATACGATGAACATAGTATAAATCAATATAATCAGTATCAAGACGTTGTAATGAATCAGCTAATTGTGAACGTATTAAATCTTCATTCGCTAAACGAATTGGGCCATTTGGTCCAAAAGTGATACCACATTTCGTTGCAAGAACAAACTTTTCTCTGCCATATTTCTTCATAGCTTTGCCAACCAACTCTTCATTAGTAGTATTATCTTCGCCATCTGATCCAAAAGACTGATAGATCCAAGCGGTATCTTCGTAGTAACGAAACGAGTGAGTATATGGTATATAAGTGAGAGAGGGGTGCGTTTGAATGATTACCTAGCATATTAACACCCATTTCTAATGCTTTTCCTATTGCTTCGATTGATTGAGTTTCTGATTCTTTTCGGTTAAATTTTCCATAAAATGCTGTCATTGTCATGCATCCTAATCCTTGTTGGGAACAGACAAGCCCTTGGCTACCGAGAGGTCTTTGTTGCATTGTTACTGTGAGAGTTTCTATCTTTGTTCTTATGCAGTCGAGATTTTTTTCTGCGAGTCTCTCTTCAACTTCGGCGAGGGCGAAGGCCGCAGGTCTTGAGAAAAAGAGAATTTACAAGTATTTAGTTAGATTAAAAGGAAATCTGACTGACCAAGTGGCGCCCTAGCTTCGCCTCCTTGGGGCTCTTATTCTTTAGTCTTTCAATCTCATCTGTTGAGAGTCGCTGGTCGTAAGGTTTCATTGCCTTTGGTGGTGATGGTGGTAATTCAGTGAATATTTCACTTTTGTAGGTATTACTTATAGTTTTTCTATATGCATCTGATGGTTTATTGGGTCCATTGTCTTGGCTAGCGTGCAAATCGTTAATTTGACTCTTATTAAATGATAATTCAGAATGTTTTTTCTGTGAAATTATTTCGTGTGTGGGTGTTTCATTGGATGTTGGTGTGTGGTCTCCTCTTTCGGCCAAATCAGCTGTTCTTGATAAGTCTTTTACTCCATCAAATACTGATGAGCCTATTTTGTATAAAGGATTATGTATATTGAACCGAGGTCTTTCACCAGGTAAGTGATCATGTAATACTATTTCAGATAAGTTTTTTTCGTTGACACCATCAAATACTGTTGTGCCTATTTTATAGTTAGGTATAGAAGAGGTATCGCGATGAGCAGGTACTTTCTCCCCAAATAGTTTATCATGCTTAAGTATCTCTGGATTCTCTACGTCTTTCACACCGTCAAATACATTTGATCCGATTCGAAATGATGGATTATTCAGATTTTTTCTTGGTCTTTCACCAAATAGTGCATTGTTTGGTATACATTCTCCTTCCTTTTCAAATACTATTGTCCCTGCTTGCAAAGTCTTGTTCGTGCATTCTTTTCTTGGTATTGCTGGTTCAACTTGTAAATGATCTATTAAATTTGGATTTGATTCATTGATTCTCTTTCCAGTATGACATACTCGTGACCCTGGCGGCAATGTTCCTGGGATATTAGTATCGACAGTTTCATCTTTAATTAAACTTTTAACATTTACATCTCTTACTGCATCGGGATGTAGCATACGATTCTTATAAAACTCGACTAAATTGCGTGATGGAGACGCCGAAGAGTTACTCATTCCTCTGCTTCTCTATGGATTCCTTGGTTGTTCCCGCCACAATAACGCGGATAACTCAATCGCCAATTTTCTTTTCCTCTACCTTTTTTACTCCCTTTTCTCAGGAAAAATGGAAAAAACGAATCGAACCGGTACCCGAGAAGAAGGTGGTTCTAATGGGCTTCAAATGCGCGCAGAAGCAGGTGTGGATAGGTGTTCTGGCATCGCACTGAGCTGGCTGCGCTGCATGCGCACGCGTCCAGAGCGAATGAAGAGAGTCAGCCACAACTAGAACTATTTACATAAATACAGTGTAAGGAGTGGCTTACTTGGGTTTTTCGAACCAAGACAAGTACCACGACATCACGTACATCCCTAAGAGTCGCAAGGACAAGCCTGCGTTGCTATTGCCGCCTTCTTTACTCAACTCTTCACTTGTTACTTTCGCCACAATTATAGTGGAGTTAATGGGAGCCCCTAACTTCTTGTCTAAATGTCTCAAACAGTCGTTAGTTTTCAAGACTAGCAACAATTTACGAGGGATTTTACGCAATAAAATTGAAATATCTTTAAAATATTTCTGTGCGTAAGCTTTAAGCATTTCTTTTTCTCCCGCGGTTCCTTTCGCCTTCAACCGGTCTACATCGTTGTTCTCATTCACTATGTCGTCCCACGGCTTCAAGGTCAGAATAGCAGCGAATAACGTGTAATAAATACCTGCATTCAACTGGTTACATGCGCTTTTTATACCATTTTCGTCAGCTAAAATTATTGATTGCCACAGTTTGCAGTACGCCAAGCGGAACTCGTCACCCAGGTCCTGGTACAGTCCGTGGTCTAACAGCACTATCTGTGGCTGGTTAGGCTTCAACGGGTTTTTGCGTACTAAGATATTAGCTTCATGCGGGTCGCAATGCACCACGCCATGCCGGTATATCTGCTCACAGAATATGGTGGAGATGACCCGAGCAACGTCACTGGTGTTCAAATGCAAATTCTTTGTTATGTTATCTAAGTCACTTACATAGCATCCTTCCTCGAAGCTCATCGTCAACACCCGCTTGCTGGACATGCTTCTATTCGCCACCGGTACGGCTAGGTCGCCAGAAACTATTAAATTATGGAGCAGTTGACTCGTTCGTTCGATGTTATTCGCCTCCATGTTGAAGTCCAACTCTTTGGGCAAATTCTCCTTGATTTGCTCAATGAGCCAATCATAGTTAAACGACGGAAACAGCGCGGAAATGAAGTGAATAAGCTTCTCGATGACGTACATATCCCCTCGACTCGACTCCAACAGCCCCTCGTGTTGGATCTTGACAGCGTATTTTTTGTTATCTTTATAACCGATATGCACTTGTGCTAGTGATGCGGATGCTATCGGCTCGACGGCGAAAGAGTCGAATAATTCCTCTGGATATTTACCTAAATCAGCTTTAATTATCCGGCGCACGCCGTCGTATGTAGTGCGAGGTGTGTTGCTTAGTAAGTGGCATAATTCGTCTTGATACTCAGAGGGTATCACGTAGTCTAGCATGCTAAGATGTTGTCCCAACTTGATATACATTCCTTTATTCCATTCACACATTTCTTTCAATCGCTTGCCACTTCTAGAGTGCACTGCGCTGTATGGGTTATTATTGTCAACAAGATGACTCTTACTTAACTTATCAGAAACATCGTCGATCAACACTCGCGTCTCTTTGATCTGTTGCTTCCAGTGGTTTGCTTCGTCTATTTTGTTATCTTTAGTAGCTAAAATTTGATTGATTGTATATTCCTCTTGTAATGATTGATATTTTTTCAATGAATTTGTTAACTCTTCTTCATTGACTAATCCTTTTGAGTTGTATCTAATGAATTGTATGGTTATTGCATAATCAATAAGTATCACGCCAACTGTTGATATTAAATTAGCAATATTAAGAGATGCTTTTATAATATTTCTCGCTTTCGCTCTTGCATCATCATCGCTACTAATCGCAACTCCTGCTGATATGGCTGTTATACCCAAAATAGCACTGATTGGTATGCCTGATTCTTTAGACTCTTTAGTGGCGCCAGTATTATGACGTTTTGGCTGGAAATGACTGTTAAATGGTGCGCGAAGGCGACCTGGAGCTGAACGAAGTCTATGATCCAGTCTCATAGATCGCGTGAGCGCTGTTGCGCGGCTGCGGGACACTAGTTGCAACATAGATATAGGATGTAACGTATGTAATGAATTGAAGCTGTGCACGCTTTAATTGAAGATTTCTTCCGCTGAATGTACGAAGCTTTTTGATGTGTAAGAATCAGTGATTAGTGTGAGTCACAGTGAGTCATCGAAAAAATCCGAAGAGGTACCGGCGGGCCGGTGAATTCCGGGGTAAAATCGGCAACTAGACTATTGTGTGATCTAGTTCGCGAATGGTGCATACTTAGCAGAGAAAGGAAGCCGTCCGATTCTGGTTTGTTCGAAAACTAGATAATCTAGCACGTTGAGCGCCGATTTACCCTCACTTGCAAGTCGGTTTGGTTACAATTTATACATTAATAACGTTAATTTTCTTTAGGATTTCCAATTGCATTTGTTCGATTCGATTCAGCTGCTCCACTACAGGCTGCAGCTTCATATCGATCATCTTGTCTATGATTGTAGTGTAGTTATTGTCAATTATATTCATTTTCGTTGTCGTTGTAGAAGACGTGTCAATATTTAGTGGTGTTTTGCTGGAGCTTTGTAACATTGAGGCTAGTAATGCTGCACTATTTCCAATTTTATTATCGAGTTTATTAGATATTTCTGTGTCAAATTTTTTAAAATTAAATACCAAATCAGCAGGTATAGCTGTTGTGGTTTGAGCAACATCATTAGCTCTTTTAGGAGAGATATCTATACAAATAGCCGTCAGGTTCAGCTCTTTATTATTGGTTTTAAGGGATAAAAACTTAAATTCAATTACTTTAACATTGGAATATCGTTGATCATAGCTGCATTCAAATAAATTTTTTTCTTCTGGACTATTATAACCTTTCAATGTACTGATATATCCGCTGTTAATATACAACTCGATGAATTTAGCGTTACTGGTAATAATGATGGAGTCAATTGCGCATTCTTGACTCAAAGTTACTCGAATAAGTGGTGGCGTTGCAGTGCTATTCACGTCTTCATCCGTCCAGTAATGCATGCTTTGCGCGGACTCAATGGTCTTACGCCCATCATTCGACTTATCGATTATCGTCGATTGTAATCCATTCTTACTGCTCCAGCCATTACCCAGCGAGATGTCAACCTCAATCATGCTCAATCTTCCTCTCTTTTCCCTTTCCGATAACTATCTGAATGAAATCTGTTGCCATCAGGGCCGGAGGGTCTTTACCAATTGACTTTTAATGATTGAGATATTGGGAGAATGCGCGCTTCGGCGCAAAGGGCTGAGAATGGGTCATCGTGCAGTCATAGCTCTTCCTATGCACTTCAATATAGGAATAATAGGAATGGCCGACGGTCCCAATGGTTGGAATCGCCAAAGTCGCAAGCCACCTAAAATATATACTGGCATTTGGAACAATGTCGATGCAACTGTACAATGGGTCGTCGCGTGATCTGCAGGCCACCAGTGATGCTGCAATATCCCACAGTAACACATATGAAAAAGTATTAAATTATCGTATTAATTTACAGAAATCTATTGATTTATGCAATTCTCTCCCACTTCTGGACGCCGAAGTAGACAAGGATGATCACGTTAATGATGTGAGGGAAATGTTGCTCGGTGATGAGGAGTTGGCAAGCAGCAGGCATGAGTTACTTGATGAATTTGAGAATATACTTGGTAACATGCGTGACACATTGTTTGGCATGGGAAATGTAGAAGATGATAATAGTAATAAGAAAGATAGTAAAAAGAAGAAACGGAAAGATGCTTTTGATTGGGATAGTTTATATGAAACGCAGAAAAGAATGAAAACTGAAAAGTGGGAACCAGTAATAAACAAGTGTTATGCTCGCGTTAATTATGGTTCAGAGCAAAAGAAGTCAAGTATGAAAGTGTTTAAACAAACTCTATTTGATCAAATGGATATAGCGCTTGCAGACGAAGATAGATTAATAGAGAAAAGTAGAATGTTGGTGAGTGAATCGAAAAGGATGAATAAAGAGAAGGAGACAAGTGCGACTCATGATCTCGAGGTTTATGATGATCGAATTTTCTATTCCATGTTATTAAAGTCGTTTATAACGAGTACAACAGACGCTAATACAGGTAGTATGCGCGCAGCAGACTTGGAGGCGCTGAGGAAGTATAAGCGAAACAAAAGTAGTAATGTTGATCGTAAAGCAAGCAAAGGACGTAAGTTGCGCTATGTAGTTCATGAGAAACTAACCAATTTCATGTTCCCAATACCGGCGAATGAAACGGTGGATAGCGACCGCATTATGGCGTCTTTATTCCAATAGTATTTTTGTATATTTATGTTAATTACTTACTCGAATCCGGCTATCGCTATGCTATATCACTATAAATCTAGAAGTAATCTGCTTGGATCTTCTATTTTATTTTGAATTGATTTCAAAAAGGTAACGGCTTCTCTGCCGTCAATCAAACGATGGTCGTAAGTTAGTGCCACGTACATCATTGGACGAGCTACAATCTGTCCGTCAACAACAACAGGTCTCATTTTTGTTGCATGCATACCTAATATCGCTGATTGTGGAGGGTTGATGATAGGTGTGCCCATCAACGATCCGAAGATTCCACCGTTGGAAATGGTAAAGGAGCCACCTGCCATGTCTTCTAAGGCCAATGAGCCCTCTTTAGCCTTCTTGCCGTATGCAGCAATGGATTTTTCAATATCAACAAAGGACATCCCTTCGGTGTTGCGTAATACTGGCACGACCAACCCGTTTGGCGACGCTACTGCAACCGACACATCCACGTAATTACGGTAGATAATTTCGTTTGTACTATCATCGATGACAGCATTTACTGCAGGGATTTCTTGTAATGCAAAGGTAGAAGCCTTCACAAATGCGGACATAAAACCTAATTTAATGCCGTGCACTTTTTCAAACTCATCCTTGTATTTGTTTCTCATGTTGATTAGGTTGGACATGTCTACCTCCTGGAAGGTGGTTAACATGGCAGCTGTGTTTTGAGCACTCTTCAATCTTTCGGATATACGTAACCTCATTCTTGTCATTTTTACTCTTGTTTCACTTCTATCACCACCTTTACTTTTTGCAGGAGTTGCTGGAGCAGCTGCTGCTTTTGCTGGGGCTGCTTTAGGGGTTGAAGGTGCTGCTACTGGTGCACTGGTGGATTTAGCAGGGGCAGCTACTGATTTAGTCTCAGGTACAGGAGTTGGAGCACTAACTTTAGCTGGTGCAGTACCACCTGTAATTAATGAAAATAGAGGAATTCCTACGTTAACTTCACTGCCTTCATCTGCAAATGTCTCGTCAATTGTACCAGCTGCTGGTGAACGAACATCAACAGTTACTTTATCAGTTTCAATACTGGCAACAACTTCATCCATTTGAACATATGAACCTTTTTTAGCAGTCCATTTAGCCAAAACTCCTTGGGTAATTGATTCACCCATAACTGGTACTGGTACAGAAATTTTTTCTCCTGAACTAGCTGCTGATGATCCACTTGATGGTGCAGAAGCTGGTGTAGATGGTGTAGGTGCAGCAGCATTAGCAGTAGCAACACCTTCACTATCCATAGAATATAAATCAGCACCTACAGAAATCTCGGCTCCTGCTTCAACACATCCCTTCACAAATACTCCTGATTTTTTTGCTCTTATATCCATGGTAACTTTATCTGTTTCAACTACAGCAATAACATCATCTTCTTTTATAGCTTGTCCAGGTACTTTTGACCATGATAAAAGTACAGCGGTAGTAATGGAATCTCCAAGAGACTCTAGTGGCTCGGTTGTTACCGCAAGATAACGTTTACTTATCATGTTTGGCATAAAATTAACCTTCGTTGGATAAGATGCATTGCCTAGAATACTTAACTGACGATTACTAACTTGATTTATAGCTAAATTAGGTATTGCTTTGGTCGCTAACACTGCGCGTCGTGATAGAACACGGTGCAAAGGTAGCTTGCGGAGGAGGGCACTCATCGCTGCGATATTGGTAAAATAGACAGTCGCTTCGAATCTTTCTACCTCTCTTCAATGCGGAGAAACCAACAAAAGGCCGGGTACTGTACCGACTTTCCTGTATGTAAATTGGAGATGCTTTCTCAATAAGAGGAACGCTTTTCTATACATGGATTGAACTGTGTCAATGAAGAGGACTCTAAGAGGTAAAAGTTCATGGAATCAAATCAAGAATTTGTCTACCCGCGAGGGCCGTAGGCATTAGACGAGGTTTTGAATATAAAAAAATATATAGATTACCGTAAATGCCGAGGTTTACCACGCTCACTACGCTGGATGACAGTACTAAAGTCGACGTCCAGCCCGCTTCGTCAGCTGCTACTCCGTTAGTTGTTGATACAGTAAATCTAGTTCGTTCGTCAAATGCAGGTGCAGATTCTTCTCAATTTAGTTTGTATTTAAATTCTAGAAGAAGAGAACAAGAGCGACTAGATGCAATAGCAGCGAAAGCGATAGAAGATGAGCAGGCTCAAACTTTGAAATCAAAGGTGGAGCAAATGAAAAAAGAAGATGAAGAAAGAACTAAAAAATTGGCTGAAAAAAGGAAAAAAAGAAAACAAAAAAAGTTGAATAAAACAAGTACAAGTAACGCCGATGAAGAGTCGCATAAAAGCAGCGATGAAGAAGGTGAAGAAATTGATGTGTTGAAACATAAAAATGATAAATGATGAAGCAATTGTAGACCTAATTGTTATTATTTCTTGAAATTGTCACCACCATAGAAGCCCAGCCCGATTATACATTTCAGTGAACATGTTCGTTAACGGACAACAAGCTGTGCTTCTGCAGTTTACGGTGCTCCTGTTAATAAGATTTTTTATCAACCCGGAGGCATCTAATATAAATTTGAGTCAAGTGTATATAGTTATAAACAATATAATCAATAAATTCAATTTTCAGTATCTTCCAAGTTCCAGAATCTAATAGTTGCATCTTCACTGCCAGAAGCACCAATGGTTCCATTGGGATGATACCTTACACATCGGATAGGACCATGATGACCTTTGTATGTTTGAATTATTTCACCAGAATGAAAATCGTATTCGCGTAACCATAAATCGCTTCCACCACATATGAATCTATTTCCATCTGGACTCAATGATGCGCCACCTTCGTTACTAAAGGTTAGCGTACTTGGCATAACGAATTCTTTTTTCGTTGTTAAATCCTTGGAACCTAATTGTACAACTTTATTTCCACAAGATACTAATATTGTATTAAAGTTGTTATTAACTTCTAGATCCATTATTGGTGCAGATGGTGATAACTTGGACGAGACTAAGCAAGGAGTGGCACTTGCTTGTCTTATATCCCAAGTTTCAATTATTCCATTTTTTTTTCCTACAATTATAAGTGTTGCATCATTTTCATCTAACCATGATATTTTAGTTATACCATCATCATTACCACTATTACTGACCTTAATTTCAACAGGATCTTTTTCTGGCTGACATGTTGTATACACTCGTATTAATCCATCTTGACATCCAGTAGCAAATAATTCACTATTGTAACTAAAATCAAATGATTTTACTACGTGTTTATGTTTTAACTCAATTATTTCTTTACCACTTTGAACAGACCATAACTTGGCAGTAAAATCTCCACTGGCTGTTCCAGCTAATGTACGTGTAAATGAATCTACTTTGCACGACCAAACTGCGCCTTTATGACCGCGAAATGTACCTATCCAATTACCAGTTTCACCTGATCTTACTTGCGGAAGCTTATCATGTGCCGCCGACACCAGCAATGTGTTATCTGTCCCATCACGTACAAATGTGATCTCGGTCAAGGGACGCGTATGACCTCGTGATACTATTTGATTCATCTTGTTTTTTTTACTATTTTTCTCAATTGGGATTTCGATAATTGGCACTCCCTTAGCAACTTGTCGTAGAACATCTTGGAGTTCTCATTCATGCGGTCCTGCCATCTGTTGTCTGAAACATCTAAATTGAGTGAACTAAAGAAAGAAACATACTAATACAGAGTTCTGCGTGAATAAGTCATTCTGCAGTAGGTCAGAAATGTCTGTATTGAATTTGTAATTTCAAATTTATAAACTATAAAATATTACTAATTCTCCTTTACTTACGAATGAATGAGTGAGTTAAGAGAGCAACGTCGCCTTTCGGTCACTTATCAGTCACGATTCTAACGAATATTAACTAAGAAGTTGGTTAGGGTAAATTTTCCGGCCCCATGACCATGTCGTACGTAATTCTTTGACCATCGGAAAAAAGAAGTTGTACGACTGTAGCTATGTCCACTTTGCTTCTTTTGCTGGTGCTATCTGTCTGCATCTTGAGTGCGACATCGTATGGCGTCAATACATTACGTATGGGTGTTGCACCAAAGCCATCAGGTATAGCAAACACTAAAGAAGGGAAGACTATTATTGTAGAACGAACCAAGAAATTATTAGCTAGTAGTAATATTGTATTATCATTGCCCTTTGAAAAGGTTACCAAAGAACAAATTGATATGTTGAAAAAGGAAATACCTAAAGTAGCAAAAGCATCAGTAGTTAAAAATACATTATTTAGAAAGGCAGCAATAGGAACAAAATTTGAAGCAATTAACGATAAATTAAGTGGTGAAACTTTGTATTTTTTTATACCAGAAGGAGAAAGTAAACCTACATATGCTGGATTAGAAAAATGGTTAAAAGAAGTGAAAAGAACAGATCCAGAATTTGCCCCAAAGATTGCAGTTATGGAAAATACATTATATACGGGTGCTAGTATCAAAGCAGTTGTTAATTTACCCACTAAAAAGGAACTTATTACTAAAATTGCACAAGGTATCAAAGCAGTACCAACTAAAGTTGCTAGAGGTGTTAAAGCTGTGCCTAATAAATTGGGCAGAGCCATTGCTGCCATCAAGGAGCAGAAAGAAAAACAAGAAGCATAAATTCTACCTGTATATTATTCAATAAAGTCAAATAATAAATAGTTCTCAATTTTCTTAATTATTATGAAGCTTCTAAGGATGCAAAAATCTCTTAATACCAAAAGCGGAACCATTTCCTTGGCACTCTTGAAGAAGGGTCAAACCAAGGATTCATAAGAACTAGTTATAAACTAGGCTAGTACGCACACTGTTGTAATCGGTCTGGGTATAGAACAGTATTGCTAGGTGCTCTCTTCAAGTATTGATATCATTTATTTCTGGTAACAGACACAATTGTGGTGATGTCATCACACCCAGTCACATACTGCTTTCATCTAGAGAATTACGATAAAAAATGGGCAGAAGAAAAGACAATGACGACAAATATAGTAGGGAGGGAATGGCTGGTTATAGTGAAGCGGAATAAGTATAATATAAGAAAAAGGAAAAACAATGGAGCATGTGAACATGTTGAAAATAAAATTACCGATATTTCTTCATTGCCTGTAGTTGTATCATCAGTGCCGCTAAAAGATGAGACGAACAATAATGTGCAAAATAATGAATGCATGCATAAAGATCTACTACGACCAAATGGGGATGATTACTTATCTTTTCATATCGTAAGTCTTAGCAGTGACTCGGTATTAGCAAATATTTCATTAATTATATATAATAGTGACAATGAAGAGCGCCATGAATACTTAAACTCGTATGCACTCCTAGAAATTGAATCAAATTGTGCATTTGGTTGCTCGCATTTTATGCCATATACTGCTTTAATCGATCCCTCTGCTGGATTTTTAGATGCTAATAACTCTTTGAAATTAGGGGTAACCATTGAATTATATGCTTCAGGGCGACCGCGAGACACGCTGTTCTCGCTGTCCGAAGCACTAAATTACTTGAAAAATATTAATATAATGATAGTAGAAGACAGTCATTTTCAACGAAAAATTATGTGTAAATCACTAAATGCCGCGAATTCCTGGCTTGTATCGTCGGTTGCGTCGCCATTTGAGGTCTTGGATCTGCTAGCAGACACTTCGACTGCCAGCGACGACTCGAGAGATTTGCGGAAAGTTGATGTGTTTATAATTGACTATAACCTCGACACCAATGGTCTGGTAACCGGTGTTGATCTCACAGCCAAACTGAGAGAAAATAATATAAACTCCGTCATTATTGGCTGTTCCAGTAGCATTTCGAAGTACGCGAATAAATTTATCGCTGCTGGTGCCAACAGTGCTTGGCCCAAGCCGTTTCCTTGTGCTGCGGAAATGGTAGAATATTTATACTCGGCAGTTACCTTTTGTAAGTCAACCATGGGTGATGGCAGCAGTTCTGCTTATGGACCAGGCGCTATCTCCATCTTTGATGGGCAAGCAAAAAGCAAGAAAAGTTTGCAGAAGCTAACAATAATTAACCCCGGATTCTATGATGCTGACTGCATCTTGGTTGCCAAAATGGGGCAAAGGATACCAGCTCATCGGTTGACACTTGCTGCGTGCTCAGAGTGGTTCGCTAACAAGTTTTTAGACTTAGATAGAGAAGTTACGGAAGAATTGGAGGAAATTGTGCTGGATGACGACACTCACATACTGCTGGAAATAGTCCGCTTTTCGTACACAACAACCATCCGCGAGTCTGCTGTGAAGTCGTACGCCGATGTGCTGCTGCAAGTCGCGGTCAAGTATCAATTTTACTCGTTGATACAGATATTGTCGGCTGCAAACCAGTAATTTTAAGTTTTTATTTTTTTATTCTCCGGTCGACGGCTCGTTGTATATTACATAACTTTTCTCTTTGCACTTTGCACTGGTCTCTTTGGAGCTTCTGCCTAGTCTCTGCAACTGACGCGTTGATGACGCACTCGCCGCGAGTGAAGTTTTTAAAGCTTGGTGTGGTGCCGCCGGTCTCGGCGAAGGAGCTCGACTGTCGGACATGTGTCATATTTTGCACTGCAGCGTGAGAGTGGGAGTGTTAGAAGAGGGGTTCTAATCTAATATAGTTGTTGAACATGCACCTATATCTGCTGCTACTGCTGCTGCTCGCAACATTCGGTTTGTTTGAATGTATTAAAAAGCGTAATTATTTCCGTTCATTTGATCATTCATTGTTAGGAACGAAAATGAATGAAACAAATGAAATGAATGAAGCAATTGCAACTAGTAGTAATATTTCAACCCAGCTTACGAGTAATGTCAATGGTAGTTGTCTAACATTAGCTGCATTAACCTGGAATTTAGCTGAAAAAGCATTGAATAGTAAGAGCATCGGTAATTTGAAGGAGATTTGTAATATGAATAACGACATTGTAGTCATCGGAATACAAGAATTAGAAGATATTAAACCACGAAGACAAGAGGGTCATCGGTCAAAGTTGTATAAAACGTATTTGAAAAAGATATTTCATGGGAAATATGAGTGTTTAGGTAACCTCAAATTACTCTATTAATTTCTCACTCACTCACTCACGGCTACTATCTACTAGGTCAGCATAAAATGGGGGGCATGTTTCTATCTGTATTTATTAAACACAAATTAGCGAAAAAAGTAAGTGGTATTCAGATTATAGATGTTGCTTGTGGTGTGGGTAATTTGCTTACAAACAAAGGAGGTATTTGTTTATTACTTCGAATGAACAAGAAAACGTTGGCGATAGTGAATGCTCATTTTGCAGCTCATCAAGATAAAGTTATTGAAAGGAACAATGATTATCATCGTGTTATGTCTACGATTACTACTCGCGCACACTCCAAGTGGATTGTGAAAGGCCATCCAGCTAGGAAAAAGTTGAAAAATAATGATATTATTGACAATGCGTTGCTATTCAATAACAAGGTAACAGCTTATTCACTCACTCTAACTCTCTTTAACTCACTCACTCACTCTAACTCACTTTAACTCACTCAGGATAGTACGAATCCGTGGTTAGAGCAAGTGTTCACTGCCATCGGGCTGCCGCCAGACGTTCCTAGTCCCAAGAGCATGATGGTCGCTTCGAATAACGAAGTAAAAGTGAAAAAAGAGAGAAAAAAAAGTAAAAAAATCATTAAAAACAAGAAAAAATCAATGAATAAAAGCATAAAATTGACTGAAATTGGTGTTGATGGCACTGTGAACATGACGGCGGTGCCCAGGGTGGTGGACAGCGACCGCGAGGTCACGCGCAACATCTCTGAATCCGTTAGAAAAGCTAGCAGCATCAATGACATCCCGTTTGATGGTATAATATTCCTCGGCGACTTCAACTACCGCGTCAACCTTCCTCGTTATGAAATAGAATCGTATAAATATCAGTTAGAAAAACTGTTGAAAAAGAGTAATATATCCTTCTCTATCGCGGCGACGCAGCGCATTAACGAGTTGAATTACGACAACTTTTACTCCATTTTGAAGCACGACCAGCTGCTGCGGGAGATGAAGAGAGGCAACGTATTCACCGGATTTAATGAAGGAAAAATTCATTTCTTACCTACATTCAAGTATGATAAGGGGAGTAACAGCTTCGATTCGAGTAAGAAAAGCCGAAATCCCGCGTGGACCGACAGGATTCTGTTCGCTCAAAGCAATAGAAACTGTTCCAACACCAGCGTACCTTTTATCGAACAAACCGCGTATACAAGTGTGGACAACCGCCACAGTGACCACCGACCGGTCTATGCGCAGTATAAGCTTAATTATTGAGTTGTTTATTTATGGATTTGTACAATAGATACATATACTTTCACTGCGCAACATTACTGTTGTCGATCTTTTTCACTAATATCTCAATTAGCAAATCTGCTTTTGTCTTGAATAAGTTTTTAAATCGTCGTTGTCCATCATCGCTAGTTGGGAGCGGCAGATTCTTGTCATTTCTAGCTTTAAATACAGTCACCGAGGGTACGTCTACCCTTCTAATTGCTCCTTTTTTCATGCCACCATCAGCCATCATTGCAGCTTCTAACTCAGGGAATATTTGTCCACTTCCAATTGTCCATGATATTTCACCATCTGTCTTGGAGTTGAAATATGCCACACCGCCTGGTTCTTTGTCTGTAGCGAAACTTTTCATTCGAATAACCATGTCAGTAGTAACAACTGAATCCTTTTGTAACATTGCATTACCTCTTCCTGAACGAAACTCGCGATAAGATAAACCATTTCCCAGCTCAATAAATGGAATATCAGCTGCATCAAGAACTTTTTGAGTGTCTGAAAATGTTTTTAATTCCTCAGTTAACGTACTTGCGTGTGAAATTGGAGAGTTCAGCAATAATGCACTACAGATTCCTAACTTAGCTACATGAGCCAGGCGCCAGGAATACAGCTGCTTCAGAGAGAGCAATAACAGCAAAATGACGCTCAAAGTATGCATTGCACTCGCTCAAATGGTTCCCTGAGACACGTCTTGGATGGAGTGACTCATCGGTCAAAAATCCAGAATCCACAGCCAAGCCGTTGTGGGAAGAAAGGAAAAAGGAGAAGAAAGTATCCCATTATTCTCACTGGTATTAGAGATCGATTGATTGGTATTCGGATCTAGTATCGTGTGTAGAAGGGATGTTAAAGAAGAAGAAATCAAAATTAAAAAAAGAATTTGCAAAATCAAATAAACCATTAAAACGTAGTGAAGGACATCACACTTGGAATCGATTGGCTACTTTAACCAATGAAGGTGCGCTCGCTTACATCCTTCCTCTTCTTCTCTCTTTAAGTCGTCTGTTCATTTGTTTCTTCACACTTCGCCTCACTCATATTATTTTATCAAGTAGGCTCTGATGGCGATAATGATGATCAAGTTGATGTAGAACTGGGTGCTGACGATGATGATACCGCAGAAACTGGAGAAGAGAGTGTGCTTGAACGGATACCTGGTTCAAATGACTTAGGAAGAATCAATGCAAAGTCCTTTGCGAGCGAATTTCAATTGAATATTCCCCTTGGATTACACCATCGTGAACTAGATATAGATCATGAAAAAGGAGAAATCATTGAAACCGCCTTGTCTCCCAGAGAGAAAGTGCTCGGATTGCCTGGTAATCTGAAGCTTTCACTGAAAGAAACCAACAAATACTTTGGTGTGAATGCAAAAAATCAATTTTATGATAGATATCAATGGATAAACAGGCAAAGAAGGATAACGAACCTGTCGAGCAGCGAGGGAGTGCCGTCGTTGTACTTTGATAACGAAGAGGACTTGATAGACGACAAGGCGACGGTTCCATTCGCTCCAGTGAGAGAAAATACAAGGTATACTACATTACCAAGTGTGATAAGTAGTTCAAGTATAACTATAGAAAGTAGAAACATAACCGACAAGCCAACCATGAGATACAACAAACAGACTATACATAATCCCGTGAAGATGACGTTTGACAACGACAAGAGCGCCACTCCCGCTTGCGTTGCTGCGCCTGATGGCGACGAGACCTATCTACTTGACTCCGTGTTACCCACAAAAAATAACACCAAAAGCCCTGGAAGTGTCGATGAGGATGTCGATGATAACGACAGCAAAGTCAGTAATAGCACGAGCTACAGCCTGGCCTTTCAAGCTCATTTAGCTGAGATTGAACTGAGTAAAGCTGTGCCCGCAACCCCTCGAACAAAGTATCTAGATGAATGCTGTAAAGAGAATTTATTTCCTCGATCCTTTCTAATAAGAAAGAACTTGACGAAAGCCCTCGATCTGCAGCACCAAGGCATGGGCGACGACGTGTGCCAGGTACTTGCAGCCGCAATCGAAGAGTTACCGTTTATTCAACGGATTAATATCAGTGACAACAACCTAACGGACACTGGTTTGGGTCCATTTATTAATGCAATAGTCAAGATATCTGGGTTATTAGAGCTGAATCTGTCGCAGAACACCCTCGGCCCCATGACCGCCGACTCACTGAGCTCTTACCTGTCTTCCAGCACGTGTCCGTTAGAGAAGCTAGTGTTGAACAACGCGGATGTGGATGACTTCGAGTGTGAGAGGTTCATCTCGGCTATTATGCACAACAGAAGCATCACCGACTTGGACTTGAGTTACAACAAGATTGGAGCCTCTGAGAACTTGAACACAGGTACTCACTCACTCACCTAACCTCACTCTTCCTCACTCACTCACTCACCTAACCTCAGTGATGCCCGACATGGTTACTGGATCGGAGGCCCTGGCGGAGCTGCTGCAGTCGGAGTCGTGCATGATCAAGAGACTAGTGTTGCAGTACAACATGATTCGCCTTGATGGTGCGGTGTGTCTCGCTGACTCCTTGTCTTCCAACGGCTCTTTGACTTACTTGGATTTATCATTTAATTCTTTTGGAACTGAAGGTGGTATGGCAATAGGGAATGCTATTGACAAGCATCAGAATTTGAAGACACTTATCGTGTCGAGTAACAGCATGGGATCCATGGCTTGCTTGGCGATATGCGCAGGGATCTTGGAGAACAAGAGCTTGACTCACGTCAACATCGACGACAATCCCATCGGTGTGCAGGGCGCCAAGAGTCTCATGATGGTACCGATTATAGCCGGTAATCGAGTCAAAGTACAAGCTAAAAAGTGTAACATTACCATCCACGAGGAGAAATGCTGGTTTAACTCGGATAAAATCCTGAGGGATTACAAGCTGAGCATGTCAAATCCCTTCGAACGAGCTATATTCAGTCTGTTGCTCTACCAAGTAGCAGGTCACTACACCTACATCTTTAGTAACGCCGAGTACGAGGATGTGGATCCCGCAACGAACAAGATCACGCGGAACAAGCTGGAGTTGATCCCAATCAACTCACGGGAACGCGTTGAATACTTCGATGAAGCCCAAAAAAGAGTTGCAAATAACTTGAAACACATTCAAACGGCTGCTTCTGACGTTATACTTGCCGCCAAATTATTTGCGGATGTGGATGAGGACGGATCCGGTGAGCTGGAGATCACCGAGTTCGACAAACTGCTTCGTTCACTCGGTCTTATCATGGACGACGAGCGACTCATTGAGATCATGGATGAGTACGACACGGACGGCGGCGGTACCATTGGAATTGATGAATTTTTATTATTTTTAAAACGGCAAAATATTGAAGCAACTAGCCGTTTGAAAGAGATTGAAGAGATCCCTGTGATGGCCCTCAAGTCCGATCCCAGCACGCGGTACGTTGCACCGACGACTGGCACGGTTTACCTCACAATTATGGATGGTTTCGCTAAGAAAGAGATTCACCGAGTGGTTAGTAGCTGTGATCGCGACTACATCAATGAGTTAGCGTCGCAGACCGGCGACTGCATCGCCATGACCTCCTTCGGCATCTCCGGCGCTAAGGTAAGACTAGATGAAGCCCTGAATTTAAGTGAAACAATGATGCAAGAGAGTCGGTCGAAGGTGGACGTGCTAGTCAAGCTACTACCTCAATCCAATAACGCAGAGAACGCAAGACAGTTAGTGAACAAGATGTTGCGGAAGAATCGAATAGAAACGTTGCAGTTGAAGCGCGCGATTGGTTACGCAATCAAGCCTATCTTGGGCTGTCCTGACGGCTTTTACCGGCTAGATTTATCAGATGAAATGGACCGTTTTTGTATCACCAAGTTAATAGAAATCAGTAGTACAATAGCTGAAGATCGCAAGAAGAAGGGGCTAATCCCTGGCTTGCTTGGTAATGTGTCGCAGACCGGCAACTGGATGTGCTTCCGCAATGAATGCTTCAAGGGGCAGCCAATAGTGATGACGAAGGAGTTCGCATCGCCGTTGCCAAAATCTGGGGTTTTAGAGTTTGATTTCATGTCGAGCACGCGGCCGAACTACGAGGATCTCGTTATAACTGACGGCAAATTCATTAAGATACTCAGTGAGTTGTGTTTATTGCGGCTATCGGAGCGAGGGACCGCGTTGGAGATGCTGAAAGCGAGTAGGGTTTACACTGATGAGGTGGTTGCATCGGGTAAGTACTACAACAGCGAGAGTCCGTTCTACTACTCGGTAGATGATAAACGAGCGCGTGAAATAGGTGATGCAGCAGGTCATTTTGCAGAGCATTTAATGAAACGTGGTGAGATTATTGAGCATCACAAGCCCTATGAGGAGGTGAAGGTGGACTTGACGGTGAGTAGACCAGGGGACAAGGCCTGGGTCATTGCGTCTATTCATGACAAGAATAACGTGTCATATAACCATCCGCACCACAGCAAGCGGATTGATATGGCAAAATTATTAGCACAACAACAAAAGCTAATTGATGACCAAGTGAAGAAGGAGAAAGAAGCGGAAGAAGAGAAGCTGCGCTCCAAGATACGGTCGTCGATGATATCCAAGACAAGTAACACGCACACAACCACTACCGCGGCAGCTGACACAGAAACAAAGGCGGAAGTAGTGAACAACGCCATACTTGCCTACATGGAAGGCGACACCTCGGAGTCGGATGACGAGGAGTTCGGTGTCAGCTTAGACAACGACTCCAACTTGGATATCGTTGCGAATGCGCCACCGAAAACAGATGAATATGGCATGCGTTACCGCCGTATGCTGTCGTCGCCATACGTGCAACCAGAAGCAAAAGCAACGCGGATAGCCGACATGATCGTGGAAACCTTGGAGTTCTCCAACTTCTGCTGTCGCCATCTTGCGATGCTCATGAACCTGTTCTACAGCTATGGACACAAGAGGAACTCCAAGTTCTTCGGGACGTACCGCGTCGAGGTAATAGTGCGACTATTCACTCGTCTTGTGGACGTGCATAACTTTGACTTGGTCCTGAAAACGCTGACCCCATTCGAGTGCGGTTGCGTCAAGATGCGGGTTGGTATACTGAACTATTGGAATCCGTTGAAAGTAGACGGCGGCATTGAGCTAGATATTGGGTACCGCGATGAGCGAGTGGTATGCAAGTGCTTGTGCTCACTAGCAACTACTGAACCAGGTGATAACTTGCAACAGTTAAAGTTTAGATGGCAAAGAAACATGGATCCAATGCCTGGATACCAGCTCACGGAGCCCTGGCTCAGTGATGAAGGGATGCCGTTTCGCGGGGTTTGGAACACGGTTTATTACACTACGAAAACAGGTGCTGCACTCCGTCTGCGCAAAGCGATGCTGAATCTAACCTTGATAAGCGAAGCAGACCTAGTAGAAGAGTCCAATCGATCGAATGCACTCGAAAACCCACCTACAATCGGTGAGAAATACATCAAGAACAACACGCCGACGTTCACCACGTACTTGGCGTGTCACAACGAGAAGAAATTGTAAGAATCTGTAAGAATAATGTGTTATCTTGATACAATGAGGTCTTTCAGCGTGACAAATGCGCTGTTACTCTTCCCTGCGGCGCACGCTTCCTTGATCGTGTTCGCGGTCGCGTTGGTGCACAGCATCTTGCTGCCGTCTAGCCTTGACTCGTCTATTTCATGCTGAATTGCGTCGAAATCTTTCAATAAATTTCTTAACGGCGCAGCTGATTGATCCAGGATCTGCGGTCCCATTGCCTTGCTATTGATGTAGTCTTGCAGTGCCAACTCCAGTATCTTTGACTGTCCCCATGAGTTAGACAACATGGCTTGCAGCTGCTTTGTCTCATCTTTTAATCCTAATTCATCTGCTAATGCAATAGCTTCACTCGCTGCTTGCGCATGTATACCAACTAGTGTTTGATTCACCAACTTCGCGGCCATTCCATTTCCTATTGAACCAAAATGATATATTTTGGACGCAAATAAGCTTAATATTGGGGTTACTTTCGCTACTTCTGCTTGATTACCACCTAACATAACAGTTAAAGTGCCAGCAGCTGCACCACCTGGTCCCCCTGAGACAGGTCCATCTAGGTACTCAATATTGTTTTGCTTTGCTAAATTATAATTATTTAGTATAAAGGATTTCGTAAATGTGCCGTGATCGACAATCGTCAACGGCTTAGTCCTCTTCATACTATCCTTGGCACTTATTATATCCGTTAATACATTAGTCGTGGCCTTTTCACTGGGCAAACTTAAGCATATAACGTCTGATTTAGCAACCATCTCGGAAACAGCGCCTGCTACCACTA
>JACCDO011634243.1_pt1 | contig 21489 bp, 22 predicted proteins | sample 7446101 | NCBI WGS metagenome assembly JACCDO01 (sample SAMN15323440, study PRJNA562643) | freshwater metagenome | isolation source: river surface water | place: USA:Blue River Watershed | collected 2017-08-16
AAATTTCCGACAATCATTTCCTTTAAATCTAAAGAAACGTACGCCAAAGTTGTCTTTACTAAGTCAAATATGACACTTGACAAAGTGCAAGAGTTCGATTATGGTCTCACGGGCATACCAGCTCTTTTAACTGATGAATTAAATCAATTAAAGGATTTGAACAATAGAATTTCACCTTTCAAAAATTATTTATTTTACAGTGCAATTTTCATCCATAAAACAAAGTGGCCAGTTAGGGCAGAATATATCATAAAAGATAAAAAACTATTTTACAAGATTACAGCCGGTACAGATGTTGTAATGGTTCCCTGCGGTAGTCTTAATTTTAAAAATTGATTATTGCTTACAGGAAATCAAGAAATGAACCTCCTTCAAAATTGTACGAAGTTCAACCTTTCAATTTTTTAATAGTCACATACTCAATCATCATAATATAGTTGCATCTTTCGTCGAAAAGGGGAGCCAGTTTAAAAAAGAGGTCATTTTTGACCTCTTTTTTTGTTTTTATTCCAATTAGTTTCGTTTAAATAAGGAGTTTTATCAGCTGCATCTCTTTTAAAAATTATTACGAGAAAAATGTACCTAGATGCAGCTGTGATTTTTAAATAATTGATTTTCAATTCATTAAATTGATTCAAGGTTTGGAAGGGGGATTTCCCCTTTTCGTCATTTTACGATTGGATAAATCGCTGAACCAGTTGAGTTCCTCATTACTTTTTAGTCTAGGTATGAATTGGTACCATCCATATCAATCATTGAAAAACTAATCTTCTATTTTTACCTAAAGAAAAAATCGCCTCAAATCCGCTTCTTAATTGATTTATAAGGTATGTTGCATTAGTGACAAACATAAAAAAACTCGATTCATTTTGCTTTTAAAATTTGAAAAAGTTAACATTATCATCAAATCTGATACTAGATATGAAAAAAATCATCAATTTAATTCTTCCTTTTGCTGTGCTATTAACAGTAATATTTTCCTGTAAATCTGAATTTAATGAGATTTCTCAGGCTGAAAATAAAGTTGACGAAAATGGTTTTAGAAAAGGAAGGTGGGTTGATTATTACGACTCTAATCTAAAACAACTTCCAGATTCTACTAATTTTAATTATTACTTGCTTTCGGAATACGAAAACCAAAATTTGATTCCAAATGTAAGGATGTTCTATAAATCTGGACTCCTTTATTTTGAAGGTGTTTTTTCTGATACAATAAAATCAGAAAAGAATTTTGACTTTGTAATGGAGATGAATGACAGTTCAATTACATTCAAAAACTTAAAATATTTTTCAGAATCAACCAAAAAACTAACAGCAAACTACAACTTTAATGATAAGGGCATTTTAATAAAAAAAGAATTATTTGGTCTTGGTTTCCAAATTATAGATTCTGTCTTAACAGACACACTGATCATTGATTATTCATTAAACAATCAGAATCAAATTTCATCAATAAAAATTAATTCAAATATTTTTGAAAACACTTTTTATTTTAATGATAAATCTTGGGCTGAAGTAGGTTCAGATGAGGAGCGGAAGGAGTTTTATGAATATGTGTTAAAAGAAATGTTCAAAAAATCTGACTTAGAAAGGCCCTATGATATATTTACCAAAGAAGAAATTTATTCAAAACAAGACTTTTTTTATCGATTAGATTATTCTGAAATAAAATCAAAAACTGATGATTATCAAGAAAAATTTAATTGGAAGAATAATAATCAGCCTGGATATGAAACTTTCATTAATTCAAAAAGGGCTAGATCAAAAAATATCGTTAGATGCCAATATTGCGGGATTCAATACAACAAGACCGAAAGAGGGTATCAATATAATCCAATAATTAATTTTGGTCGAAAGGCTGTAGCTAATTGGGAATCTGTAAATGATGTAATGCAAAATTTGCTCAAAAATATGGGAGCTCAAACAGGGACTACTCTACATTGGTGTTCTGAAAGATGTGTCTACTCAAGCGGATATTCAATTACTGGGTAGTTTTTATTTTCCTGACTTTAAAAAAACCGATTTTCGATTCATTAAAATGATTCAAGGATTGGAGGGAGATTTTCCCTTTTCGTCATTTTACGATTGGATTAAAATCATTATTGGTTTTGTGTTCTCTTTTTTTTGGCCTATCTTTTTTTAAAAAAATCAGATGTTCATCTTAATTAACTGGTTATGAGCCTTAAACATGAAATTATTAATAAAAGCAAAGAACTTCATTACAAATGTATTGAAGTTGGAATTCGAATGGGGGTTTTCCCAAATAGTCTTTCTGAAAATAAAAAAGAAATTGAAGATCGATATGTTGATGTTTTTGATGTACTGCCTGAAAATATCTCATCTTCGGTTTTGGTGATTAGTATTAACCCAAGTTCATCTGATTTGGATAAAAACAAAGAACCCTCTCCATGCTACGTGCATTATATTCCAGAAGAAATTAAAGATCAAAGAATTGATTTAAAATCAAGTTTCAACACTTGGAATGGTGGCAAATCTGGAAAGAAACTATGCTACCCAGGTTATTTCAGTAGGATTTATAAACTTTTCCAAAATACTGATTTCTATCCTTTGTATGTAAATAAAGATTTCAACGATAGTTGGGTGAATATCCTTCGAAATTCTAGGACATATAGTGACTTGTTATCTAAAGAAGATTTGGTTGCATTAAGAGCACTTGAAAATAACAACCTCACAAAAAATATAATTATTTCCGATTTGATTCCCTTAAAAGAAACTGATAGTTCTAAGGTGAATTTGATTATGAGTGATCCAATTGTGAGGGGTCTTACCCTTGAATTGCTTAAGAAAAAAATGGAATTTCTTAATCCAGAGTTTGCTTTAATTCTTTTTAAAGGGATACAAAAAGAGTTAATGGTTAATATTCAATCATTATTTACAGATGCTGGTTTCGATGATTCGAATTCTGTAAAATCGGGATTTATCAGATATATGCCTGAGGGCAATCTTGTTGAAATTAGGAATAAAATCAATAAAAAGCTTGGACTTTCATTTCCCGACGATAGGTTATCGGAAAAGTGGAATTACCTAAAATTTTAATTTACAAGTAAAAGGATTTGTGATTAGTTTTCAAATTTCTCCTTTCTTAGCGAGGTTTAAATTCTAAAGACTTTAAGTATCCCTAAAGTTTGGATTTGATATACGTTGGGAAAACCGCTTACTTTTAGCTGCATCTATTGTCAACAGGGGTAACTAAAAAAAAGTCCTTAGAAGCAATTCTGAGGTTTTTTTTGAGTTTTAGGAGAATGAAGTATTTTTAATCAGCTAATTTTTTTGGTAATTTTTCCTTACTGAATGATATTTTAGCCATTGGAAATCACCAAATTTTGGAATAACATGAAAGATCAAATTTTGAAATCAATGAATTTCAGTAAGATTGGGCTGTTGGTAATTCTTGGGTTTGGCTGGGTGGAGAAAGTTTTTGTATGGTCTGGAGTTCCAGAATCAATTTATGAGATGGTCGGTACCAATCCACTCACGGCTTGGTTAACGAGGTTAGGGCCTATGGGTCCGAACTATTTTCTCGGATATTTCGAATTGGTGGTGTTTGTATTGCTGATTTTTAAAGAAAAATACGGGGCTATTTTATCCTGTCTAACATTTTTGGTCACCCTTTCTTTTCTGATGAATGGTTTTTCATTCTCTTTGGTGAAGGACATTACCATGTTGGGTATTTCCATAGACCTTACCTTAAAGCATTGGGGAAAGCAGGCAAAAGCAGCTGTAATCACCCCTAATTCCTGAAAAGAGATATTTTTTGACCCTTAACTTTTTAGTTTACTGAAAAAACCATCAATTTTAATTGATAGAGTAAATGGACAGAACCAATTAAAAAGAGGAATAATTCTCAGTATAACTTATCATGAAATATCTTCTTCCAAACTTTAAAAGAACCTGCTTGATCGTGGGTTATACGTTTATGGTATTGCCCATTAGTCTTTTTACGAAAGGATTAATGGCGAGTATGGCTGAATTCAACGTGCCTGAACTCATTTTGGAATCAGCGCATTATTACGATGCCATGCTTTGGGTGTATGTTCACATGATGGTATTGGGCTTGCTTATCGTGACGATTGGCTATTCAGTCCGTGATTTCAACAAACAGAAATGGATAGCAGCACTACTTTTTATAGTGACTGCATTTTATGTTTATTTGGATTTCCGTAGTGCTGACTGGGTTTTAGGGAATGCGCTTTACAAAGGAGAGTCTTCACTAATTCCGGGTATCATTGGACTCGTAATTAATCTGCTTTTCTTTCAATTGGCGATACGGCTTTTTGCAAATAGTCCATCAAAAAATGAAGGGGGTAATAGTTAAAGCAATCAATACAAAAACTGTCCCATTTTCAGAATATGAAACCAAAAGAAATTTTACTTAGGTGGGTTGAATACTTTAATCTGTACGATTATGAGCGCTTAGGTGAATTGTATGCAGAGGATTGTATCAACCACCAAACCCCAAATGGTATCGTAAAAGGAAAGGAAAATATCAAAAATATGTTCAAGAATGAATTTGAGCAATTTGAGATGGTTTGTATCGTTGAAAACATTTTTGAAGACGGCAATGTCGGAATGTTAGAATGGAAAGACCCAAAAGGTCTCCGAGGCTGTGGCTTTTTCTGGATGGAAAATGACAAAATAGTTTATCAAAGAGGTTATTGGGATAAACTTTCGTTTATGGAGCAGCAGGCTAACTAAACTTTTTTATTCCTGAATTTTTTCAAGAAGTTCAACTCTTTTTTCTCGAAGTTCCGATCTCAATCTTCGAACTGTAGCTGCACCTTTCGCCGGCGTAGGGGAACATAAACCCAGCATAACTATAGTTTTTTTGTTTAGCATCAGTAAGTTTTGGTTCCAGAGGTGTTGAAGAGGGGATAAAGTAAAAAGGGTATACTTTTGCAGTGTACCCTTTTTATTATGTTTTATGAATAAGCCAGTTCAATTACTAAAAAAGTACCGAAATGAAGTTATCGTGGGAGTGCTTGTGTTGCTCTTTTTCATTTTCAAAGATGTGATTATGTCCATCTTTTAAAATTCCAGGAAGCTCAACCCTTCAATTTTCCGATTGTCACCTACTTCAATCATCGCGGCCTACAATCCAGTGAACCGTCCTATACAAGATTCGTACCTAAGGTGGTAGGAGAGGCGCACCGTAAACTTAAGGCTCACGGCCGTCTCCTCGATGATGGACTGGGTTTATCTGAGTACTCTTATATGGAAACTTTTTTACTTTTTTCTAATACCCGCTCAAAATTTTCACATTCTTTGATTTCAGCTTCAGTATATTTTTTTTCAGCGGCCTCTCCAATTTCTTCTAATTTATCTTCTAATTGTTCAGCATATTCTTGTTGGTCTTGAGGCAAATCATCAAAATTCTCATTCTCACCCTTCAGTTCAATGAGAGCATCAAAACATTTTTCTATTGCATCTACATAATCACAAGCTGTATTTAAATCTGACAACTTGATTTCTGTAGGTTTTTGGGAGCAACTTAGCAGCATCGCTGATGCAATTATTATTGCTCCAAGTGTGGTCATTACTTTTTTCATTTTTTTAAAATTTAATTATTCCTTTAACTAATGCTTTTCAGCTTACGCCCCGTTTTTTTGAGTGGGTTCTGGACTCCACTTTTTTGTCTGTCACTATCTAGGTGGTTGGCCTGCCTTAAACCGCTATATTGTTTCAAACTTGCCCATAACTCGCTTATATATCCTACTATTTATCACTTATTACTTTTAATATATGATCAAGTTATAATACTGTTTCAGTTTTGGATTCGGCTGATTCCAATTTTGGTTCATGAATTATCCACTGGGCTCTTTTTTGGGATGGATTTGGTGCTGAGGTGGGCATAAGTAGCTGTGGATTTTATAAAAAAGAATCAGATCAATTATTAAATTTATTAAACATTTGTTTTGTTTACAATAGTTGAAAAGTCAATATCAAGCTGTAATTATTATTTAATTTAGATAATTTCAAAAAAAATCTGAGTGTTTGAAGATTTTAAAACCCCTTCAATTGAATGGTTTGGGGTAAGTTAAAAAAAACATAGCGGAAAGACCCGACAACCACCAAAGAGAAACTTTACAGTTTTTGACAGTCTTACCTGCTTGTAAAAATAAAAGTGGAGACCAGCGACCACTTAAAAAACGGGGCGATACCGAAAAGCCTGATGAGTAGGAAGCTAAATTAAATTTTAACAAAATGAATAAAATAATGACAATTCTAGGAGCAATACTATTTGCTTCATTAACCTTCACTAGTTGCGGTTCCAATGATGTAGATGTTTGCAGGTGCTTATTTGAGCCTGGTGATTCCCAATACATGCAAGAGAATAATGATGCTTGCAGAGACGCAATAAGTGAGGAAATTGGTGTGGATAATTGGGAAGAAGTTAATATGTCTGAAAATCCAGAGGTAAGTGCAAAATTTGATGCGCTTGCTAGTCGCTGTCGATAGGGTAATAAAAAGGGGCTTTAGTTTTCTAAATGCCCCTTTTTTTCTAAAAATTTTAATTCTAATAATTGGGAAAGGGGTAGTTGTTTTTTCTCAGTATTCATCTACCTATGGTGTAAGCACCTCTAAAATTCAGACTGGTTATACGTTGGCAACACATCTAACTTTCAGCTGCAGCTATCGTCAATAGGGGGAGCAAAGCGAAACCCGATCCGCCCCGCAATTCTGCGGGGTAAATCGGTTTTTTTGTGTCTTTATTAGTCTAAATCTGTCATCTTGAACCTGAGTACCAATGGATTTTGAAGTTAAAATGAACTTGCGAAAAAAAATCAGAAACTCTTAGAAATGAAAATCAAAATACCCCCTTGATTAAATTTTAATTGGAATCTTTTTGTAATTCTTTATGAATCAACTCCTGTAACGCTCTATCCTTTTTTATCCGATCTTGTATTCTATTTTGATAAAAGTCGTGAATCCATTTTTTATCTTTTAATCGTTCAAGGATAGGATTTGGGATAGGTTCTGTCCCAGTAAATACCCTTCCCTCGTGAAAACCCAATTCATCCAGCAGTTCATGTTTAAGTTGGGTATTTTGATACATATATGGTCTTAACTCAGAACCTTGGTTGACTATCATATCTTCAATTTTTTTGTAAAAATCATGAGATTTATATTTGTTTTGAATAGCCAACACCACCTCTTCAAGTTCAATCAACTCGATTAATCCTGAATTTTGAAGTGCTCGGTATTCTTCTTGATTATCTACAAAGATTGTCGCTATACTAACTGCCTGAGAAATTTTTAGTCCCACGGTATCCTTTGGGAGATTGAGGAGGTTGTCATTGTTTTTTACCAACCAGGCGATGGCCTCAGAAGCCTTAGTGTGTGCTTTAGAGTTGAATTCCATGTCTCTTATATCCATAGTAAGATTGTTACTAATGCGGTTTAAGGATTGGTTTTTTAGTTCTTCCTGGTAATCTGAATCATTTTTTCGTTCCAAATAAAATGAAAGAGAAATACCCAATAGGATCACGAAAAATTCAAGTGTATAGGTAAGTAAATGCTTTTTTATCTCCATTTGCTTGGATTTTAGTTGAATTTCATTGCTTAGGATATTAAGATAATTAAAAATTTGAAGTTTAAATTTTCCTTTGGGAGGTTAATTCTTCTTCATTGAAAATTCTCGATAAAATTCATGATAACGCTTGATTCAGGGCTGCTTGGTTCTTCAATGAGGAGAGCTGCAAAATTATTCTTGGAAGAGATTCTGAATCATTTTTTTCTTTTTTTGGACAGTTGTAAATTCACTTAGATGCGTATTGTTTAAAATAAGAGCCAATTCTCCAAAATAGTCCACCAATTAAACAGCAGCCACTAAGTATTCGAAAACAATTATTTTTAAAATAGAAAATCTTACATTTAAACCACTAAATTTTCGACAACGAAGCTTTCTACTTTCTTTAACGACATACATGAATTATGGAAATTCATCAGCCGCAACATCCAACACCCAAAAATAAGTGGTCAGGATATATAATTGAATTTGTGATGTTGTTTGCAGCGGTCACACTTGGATTTTTTGCTGAAAATATCAGGGAGCGTATAGCCGCAGAGGAGAAAAAGCGGGAACTATTAGCTGCGGTAATTCAAGATTTTAAGACAGATAAATCAGAAATAGAAAGGCACCGTAAAATGGTGAAAAGAAGACTTGAAAATTGCGAAAATTTCCAAAGACTCCTTGAAATGGATGAATCTCAAATTAATGTAATTGACTTTTACCGTACTGCAATCTGGCATGCGGAAAATAAGGACTTAATCCTCAATGAGAAAGCTAGAAATGATGCCGAAGCAAAGGGTTATTTTTCAAATGGAGAACTCAGTGAATTGTCAGGTATTTTAAATAAGTTTAATTATTATTATAATGATTACAAGGAACTTAATTTAGGATGTTTGGAGTCTTGTAAACGCTATTATGCAAATGTCATCCCAGACTTATTAGATTCTAAGTTGGTGTTGAAATCTGATTTTGTTTGGATAGAAAATTCTACTACAACTGATAAAGACTTTCAAGGAAAACTGAATAAAAAAATAGATGAGAGTCTAAAAGATAAAATCCTATTTGACATTTGGTCTAGAAAAACCCTGTTGTTATTGGAATTAAATAATTTTGATACACTTGATGTTTATGCAGACAAGGCAATTGCTATTTTATCAGCTGATAAACTAAAACATCAATAAAGGTAGATCTTGCGTTCCCTATAATTCGATTAAAACAGGAATTCAAAAACGAATCATTTCTCCAATTTGCTGAAAGTTACCTGCTCAATAACCAATTTATAGTTGCAGTCTTCGGTGAAAAAGGGAGTATATAAAAGGTACTTGGAGTGAATCTGAGCTTTTTTTACAGTTTATTGGTTTGCATTTTCAGTTGCATTTTTTCGTGTGCACACGATTTGCAATAAATCCTTCCGGCCCCCCTTTCAAGAGCGGACTGCGGCATGCAGGCCAGTCCCGCCGCTGGGGGCTTTGCGAAAAGAAAAAAATAATAAGTCGCCCCGTAATTCTGCGGACCAGGCTGCAAAGCAGGGAAGGCGCAAAGGACTCCGGCAGGCAGTTTAGATTTTTTTTAGCCACATAGACACATAGTTTTTTTCTACTGTGCCTATGTGGTTTTTAAACTAGTTTTTAAAAAATGAGGGCTTCGAGTTGCTGAGATTTATACAGGGTATTGTATTCAGCAACTGATTTTTTAATTGCCTCAAGTTTACTTTTTTCTGCATTCCATTGGGATTGCAAATCAGCCAACCTGGTTTTTATTCCTTGTGTAATTCTTGGATCAGCAGCATCTGCAAGCCTCTTGATATTGAAGAATTCAACATTGAGTTTGCTCGGCCAGTTGATCACATCTTGCCCGTTTTGGATTCTACCCTCCACGATATTTGACTCCCAAGCATCAATCCCTGCAATTAGTTTCTTGGCTTCGCCCAACACTTTTTCTGCAGGTTTCACACCCTTAAGAATGTCGCTATGGTGTACCAGCTGCTTTCTAATTTTCCGTAGTTCATTTACCTGATAATGCATTTCACTAATTGCCGCAGTAATGGAAGCAAGAACCTGCTGTTGCTCGTTCCAATCAGCTGCTGTTGCAGCAATCGCAGGATTTGGCAATACGGTCATTTCCGTCTCTGCAATTGTTCCATTGAAATTCAATTGCGCTTTGTATTTGCCAGGAGGAACTGCATAGCCCTCGTAGCTACCGTAAACAAAAACGTTCTTTACATCCGGCTGGATGTTTTCATTTCTCAGGTTCCACAAGAAACGGTTGTGCCCTTTCTTAGCACTTAGTAAAGTAGCTGCTGCTGGACCACCAGGATACTTCACATAGGCTGCATCTTTTTTATTGGAGTAGGTCCGAATCAACTTGCCGGATGCGTCCGTAATGGTTAAGGTTACCAAGGTACTATCTGTCACCTCAGGGAGAATGTAGTCGAGAATTACGCCTTCTGGGGCATTTTGCCCAGCGGTGTATTTTGCCTCTGGCAATCCCGTGCCACCGCCAAACTTATAGGCTGGTTTTGGTGTAAACAAGGTGACTGCAGAAGCAGTGGTAGCTTGTTGGATGGCACCCAAATCATCAAGAATCCAAAACGCCCTGCCCGCAGTAGCGGCCACAAGATCATTGTCTCGAATCATCAAATCCGTGACCGGAACTATCGGCAGGTTTAATTGGAAAGGCTGCCAACTGCTTCCGGCATCTGTTGAAAGGTAAAATCCTCGTTCACTTCCCGCATACAAAATGTTTTTGTTCTTGGTATCCTCTCGGATTACTTTAATGAAATCATCCGACTTTACGCCCTTGTTTATTTTTGTCCAAGTTTTGCCATAGTCAGTGGTCTTGTAGGCATAAGAAGCATAATCATTCAACTTGTACCGAGTGGCTGAAATATAGGCCACCCCTTTGTCAAACGATGAAAGTTCAATGCTATTGATTTGTGATTCTGGAAGACCAGCTGGCGTTACATTGGTCCATGTTTTTCCAGCATCCAAGGTCACATTCACCAAGCCACAATCACTGCCTGTCCAGATAACACCTTTTTCAATGGTGGATTCTGCCATATAAAAGATTGTATTGTAGTTCTCTCCTCCCGCACCTTCGTTGGTGAATGGAACTCCCCCTGGACCTTGTTTTGATTTGTCATTGCGTGTGAGGTCTCCGCTGATGACATCCCAACTCATTCCCCCATTGGTTGACTTTAGCAAGACATTCCCTGCATGGTAAATTGTTTTTGGATCATGGGGGGATACCACAATTGGAGCATTCCAATTGAAGCGATATTTCATGTCTTTCGGTTCGATGGCAAGGTTGAGGGTTGGGTAAGCCTGCACATCCTTGGATTCGTTTGTTTTTCGATTCAAGACGTCAATGTAGCCTTGATAGCATCCACCATAAACAAGGGTAGGATCGTTCGGATCAAAGGCAAGAAAAGCAGATTCACAGCCAGCACCTGAAGTCCAATCACGCTCTGTAAGTGTAGCTCCATTGTTTCTGCTTGCGATAATTACGGAGGTGTTGTCTTGCTGCCCTCCATATACCTTGTAAGGAAATACATTGTCTGTATTGACCCGGTAAAATTGTGCGGTAGGCTGATTCATGATACTTGACCAGGATTTCCCATAGTCGAAACTTATTTCCGCACCCCCATCGTCGCCCAGTGCGATGACATTATTTTTACTTGGATTGATCCATAGATCATGCGTGTCCCCGTGTTGAACGCGTACTTGTGCAAATGTTTTACCGCCATCCATGGATTTCATCATCGGGGCATTCAGCACATACACGATATTTTCATTGATGGGATCCGCAAATACTTCCATGTAATACCAAGAGCGGGAACTAATATCTTGGTTGTTGGATAGCAAGGCCCAGGTTTTGCCTGCATCATCCGAACGGTATAATCCTGATTTGCTTTTTTCAGTTTCTACAATGGCGTAAACACGGTTTGAATTTGCTCGTGAAACGCTGATTCCCATCTTACCCATCATTTTTGGCAAGCCCTCTGTGAGCTTATGCCAGGTATTTCCTTCGTCGGTTGATTTCCAAATCGCAGAGCCTGCTCCACCACTGGAAACAGTCCAAGGGAGCCTTCGGTGTTCCCATGAAGTGGCATACAGGATTCGTGGATTGTTCATGTCCATCGAAAGCGATGAAATTCCTGTGCTATCGTTGATGAACAGTACTTTCTTCCAGGTGGTGCCTCCATCGGTTGATTTAAACACGCCACGCTCGTTGTTTGGGCCGTGTACAGTTCCTTGTCCCGCTACATACACCAGGTCTGGGTTGGTAGGATGGATAGCGATGTCTGAAATATGTCGGGTCTTTTCTAAGCCAACATTCTTCCAGGTTTTTCCCGCATCGGTGGATTTGTACACCCCATCTCCATAGCTAGTCATGACGCCCCGAACTGCATGTTCACCGGATCCGACATAGACTACATTGGGGTCTGATTCGGATACGGCAATCTCTCCGATGGATCCAACCGTAAAATAGCCATCCGAAATATTTTCCCAATTGATCCCACCGTCTTCTGTGGTCCACAATCCACCGCCAGTATAACCGGCATAAAATTTCTGGTCATTTCCTACCACGCCTGAAACTGCATTGGCCCTTCCACCACGGAATGGTCCGATGTTTCTCCATTTGAGATTGCTAAAAAGTGAATCTGGCGAAGGTTTAACTGGAACTACAGAGTCTGCTTTTTTCTTTTGTGCGGTGGCTACCAAAGAACTGATGCAGAGCAGCATCATTAGAAAATGTTTCATAATTTTTTGATTGAAAGATCAATTTACAAAAGAAATGCTTGTTTGAAAGCAAGGCTGGAAAACAGCTAAAATTTGAAAAAAATGAATAATCCATTGACACAAAATTACACCTTAGGCTAATCCATGAGTTGTATTGCCTCTTGTAGTGATGGATTTATGCCGTAGGTGATGGCATCGCTAAGGTTTTTTAGGATTTGCTTCTTCCAAAGCATTCAACACCTTTTCAAAAATGGGAGCTACGGATCCACCTTTCCAAGCCCCGGAATAATTGGCAGCCAAGTAGAGATCTAGCTTGGGAATGTAGAGAACTTGCGTTCCCCAAAATCCGGAATGGCAGTAAGCATCCAGACCATTCACTTGCACTCGGTACATCCCCATCTGGTAATCTAATTTGGCTTTTGTGGGATAGGTTACGGGCTCCAACATGAGTTTTAAGGTGGCTGAATTTTCAAAGATTTCGCCTTGAAATAGGGCTTGGAAAAAGTCCACCAAGCCTGCAGTGCTAGCAAGAATTCCTCCTCCTCCATAGTAATCTACCGTCGGGCTGAAGTTGTAGGTATCTTTCCCTTGGTAGTATTGGTGGATGCGGAGTTGATCGGTTTGGAGATCCATTCGTTCAAAATCGGTTCGTTCGAGACCCAATTTTTCCAGCCCCAGCAGTTCTTTGATGCCCCCATCCAGGGACTTTCCGGTGTAGGTTTCAATCAATTCCCCCAAGATTACATAGCCCATATCTGAATAGCTAAACTGACCTCCTGGAGGGCCGATCGGATCTCCTTTCTCGACCCCTAGTTGGAGTTGTGCGGTTCGAGTCCACTCGTAATCAGGAGTAGCGAATACCTTACCGAAGAATTCAGGGGCATTGGTATGGTCAAAAAATCCTGCCGAATGCCTCAAAATTTGCTGGATAGTGATTTGTTCCAAGTCATAGTCTTGTGCCAGAATTGCGGCATGGGTGGGTGAAAGATGTCTGGAGATGGGGTCATCCAGACGGAGCACCTTTTTCTCCATCAGCCGAAGGATGGCCGCCGCCACGTAGGTTTTGGTCACGCTCGCAATTCGGAAGGTTTGGTGGACCTGCAAGGAATCCCCAAGGCTCAGGTCGTTGATTCCGGCGGCACCCGACCAGGAAAACTGTCCGTCTCCCGACTCGATGGTAAATAGGACTCCTGGATTGCTGGAACTGAGTTCGGATTGAAGGACCTGATTGAAATTTTGAGCTGTTGTGGGTTGTATTGAAAACCCTAGAAAAAGTAGGCTGAGTAGGAGGTGGATTGGCTTCATCGGATCAATGGGATAGGATTAAACAAGTTAGCAAAGGGTTTACTCTTCTGGGATGGCCATGGTGTGGTTGGCGAGCAGTTTCCATTTGCCCTCCACCAGCGCGTAGGTTCGCATAAAATGGTAGTTAGTCGGTTGTGGCCCTCGGTCCACCAGGGTAAAGCCTGTCACGACGGCGGTTTGTCCCAGTAGAACTACCTGATGCTCTCTAGCACTTCGGTTTCGCGTATCGTCCTGCTGTCCTGCTCGAATTCGTTTTGCCCGACTGAGGGTTTCTGCCTTTCCGTCGATTTGGCTTGCGTGGTTATGCACCCAGATAAACTCCTCCGCTAACAGTTCTTCCAAAATCGTTACCTCGGAATTCAACAGTGCCTTTTCCCAACCCTTATCCAATTCCACCAGCTGCTCTTGGGTAGTTTGGGCTAGGGATGAAAATGTGCTCAGGAGCAAAGTCAGGAGGAGGGGAAGAAATTTCATGGGATAGTAGGCAGTTATTTTGAGACTCCCTAAAAATAGAGTTTAAACTTCAACTTTGCGCGCAGCATTAAAAAAAGTCAAGGTTTAGGAATGAACTTAAAATTCCAGAACAGGTTGCGGGTGAATCGCTTACTTCCAGGTGAAACTTTTGCCAGGAGGGGAAGCAAGCCGATAAGAAATGATTTGCTTTTTTAGTCTTCATTTTTCAGGTTTTGTATAAAACAGCATTTTTAACCAATGAAAAAATCACCTTTTGTAAAATCACAATCAAAAAACTAGTTTTAGTAAACGCTGGTCTAAATAAACTTGACGTCGGAAAAGATGAAATTTTATTTTTGGGGTATTTCAATTGGACTAATACTTTGTGCAATTTTTCTTTTTAAAAATCACATAAGGTTATTTTTGATGATGCACATACCTGTCCAACATTCCGAAGTTGTGCACATCAAGACTATTGATGATGCGAACTTCAGCCTGGATCTCTATGCATGCAAAAGAAGTTACAAAAGCAGCAAGGCTAGTCAATTGAATTCAATATTTAACGACCAAATTGTCGTTTTTGAAATCCCAATAAATAAGTACAAGTTCAATAACCTGGTAATGGCCCCTGTTGGCAGTGATGAAATTTCTGCGGATGCCAACCTGTATTTTAACACGATGTTTTTTGATTCTATTTTCATTGCTACCACTGGTGTTATCGATAACAAAGACTTGGTGAGTGCAAAAAGTCCACGTAAAAAAAGAATTGGTATAGATAAAAACGGTCGGTTGAAAAGTTTTTCAGAAAATCAGAATTCGAACTACAACGATGTATTACAGGCGCCTATTTCATTTACTCAAAAATCAAAAGGAAAAATTAATATTCGAACCTTAAATTACCGTCAATTCTTAAGCATAAAGGATGGGAAATTGCTTTTTATCACAGGATTTAATAACTCATTGATTTCTTGGATGGACATAAAAGCGCTTATGCCTCAACTTGGACTAACTAGTATCATTGCCTTAGACGGGGGGGCATCTGTGGAATATGCATTTGATGGAAAGGAAAATGATTTTTACTTCAGTTCAATCCCATTTAGGCATTTGTGGTTCAGGTTAAATTCACCCTATTACATTGAAGCCGCCTATATTGACAATTTGATTGAAGATTAATTTAGGATTTTCCACCTCTATTTTTTACCCTACATATGAAGATTTTTGGAAGTGGTAATTGGATTTAAAAAAAATCGCCTAAAAAAATGTAAAAAATAGGCTAAGGATTTGTAAATGAAATCAAATAGACCTAAATTTTAACAATTAGATTTGGGTTTAGAGTGTCCGATTTTTAGGAGTGCTAACAATTTAACTTCAGTAATTAGACCACTACCCTTTCAAAAACACAAACCACCATGGCTATTAGTTACGTAGATTTATCCCAAAACGGCTTTGCGATTGTGTATGATGAATACAATCAGCAGTTGGCTGCGAATTACATTAGTATGAATTTTGATGAGTGGGACTTTTCAAATTCCTTGATCGTGACTCGAGCCATAGAGACTGGGTTTGTAATGGTTTACAATGAATTACTACAAAACATAGCGGGTACATATGCAGGCAAGAGGGATGAAAGTTTTCATGTATCTGGACAAAATATCATCTTTACTTCTCCTAACAGATTTGTAACGATTTACAATCAGCATCTAGAAATGATCTCTGCTAACTATCGGTGATCTTGTTTCCCATTCCAACCTTAGATTTGGTTGAATTACCAATTGGCTCTTTACCAAATAATTAACCAGTTGTTAGAATTAAAGAAATCATTCCTGAACTCCAATTATGGGTAATTTTTTTTCTTTGTTTCTGATCCGGATTTTATTTTGGTAAAATGGGATTTGCCAATCGAATTCTTAAAATAAACTTAAGTCAGGCTACGACCAATTTCGTAAAGAAGGTAAAAATGACAATTCTTTCACTTTTGCAAAAAAAAATGAATGCCTGGGCCTTGCAAAATGAAACTGGCAACAGCTTAAGATATGCAGTGAGTTTGAGGTTTTTAGGGAATAGTTTTTATAGTTTATCGCAATTTGATTCAGCCCTGTTTTATTGGAATAAATCATTGCAAGTACTAGGGAAGCAGCAAAGAGTTGAATCCTTGGATGCTGCTAATTGCCTAAATTACATTGGTATATTGTTTTCAGATTTGGGTGATTTTAAAGCGGCAGAGTTCTATTACAAAAAAGCCTTCTATGGAATTAAGTAATTTGTTGATCTATTTTTCTTCAGGTCTTGTAATTGTTGGCATTTCCCTTTATTTGTATTTCGCATTTTTCAGTAATCTTTTTTTTAAAAAAGATGTCTCAGTTACATCGGATAAAGCCTCTAGTTTTGGTGAATTTATAAATGGTCTCACAGGTCCAATTTTTGCTCTTGCAGGATTTCTGATCATCTATGGTACAATTATGGACCAAAATAAGGTCAATAATTCGCAACAATTTGAAAACAACTTCTACAAAGTGTTGGATTTCCATAGGTCAAATAATATTGATATTTCAATAAAGAGTCCTAGAACCTGCCAACCGGTTACCGGGAGACAAGTTTGGGTTTCTTTTTATTCCCAAATCAAACACGCCTATGAGGTTATTGAATCTGATAGTTTGTTTAAAGAAGGATTAGATCACAATGAAAAATTAGACATTGCATTTGCTACCTTATACTTTGGGAGAGGCTCTGCTGACACGGTTCGACTATATACCTACATGGAAAAATTAGTTCCTTCAGAGGAAAAGAGAGCGGATTATTTAAAGAAACTGAAATTAGTAGAACATTGTGATGAAAGCTCTACTTATTTTGTTGGCTTTTCTAATTTATTAAATAGTTATTATACTGAATATTTTAACTATGTTAAAATTGTGGACGATGCAAAATTTTTAAACTTTGATGAAAAAGCGAGGTATATTAACTTATTGAAAATCCAAAAAGATAATTTTGGAGGAATTATTCAGTTCTATTACATTAAATCTAACCTTGCAAAACCTTCCGAAGTGGCTTTAGTTGAAAAATACAACCTACTGGATAATTTGGATAGTATACTTTATATCAAATGAGTAATGGAGATTATAACTATTGAGGAACTATAGTTACAGAATTATTCAAATTGGAGGTAAGATCCCAAAAACGTATTGTTAACTTCAAAAAAAATGCTGGATTCTTTCAATAATTTAGGTTGCATAATTATGAAAATTAAAAAGATTAAATTAGCGTTATTGATTCTATTTGTTCTTGTTTCAATTTTTTCGTGTGGAGAGAATAAATATAGAAATGATAAAAAACATGGGGCTTGGACAGAATACCTTGACTCTTTACTAGAAAAAGAAGTCGCTATTGATTCTGCATATTTTATTAGAAAAGTAAAGTATGAAAACGGCATGCCAATAGGTTTGGTCTCTGATTTTTATAAAAAGAATAATTATTTGCATTCTGAGAAAAAATTAATTTCCGGCCCATATTTAAATGGAGACAATCGACCTAAAGATAAATATTCTGGTCTATATATCGAATTTGACTCCTTAGGGAAGAAAATAACTAAATTCGATTACTTTGACGAATTTGGATTTTTGGATCTAAAGAAAAAATTTGTGACCGGATTTGATGAGATTCAAAGTGATTCAAGATTTGATTTATTGTTCTATTTAAGTACCCTAAATCTGGAAAGTAACGAAGTGGAATCCTACAATAAATTTAATAAACGTCCTGATTTATATTATAAAGAGCTGGGAGATGTTATTTCGAGGTTCAAGAAGAATCAAAATATCAATAACCTAATTGAATTCGATAGTATTGGAAACTTTATGAATTTTTTGATTTTGGATGCATTCAGTTGGGGCGCAGGTGGTTTGAAATCAGTGGACAGCATTGCAAGCGTGGAACAAGGAACTAGAGATTTTCAAAGAAATAATTCAAATCAATATTCTCAATACCAAAGAACATGTGATTATTGCGGAAATCATTTAACCAGTTTGGGTAATGGTCGTTTTTGTTCACTGAAATGCGAATCTGAATGGGATTATGAGCGAAGAAGGAGAAATGGCTATTGAATTGTCGAATCATTCAAATTTCAGCCATACCACAACGCAATCTCAGATTAAAATAATACCATTTCAACGATATGCCGGTACAAAATTTTGATAATCCCCAGCCTTCTGAGTTATTCTTAGAATTGAAAAGCAAGTATCACATTCAAACAGAATATTTGAAGAAGTTATCTCCAAACTATAAAAATAGGTGCTGGGATATTTTGAGGTTTTGGCTTGGAATAATGAAAGAGAAAATGAGCCAGGACAAGGGCGAAATTTCTTTTGAAATTTATAGGAGGTGCAAAAGTGAATTGGAATTTGTGCCTAGATACGAATTGCGGTTTTTGTGTGATGTGTGTCGCTTGTTTCATGGAGTGAATGAGAAACTAACTAATCTTGTTTGGGAGGATATTTTGTTGAAAATTGATGAAAAGGGTCATGCTGGTGATTTTGCTGATCCACTTCCTGCTTTTATTGAATTAGCCTTTGACTTAAATAGAATTGATTCTGGAAACAAATTATTTTTTATTAATCTGATTACAAATACCCTAAATCAGCCAAACATGTACGAAAAACTAAATTTGGATATTGAGGCTATGGAAAAGTATTTGAAAATTTTAAAAAAGTAAATTCTGCTTGAGAGTTTTTTTTTGTACTACCTTATTGTTCAAGTTTAACCGTGGAGTTTCTATACCTAATTCCCGAAAACATTCAATCGGTGCACCAATAGCCAATGAAAAAACTGCAATTGATCCTCTTATTTTTGCTAACTACTGGCTCCGCTTGGGCGCAGGCTGACTCCCTGCAGCGCCAAATGGAGCGAGGCGAAATTACTGGGGAAGAATGGTACTTGGGTGTACTTAAATTGGGCCAGGTTTCGGATGATGCTAAGGGCTGGGTGCAGTACGATGACCAAGTAGATGTCAACTCCAAACTCTTCAAATCTCTCAAGAAGAAGTCAGGATTGATCTTCCATATTCCAGCAAAGTATCAAGTCATCAAGACCAATGGAAATCGGTACATCCAAGCTTACCTCTTCAACCTAACCGACTCCACCCTGACCCTCCCTAGAATGGATGCAACCCTTGATGGCATCGAAAGTGAGTTGTACCTCAACAACACCTGGGTCAAGGTGAAAGAAAATAGAGCAGCAACCTGTGGCAACAGCTACTGGACCCAAAAGTTGGAACCCAATGAATACCTATCCATTCAGATCGAGAACCACGACATTGCCCTCGGTAAAGTTAAAGTCAGACAAAAAATCAAACTCAAACTAGGAGACCTGGTGCTAGAATCAAGGGAAGTGAAGGCTTTGCTCTTTCCTAACCAACTGAAAAGTTTGACGGAGAAATTGAATTGAGTGTAAAAGTATTGTAAGTGCCCAGTGTTTCGAACCATTTACATGTTGGATGTTCAAGAGGGGTAGTTACTTTTAAAATAGTCAATAGGACTTCGTTTAGTCAAGCGATTAGAGGGGGGCGTTGAGATCGGTTTGAATGGGTAGTTGTATTTTATTAATAATATTATTATATATATTATATAAATAAAATATATTAAATTTTATTTATCATTTAATATATAAATATTTTTTAATTTAAAATTGAATTAACGTTGGGATTTGAATTCCTAATATACTTTTTTCGTGGTATTAAAAATATACCTTATGCGCAAACACTTGAGTATACTATTTCTTGTGATCTTACTTTTTGTTGGACTAGTTGGATGCACTGGAAGTTCAACTACACAGCAATTGGAAACTCCTGAACTGCAATTATCCGCCGAAGGACCACTTTATGCGGGTGCCAATTCATCCACGGCAACTTGGGAATTTGACTTAGCCGAAATTCTTGGAAATGCTGAAAAAGAGGTTTCAGAGGCAAGGATTACTTCGGTAGAGGTGCTCCTACTAGAGGCTGATAGCCTTCCTGCTATGGAAAAGATGGTGTTTGAGGTCACTTCAAAAAACACACCCATGACAAGAATAGGATTGTACGAAGGGAAAATTACCCCAGGCCAGTCCTTCAACTTGACCATTGCGGACGAACAAGAGGACCTATCGTCCGCATTTGCAGACGGAAAACTAACCTTTGTAGGCGACTTCGATCTGATCGACGAGGAGTATCTAGGGAATGTGAAATTTACGCTTAAGGTCAAGTTTGAACTAGAAACAAAATAAAACCACAACTAAACGCAGCACATCATGAAAAAATTAATCGCCGTATGTGCCTTTCTATTTGCCTGTACCTATGCAATGGCGCAAGATGCCAATGCCATCGTGGGGGTGTGGGAACCAGGAAATGGCAAAGCAAGAGTTAAAATTGATAACATTGACGGGAAGTTTTACGGTCGAATCGTGTGGTTGAAAGAACCCAATGATCCAAAAACAGGGAAGCCAAAAACCGATGTGAATAATTCCGATGCCAGCATGAAAAATGTACCGCTTAGAGGCTACCGAATGCTGAAGGATTTTCAATACAAAGGGAAGGGCATCTGGGAAGAAGGAACCATCTATGATCCAGAATCTGGCAATACCTATACCTCAGTGATCACTATGAAGGATGAAAATACCCTCGATATCCGAGGCTATGTAGGGGTGAAGACCTTTGGACGCTCCGATACTTGGAGAAAGTTGAAAGTGAATTAAGGCCGCGCTGAGATGAAGATTAAACTAGTATTCGCCACATTCGCTTTATGCATCACTTTTCTTTCCCAGGGGTTTGCCCAAGTAGGGGAGGAAGAAAATTGGGATTTGTACGATGATTTAGCACTTGTGGACGACGCTAAAGTAAAGCGATTTGCAAAGCCAACAATCGTGGGAATGAGCCCTACCCGCTTCTTAAGTTTATCCTACGACAGGCAGCTGCCCTACATCATGAATCTTTCGGCAACACGTTTTCCTGCCAGTGGCAACTCCGGCTGGGGTGTAGACGAAGAGGCACCTGTAAGTTCAAGCGGGGACGTGACCTACACGGGAGGCATGCGGTTCAATTCAAATATTCCGGTGATTTCCAAAGCGAGTCTAGTCTGGCAGACAGGACTGAATTACATGCGGACCGGCTATTCGATTTCAGCGCCTGCAGGCCAAAGTAAATTACCTGTGTTTGCGAATGCACTGAATGAGCGAGGATTAAATAACTTGAGTTGGGCGAATACCGTTTTCGTTCCGGTGAGCGAACAAAACTTTCTGATTTTCCAAGGATCACTAGACCTGAGTGGTGACTACGATTGGAGTTTGCAGCCGTTGGCAACCACCAAATGGAGCTTGGCCGCCATCTACGGCAAGCGTGTCAGCGAAACCAAACGATGGGGGCTTGGCCTGGCTAGAACGTATCGTGTGGGCAACCTCAACTACGTTCCCGTCGTGATGTATGATGTGACCAGCTCC
>JACCDO010463209.1_pt1 | contig 21486 bp, 12 predicted proteins | sample 7446101 | NCBI WGS metagenome assembly JACCDO01 (sample SAMN15323440, study PRJNA562643) | freshwater metagenome | isolation source: river surface water | place: USA:Blue River Watershed | collected 2017-08-16
ACTCCGCCTGTGCCACCACCGGTAGCAGTAGTAACTCCAAAAGTAGTATTACCACCAGAACCTCCGGCGCCGCCGCCACCGCCGACTGTGACAGGAATGCCTACGCCAGACGATACTGGATATGCACGGTTGAATATTACACCGCCACCGCCACCGCCACCAGACCAACTATTAGCTCCAGCGCCAGCTCCGCCAGCTACAATTAATACCTGTACGTAGCCTGTAAATGCAGGTGTAAATGTTGAACTACCCACAGTAGTAAACAAATGCACCATGCCTTTGTTTTTAATTAAACGACTATCACCACCTGTACCTAGCGATCCGCTACCAAAGTTTGTTACAGGACGCCAAACTGACCCGTCGTAGTATTCAACTAAGCTAATATCAGTGTTGTATCGGATCATTCCAGTTAGGGGTGATCCTGGACGTTGTGCAGTTGTTCCGCTTGGAAACGTTACATCAGTAAATGTTGACGCTAGTAGGTTTGCCATTTAATTACTTGCCCTTTATTTCGTTAATTTCGTCTTTAAGTGTTTTAATTGCTTCAATTAGATAAGCACTCAATTTAGTATATTTAATACTTTCTGGCTTGCCGTTTTTGCCCAACTGAACCATATTTGGTAAAACCTTATAAACTTCTTCAGCTATTAAACCTGCTTCGTCTTTGCTAGAACCGTCAATACGATCGTATGTAACACCAACTAAAGATAATACAGATTCTAAAGCATTAGAAATTGGCGAAACATTTTCTTTTAATGTAATACTAGATGTTTCTGTAATAGTTGTAGCTGTTAAAGTTGCACCTACATAGCAGTTACCGGAAATGCCCACACCTCCTGTAACAACTAACGTACCTGTTGCAGTACTTGATGATGCAACGCCGTCGGTTAACAGAACGCTGGCTGTAGCTTTAGTTGCATTTGAAGTTCCTCTAATAGTAAGTGTATTAGAAGACCCTGTTCCGCCGTATACGTTTGCAAAACTACCGATTGTAGCTGTTAGTTCACCTGTGCTAGGAACAAATGCTAAAGATGTCTTTGCGTTAAGTCCGGTTAGTGTTGTTGGCAATGATCCTGCGTTTGTACCAAAGAACGGATAATAAACTGTGGAAGTTGCACCAGGGTCAGTAATAGCAATACTACCACCCGGGTTAATCCAGCTTAAATTGCCGCTTGTATCTGATGATAAAACGTATCCGTTTGCAGCAGCCGATGATGACGGCCAAGTAATTGTATAGTCAGAGGACATAGACGTTGCTGCCTGCATGCCAATACTATTTGTACCGTTGCCCGATGCTTCGCGTAATTTAATATTACTTTGATTTAGTAAAGTAATTGTACCGTTAACAAGTACGCCGCCAGTACCGTTTGGATCTAGTGTTAAGTCTTGATTGGTTTGAGTAGTTACTAACATTCCTGCCATAGCAGCAACGTTACCAATTTTCTCAACACCAACTGATTGACCGCTGGTTCTTCTTCCCATGTTTCACCTACCTTATGCTGTTGATGTTTCAATACCGTACACAACAACTGTAAGAGTTGGTGTTGATGTAGGTGTTAAAACTACTATCTGTTTACCGGCATCTACTACGATACCAGTTCTTTCCAAAACACCGTTTGCAACCAACGATGAATCATATTCGATCCATTCGTCAACGCTTGGTGTGCCGGAGCTAGACACAGCTAATCTAATTTGAGCTGTAGCTGAGCTGCTTCTGTTAACTATGTTTACGCTTACTACAGCAAAAGTGCTGGTAGGTACTGTGTAAACTGAGGTGTTTGTGGAAGCAGATGTAATGTTAGCTGTTCCTAATCTTCCTGTTGCCATTATAAAATCTCCATTTTAATTATTTAAGAAGTAATTCCAAGCTACAGGATAACCTCTTACTCCAGCTTGGAAGTTAAAGTTAGCCTTCATTTGGATTGTTCCGCCTGTTGTAGTGCTAATTCGTGTGCCGGCTACTTCAACAAAACCAGCTACGATACTATTTACGTTCAGACTTGCACCACCACCACCAATCTGTGCAGCAATGTATGCCTTAATAGCTCTTTGAGTGGATACAACGTTATCGCTATTTGCTGTTAAGAACGGATCTGTACTGAATTCTGTAACTGTTGCAGAGTTTCCGCCTAGTGTAATGTTACCTAAGGATAGTTCGGATAGACCTGCGATGTTAAATGCATCAGCATTCAATGTTGCCTTACCAGTTGCTTGTTCAATAACAAACAATTCACCAACTCTAAAGTTACCATCTTGGTCAGTACTTGTGTAGAATACACGACCACCGTTGTTGTCAACAGTTTCATTGAATTGGTTTGCTGACTGTAACGGTTCGTTTGGATAGTTAGTAGTTGTAAACCCACCTGTACCAATATCTAAGAAGTCGTGTCCAGTTAAACGAACCTGCGAATAACGAATTCTTGTTGTAATACTTGTGCCATCTGCAGGAGCGTTAAACACACTCATGTCTGGTGAAATTTGCAAGAAACATCTTCTTGCACCATCAAACGACCCGGACTGTGAAAGAACTTGAACTAGTTTATAAACTGTGTTAGGCTGTGTCGAGAACACAACGTTAGCACCAGCTTCTGGAATTCCGGTTAATCTTCTTACAGCCATGAATTGGCCGTCTTGATAATTGTCTGCGTATCCGTCACCTGTGTCTTGTTCAACTAGTGCAGAATCATAACCGGTTCCTCTGCTAATGAAGCTTGCGTTAGCACATGCACCATTGCCGATTCTTACAGATGTTGGAGCATCGTATAAATTGCTTGGATCAGTAATTGTAATTGTCGGTGCTACTGCATATGCAGATCCAGGATCTGTAACTCTAATTGCGTAGATCTTGTTAGAAGATACATATGCACGAGCTTTTGCTGTTGCACCAATAATTGCGCTAGATGCTGCTGTTGTAGATGCACTTGGAATAATTGCCCAAATACCTGTTTGATTTGGGTTACCGTGTACTGCTCTCAAAATGCCGGTGCCGCTAGCTCTTGTAACAGAACGTGTAGTCCAGTTAATACCATCTTCCGAACTTACCATGTTGTTACTTGTTGAGTTTGTAGCAACAAACACACCCTGACCGTAACGAATATGTGTAACTGTTTGATTCAACCAACCAGCAACGTTTGTGTTATACCAGTTTGCGCCTTTGTTTACAGAGTAAGCCGGGCTTACGCTACCGTCTGATGATACTGCAACAAACTTGTTAGCACCATATTCGATATCAACCCATGTGCTGCTTGCTGGCAATGTTCCGCCTGCTGACCAGTTTTGACCACCGTTGTCTGAGTAAGCTGTAACAGTACCGCCACTGGCAACAGCGATCCAACGACCTTGACCGTATGCAATTGCTGTGTAGGTACCTGTTGGCAATGTTGCTCCAGTACTCCATGAAATACCACCGTTTGTAGAATATGCACTATTACCATCTGAGGAAATAGCTACCCATGTTCCAGTTCCGTTGTATAAGCCGTATGCAACATCAACAGTTAATCCGGACATAGCTACTGGCAATGCGCCGCCGTTAGTCCAAGTAACTCCGGCATCTGTCGAGTAAGCGTTTACTGTTGTGCTGTTTGACACAGCAACTAGGTGATTTGCTACGGGACTTGCAGTACCTGTTCCGGATCCTGCGCCAGTAGCAATAAAATATGTTCCTACTAAGTTTGCAGAAGCACCAATACTTGTGAATACAGTATTACCTAAGTTAGTAATTACGTATGCTCTACCAACTACAAACGAGCCAGCAGTTTCAGTAACAGTTAAACTACCACGAGCCAATGCTACCCAATTTGAAGTGCTTGGCAATGCTGTTGTGTTTGCTGTCCATGTTGTGCCGTTAGTTGATGTATTAACGTTTCTAGAACCGCTTGCAACAGCAGCAAACTTGCCGCCAGCTCCAACACCAACAAATTCAAATGCAGTAATTGCTCCTGTTGTATCAACAGCAGTAATTGTAACTGTTATGTCATTGGTTGTACTTGCGCCGCCTAGACTTGTACCTGCAAGTGTAATTGTATCCAGTCTTTCATATCCTGTACCAGCGGAAAGAATATTTACAACAGAATACTTAGTTCCTTTTCTAACAACAATAAACGATGCACTTGTGCCCGAACCGCTTGTTGTTCCTGTAACAGGAGTGTAAATAGCATATGTTGGGCTGTATATTACGTCACTGTATGTTTGAGCAGTTGCTAGTGTTCTTGCTGTAGAACTATATGCTGGAGCAGTTAGTGATACAGCTGGTTCGACAATATATGTTGACGATGCATCGGGTGCTACAATTGGTGTACCTGCAACAATATGATCCCAACCAGAACCGCCTGTAGACTCTTTATTAACGTTTGCAATCTTTGTGCCTGCAGAGTAAGATGCAATGATACCATATTGGCCTGCGCCAGTACCGCTGGTAATTAATAACTTCATTCCAACGTATGCACTAGAGATTTCATCATCTACCGCAGCAAGGGTCAACGAAGTTGTTGTACCACTCTGTGCCGTGTTAGCGTTAGAAACGTAACCAAAACCGCCAAAGTTGCCAGCAGCTTCTGGTGCTAATGAAGAATCATCAACGTTGTCTAACAATCTAACTTGGAATACAGCGCCATCACGGAAATCATCTTGTTCTACTTTTGCACCTGCTCCACCGCCTGAGATAGTCCAAGCAACCTGTGTATAGTCTGTACCTGCATTGTTATATTCGAGTTGATAAACATAATCAATACCGTTAGTTAGTGTCGATCCAACTGAAGCGCGGAATGCGTTATTATCAACTTCACAATAAATTGGAGTTTCGTTAGCATCGTAACCTTCAGCAACAGAACCAAATAAACCATAAGAGTTGTTACCGTTGGTACCACGAATACGTCCGCCATTCTCTGACAAATATCCGATATGTGAGTAGTATGTAAACACAGAAACAAGTTCTGCTCTAGCATCGTTTGTTACCCATGCACCAATACCATCACTGATAATTTGTGTAAAGTCGTTGGAAACAATAGACTTGTTACCACCGTTGTGTAGGTGTCCGTCAATCTTTTGTCCGATAGCTGCGTTACCGAATGTACATACGTTCTGAACGTATGGCGAACGACTAATAATCCATGTACGGAAGTCAGCTGGTCCCCAACCCGGATCTAAACTTGCATATGCACCTGCTGTTACACGACGTGTACCGTATGCGTTCTCCGGTGTTAAGTCACCGTCTAACCCTTCTAAGGTCATGTTACGCACACCAGTTCCGTTACGTAGATAGAACATGTCTTCTTCGTGGCTTCCGATTACAGCATTTGCATACCAGCGGCTGCATAGTAGTGTTTTATAGTTGCTGCTGTATTTTAAGTCCCAAATCAAAGCATCGACGATTTCAGCAGTATCTCTGTTACACAATGTTCTGTTGTATGTCCAAGAACTGAATGTGCTAGTAATGTAAGTTGTTACTGTACTCTTAATTGTTGCAGTACCTCCTGCAATTGCTGCGTGTGTTGCAATTTTAGCAGCACTTTCACCAGATACGCTAGGCATTGTATAAGTCATTGGCTCTGTAGCACCAGTGTTGATGATGTTGTAAACTACTAGAACTTTTGTGTTTACTGTTGCATCATTTGTGCTGCTAGTATAACTTTGCATCAATGTGCTTAGTTGTGTTAATGCTGCCAGCGTAGCTGCTTTCTCACCGGATGCAATCTTTAATGTTCCAAATGAGTAGTATGCAGAACCTGCAATAGTTGTTTGCATTGTTCCACCGTATTGCAAGTCATAGGTTACAGCATCAATAATATAACCAACGTCACGCTTACATGCGTTCTTTTGATCAGTTGTCAAAGCTGCCCATACTGTGCTATACGGAGCAGTAGTGCTTAGGTATGTTTCAATACCTGTAATCATTGTTGCTCTGTTTGTTTGTAATAGAGCAGCATCAGTTACGGTACCGCCAACACCTGTTGTTGATGTACCGTTATCTGGCCATGTGTATGTTGGAACAGCAGTTAAACCGTTTTGTAAAATGTTAAGAACGTTATCAAATGCTGCGTTAACTGCTGAATATAAAGAACTGTCTGTTACATATGTACCAGTTAAACGTTTTGCTTCCTTAACGGCTGCAACAGTCTGCATCATTTGTGAGCCAGGAACTAACGCTGCTTGAATTCTGTAGTAGCTTTCGCCTGCTACGCTCGAAGCAAAGTTGGAACCAGTTGCTAGATCGCTAATAACAGCATCAACAATGTAACCAATGTCACGGGCACATGTAGTAGAATTATAGAAACTATTAAAGTTTACATAGTTATAATCCATCCATGCGTCTAGTTCTTGAATGATAAAATCTCTATTGCGTTCTAATTGCAATACTGCCCAATCAACAGTTCTGTCTTCGGATTGGCAAACGTTACCTTCGTTTCTTCCGCCGTAGATAATATCGTCAATTGCCTGAAATAGATCGTTGATTCTAGCAATAGCGGTAGTGTTACCGCCAACGTTTGCAATTGCTTGGGTTCTTACGTATTCCCATGCTGCACGAGTAGCATCCTTTTGGCCTAGGTCAAACACTTCGGTTGCTGTTGCTCTTAGATATGAATAAGCTGCCTTCAAAGTTTGGAAGTTGCTGTTAAACATAAAGTCATAACGTACAGCATCTAACATGTATCCGACGTCTCTAGAACATTTTACAGTATCATAAACTAAAGTTGGATAGTTTGAGTTGATCCAGCTAATTGTGTTAGACTGAATTGTTGCTGTTGCTGAACTTAATGTAGAACTTGCAGTTGTTAATGCGCTGGCTACCCAAGTAGTTGAAGGGTTAGTTCTTGTTTCTGCACTGGGCCCGTTAGTAACAATGTCAATCATTTCTGTGATACAATCACCGATAAATGTTGAGGCTGCTGAACCAGTTGTTAACAACGCATTCTTAAACTGATCTTCTGTAGACTGTAAAGGTGCAATAGTTGTATTTGCTGCTGCTGCTTGGAACATTGACTTCAAATAATTGTAAGAAGCCAACGTTGCTGTTAGCTCTGCGCTGTCAATATACAACGAGCTGCCAACACCTTGGTAATATGCAAGACCTGCCTGCACTGACATCACGTTGCCGCCATAAGTTAAATCATAAACTAAGGCGTCAACGATATAACCAACATCACGTAAGCAGCTTGTTCTGCTATAAATTAAGTCTGGGTAGTTTGCATCAATATATGCTTTTACTTGAGCTTTGAAGAATTCTTTGTTTCCAAGAATCAATGTTCTTGCATCGCCGTATCCTGTTAGATATGCTGTGTTGTAATCGGTAGGATCTGGGTATACAAACGAATTGATTGTTCCTAAACGGAAATCAATGTTGTACTTCATTGCACGAAGTTTTAAGGTTGCTAGATCTGCAACAGTGGATGTAGACAACGGCCATTGCTGATCTTGAGAAACAATGTTTCCTGTACTTGGTGTAACAGCAGTACCTTGAATGATTGCGTCAACAACAGTAGCTAGTCTGTCCATGCTTGCTACAGTATAAACAGAATCTTTGCGAGGTGTTGTTCCTAGTCTAGGTGCAACATGCACAGAACGAACTTCGTCGCCTACTAGTGCTGTTTCTGCAGGAACAATAATTGGCAATGTTTCTTGGTAAGAACCAGTCTTGACAAAGATTGTGTTGCTTGGAACCAAACGTCCTGGTAAGTTTGCAGCAGATTGATCTGACAATGCGGTAATCACAATGTCAACTAATGATGTAACATCTTGGAAAACTGTTGGTTCAGCTGTGTAGTTAGTGTTAATGTACTGACTTACAATTGCTGTAGAATCTGCTAAAACTGTTTGGTAAACAGTTGTTGGCGCTGTGTTTGATAGTACGGCATCGATAACTGTTAACATGTAAGTGTATGCAGCAACGTCTTGTGTGCCCTCGGAACTTATCTTCGAATAAGTACCCGTACCGTTTTCGTCATCAACTGTAGCTAACAAATCTGCACTAGCTAACGCATTAATATAAGTCAATGCAGCAGCTAAAGTCTTTAGGTTACCACCGTGTGTGATATCCCATACAAGTCTGTCAACAATAAATCCAACGTCACGTTCGCATTTAAAGTCATCGTATACAAATGATGTGGTAAATGGGCTGATGTTGTTTGCAATCTGATACTTAATCCATTCAGTAACTTCACGTTGAATGAACACACGGTTCATTTCTAATAAATGAGCTGCTTGTGGATTGCGGCATCCTTTTTCTACTTGTTGACATGCGTAACGAACGCTTGCCCAAGGTTTATCTAAACTTGCACCGCAGTCTGGGTATGGTCTATTTTCTCCGGTAGGAGCAACATAGTAAACGTGGTCAACTTTGCCCCAGGTTACCCACTCTGGGATACCCTCAGCACTTACACGAAGAACTTGACCTTCAGTACCAACTGGTAGTCTTGTCGGACCTGCGCCGCCATAGTATACCATGTCACCTGTTGTAGTTAATACTGAAATTTCACTACCAACAGTTAATGTATTCCAATATGTTCCAGATGCGTCTAGATCAGGGCGGCTTAATGCTTGGCCGCCACCTTGTGCGCCAATTGTAGAACCGTCGTCGCCTTCTGAATGGTGTGCTAATACACAGATGTAAGCATTAGCGTTGTATCTAACAACATCGCCTGCATTGTATTCTGTGTCATCTGCCCATAGTCCTCTCCAGAACATGCCACGAGAAATATCAGTCCAGAATGTGCTGTTTGGTGGTTCTGCACAAACTGTAGCAGTCATGCTACCTGAACCAGAAACTGCATTAAATGTTACAGAACCACCATAGATATCAGTGATTGTAAATTCTGTTGAACTTGTAATATCTTTTACAAAATATCTAGCACCTGGCATAACGCCGCCAAATGTTGTACCTGTAAATCTAACAGCCATTCCTGAAACAATTGCAGAAGTATCAGTTGTTGTAAACTTGTCTGTTGTACCGTTTACAGATGTAATTGTTAGATTGTACGATGGACTGTCAGTAATTGCTAGGTAGTTGTAACCACCATATTGAACAACTTGTCCAATTGTGTAAGAAGTTCCAGATGCCCATGAAGATTGATAACTTAGACCTTCGGAGAATAGATCCCAATCACTAGTTTCTGTAAGAGGATTAGCATTTGAATTTAAAGTCTTGGCAACATATCTGTTACCACCGTAGCTAACTACGTCACCTGGTTGATACTGAGTAGAGAAGTACCAGGCATTTTCGTATTCAAAACCTTTTGTATACTGTGACCAGTTAGCAGAATCATCAGGGAATACCGTTGATGTGTGTTGTGTTACACAAATCCAAAGTCCAGATCCCCATTTAACAATGTCGTTGATTTTGTATCTTGTAGCAGGTGCCCATGTACCAGTATATTCTTGACCTTGACTAAACACTTGCCATTTAGCCAAGTCCGGCTCTAAGCCCAATGTTACAGTTGCAGCAGAAGTATGGCCTGTGATGCAAACATAGTTGATACCGCCGTATCTTGCAATGTCGTTGAACTTATAACGTGTATCAACAGTCCAATCGCCCTTCCACTCAAAACCTTCTACAAACGTATCCCAGTCGGCTGGCTCGTTTGCTTCTAATCCTAATGCATCAGTTGCGGCAGAAGTGTGACCATTTGTACAAACATAGATTGAGCCGCCGTATTTTACTAGATCGCCTTCCTCGTATCTGTAATCAGTTGTCCAATCACCTGTCCATCTTTGGCCATCACTCATCAAACTCCATTTTGATGGGCTAATGTCTAGATCTGTATTAAAGTCTGCCATAGACACATGTCCAACTTGGCATAGGTAAACCTTACCCCCAAATCGAACCACGTCATCTTTATAGTATGTTGTAGCTGTTGTCCAAGCTCCTTTCCATACAAATCTAATTCTACCAAGTTTAAATTCTGCCATTATATACTCCGATATTCAGTATTTACCTAACTTTTATCTACTGCTGTTATTAAAACTTCTAGCAAACATTGTCTGTGCTAGAATACTTCCGCTTATACCATTTACAATTCCAGCGGTAGAACCATAAAAATCCGCCATTACATTTACATCAATTGTTAAGCCTGCCGAGTTATTAATTTCAGCAGGGCCAATCTTAACAACACCTGCAATAATACTTGGTGTTAACAAGTCTTCGCCACCGATGTTTAATCTAGATTGCAAATAAGATCTAACTGCACGTTGCGTTGGAATTACGCTATTAGAGTTCTGTAAGAACAATGGGTCTTTCGAGAATTCTCTAATAACTGCTGTTGATCCTACGGTTACACCTGCCAAACGTAATTCTGTTAAACCTGCAAGATCAAAGAAGTCTGCACTAATTGTAATAATACCAGTTGCTTGTTCAACAGCAAACAGCTTACCTGCTCTAAAGTTACCACTTTGGTCAGTACTTGTGTAGAAAACTCTACCGCCGTTTAAGTTGAATACTTCTTTAAATGGATCTATTGTGTAATCATAGTTGTCATACAAGCGAGGATAGTTTGTATCTTCAAAATTTCCTGCGCCAATGTCTAAGAAGTCATGTCCTGTAATACGAACTTGACTGTATTTTTCACGGATTAAAACTTCCATTCCGTGTTCAAGGAATTTTGCTAATGTAGGACGTGGGCTAACTTGGAAAGTTGACCTAATTGTTCCATCTGGCATATCAACTTGATCAATTCCAACTTCTACAGCAACAAAGAAATCTTCACGTCCTGCAATATAAAGTTGTGCGCCGGGTCCAGGAAGAACACTTAGCCCATCGATAGTGATGTACTTGCCTTCGGGTGTTTTGTCTGCAAACCCGTCACCTGATACAGTAACATATGTTGTACTAGTTTTGTATGCAGAACCCTTAGTTAACCAAGTAGGTTGGCATAATACACCGTCGGCCATTCTGGTTCTAAATGTAGGAGCAGAAGCGTTAGGAGCGTAAACAGTTAATGTAGGTAAATCTACATAACCGCTGCCTGGCTCCCATATCTTAATATACGAAATTCCTTGTCCGCTTACTACTGCACGACCCAATGCTCTCGCACCTGTATAAACTACGTTCAAGAATGTTGAGCTTGTTGTTGATGCAATAACCCAAGTAGGCTTGCTGTTAGATACTGTACTATCGCCTAATGTAACGTCTGGGTTACCAAATACAGCAACTGACCAATTTTGTTCAGATGCTAATTCTTTATTTTCCCAAACAATACCATCATAAGATGTTGCGGCAAATGTTGTTGGGCCTGTTGTTGGTTCAGCAGCAACATCTCTACCAGCTGTGTCACCTACAGCAAAGAAAACTCCTTGACCATAGCTAATTTTTCTCCATCTGTGGATTGTAGATCCGTCAGCAGTCGGCATTGTTGCAGAATACCATACTAGGCCGTCAAAACTATATCCAACGTCGCCTGTGTCAGAAATTGCAACAAAACGTCTGTTACCATAAGCAATACTTACCCATTGTTTTCTAGATGAGTCTGCAACAACGTCCATAATAGCAGGAGCCCATGTTAAATCTACTCCGTCCCATGTTCCTACTGCTACAATGTTTTGTTCGTTAGCTAGTGCAACAAACTTGCCTGCACCGAATGCAATATCGGTCCACTCGCATAAAGTAGAGTCGCCAGCAGTTGGCAATGTAGTAGACAACCAGTTTTCACCGCCGTCTATAGAGTATGCTCCTGTGTTTAATGTTCCAGACACAGTAACAAATATACCAACATCGACGCCTTGAGGTTTTCCGTAAGTAACTGCTCTCCAATCTCTATTTGCAGGTAATGCTACATATGTCCAGTCCTCACCGTTAGTACTGTATGCTGAAGAATTACTGCTGTTCAGAATAGCAACGAATCTGTTATCACCTGCTGCAATGTCAATCCAATTTCCAGATCTTGGAAGGATAACCTGTGTCCAGTTTAAGCCATCTGACGATAAAATGCCAGTATCGCTGTTGTAAGGAGTTAAAATAAATTTACCACTGTCTGCAATTGCAACACCTTTGTGTTCAAAAGTTAGAACAGAGTTTGTACTGTCGTTTGATATTGATGTTACAGTAACAACAATATTATTTTCTACATCAATGCCGCCAACCTGTGACCCGTTGATTGTAATAGTGTCGCCTACAGAATAACCGCTGCCGCCATCAGATAATGTTAATGTATATGTTCTTGCTACTTTAGTAACTGTAAATTCTGCGGCTACAGGAACAACATCGACAGTAGTTCCAGTTCCAGCAGTTCCTGAAATGTTTGTAAACACTTCGCTAGTTTCACCATATGCACCGGCTGCAATTTCATAGGAACCTGTGCCTGTTACAAAGTCAACCTGTTGTGCAGAGTAGGGGGGTGCATCAAATATAACTCTAGGTTCAATACGATAACGTGTACCGGTTGTTAGTAATGACTTCGAAGGTGTTCCCGGAAGGACGTGATCCCATCCCGGTGTTCCGTCTGATTCTTTAACAACTGTACACAACTTTGTTGTTGAACTATAGGTATTAACAACAGCATATTGTCCTGTACCTTCACCGGAAATGATGATAATTCTCATTCCTAATATTTGTTCTTCAGTTGCAGTTTCAGCAGTAGCTAGAGTAATTGCTGTTTCATTACCGTACTGTGCTTGGTTACCATATTGATTAAATCCGGAACCAGTGCTCAATGTTTGACATTCAAACATAGAATTGTCACGGAACTCTTCCTGTGCTGCAACAGCACCAGCACCAGAACTGTTAACGGTATAACTAGCCTGTGTGTAATTCTGTCCACAGTTCTTAAACTCTAATGCAAGAATATAGTCTAAAACTTCGCCAGCAAACGCAGCAGCAACAACAGCTTGCTCAGTTTGTGTATTAACATAGCCGTATCTTACTTGTTCCAGCGGGTCAATGCCATCAGCAACCGAACCAAACTCTCCATAGGAGTTGTTACCGTTAGTAGCTCTAATAATTCCACCGTGTTGTGCAAACATACCAATATGTGCATAGTAGGTAAACACAGAAACAAGCTCTACACGGCCGCCGTTTGAAACCCATGCACCAATACCGTCACTGATAATCTGTGTAAAGTCGTTAGAAACAATAGACTTGTTACCGCCGTTGTGTACAGTACCGTCAACTTTTTGTCCAATTGCACCAACACCAAATGTTGTTACGTTTTGCACATAACAAGATCTGTTTGTAATCCATGTGCGTTCGTCGTTAGGTCCCCAACCTGGGTCTAAGCTAACAAATGCTCCACCGCTTGGAATTCTATAAAATTCGCCTTCTGTTAGGGGAGGCAATGTTCCTTCTAGACCTTTGAGGGTCATGTTTCGAATACCGGTAGTATCTCTAACATAGAACATATCTTCGCCTGCCGATCCAGTAACAGCATTGGCATAATATCTTCCGGCCAATACTGATTTGTAATTACCTGTGTATCTTAAATCGTATTGTAATGCGTCAATAAACTTATCAAGGTCTCTTAAACATGTTGTTTGATCAAATGTATATTCCGGATATGTTACTGCCATGTAAGCTATAACTTCTGCCTTAATAAACTCTCTATTCAATTCAATAATTTGAATTGCTGTTATTGCTCTAGTATTAGTTGTTTGTACATTTGATCCTGTAACAACAGGTTCAGAACCACTGTTGTTAACTCTAGAATCAATCATAGTAATACCAGCGGACCAGATTTCGTCAACTAATGCAAATTCTGTTGAAGTAACACTAAATGATGTATTTTGAATTTCAGTATTGCCTGGACTCTTTGTAATGGTATTTCCTAGCAATAAGTTATTCCACATTGATCCTACTTTAATCAACGCATTAATTGTGTAACCAGAGTCTCTTCCTAGGATTGGAATTGGGCTGTTTGCTTGTACTGTAACACTTCTTAATTCTTCTCCAACAACTGCTGTTCTTGCTGGAACAATTAATGGAAGGATTTCTTCGTACAGACCAGTAGACACAAGGATAGTTGTAAATCCTTCATAATCGTCATCTGCTCTTTCTAATGCAAAGCGAATTGTCTTCCATGGCTTAAAGTAGTTGTGACCTCTGTGAGGATCATCGATATCGTCAACACCGTCTTTTCTTACAAAGAACACACGCTGCAATGTTCCCCATGTATTGTAGTACAAGTCGCCATTATTATTTTGAACAGTTAATAGTTGATCTCTTTCTCCGATCTGTACTGCGGTTGCGCCGTAGGTACTACCGTCACCTAAGTCAACCATAGTACTACCGTCTTGAATAACATTTCTGTACAGGTTATAAGTTACTAAATCACCTAGAGAGTTTAATGCGCTATTTTCGTTACCAATAGCAATGACAGTCCAGTAACTAAATCCTTCACCGTTATCTCCGGGAAAGTCTTGTAAAGAACTATGGTGTGGAGTATTACAGTAATACGCAACGCCTCTATAATATACTACATCGTAGTTGTTGTAGTCGGCACCAGAATGCCATGCACCAGTAAAGTTGTAGGCAGATATTACTAGTTCCCAGTTAGATGTATCAAATGCAGCAAGGGTGCTATCATCTGAAGTTTGGTCTGTCAAACTAATCCATAGAGATCCGCCTCTTCTTACTAGATCACCGTGTTCGTAATTTACAGATCTCTGAGGATCGTAATCACCTTTGTATGCTTGTGCCTTGTCTAAAATTACCCAATTGTTTACGTTACCTGCTGGGTAAGTGTTAGACACACCTGGCTGTGAGCCAACATTGTTCTGAACAGCAATATATAAGTTGCCACCTCTTTTTACAACATCACCAATTGCATAGAATGTGTTGCTTGACCAGTCATTCAGATAATTAAATCCTGGAAGGTATGTAACAAATTTTGTATTGTCAATGCTCGATGTTGATGTGTGATCAGCAGTACACTTTAGAATCGATCCGCCATATTTTACTAGGTCATTTTTTCTGTATACTATTGTTTGATCCCACTCGCCAACATACTGATAGTTTTCAACAACTGTGTCCCAGTCTGCTTCTGTAAGCACAGAACCGGATGTGTGTTCAACTGTACATACATATGTGTAACCGTTATAACGAACAATGTCTCCTACTTTGTAACGCTGTGCAGAATCCCAGGTATCCCTAAAGTTGCTGCCAACTGCTAGTACTTCCCAATTAATAAGATCGTCGCTGAAATTAGTAGAAGATAAATGGTTTGCAGCGCAAAGATATAAATTTCCGCCTGCTACAACAATTGCTCCAATGTCGTAACGCTGTGCAGATTGCCATGCGCCGTTCCATTGACGACCGTCTGACATCTTTACCCAGGCTGGACTAGGTAGTGTTTCTCCAGAAGGTATGTATGTTTGTGCGTCATCAAATACAGCTGATGTATGCTGTCTTACACACACCCATGCAGAACCTTGATGGTAAACAACATCATCTCTCTTGTAATCAACAGAACTAGCTGACCAAGGTCCTGTCCATGTGTATCTAAATCGTGTTATCTTAAACTCTGCCATTGTGCGTTCCTATTATGAAGAAATTCCGTTTGGATATGAATAACCTTTGTTAATTCTTACAACAAACATTCCTTCATCGTCTATATAATAAAACAGTGATCTGTTATCCCATTTATACTGCGGATAATTCATATTCTGTTTTGGTTTTTCGTGATCTGCGTCAATACCATCAAGGAAGTCTGTGCCTGGTTGAAAAGCATCAAAGTCTTCGTCTGGTGGTCCAGGTATATTTAATTCATACGCTTCGGCGTCTGTAATCTGATCGCTTCTTACAAAGAATAATTCGCCGTCTTCGTTTCTACGCAAAGCATACCAATAACGAGGACTGTCGCCTAGTGCTTCTGTTGGTGTTGTACCTAAATAGTACGGACTTGCGCTGCCTGCCATGGTCCTCTCCTTATGATATCTCTACATAACTAACCGTAGCATCAATGCTATCGGAAGTGTCGCTTGTTACACGAATCGATGTTGTCTCAGGTAGAATTAATTTTTCTCCTTGAGTAATAACTTTTACTGCGGTGTTCGGCGGTATCGCTAAACCCTTTACATAGTAACTAACTGTTGTGTCTGCACCCACAATTTGAACATCAGCAACTACAGTATCAAACTCAGTGGTGTTTGCTAGATTGCAACCGATTACAGTTGCTCTAACACCAGCATCAATGGTTAAAATATCTACGGGTACTGTTCCTACTTGTGTTACTAAACTATGTTTGAATACTGTTGGCATATTCTTATCCTAATGTTAACGCCCATGTAACTGCAATATCTTGAGCTTGAGCTCCTGAAACTGCTCCAGAAGAACCAGCAGGGCTTGCCCATGTTAGTCCGTCCCAAACTTCAAGAGCTTTTGAATTTGTGTTGTAACGTGTCATTCCGATTACTGCGTATGCAGTGGGACGTTGAGCATCGTTTCCAACTGGTGGTACAAAACCGTTTGTACCTGCTATTCTCAAATACCCAGTTCCGCTCTGAACAAGCTGAGAAATTGCTCCGCTGACAACGTTTGTAATAGTGTTATCAACAATACGGAAATTTCCTAATCTAACTCCGCCAGCAGCATTACCGTCGATGTAAAGATCTGTTCCAGCAGTAGTTGTAATTGTGCTATCTCTAAAAATTAAGTTGCCAACATCTAAAGTTGGAACATTTAGAGATGATGTGTAGAATGTCTGTGTATAGACATTTCTCCATCTAAAACTTGGTGAACCTAAATCGTAAAGGTTATCTGTTTCCGGTATTAAATCACTTTTAATACTTGCATTAATAATAATTTCGTCAGTTAATGCATCGCCAATTTGAATGTTTCCGCCAATTACAACGTTACCTGTTGCTTCTACGTTTCCAGTAACATGTAAGTTACCTGTGATATTTGTATTTGCAATAATGTTAACAGTTCCAGTTCCGTTAGGATCTAGTACAATAGAGCTGTTTGAAACTGTTGTCGAAATTGTGCTGCCTTGCAACTGTAAATCGTCAATCTGCAATCTGCTGTGATAAACTGTTGCTTCTCCGGCTGCTGCTGCAAAACGTATAGTTGCTGAATCACTGGTAATTGTATTTCCTGTGAAATGCAAATCACCTACATTAAGTTGAGTGTCTACTGTAAGATTAGTTGAGCGAGTGTGTCCACTTACATGAAGATCGTGTGTTGGCGCAGATGTCTTTACTCCGATACGAGAGTTAACAACATCTAGATAGAGTAAGTCGGTCTCAAAGGCTAAATTTTCTCCAGAACGAAGAAGATTCGACTTTAAGAGCTGACCGGAAATACGACCAATAGCCATTAGCTCTCCACATAAAGACACCGTTTCACACGGATTACCAGATTTTCAGCACAACGGCTCTTTGTCGGTATACCACAGTCGGATCTTGCAAGAAATAGGTCGTTTCTTGCAATTAGTAGTATTTATACCAAATGGAGATTTAGCCTAAGATGAGGGTGTAAATATTGCCCAGATCACTCATGACGGTCTGTGTAATTTCTTCACCGCCGCCCGTTGACACAGACCATACAGTCCCGTCAAAACATTCTAAGTAATCTAAGTCTGTGTTCCAGCGAGTTTCACCTACTACAGGAGTTGATTGTCTTTCAGAGCTATCGCCTGCAGGAATTAATACTGCCGAGTTGTCGGCTATTTTGTAATAGCCTGTTCCAGTTGTAGCAAGAGTCAATGGAGTGTTTAACAGATTAGTAATATCACTGTCTTGCCATTTAGTTTGTTCGATGTAAACTATGCCTGTATCAGGGCTTAATAAAACATCTTCGTTTGATTGAATTGCTGATATTTTATTAGTAACACCGTCTAATGTGATTTGGTCACTGATTGTAACGGATGCAGGACGAAGACCGTCGCCTGGGTACAAGCCAGTTGTTATATAATCCCAAGTTGGAGAATGCAATTCTGCCCAACGTTTGTTTGTTTTTCCAAGGTCATATGTTAGGTCTGTTCCTGGGATAATACTTTGTGTAAAGTCTGTATTAACGGTAACAGTATCAAATATCTGATCTCCAAGGGTTAGTGTTCCTAATCCTTTTAAATTACCGTTCATGTTAATATTACCAGTAACTTTTAAATTACCTGTAATATTTGTATCAGATTCAAATTCAACTGTGCCGCTGCCGTTTGGGTCAAAGATAATATTAGAATTAGAAATACTGCTAATTGTATTTCCGTTAAAAACTAAATTATCAGTGGTTAAAATATCATGGAATATTTCGCCGCCACCTTTAATGTAAACATCAATTCCGCCAATTATTGTTGATATTGTATTTGGAGAATTAACTTTAAGATTGGCCATGTTTAACTGTGTGTCAACAGTTAAATTTGTAGTTCTAATATGTGAGTTTACATCAAGATCATAAACAGGATTTGTTTTTTTAATACCTATCTGTTTAGTTGTAACATTTAGGTATAGTAAACTTGTTTCAAACGCTAGATCAACACCAGCACGTAGCAGGTTGTCTGATAATACCTGACCACCTATACGACCGACTTGACTCATAATTAGTTAGCGTAACCGTAGTAGATAGTTACGTACACAGGATTGCCGCCGCCACCTGTTGCAGGCACAGGGCTTGTAAATTTAACATACCATCCGTCAGCGTAAGGTGCTCCTGGGCCTGTTAAACTTCCACTAACGCTTTGAACAACGTTAAAGTTTTCACCTGCACCAATTTGAACAACGTTTTCCACTAAGACCATAATATTGTGATCGCTTGCAGAATAAGAGCTAACGTAGCTAGTATTCAACGGTCCAAATACAGTTTCTGTTCCGTTGCCAGGTCCTAGTTTTTGCTTAACAATTGCGCTAGCCAATGGACTTGCTACAGTTACCCAAGTTCCGCCTACATAGGCTTCTAGGGTATTCAATGTTGTGTTATATCTAATAGTTCCGTTTGCATCAGTTGGTTGACGAACACTCGATAACTGTGGACGCTGTGTTGTTGTTCCTTTAGGTAACATTAGTCCGCCATGTGAATTCATAACAACGCGGCCGCCTGGACCGTTTGCATCGGGGTAAGCAATTAATGTTCTATCATTAATGCTAAACTTAGAAATGTTTTTTGTCTTTAAGAATTTCATACTGCTAATGTACTCACTGTCACAGACAATCTACTTGCGGCACTTGTTCCTACCCAAATCTCGTCACCGCTTTCTAATACCATTCTTTCTTCACTGAAGAAAACTGTTTCTCCTGCTGGAACAATTAAACTGCTAACAACTAAATTACCAGCACCATACGATTTACCTGATCTAACAATATAAATGTTTACAGTAACAGCATTTGTTGTTTCGTCGGCTATGCTTGCTGCCGCTGTATTGCAAAGTGCTATTGTAGTTACAGCATTTGTTCTTCCAGTAACACCGCCTGCAATAGGTCCGCCTGTTGTAGAACTAGTAAAAACTTTTACAGGTACTGTAACACTAGTTGAATCAACTAATGAAATTGTACCTTCTGGGGTTTCATAATTTCTGATCATATCTGTCTCTTAAAATAGCATACTAAAGACTAATGCTTTATTTTTACTTATTAATTCGCCGTTTCTCTTTGAAACTTCTGCGCTGTCGTTCATAAACCAAACACCAGTAGTTCCAATGTCAGGAGCTGCTGCGTACAACAATAAATTATCAGAAACGTATGATGGAGTTACTCCTATTTTTTCTAATTGGAGTGCATAATTCGTTTGTAATTTACCTGTACCTTGTGTTCTAATAAAAATGTTTTCGTTAGTAATACTTGCACGGCTAGTAATTTCATTTCTATCAACACCGCCACCAATTTCAATATCGCCAATTTCTAATCTATTGTTATAAAATTGGCCAATTAATGTACCGTCAACAATAATAGACACAGCACTTTCGCCGTATGTTGAATAAGTTGTTGTATCAGTAAAGTATGCAAGAGAACCAGGTTGACTTGCTAGGTTTGGTGTAATATCCTTGTCGGCAAGAACAATCTTTGTATCTTGACCTTGAGGAGAAGCAATTTGGAACGTTGGGTTATTTAGAATTGCATCGTCTACATATTTTTTATTAGGAAGATCGTCGTCGTGCGTTACTTGATCTTCGTAGTTGTCTGTTCCTAAAACTTTTACAACACCTGTACCTGTTCCAATTAAAGTTAGGTCGCCGTCGTCTGTTGTAGAATTAGTTAGAATAGTTCGTAACTTAAGATTACTCTCATCATAATTCAACGGAGCAGGTACTGCGCCATGGCCTATTAACCAAGTATCAATACTTTCGTCATAGACAAATGCCGCAGGACCTTTTACAGAATCTAATGCTGTATTTCCTCTGTCAATTTCAATACCAGAATATACTAATGTAACTCCTGGGCCAACTTCTCCATAGTTAAGAGTAATAATATTATCTTCTACATTCAAGTTCGTGGCGGCAACGGAAACTGTGTCTCCGCCAACAACTAGATTACCTGTAATTAAAACAGAACCGCCTGCGGCAGCGGGACCCGTGTCAAGAGTAATTCTTGCACCTTCAGCTGCCTTGATATTATAATCACCGTTTACTTGAAGAAACTGTCCCATTTATTAATCCTAAATTATAGTGCGGTTAAAACAATATAGTCATTAGTAGAATCGTTTACAACAGCCCACTTGTAGCGAACACCGTTGAAGTCTGTAGCAATACGCTTTGTAAGTTTCCACAAAGGACGACCAGCATCTCCGTTACCACCAACATATCCTGTTAATACCATTTCGCCTGCTACTAGGTCACCTGCTGCTTTGTTAACTAATTTGCAAACTGTTTGTGTTCCAGCTGATACATCTTGAACTAGATATCTTCTAGATCCTTTTTGCTTTACAATGAAGCAATCGACTTGAGCACTTCCTACATACGCATCTACACGAATGCCTGTTTCGCTAACATATGTACCAAAAATAGCAACACCGCTAGCATCTTTTCTAATTGGACGTCCCATTTGTTTTCTCCTTTAAATTGACGTTCTAGGTCATACGCTGTGGGTTACAGCATAAATCACTTAGATACTTTATTTATCCAGTCAAACAAAAAGCCCCTTGCGGGGCTTTTTGAATAACGCTGTTAATCTTTTTACAGATTAAGCAAAACGTAGGTTTGCAGATGTAACATCAACAAGAGCCAAGTAGTCAGCAGCATTACCTAGAGATGATGCTGTGTTTGTTAACTCAACATAACCATATCTGGTCATGAAGGAAACTACTGGTTCAAATGTTGCTGGATCTAGAACAACACCACTGCTCATCAATGGAATGTATGGGCAATAGAATGCTGCTGCGTCAGACTCGGAAGTACCCTTGTAACCAATAAGTACCTTGTCATCTTCTGCGTATGTGTTTACATAAACCTTCATTGCACTATTCAATGTACCAACGAACTTAGTGTTTGTTGGAGCTTCGAATGTACCTTCTGTTGTTCTTGCGAAAGCAGAAGTTGTAGCAGATTGCAATAGTGTTAGAACTGTTGGAGATACAACAGCCCAGTTACCAGCACCGCGACGTGTACGTTGTGCGATCAAGTTAGAAGCACGGTTGATTTGAAC
>JACCDO012184809.1_pt1 | contig 21484 bp, 35 predicted proteins | sample 7446101 | NCBI WGS metagenome assembly JACCDO01 (sample SAMN15323440, study PRJNA562643) | freshwater metagenome | isolation source: river surface water | place: USA:Blue River Watershed | collected 2017-08-16
CACAGGAAGAACCACAGGAAGAACCACAGGAAGAACCACAAGAGCCACCACGAAGGCGACCACCAAAAAGACCACCCCTGCATCCTGCTTCAGCGGTACTTGCCAACATAGCAGCAGCCAAAGCCAAAACTGCGAAATACTTCATTACAAACTCCTTTAAAAAAGCTGGCTACCATTAGCCACGCACTTAATATTACTAACTTATTGGAAATTATCAAATGAAAAATTGATTTATTTATTTATTTTGATGAGGAATCCAAATACGAAATAGTATGCCAATTAACAGATTAAGTTCTAATGCTTGCAAAAAATTTATTTCTTTAAGTCTATTGCCAGTAATTTCTGGAATTACGGCATTCCATAAAAGATAAACTGGTAAAGTGAGTAGAAATGCATAAATCACTATTAGACAAACAACAGCAATTACTATTGCCAAAGCCTGTTTTATATCCATTTTTATTCCTATGTAAAAGAAAAAACCTACCACAAAATATTGTAGTAGGTTTTGAAAATAATTCATCAAGAAACATTATGCAAGGAAATCATAATCGGCTTGAGTTGCAATGGTATCATTAAATGTGCCACCATCAGCAATACGACCAATCATTTTTCTATCAGTGCCATTCATAACCATGATGCCATGAACAGTTCTCTGTACTGAATTACCACCAGTTACGCTGGTGTCTAAAGAACCCTCGCTACCAAGATTAACAAGTGCGGGGCTAAGGTCTACGGTATAAGTTGCCATAGTATATTCTCCTTCTTTTGCAAAAGAATAGTTCTGTATTATATAAACATTTTGGTTTTTTTTATAAAATGCAAAAAGGCAATTTGGTGAAAATTAATTTTGAACCAAATAAGAATTTTTTGCCATTATTTCAAAATAATGAGAATAAGTGGTACTTCCAGTATGAAAAATACTTAAATTTTGATTAAAATCTACTGTAGCCACATCATTTGGATCAAAAAAAGCATTAGATATTTTATTTTCCAAAACAAACAGATTAAAAGAAAGTTCTTCTCTTGATCTTCCATCTGGTCTTATAGAAAACATCATATCGCTCATTGGGTGTTTTCTATACATTAATTCATTGCAATATTTCAATACATTTGATCCGTATTTTTTTAACAGACCATTACGAAATAAAACCACACCAGAATTCATGGGCATTAAATTACTTTTATACAATTTATTTTCAATTACATAAGAAAACATCATTTCATGTTTTTCTAATCTTGAACCATTGTCGTCTTTCAATATGGCAACCAAAGGAGTGGCATATATTTCATGTTGATAATATTTTGTAAATATAAAATCTACTGGCTTAAAAATAAAAGTATCAACATCTAACAACAAAACATTATCATCTTCTATTTCTTCAAACAAACATCTTTGCAAAGAAACAAAATTTTGTGATCTATACGGTAATTTTTCAAAAACTTTCATTTCTACATTACAAAGATTTGACAAATTTTGAATATTATCAAAATTCCAAGCCATGTATTTTTGAATATATTGTGGATTTAATGACTTATATATCTCATTGCTTTCAGACCAAGAATCTGCATTGTTGTCTTTAACATAAATCAATTTTATTTTGATATTTGGATTTCTGCTTCTAAGCAATCTAACAGAAACTGAATACATCGCATGGTATAAAGGATTGTCATTCAAAATATATAAGCATGTGTTATTATTCATATTTGCTTGCATTTCTTAAAAAAACAAATTTTGTAATATCGGCATCATTTATTTGCCAATAACATCCATTTTCATTAAATTCCGATTTGTGTACTTTCATATTTATTCTTAATGAGTAGTCTGGCGATATTTTTTTATTTAAAAAAACCTTAGCATGAATCCACCCCTTGTTATCTAAATGATTACACATCGCAGCCCCAACAAATTCATCACCAAGATATATTGGATAAAATTTCTTAGAATGCAACCATTTATCGACACAATTGTAGTGAATACTAATTTGATGAGAATTTATAGTATCAATTTTTGCAAAAGGAATGATATATTCATCTTTTTGAAAATAAAATATCAATAAAAATATAAAATTAATCATCTGATAATTCCAAAGAACATTTTTTTGTTTTAATGCCTCTATTCATTTCAGAATTTCTTTTTTCTCTACATTTCTCGCAAAATCTTATTGCTATTTTATCACGACTTAAAAAACTTTTGCCACACCAACCAAGACAAGAAACAATACCTGAATTTTTTTCACTAGTTTTTGTTCTCATGACATCCTCCTGAATACATGAAAATAGCAAAAAAAATTTAAATCAACAATAGATATTAGAATTTTCCATGTAATCTTTTATTTCGTCAAAACTCCAAGGAGTTCCAAAAGTAAGTTTGTCATTTTTTCTTGCATCTATCCCAACATCTAAAGTTTTCATACGAGGTTTAGATTCTTTAAAAATATTTATCATTTTTTCAAGTTCATCTTTGTTTTTCAAGAAAGATGAAGCTTTTTCTCTAATAAATTCTTCTTGGGATTGAGACATTCCAAATATATCTTCATGGACAAAAGAACCGTGAACATGTCCATAAAGCATCCAACTTCCGTATAGACTTTTGTTCCAAGATCTACAAGGATAATGATTTGTAAAAATATTTTGTCCATTTATCTTAAACATGTATTGATGAGAACAAATAAAATATTTTTGACAAACTTTTGCATCATCATGATTACCAAGAATCAAATGAACATCATTACATCTAATTCGGGATCTTAATTTTGCAACAGTCTTTTCTCTATCTTGGCTTTTTGAGTAACAAAAATCTCCAATAATAACCAAATGATCTCTTTTTCCAACAACAAAATTTATAGAATCTATTATGGTATCTGTCATTTTAAAAGTAGATTCTGCACTTATATTAACTTCTGCCCATGGTATTGATTTATTATGAGCCAAATCAATCAAACCTTTTTCAATATTGTTGACAAATGGTCTTTTTGCATATTTTATAATATTTGAATGATTCAAATGTAAATCGGCTGTAAAAAACCACATTCAAATTCTCCCGTCAAAAACACCAGAAAATCTATATTTTTCAATGCCGTTAATCATGTAAATTGTTGTCGGATAAATTACAATATTATATTCTTCTGATATTTCTTGATTTTCTTCGACATTAATTAATCCAATATTTTCCTTAATTTTTGATTTTTTAAATATATCAATTTGATCAAATGATGGTTTGCCCCATGGAACCCAAAAAACAACAAACCACTTTCCCCTTTTTATTTTATTCAAATTTTCAAAAGTTACATGTATCAATTCCATAAAAAATTAAATCCAAAATTGTTTTTTATCTGTGAATTATCTGGTGATACTAATTTATTTTTTATTACACTAATATCTGCATCCTGAAACTCTGAATGCCAACCGTGTCTTATAAGTGTAGAAGTACCTCCACTAGAAACATGAGGCAAAAAACCTTGATACTTTGTAAATCCAAACATGAATCTTATTATGGCATTCTTTGTTTCTTTTACAAACTTGCATTCTGCATACTCGCCAAATAAACAGTCTTCAAAATTTGATTTTTGAATATCATAATTTAAACCACAACGAAAAAGCAAAGTCAATAACGACCTTTTTAAAATACAATCAAGCCAAAAACTAGAAGGATTTATCCACACAATATTAGGTTTGTTCGTTTTATTGAAAGTTGAATGTTGAATGTTATTTCCATTTAATGCAATTATTTCTTCAAACTTAAAAATGAAGTTTGCAACATGTTCACTTCTGTAATCATGATGAGAAAAAAAGAAGCCTCCCATGATAGAAGACATTTTCCCAAGAAATTGCTCTCTGCAATGATCCCAAGTAATTGGTTTGTTTGCATCTTGGTCCAACGCAAAATATCCAATTGGAGGACAAGAATATGTCAAGTTTATTATTTTAACATCAAAAAATTTTGCTGCCATATTTAACCACGAAGCAATAATTGATTACTGATATTATCTCTAAACAAATCTCCTATCCACTTTTTATAATTTCTTAAATTCATCAACATGTCTTTTATCCAAATAGAACAAACCAATCTAGAATCATTATTTATATAATCCATAACCAGATTGATGTTATTCATTCTTTTTTCCGTATTATTTTCTAAATTAAGACTTTCCCAAAGCCAGTTTTTAGCATCGTAGGAAATATCAGCAAAATAAGAATCTAAAATAAACACAAATGATTCCCATAACATTAATCTTGCCTCATCTTTATTATTTGGAAAAATCCATTTTGTGTTTGATTTTTTGATTGCATTTGCCCAACCAAAAATAAAATTTTCATAATCTTCATATTCAACTTCGTTAGAAGATATAGTATTGAAAAGACAACCTTGAGATATAAAATCGTTATGACGCAAAAAAGCTGGTGATAATTTTTGCAATTTTATTGGCGATTTAAATTCTATAAGATATTTTCCCGGTCCTTTAGATTTATTATTCCAATGGATGTGAATATACAGATAACTATAATTTGATGTTATTATTGCAGGTTTAGTTATAGAAAATACATTATTGGAATGATGCACAACATCTAAATGATGTAAATTTTTCCTTTGAATATATTCTTCAACTATGTTCATTTTGTTTTTGGAACCACAATTTTATCATAAATTGGTAAATTAGGTTCTATAATATCATTCTTTTTATCAACTTTTTCTGTTTTAACATCTAACTTTTTCTTTATATCAACAAGTTCTTTTTGAACTTCTGAAATCATTGATTTTAATTCATTAAAATTGGTTTTTGTATCAATCTTTTTTGAAAAATCTTTTTGTGCATTTTCAATATTTACTGCCATGGTTTGAAGATCCTTTATTTTTGAATACAACGAATCTATTTTACCATCAATTAAAGTAACGCCATTATTATTTAGTGTTTGTATATTTTTGATTTCTTTTTCAATTGAAGAAAATGTTTCCAAAAAACTTGGCTCAGAATTAGATGCTTGTTTAAAATTTTGAAATGAATAAGTAGTTAATGCTTTGTGCTGAATACAATTTTTATCATTGAAATCAAACTTAAGATCAATCAATTCATTGCTTTTATTTTGAATGTAAATCACTGGTACTTTATTGTTGATTATTGGAATTTGAATTTTATCGCCATTTGGCAAAATTGCTTCTGAATTAGTACAAGACATAATTTCGAAATCACAATGAATTAAGAAGTTATATTTTTTCAAATTTTCAGAAAACAATAAATTTATAAACAAAAACAAACTAATCATAAAAATTCCTTAAAAAATTGATCTTGAAAAGTCAAGTCCTTACAACGCACCCAAGATTTCAAATCATCATCCCAAGTAATAGGATATTTTTTCGGTATACCTTCCAAGATATCAAAAAGATTAGTTTCATTTTTCGCATGTTCTAATGATCTTTGAAATATCAAAGGATGTAAATTAGGATACCTTTTTCTTAGACCTTCAACAATATTATTATCCATTCATTTTTTTCCCGTTGAAAAAATTACGAGGACCATCTGTTGAATTTTTTAAATTATAAAATCTCCATATTACGCAAAAAATTACCCCACCCAAAATAGACATTAAAAATCCAGATGGTTCATAAGGAGCTTGTCCATAAGCGAGAATCCAGTTGAAAAATCCTCCTATTACAGAACCACACACACCTATAAAAATTGTTGGAATCAATCCAACCGGATCATCTCCCGGATGAAGACACTTTGATATGAATCCAACAATAAGACCAAAAAAACACCAAACCATAATACTAAACATAATTACCTCTCATTTTTCTTGATAATCAAATAACTATCTGGAGTAATTTTTTCCTTAACATCTTTTGATAACCCGCTCAAATATCTTGTGTATGTTTTTTGAAATTCTTGCATATTCTTAAATCCCAAAACTTTTTCTACAGCAGCATTGGAACCCATTTGATATGAAACCTTGAGAAAAGAATGCATTTTTACTTCTCCAAATTCTTTTCTAAGCAACAAACAAAGAATAGAAGATTGAGAAACAAAAATATTTTTTCTGTCTCCACTCAGTGCATCATATTGTGCTTCATTCAAATTTAACAAACTATCTACATCAAACAACTTACTATTATTCAAATCAGAAAGCTCAGATCTTATGTCAGATAAAAATCCATTCAATTGAGACATGCCTTTTTTTGACCAGTAAGGCAATTTTATGTTATTTACTTGTTCAAATTCAGAAAGAATAATATGACTTAAATTAGAAGGAATAACTTTTGCTGGTTTATCTCCTAAAGAAAGCCACATTGCTGTAATTTCTATATTTCCATCTTTTTTCCTTACTTCAACCTTTGAAGAATTTAAGCCAAATAATTTAGATAACATGGAATCATCTGGCACACAAAATACACGACATTCTTTAGAAAAACGAATATCTGGTAAGCCCCACCTTGAAACACACCACGATTTTATGTTTTCTAAATTATTTTTCATCCACAAACCTTGCTCATCGTCTATGCTCAAAATTGTAAAATTAGTGGTTACATATCGATGCCATGCTAAATTTTTTAACTCAGGATCTTCCTGAGAGAAGCAATTAAAAGATAAACTGATAAAAACAATGATTGAATAAATGTGCTTCATAAAAACCTCAATTAAACTTTGTATATCATATCTAATAGAGTTCTTGCTTGTTTTTTAATCTTTATTTGATCAAAAGCATAAGTGCTACACTTACTTGTTTCTTGCTTCAAAAATCTTTTCAAAAGCCAAATTTTTAAATTGTATAGATTTTTATCATAAAAATGAAAAGTTTTATTTTGACCCAAACCGAACAATCTAAACATATCTTGTATTTGCTTTTTATTACTCATTGCAGCAAAAGAAAATCTTTTTGAAGATTTAATATAGTCCACAAAATTTACAAAAAGAATTGCCCAAAACTTTACATCATCACATGATATTGTTCCTTCGGGACATCTAAATTCAACTGTTTTTCTTATATTTGTATCATTTTCAAAATCTCTATAAAAATTGACTATGTTTACAGAGGATCTTTTGCATAAAGTTTCAGATATAGGATTATCATTTTTTGGTTTTAAAAATCTGGCAACATCAGAAAAATTTTTGCTTTTACAGTAAAGATAAGGAAGAATCCAATTCTTTTCACTATGATTTAAAAATTTACAATATTTATTTTGCCATCGAGATTCAGGTAAAGAAAATATGAAAATTTTTTCAATATAATACCAATTCAAAATCAATCTTCCCAAATCGTCTTCATCAAAATCACTAACATCAACATGAACATGTAATCCACAATTATCATTAATTTCAACATTTTGTTCTTTTATTTTTTTGATTATGGAAGAAACATGTCGTAAATCTTTTAATCCAGAACAAACATAAGTAGCAACTTCTACACCAGCCAAACCATTAGCTTCTGACGACCCACAACTTGCATCGCTCTTCACATGCCAATAATCATTTCTGTATGACATAGCATACTTTGTAAGCCTGACATTTCTATGCGTATACTGACCTATAGTTTTTGCTATTGTTTTTCTTGGGATTTTATTTGAAAATTCTAATTCAATGCCAAATCTTCTAGTAGAATTAAAATTTTTGTATGCAAGTTTCATTGATTTGGATCTACCAACCCTCGGTCTTGCCTTATTCTTCTTTGTATGTCATCAAGTTCTTCTTCGTATTTTTCATCCCAAGATTTTCCTTTTAATCTTGATTTGCCATTTGAATCTAATCCTTGAATCAATTGCAAAATGTCAGATAAAAACTCCCTTTGGTTTTCTCGCAATCTAACAATATTAGCTCCCAAATAAAATAATACTATCAGATTTATTATAAGAAGAAACAATATAGAAATGTCAATGATTATATCGTACATTTATCACACATAAAATTGAGTTGGAGGAACAGGTTTTAAGGACGATATATCGGTAATATTCACTTCCTGAATTAAATCTCGTGCTAATACACGACAAATCAAATTGTTAGCAGACCAATAATCATTCTTAAACATACCTATTTCATCATAGTAATTGTAAGCATCAACATTTACTAAAAATTCATTTGTAACATAAAATGGTCTAAAATGAACATCAAAGGTAAAATCCACTCCATTCCTGTTAAAACTAGAACACAATTGAGATGATGGGAATAAAATAAACAATCTGGTATCGTGATCGCTGCCATAATCTAAATCAATTCTTTTTACATACAGAGAAAACTTCCACATAGATGAAGACAAATCATCTTCGCCATACTGTGAAGTACAAGACCACTCAAAATTAATTTGCCACATTTCATTTGTGTTTCTGTTTCCTATGCCACGAAAATGATAAGATGTTTGCCAAGATTCTGTAATTCGATTGTACGATAATTGCAAAGATTTTGGCAAAGTTAATTTATTCGTATCTAAAAATTGTTTAAAAATAATTGAATTTTCTAAATTATGACGGAAATATAAAATATCTGGAATGGGATTACAATCTGGGCATGTTATAGCTATAAGCTGATTCACAGGAGTAATATTTGATGTAAATTCTTCGTTAAATGTTATTTCTAATAATTCTATTTCAGAATAGATACCCATGCTCACATCATCTATTGTCAAATCAGAATCATAAGTGCCAAATAAATTTATATATCCACTACCTTCAAAAGCATAACCCGGAACCAAATAATCAGAATCACCACCAATTGAAACTGGAGACAAGATAGTCGTATACCAAAAATTTCCAGAAATTGAATCTCTTGTTGTTGCAGAGTCAGAAAAAACAAGTGGAACAGCGTCAACAGGTATTTCAAATGATGCAACCCCAATAGAAATTTCTCCACCCAAAGAAATAATTCCAGAAGATTCATAATTCTGATTTGGAGAAATAGAAACAGACATTCCATCGACTGAAATTGATCCCATACTTTCAAAGGCATAATAAATTATGGAACATATAGCAGCACCAGAAATGGTTATTTTTCCATCTACATTTGGAGAAATCGGATAGACAGCATCACCATAAATAACTATTCCTGCGTAAGATGGATAATTATCACTTTGACCTGTTGAAACAAAATTAACACTAAAAAGTTCTGGAGAAGATCCAGAAATATCAATTCCACCAGTAACAGAATAATAGTGATTTGGACTTATTGGTATTGATTCGCCATCTAACACTATACTGCCAAATGATTCATAAGAATAATATGAAAATGTAATGAATGCAGTGTCATCAATTGTTATATTTCCAGATCCATTATAAGGATAATAAGCACTTAAACAATCAGAAGATCCAGAAATAAACACAGATCCTGATCCTACAAATTGTTTATCAATATGAGCATTTCCAGATAATGAAACCCCGCCTGAAGAAACAAAATAAATTAATTCAATAATGCCAACGGAGATGCCCATAGGAATTATTGAAGTTGGTGTCAAAGTGAATGGTATGCATTGAGGTATTTGCTTAAATGGAACAGTAACAAAATCATTTGAAGTTGGAACCAATTCTCCATTTAAAGCATATCCAGTTGAATCTACTGCATAAAATGATTCAAGTGGATGCACAGATCTTTGTATCTCTGCAATTGGCCAAGTCCAATTTACATCAGTTAAAAATTGACATACTTCTGAAATATTTCTTGCAACTATTTCTTGAAACATCCTATTCAAACCATTAGGAATAGCACAGAAAGGAATATTGTCGCAATTGTAATATTCCTGACCAACAACTCGGAAAATTCTTAAAGGTTGTAATCCAATATCAAATTCAAATGTATGAGAAAAATCAATTTCAGAAAAAATATCAAAAACAAATTCTTGAAAATATAAAACATTAAAAGAAACATCGCCAGATGTTAGATAGCTAATATTAATATTTCCAGAACCAACAGAAGATAATTTAGATTTAGATAGTGCTGCCCCGGAAATAGATAAAGATCCACTTGCCACAAATGGTATTCTTCTAACAGATGGGGAAGTAGAATTTATTGAAATAGAACCAGAAGATACAAAAGAATGATATCCTATAACCTGAATTGCAGAATCATATATTACTAATTGTCCATCTGCAATTACAGAATAATTACTACTTGCCGAATCAGAAGAATCAGAAAGTACAATGCTTCCAGATGCAACATAAGAATAATTCATGATCTCTTTTCAATTTCTGAAAATTTATTCAATAAATCAGCTATAAGTGGATGTCTAACTATAGAGCATGGTTTAAATTTAATTACACCAACTCTTCCAAGATCTGCCATCTTATTTGCTACTTCCAATAACATCAAATTGCCATTTCTAATATCCGATTGTTCTGGATCTCCGGTGATAATCATTTTACTATTTTGACCAAATCGAGTCATAAACAATTTGATTTGTGATGTAGTTGCATTTTGTGCCTCATCAAATATACAAATAGCATCGTTAAAAGTTCTACCACGACAATAAGCAATTGGAGCGATTTCTATAGATTTGTTTATTATTTCTCTTTCAGGGCTATCTTTTCCTATGCATCTTTCCATGCAATCATACATTGGCATCATATAAGGATTTAATTTCTCCATAAAAGTGCCGGGAAGAAATCCTAAACTTTCACCCGCTTCAACAACTGGTCTTGTCATAACTATTTTTTGTTTATTTTTTGCAAGAATTTCGCTGATTGCAAAAGCACAAGATAATTGTGTTTTACCACATCCTGCTGGTCCCAATAAAAACAATACATCATGTTGATCAAAAGCAGCCCAAGCATCTCTTTGGGCAGAATTTAAAAATTCAAACTTAAAACCAGATTGAACTTGACTGGCATGTTTTGGTACATGTGGTTCATATTGTTTAACTCTTTTTTGCACTTTTTTCTTTTTGTGTCTTGACATTGATTGCTTCCATAAAAACAACTTGATAATCTATATATTGACATACGACACAAATAATGACTTCTGGAATTCTTATGGAAAAATTAAATTTTAAGTTATTTTTTGAATCTAAAAACAATGGAGATTTAAAAAAGCTGCTTGAAAAAATCCCAACTGGACACAAAAATCTAGTCAAGGATTTTGAATTCAATTACACAAAAGATAATACTTTAAATGGCGACAAAAAACATATAGGTGTTATATATCAAGATAAAATAGAAATTGCAGCCCCATGGAATTTTGGAAGAGAATTTGCAACTTTGCATGAAATAGCCCATATGGTTTGGGCTTATAAATTAAATTCGAAGCTTAAAAAAGAATGGTCTGCATTAGTCAAAAAAACAAAAAATAAACCTAAAGACTCTGTGGAAGAGTTATTTTGCCAATCTTACGCACAACATTATGCAAAAAATAAACTAAAAAAATTTGACATACCTGAATGGATGGATTTTATATCAAATAAAGTTCCAGCTTAAATAGGTCTGCTTTGAGTTTGACTTACAAGCCTTGGAAGAACTTCAACTGCCTCTTCCTGTAATTTTTCATATTCATTAATACCAAGAGAAAATATTCTGTAGTGATGCAATACTGGAGTTCTCATAATTTGAGGCTTGTGACCACGAGATTGTGCCCTCATGGTCATTACAAAACTCGTACCAATTTGTGGCAATTCTTCTGGCCAAGGTCCAATGTCACTCCAACAATCTCTAGTGAACATAATGCAATGATCCATAATAAAACCAACATCTTGATTTCCAACAGTATATGTTTGAGTGTCTAATCCAATAAATCCAGAAGATGTAGATTCAGAAACATTTAACAAAAGATCAAGCCAACTAGGATTAGTAATAACAATATCACAATGCATAAAAATTAGATATTTGGAATTTTTATCTGCTGCGTTAGCACCCTTGTTGCAAGCAGCCGACCAATACATATTCTTTTCATTTCTAATTACTTTAACAGTGCCTTCAATTTCATCCAAAAAAGCCTGAGAATCTTTGCTGCTTCCATTATCAACAACAATAATCTCATAATTAGAATTGAAACTCGTAACGCAAATGGATTGCAAAAGCAAATTAAGATATTCTGGTCTATCTTTGTGAACTACAATAATTGAAATTTGTTCATCACTATAATTTTTCAAAGATATGGTTAAATCTGATCGTGATGTATCCAAAATATTGCCATTACTCATTTGTTAATTCTCCACTTCAATTTCAAATACTCCACGGGTACATAAACATTGTACAGTTCCAGTTGGAGTTTGAATGGTTTCTGCATATTGTTTTGCAAGACGATTAGACATTTCTTCTGCTTTATTTTTTTCTTTGAACGCTTTTTCTGGTTTGACAACTACATATTCGCCATCAACTTGCCTTGCAACGCTCAAAATTAAATAAAACTTTTCCATAGATTAATTTAGTATAACATTAAAATTTATTCTTCGTTTGAAATTTCTTTTATGCCATATGGAACACTTGGCTCTTTTTTTGTGTCTTTAACGACTTCTTTCTCAATTTTATTTGTTTCGACACTATTTTCATTTTGAATTTGTTCATTTTTAGATGCAGATTTTTCCACTGGCATCTCAATATCATCAAAATCATTTTTGATTTCTTTTACAGATGGCAGAGTAGAAGATTTTTTCTTTTCAACTATTTCTTCTTGAGTCTTAAAATCTTCATCTAAAGATTGTAACTTCTTATAGTTGTTATCGCCCAATTCTCCAACAAACAAAGGTCTATTCTTTCTAGCTGCTTTTTGAGCAGCAGCCAAATGTCTTTGAAAATTCTTTCCAAAATGCACATAAGCAGATTGAGGATATTTACTCACAATTTTTTTCAACTCTCGTTTAACATTATCATCATAATCTTTCCTATCAATCCAAGCAAAAATTTTGTCTAAAGATAAAATTCTAAAATCACGAGGTTGTTCTGTTCTTTCTTGATCTCCTCGAAGCGGAGTAACCTTAAATCTCAAAGATTCTGCAGCATGATCAGCCATATGTCACCTATTTACTTTCTTGTTCTTGATTGGAATTTAAATTTTCTAAATCTTCTGTCAATCCAAAAAATGACTTGTTTCCACTTTTAGCTTGGTTAATGTTTTCATAGATGTGAGCAGGAATAGAAAAATCAACGCCTTCAAATGGATCAGAGCAATGTTTTGTTAGCTCTTCCTCTATGAACAATTTCTTTTCTTGATTGATATTATCGACAAAAAAAACTCTTTTACTCGTGTGTTCAAAAAATACTAAAATCTGTTCAAATTTATCTTCATCACGCAAAGTAATTTGAAAAGGTGTTAGCATATTTATTTCAGATATTTTCATATAAATCCGTAAATATTATTATGAACAAAAGTTTTTCTACATTCTGTAAACTACAAGAGTTATGTGAGTCACACTCTGTATACATTCCTGAAAATTTTAATTGGGTAAATGATTATATTTCTATAATGCCAAAAATTGATCTTAAATTACCAACAATTCAAAAACAATCAAAAATCTACATGATTAAAAAAAACAAAAACCCAATATCTATACATTTCGAAGATGGTTCAAAAATTTTCTGTTCATATGATGAATTTCTCAGACTGCCAAAAAATATTGATGTTGGTCAAACTGTGAAATTCAATATGTTCAATACAAAAAATGACAAACCAATGATTGTTAAATCATTCCAAATTATTTCTTGATTTTATTCAAATCAATCTTGTCTGGATCAAAACCGGGGGCAAATGGAGAAGGCGAATATTCTCTCTGAAGTTTTTGAATCACTCGATCAGCTACTTTGTCTACAATAATTTTATTACCTAATAAAAAAACGACAAACAAAACAACCAATGTGACAAGTGGATAAAACAATTTGTTTTCAGTGATATTGTTCATAGTCATCTCCTACTTTATGTATTGTACTTTTTAATTTTTTCCAACCAATCTAATCTTCTTTTTGATGTGTTCTTTTCATCTAATTCTGACAACTTGTTCAATAATTCATTATATTCTTCAGTTATATTTTTTGGAACATCTAATTTTGGAATTATATACATATCTCCAATTGCATTTCTGCCTCCGGGCAAACCTTTACCTGCAATTCTAATTTGAGAATTTGGATATGTTCCAGCAGGTATTCTTGTGACAATTTTTTCTTTATATACTGTAGGAATTTCTAATGAAACCCCACGACATAGTTGAGAGAATGTACAAGGAACATCAATCACTATGTGATTATCATGTCTCTGAAAAATTTCATGTTTTAAAAGATTTATCAAAACAATTAGATCTCCAGAACTACCTTTTTTGTCTCTACTTGGTTCTCCTTGATTGGCAATTTTCATCATTCCATCAGCAGATCCTGCAGGTATTGGAACTTCAAAATTAGCTACTTCCTGTTCTTTTTGAAATCCAGAACCAGAACATGTAGCACACATTTCTGCTGTTATTTTTCCAGATCCATTACAAACATTACAAGCACTTTGTAAATTAAAATTTGGTTGTATTCTTACGAATTGAATTCCAGAACCATTACAATTATGACATTCTTTTATTGATTTAGAACCACTACCTGAACAATCATTACAAATTTTACTTCTATTGAAAGTTATTTTCTTTTTACAACCAATAGCGATTTCTTCTAAAGTTACATCAATTTTAATCTGGATATTTCTACCTTTGAATGATGATTTACTAAAAAAATCATGCATTGTCTGTGTAAAATTTTGAGTCCAGTCTCCAGATGCAGAAAAACCAAATTGATCAAAATGACTTTTTCTTGATGGGTCATTTAGAACATCATAAGCTTCTTGAACTTCTTTAAATTTTTTTTCTGCGTCTGGATCGCCAATGTTTCTATCTGGATGATACTGCTTGACCAGCTTTCTATAAGCTGCGGTAATATCATCCAGACTACAATTTCTGGAAAGACCCAGTATTTCATAAGGGTCTTTATTCATGATGCAATCCTATTATTCGCCCAAAACTGCTTTGATAGCAGATGGTTCCATAAGAAATGTGTCTCGATGTGTTCCAGAAACATTTGGAGCTAAAACACCACTACCACTAATCAATACCCTGTCGCCAACTTTAAATCCCCAATTAGAAGTGAAGTTTGGTCCAACCGATTTAACATATCCCTGCAAAGGAACTTTGGGATCTGTTCCATCAGATAACTTCAAAACTGTATTCATCAATTCTTGTGGAGTAAGAACTTCTACAAGAACCTGAGTTCCACAAGGCGACACACTTTTCACGGAATTAACCGATGACAAAGCTTCTCCATCAACACCTACAATTTTCTTAGACATACAAATAACCTCTACAATAAATCTGTTGTATTATTTGTTATAGTAACATTTGAAAAATTTGTTGCTAATTCAGGAGTTATTAGATATTGTCCAAAAGATGGCATTCTCGGAGTTAAGTCTAACTTTGTGATAGATTCGTGTATTTTTCCAGATGGCAATTTTTCATAAAAAGAATCTACTTCTTTTTCGCAATAACTTTCCAGTAAATCATAATGACCAAAACAAGCTTGTTCGTATACTTGTTTAACCAATTTCAAAAGTTCTTCTTTGTTTATAAGTTTACAATCCTTATTCATGTGAGCCTCATAGCCAATAAGTAATAAAATAACATTTGTGATCTTTTTCAGCAACAATAATTGGACAAAAAATACCACTTTCAATCATGTGTCTATCAAAATCAATCTTGCATTCATTATAAATTTGATGCTTTCTTTCGACACCATAAGAATCAACAAATGCATAAGATGATTGATTGCAAATTAGTTTTATACTTGGAACTATTATTCCATAAAAATCAAATATAGTTTTGTTTTTCGCTTCTGGAAAATTATCCAAAACATTCAAAACATTACGAACATTGGCAGTCATAATTCCTTTTACTTCATTTATTGGGTAAATAACTGGTTCGTATTCAAAATAATCTATATTATAGTCGCTTAAAATTTTAACATTTCCCAAATAACTTTTATGCACATTTATTCGAAAATTTTCAGGAGTAAATTCACATGATGGTTTATCAATTTTCATTTCAAAATCACATGATCTAGCCAATATAATACTAGCACTGGACATCGTGATTCTGTTAAAACCATAATATGTATTTCTTGTATGATCTTGATATGCTGATAGATTTTTTCTTATTTCATCTGCTAATACTTGACAACCAAGTTGATCATAACGATCAGCCTTAGATTCCATTTTTTTAAGCTCTGATAACAATGAATTATCAAATCTAAGATATTTGTAAAAATTATCAGGATGATTATTGTAATAACTCATTCCTTTTTTATATGCACCATGCAGATCTACTATCTGCATTTTTTTTTGTGATCTTATTTTTTCACAACGATTTTTATCTGCAACTAATCTAACATTACATCTATTTTTTTCCGGTATATCTATTCTTGATATTTCTTTGTTATTTTTAAACAAATAATCTTGGATATTAGAAACAAAAAAATCTTGAACTTTAGAAAAGTTATTTTTTTCAATATATTCAAAAACAGATAAAAATTCTTTTAACAAAATTGAAAATTCATTTGAATCTTGAAATAACCCTTCGTAACAATTTTTTGCATCTGGATGATCTAAATCAATAGATTCAATAAAATCAAAAATCTTAGTGCCGATATCACCAAAAACATTGCTTAACAATTTTCGATCACAATTTTTCAGAGAAGAAAAAAAATTCAATGAATTAGTTTCTTGTAAAGAATCAGAAGGACTATGCAATCTCTTACAAAATTCTTCAAAAAACAATCTATTATTGTCTGACTTATTTTTGTTCATAATTTGCTCAAGATTTAGCAACCATACTACAAATAATTTTAGTGCCTTCAAATTTTGGTTGAGTTTCAACTTGACCTTCATTAGCCAACAATTCAATAACTTTTTGAATCAAAATAAGGCCGGAATCTCTATGATTTAATTCTCTGCCTTTAAAACTAATTACAAACTGAATTTTATAACCATCTGCCAAAAACTTCTTAGCTTGATTTAATTTCGTTTCTATATCTCCAGAAGCAATTGCTGGTCGTAATCTTATTTCTTTGTAGAGAATTTGTGATTCTCTTTGTTTTTTTGCCAATTCTTTGTCTTTTATTTTTTTGTCATATTTATATTTTCCATAATCCATAATTTTACAAATGGGTGGAGATACATTTGCAACCATTTCAACCAGATCTAAATTTGCTTCATCAGCGAGCCTTCTAGCATAATCTGTTGATACAACTCCATATTGTTTTTCTTCATGAACAAGCCTTACTTGATGTGATTTAATTTGAAAGTTTGTTCGAAGTTCTCCCGGCTTTAAAAAATTACGATTGTCTTTTCTAAAATTCGAATGATTCATTCACTTATCCCTTATTTAAATTCACATTTATTATACTAAGTTCTTTAGATTTTAATGCTTTTGATATAATATTTTCTAGATCATCAAATTGATTTATGCTATAGCCGTATCCTTTGCCATAAAAATCTCTAAATTTTGATATATCAAAACCAGTGTCCCCAAGAACTAAAATTATTGGATTCAAATTAAATTTTAGTATAGTTGGTATTTCTAACATAGATGTTTTATAAGAATTCTGGCCGAGTATTACAATTGGCCTTATATCTGGCCTTGCCAATTGAATTCCCAAAGATCCAGAAATTGCAAAACCACTAGAATATTTGAACGCAGGACTGAAAAATCTATTTTGACCAACTTTTATTTTCAGAGCAGAAATTAAATAATCTCCAGCATCTGAAACTATTGCTAAATTTTTATCATTAGAAACAAATCTTGCAATCAAATCAAAAATGTCATCTTTGTCTGGTGAATAGTTAAAATTATCAATTCCGTCATTTTTCTTGGTAAAGGATTTTTCAAAAAGAACATGACAAAAATCTAAAAAAGTTACATTGTTGTAAACATGATTTTTTATATACAAACCATCTGTAGAACAAAAAACCACTTGTCTTTTTGTAAATCTAGGAGATTCAATTCCCAAAGCCATGTCAATTAAACACTCTCCAAATACTAACAAGCAATCGCTTTCGTCAATCATTTTGGTGACATGCTCATCTGATGATTTGCCACAATATACGCCAGAAAATAAACTATGGTTTTCATCAACGCTTGATTTACCAAGTAAAGTTGTTAAAAATGGTATATTGAATTTCTCTGCAAATCTTATGATTTTATCACTTAATCCATATCTTACTACTTGAACACCTATCAATAGCAATGGTTTTTTTGATGATTCCAACCATTGATAAGTTTCTTGTATCGCATCGTTTAAGGTTTCCGCATCACTTAATTTTGAATTTGGAGTTCCCTGACGATAAACATCGTATTTAATTGGAGCGTTTGCAACATTAATTGGTAACTCCAGATATATTGGCTGTTTTTTATTTTGCAGAGTTTCTATTGCTTCATCAATAATATATCCAGCTTTAGTAGCATCTTCTAAAATAGAAGAATGACAAGTAATATTCTTGAACATCTTCTGTTGATTATCAAAACTTCTTACGACATGATGCAACAAAAAATCTTCATTTCTATTTTTTGTTGAAGGTGAAATTGAAACCACAATAACAGGTGATTTTTCAGTATATGCTCCGGCAATAGCATTGCATAGTTTCAATGCTCCGGCGTTATAATTAGCACAAACACAACCAACATTATTTGCTCTAGCGTAAATATCTGCTGAAATTGCAGATCCTGTTTCATCTACATTATTTACAAATTGAATTTTTTGACTTGTTTTTATGCCTTCAATAAATGGATTGTTTTCTTCACGGATAACACCAAAAATGTGTTTTATTCCTAAATTTTCAATTCTTTCAATGAGAAATTCTGATACAGAAGGCATTTTTAATCCTCATTATTACAACAGTTCATTCGTTGGGCTGTCGTAAATTTTTATGTTATATCCTTCAGAATCCACAGGAAATCTTCTGATCCATTCGACATTGGTTGGTAAACCACAGTGGTAATCAACCAAACTAGGATCTATAAAACTTGGAGTGGTTGTCAAAGACGCAAAACTTGCAGTCATTTTCATCAACTTAAATTCTAATTTATAACAACCCGGCAAACATGTGTCTGTTGGTTGCCAATTATAAATCAGAAAACTTTCAATCAAAACATCTTCTGTGACTGTTCCATCTAAATTTATAACATCTTGCAAAACCATTTCTGTTGCTGCAGATACATTTATAAATTTTATAATTTTTAATGATTGCCCTTTTTTCCAAGACTGAGCAATAGTTCCGTGATATCCTCTTGTGACTTGAACATAATAATTAGTCTCATCAAAAGCAGTAACCAAAAGATGCTCTGTTTGTCTTGGTCTATCGACAACAATTACATCTCCTATTGCAATTTGATTAAATCCTATATTGTCAGCCAAAGAAATGTAAGTATCAGAATCAGAAACAGAAGTTTTTAATTTGGCGTTAGTCCACATGCTGGCTTCCAATGCCAAATCAGTTAAATCCATGGGGCCATCACAATCTTCAACTTTAACTTTAAAATCTGGCTTGGTATCATTTCTCCTAATTACAAAATCAGGACAAATGTTATCTCCACAATTATACTGATCAACGCATCCGTTATTTGTATTCGATGTACATGTCATAAATCTATTTATGCGTGTTTCATAATATATCTTTAGATCTCAAATAAAAAATATGATCTCTAATCCAATTTAAATTTCCATTAAATTTTTTTATCTCTATTCCTTGAGCAGAACAAAAAGAAAAAATAAAATCCTCAAGAATTAGCGTTTGGTAAAAAATTATTTTTTTTACACCACTATTTGCCAACATTTGAACGCACAAGTAATCTGGAGTATATGTGAGAAAAACAGAAGTTGGGTTTCCATAAGATGTTGTTGATGCCAAAAACAAGTGAGGCAATAAAGAATCATCATCAATAGAGCCTGTACATACTTTAAAATTATCATGAGCATCAACACAAATCATGCAATTTTGGTGATTTGCACGATATATGCTTATAAAAGCAACGCCCATAAAATAATCATTATCATCTATTGACATGAATCACTGATTGTTTGAAGAAATTCAACTTCCAATTCTTGATATCCATTTTTCTTTATAAATGTTTTCATCATTTTAACTTGATCTTTACTCATGCTTTTTAAACATAATGTTTTACATATTGGAATTCTTATTTCAAAACTATTATGAACAGACAGTAAACAAGAAAAATCTAAAAACCCCAAATCAATATAATTTACACATTCTTTTATGTAACAATCAGAAGTACAATCATATGGATAACCACTGATAGCCAAGCCTTGAAAACAAGGAATATTCATCAACAAGTTTGATTTAAACTCTGAATCTATAAACACAGCCACAATATTCGTTTTTTTATTTGAATCAATAACTACTTGCAAAGATTTTTTTTGAATCAAAAGCAATGATTTCAAATCTGGTTTCATATAAAAGTTCGTGTAAGATTGTCAATAATTTAATTGTACTACATTTAAATTTACAATGTCAATCCTCAGATTTAATTTCTTTCTTTGATATATCTTTTTTCTTAGGCTTATCTTTCTTTTCTAATTTCTCTTCTTTTTCATTTTTTTTCTTTTTGTCTACATACTTTTTTGTAATTTTCTTGATTTTCTTTTCTGTCTCTTTTTTCTTTTTAGCAAGTTGTAGTTCCCACAAATCTTTTGCAAGATTTTCAACAGATTTTATAAAAGCATCTATATTTGGATCAACAATTTTGGAAGCAGAAGCTTCATGAATTGTCTTAGTCTTTTTTTTAGTCTTTTTTCTATTCTTTTTTTTATGGCTTTTTTTCAAAGCCTTTTTCAATCTATCAACTTGCCATGGCGGAGGAGTTGATCTACTAAATATGTCTGCCACTGGTGGAGCCAACCCCAATGCAGCCTGAGTTTTCAATCTGGTTGCGGAACTAGATTCTCTTATTTTAAGCCAATCAGAAAAGTTCATCATAATATAATATCTATACTTTAGGCAATGAACTTATTGAAAATTTTCCAGTCTCAATTTTGGTAAGAAAATCAAAATCAAATTCTTTTTTCGCTTTTGCATGAGCTTCTTGTATTTTCTGCAGGGCATTCCACATTATTTTCATATATCTTTCCTGACAATAAATGCCAGTGTGATCTACAAAATTCTTATAATCCCCAAAGATAAATATATATCGAAGAAACGACACCTGAATCTTAGTCGTAAAATATTTCAATAAATATTTTTTATCTTTGGGGAATTCATAATTTTCAAATTCTCCAGCAATGAAAATAGCATCTTCTTTAGACATCTATTTCAATACCTTTTACAAACTTTAGGTACATCAACATTATGCCTCCAGCAAATTGCTGTGGTATTCCAGCTTTACTTATTACAGACAAAGATTCATTAACTATCTTTACATCTGGGGAAACATCTCCGCACAGATTAACTTTTTTTGAATCAAAATCTTGCAAATTTTCATAAGCAATATCCACACACTCAAGGAGTGTCTTCGATGCAACCATAGATACTAATTTTTCTCCAGAAATCATATA